>Ga0187892_10001864_pt1 | contig 45812 bp, 39 predicted proteins | sample MA1701073metaG_FD_139345 | JGI IMG/M metagenome (GOLD analysis project Ga0187892, IMG submission 139345) | Bio-ooze microbial communities from a basaltic lava cave in the Kipuka Kanohina Cave System on the Island of Hawaii, USA - MA170107-3 metaG ...
CCTCCCCCCAGAGACAGGTTGCGCCGGCGAAGCCGGCGCGCGAAGCGGAACATCGAGCGCGGGCAGATCGATTTGCCGGTGCGACGAATCACTCGGGCGCACGGCTAGCGAATCTCTGCGAGGTTCATTGGCGGCCCGCCCGGTGATCACTGGGGGCCGCGACGCCGCGCTGCTCGGCGCGGAGCCGAACCACGCGGTCGAGAATCGCGTCCGCCACCTCGAGCTTGCTCATCTTCGGCAGCTCACTCGCCCCGCCCCAGCGGTCCAGGAACAGCACCTGGTTCTCGTCGACCTCGAAGCCGATGCCGCGGCGGCTCACGTCGTTCGCGACCAGCAGGTCCACGCCCTTGGCGCGGAGCTTGGCCGCCGCATGAGCCTGGACCTGGTCGGTCTCCGCAGCGAAGCCGACGACGAACGCGTCGCCCTTGCGCGCCGTGATCTCGCGGAGGATGTCGGGGGTGGCGTCGAGCTCGAGCGTGAGCCCCTCGCCCTTCTTCGACTTGATCTTGTTCGGGCTCTGGGTCCGGGCGCGGTAGTCGGCCACGGCGGCTGCCTTGATCACGATGCTTGCCGTGCCCAGATGCTGGAGCGCAGCCTCCCGCATCTCCTCGGCGGTTTGGACCGGCACGTACACGGCGCCGGGCGGGGGCTGGAGCGACGTCGGCCCCGAGATCAGGACCACCTGGGCGCCGCGGCGGAGCGCCGCGGCGGCGACGGAGTATCCCATCTTGCCGGACGACCGGTTCGAGAGAAAGCGGACGGGATCGAGCGGCTCGCGTGTCGGCCCGGCGGTGACCAGCACACGATCGCCGGCCAGATCGCGCCGCGGGGCCAGCAGCCGCTCGAGCGCCTCGATGATGGTCTCGGCCTCCGGCAGCCGGCCGGCGCCCGAAAGCCCGGAGGCCAATGCGCCCGACTCGGGCTCGAGCACCGTCACCCCGCGCTCGCGGAGCGTCCGCACGTTGGCCGTCACGGCGGGGTGCGCCCACATGCCGCCGTCCATCGCCGGCGCCATCAGCACGGGACACCGCGCGGCCAGCAGCAAGGTGCTCAGGAAGTCGTCAGCGAGACCGTGCGCGGCCCTGGCCAGCAGGTGCGCGGTGGCGGGCGCCACGACCACAGCATCCGCGCGCTCGGCCAGCGAGACGTGCTCGACCGCGTCGGCGCTCTGCGGGTCGAACAGATCCGACAGGACCGGCCGGCCGGAGAGCGTCCGCCATGTCAGCGCGCCGACGAAGTGCTCGGCATGCGCGGTGGTGACGACCGTGACCCCCGCGCCCAGCCGCGTGAGCTCCCGGAGCAAGTACACCGCCTTGTAGGCGGCGATACTGCCGGTGACGCCGAGTATCAGCTCGCGCTGGGCGAGAGGCATCTTCGATCACGTGCTGGTCGCGTCGTCTTCCTTGAGGCGAAAGCCGAGCCTGGCCTGGGCGATCTCCTCGAGCGCCCAGCTCGTCGGCTTGTGGTGCTCGACGTCGACCTGGGACTGCGACCCTCGGTTGAGCTGGCGCGCGCGCTTGGCGGCCAGGACCACGAGGAGGTAGCGGTTCGACACCTTGTCCAGCGACTTTTCCAGTGACGGGAACGTCATCGGCGCGGCACCTCCATGTCCGGGAGTCTCAGTGTGAGCCGGCTGGTGCGACAACGCTCCGCCTGGATGATCGTGGCGAGCTTGTCCACCGCCTCCTTCACGTCTCGATTGATGATCAAGTAATCGTATTGTCGCCAAGCCGCAATCTCCTCCCGCGCGCGGCTCAGCCGTCGCGCGATTTCTCCCGCCGCATCGCTCTTGCGCTCCTTGAGCCGAGCCTCCAGCTCCGCGAGCGACGGGGCCATGATGAACACGGACACGGCCTCCGGGTAGCGCTCGCGCAGCTGCCGCGCGCCGTGCGTGTCGATGTCGAGCAAGATGTCCAGACCCCGCGCGAGCGCGTCCTCGAGCGGCGCGGCCGGGGTGCCGTACCAGTGATCGTGCACCGACGCCCATTCGGCGAACTGGCCCCGGTCCCGCATGGCGGCGAACACGGGCTCGTCGACGAAGTGGAAGTCCTTCCCGGTGACCTCGCCCGGTCGCGGCGACCGTGTCGTGTAGGACACCGAGTAGTGGAGATCCGGCACGATCAGCCGCACCTCGTGGCAGAGCGTGCTCTTGCCGGCCCCGGACGGGGCCGAGACCACTACCAGGGTTCCCCGCCTCTTCGTCTCCATCCCGGGCCCCCGAGCCTATTCGATGTTCTGCACTTGCTCGCGCAGCTTCTCCAGGGTGGACTTGGCCCCGATCACGGCCTGGGAGACCTCGAGATCGTCGGCCTTGGCGCCGATGGTGTTCACCTCCCGGTTCATCTCCTGGATCAGAAAATCGAGCGTGCGGCCCACCGCGCCCCCCTTTTCGAACAGCGTCACGAACTGGTCCAGGTGCGCGCGCAGCCGCGCCAGCTCCTCGGTCAGATCCGTCTTCTCTGCCCACACCGCCACCTCGGTGGCGATGCGCGACTGATCGATCGCGATATCGCCGAGCAGCGAGTGGATGCGCTCACTGAGCCGAGCGGCGCGCCGTTGGACCGCCATCGGCGCCCGCTGGGCCATCAGGTCGACGTGCGCGGTGAGGGCGGCGTGCAGCGATCGCAGGTCCTCGCGCAGCGCCTGCCCCTCGATCTCGCGTCTGGTGACCAGCTCGCCGAGCGCGCTGGTCAACGACTGCTCGAGCAGCGGCCACGCCTCCTCGGGCGAGAGCGCCGGCTGTTCCTCGCGCGAGAGCACGCCGGGGCGGTCGAGCAGCCACAGCAGCGTGGGGGCGCCGGTGATCTTCAGCCGGTCGGCAAGCTGGCGCGCGATCTCTTCGTATTCCGCGGCCTGGGCCACATTGAGCGTCACCGGGTTGAGCGTGCCGCCGGCGGTCGCGCCGAGCGTCGCGGTGACATCGATGCGACCCCGGCCGAGCGTCGCCTGGATGATGCGACGGGCGTCGAGCTCGAGGGGGGCAAGGCCACGGGGGAACTTCAGGGCGATGTCCAGATGGCGGTGATTGACCGACTTGCACTCGACCGAGATCGTGACGCGGCTTCCGGGCGCCTCGGCGCGGCCATACCCCGTCATGCTGCGGATCATGAAGACCTCTGGAAGCCGGGTGTGAGGGAAGGGCCGTCCCCTGTCATCGCCGGAGGATAGCCTAAAAAGCCTTTGGTGTCAACGTGTTTGGCCCAATCGGCCGTTGACACGCGGGCCGTCCGGCGTGTAGAGTGCGGCCAGTTTTCCGGGGTTCGAAGCCCCCCCGACTCGAGATCCAAGGAGGCCTCGATGCCACATCGATCCGCGCCGGCGCGCCTGACGCGCCGTGCCTTCCTGCGTACCACCAGCCTGGCCGGCACGCTGGCGGTCGGCGGCGCCCTCCCGCGCTGGGCGAGGGCGCAGGCGCTCAAGTCGTTCACCGCGTCGCATAGCGTCTCGACCTTCGTGTACGGTCAGCATCTCGTGGCGGCCCAGAAGAAGTTCTTCGAGGAAGAGGGGCTGAAGACACCGGACTTCGTGGTGCCGGGTGGCGGCGCCAAGGTGGTGCAGGCGCTGGCCGCGGGGCAGGTGCAGGTGGCGCTCGGCGACTCGAATCACCCGCTCAAGATCACGGAGAAAGGGAAGGAAGCCCTGATGGTCTTCGCCACCGACACGCGCTGCTCCTACGCGAACATCGTGGTGCGCAAGGAGCTCCACGACAAGGGCGTGCGTAGCGTCGAGGCGCTGGCGGATCAGAAGCTCGTCGGCCGCAAGGCGGTGGTCGCCGCCACCGCGATCGGCTCGGGCACCTACGTCTACGGTGTCTACGTGCTCAAGAACATCAAGGCGGCCGACGCCAAGTCGGTCCACGACCACGTGGAGTGGGTGGGCGGCGGCGCCTCCACGACGATGCTCGGCGGGCTCAAGGCGGGGAAGTTCGACGCGATCATGGCGGTGCCCGAGTGGCAGTCGGCCGCGGTCGAGGAGGGCTTCGGCCGGGCGATCTACGACGTGGCGGACGAGAAGGCGTGGAACCGGGTCTTCGGCGGCCGCGTCCCGGTCACCGTCGGCTACGTGCTGAAGGAGACCGTCGAGAAGTCGCCGGACGTCGTGCAGGGCTACGTGAACGCCTGCTACCGGGCCCAGCAGTGGATCCGGAAAGCCAAGGACGACGAGATCGTGGAGCTCCTCTGGAAGCCGTACATGGACACGTTCAAGCGCGAAGTGGTCCTCGAATCGGTCCGCTACTACAAGACGATCTTCGACTGGGACTTCCTGATCGAGGAGAAGGACTACGAGCGCGGGATGAAGGTATGGGTGCCGCTCGCCGTCGACAAGCCGATCCCGTACGCGAAGGCGGTCGACATGAGCTTCGTGCAGAAGGCCCAGCAGAAGTACAAGTCGTAGGCGCCGTGCCGGCGTGACGTCGGGCCGCCTCCGCATCTCGATCCGGGACCTCTCGAAAACCTTTACGGAAGGTGCTCGAGAGGTCCCGGCCGTCGCCGGCGTCTCGTTCGACATCCACGATCAGGAGTTCGTGGCCATCGTGGGCCCGTCCGGATGCGGCAAGTCCACGATCCTGAACATGATCGGCGCCCTGGTCGCGCCGTCGGGCGGCCGCATCCTGGTGGACGGCCGCCAGGTGACCAGCGATCCGCCGCCCGGCGTGGGCTACGTGTTCCAGAAGGAGACCGTGTTCCCCTGGCGCACGGTCGAGCGGAACATCGCCCTCGGCCTGGAGTACCGCGGTCTGGCCGCCTCGGAGCGCGCGGCCAGGGTGCGGGAGGCGATCAAGCTGGCGGGGCTCGAGGGCTTCGAGGAGGCCTTTCCCGCCACGCTCTCGGGCGGCATGCGGCAGCGGGTGGCGCTCATGCGCTCGCTGATCGTGGAGCCCGAGATCCTGTTGATGGACGAGCCGTTCGGCGCGCTCGACACGCACACCAAGCTCGACCTGCACGGCGAGCTGCTGACGCTCTGGGAGGCCAAGCACCAGACCGTCGTGTTCGTCACCCACGATCTGTCGGAGGCGATCACGCTGGCGGACCGGGTGATCGTGATGACCCGTCGTCCCGGCCGTATCAAGCTGATCTACGATGTGAAGCTCCCGCGGCCGCGCGACGTGATCAGGATCCGCGAGAGCGAGGAATATCTGCGCGAGTACGGCCAGATCTGGCACGCGCTCGGCGAGGAGTTCCGGGGGTCGGCATGAAGCGGCGCGACTGGCGCGTGATCGCATGGCGTCTGGCCATCCTGGTGCTGTTCATCGGCGCCTGGCAGTGGCTGACCGGCATCAAGGCGGTCTCGAAGACGCCGGGACTCTACTGGATCGACCCGTTCTTCATCAGCCGGCCGTCGCTCATCCTCGAGCGCTTCCTCTATCTCACCTCGGACAAGGTGCGGCTCAACATCTGGCAGATGGCGCTCTCGACCGTGCAGTCCACCATCTGGGGCTTCCTGGTCGGCATCTCGACGGGGTTCGTGGCCGGGCTCGTGCTGGGGCGCAACGATCGCGTGGCCCGCATCTTCGAGCCGTACATCATCGCGTTCAACTCGCTCCCGCGCATTGCGCTGGTCCCGCTGATCACGATGATCTTCGGCTTCGGGCTCCTGGCCAAGATCGTGCTGGCCTGGAGCATCGTGTTCTTCATCGTGTTCTTCAATACCTTCCAGGGCGCGCGCAGCGTGGACGCCGATTTCATCCACTCCGCCCGCTTCCTCGGGGCCAGCGAGCGGCAGATCATGAGCACGGTCATCGTGCCGTCGGCGCTGGCCTGGACCTTCGCCTCGCTCACCCCCTCCATCTCCTTCGCGCTGATCGGGGTGGTGGTCGGGGAGTTCATCGGCGGGGAGTCGGGCGGCGGGCTGGGTTACCTCATCATCCAGTCGCTCGGCACCCTCAATGCGGCCGACATGATGGTGGCGCTTCTCGTGCTGGGGGTGATCGGCATCGTCATGGCGCTCGGGATCAAGCAGGTGGAGGCCCGCCTGCTGCGGTGGCGCCCGGAGTACCAGAAGCGGTAACGCAAAACTTGACAGATTTCCTCGCCGGATGATGGAATCCGGCAAGTACACATCTCACCCGCGTTCAGCCCCCCAAGGAGAGTCACGATGAAGCGCTCGCTTTACGCTCTGCTCGTCGGCTGTGGTCTTCTCGTCCTGGCGGCGCCGCCGCCGGCTGCCGCTGACTGGCAGTGTTCCAGTCAGGACTTCTTCCTGGTCGGCACCGCCCCGGACCTATACCTCTCCAACGCCGAACCGATCGGACCGACGCCCAAGTTCAAGGACTCCCCGGCGATCAAACGTTCGGGTGGCAACCAGTACAAGGAGATCGGCACCTGGGATGCGGGCGGGCCAAACCAGGACTGCACGCTGTCGGCGCTCAGCGACCTCCACATATGGGTCGGCTTGAGGAACAGCGACGATCAGGGGACGCAGTTCGACATCCTCGCCGAAATCTTGAAGAACGACCAGGTGGTGGCGTCCGGGACCGCTGTTTGCGTGAAGGATGTCACGCGGAACCCCAGCAAGGCCAAGGAGGTCGTCATCGAATTCGATCTGCCCCTTCCCGCGACCTACAACAGCGCGTCCGACGAACTGTCGCTGCGGCTGTCAGCGGCCATCGGGACCGGACCCGGCTGTACCGGGCACGCCAACGCAACCGGGCTCCGTGTGTACTACGACTCGGGCGCGCGAGATTCCAGATTCGACGCCACGCTCGACTCGGGAGGGGGAGATTGCGGCAGCGGTTGCCCCCCCTCGTAGCCGGCTCAGAGCGGCTCGGCGAGCCGTTGCCCTCGGGCCCGCAGCGCCCCCGCGGACTGCGCGAGAGCGGGCCACCAGGAGAGGAGCTCGCCGAAGCGTTGAAGCAGGCGTGGCATCAGTTCACGCGCCTCGTCGGCGTCCCGGGCGCCGACGAGGTCGCGCGGCACGATGTAGTCAGCGGATGCCAGCGAGTCCTGAAGACTGCTGACGACCCGGCGCACGTCCTCCGCCCAGAACGTCGGGAGTCCGTCATAGCTCCTGAGCCGCTCTTCGAGAAGGGAGATGTAGGCGGTCTGTCTCCGCCATAGCTGGATCCGGAGGAACTCCTCGAAGTCGGATCGCGGCATCGCGCCGAGCGCAGTCAAGTGCTGGCCGAGCGTTCTCAGCCGCTCCGTATCGCCACGCACGGTTGGCCCGAACTCCAGCGACACGATGCACGCCTGCACCACTTCGTCGACGGACGTCGCACGAGTATGTTTCCAGGAATCCGAGCCCGAGAAGAGGCGAGACTCCATCGGGGCGTGCACCAGCATGGACGGCAGGAACCCGAAGTAGCCGTCTTCCAGGCAGCTGGCCAGGGTGGTGCCGAAGATCCCGTCGGTGTTGCGCTGCACCGGGAAGAACGGCGGCAGCAGCACGCGATTGTCGAGGCCGAGAAACGTGGTCATGCAGAACACGCCGTCGCCGATGCAATGGCGACTCGTCGCCCGTCGCACCTCCCGACTCGTGAAGGCGCCTCGATAAATGGACTCGGATTCCAGCAGACGCTCACGCGAGGCCCCGGATAACGTGATGAAATTCCGCGGCGAGCCCATGCCCGAATCTCCGATGAGCCCGTTCATGGTCACGCACACTCGTCCCCGCCCGGAGGCGATCCGTCGGAGGAACCGCGCGCTCGCGAGGTCGAGATCGGGCGCGGCGGTAGCGCTCCAATCGACCACACAGCTTGCCACCTGGCGGCCGAGCAGGCGCTCGTGCAAGGCGAGCAGATCCGCCTCGACGAACTGGACGGAGCCGAGTGCCTCCTCCCGGCTGTTGAAAAACCAGAACTCGCGCGGGTCGTGCTGGGAGACGCAGGCCAGGCCGTCGGCCGTGTCCGATGGGGCGGCGATCCGGCAGAGGGTGTCATCGTCGGCGCTGAAGAACGCGTCGCCGACGGTGTGAAGGAGGTGCCCGTTGTGGTTGGCGCCGACGCTCCGTCCGCAGCCCTCGGGATCGAAGAGGGCGAAGCGGATGACCTCGGGCGGCGCACTGGCTTCCTTCGCGAGCGCCGCCGCGAAGCCGGTCTTCTCTTCCAGGCCGGCATACGAGATGCGCACGCCACACCGCGTTTGGAGTGCCCGCAGCCTCTCGCGCGTGGACTCTCGCAGCTCCGGATCTTCCGAATCGTCCATGACGGCGAACTCGACGGTGCGGCTGTGACGTTGCGTGTTCTCGATGTAGCTGAGGAGCCCGCGTTCGAGGGACTCCGGGCGATTGCGGGTTACCACTCCGACCGAGGCGATCGAGACAGGCGCGGTGTTCGGGGCGGCCGCCGGACGGCAGCGTTCGAGAAGCTCTCCGCAGGAGATCATGAGGCCAGCCCGCGCCAGCTCGCCGAGCTGGCGCGCGAGAGAGGCGACGTGATCGTGCGTCAAGCCGAGCTCGTGACAGCGGGCCCGCGCATGCTCGTCGAGCGTCGCGAACCGGCTGCAGCGATGCAACAGCTCGACCAGCTCCGCCGGCAGCACTCGGGTGGGGCCGGTGCCGGGTGCGTGGATGAGATCGATCTGATCTCCGACCGGAAAGGCGGTGAACTCGACGGAGCGATAGCGGTCGCCGGACACACCGTCCGTCGGCTCGGCGGGCACCGGCTCACGACCCGCGCTGCGCTTGAAGCGAGAAAGGAAGTCCCTGGCCATCGATCCGGGTCAGCGTGCCCCATGCATGACGGGTCTCATCCTAGCTGAACCGTGACCCCGGAACCAAAACTGGCGGATACGGCGGCGGTCCTTGACGGCCGTGGCCTCCGCCGGTAGCGTGTGTGGCCGGGAGCGAGCCTGGTGCGCTCAGCCCGGACGCGCCCGCTCGCCTTCACGCCGGCGGAGTTCGAGCGCTACAAGGAGGTGGCCCGCTTCGCTCACGAGCTGAAGATCACCCCGGTGCTCTCGCCCGTGGACAAGCGAACGGACATGAGCGTGGCCAGAAAGCTCGACGCCGGCGAGTGGAGCTTCGATCCGAAGAGCGTGAAGATCGAGAAGAAGTAACCGCGGTGCGAAAGGAGAGTCGCGATGAGCAAGACGGCGCTTGAGACGGGTCACCAGCCACTCCAGGCCGTGCACGCGGACGAGCGCCCCTGGGAGACGCTCCGCTGGCCGGGGCAGTGGAGCAAGATGCTGTTCCACCCGAGGCCGAAGTGTCCGACCGAGCCCAACGCCGGCCTGGTGCGCTACGAGCCCGGCTCGCATCATCCGTTCCACAAGCACGACTTCGCCCAGGTCTGGTACATCCTGGAGGGTGACTTCCAGATCGGCGAGGCGCGCTACGGCCCGGGCACGATGCTCTTCTACCCCGACCCCCACTTCGAGCCGCCGCTGGTCACCGAGACGGGCGGGCTGATGCTGTTCGTCCAGTACCAGGGGCCGACCACCGCCGGCCGGCCGATCTACGAGGGGCGCTTCAACATGACCGAGCGGCTACCCATCGAAAAGGAGCGCACGGATCTCTAGCTGGCCGGGCGGTTCGGACTCGTCCTGTCAGCGATGAGCGGACCGGACATCGTCGTCATCGGCGCCGGCAGCGTCGGCGCCAACGTCGCCTATCGTCTCGCGCAGCACGGGGCGCGCGTCACGGTGCTCGAGGTCGGCGCGCCGGGCGGTGGCGCGTCGGGCGCGAGTTTCGCCTGGACGAACTCCTACAACAAGACGCCCCGCCCATATCACGAGCTGAACACGGCCGGCATGGACGCGCATGTCGCGCTCGCCAACGAGCTCGGAGGCGGCCCATGGCTCAAGCGCGACGGCGGGCTCGCCTGGCAGGAGGCGCCCCTGGAGCGCGCCCGCCTGAAGGAGACGGTCGAGCGGCTGGCGAGCTGGGGCTACCCGATCGAGCTGATCTCACCCCAGGCGGCGCGCGAGCTCGAGCCCGACCTCGCCATCGCTCCGCATGTCGACGAAGTGGTCTTCACACCCAGTGAGGGCTACGTCGAGGTCGCGCTGCTCATCGGCGCGCTCCTGGCGCACGCCGCGCGCCGTGGAGCCCGCGTCCTGCCCGGCCACCGGGTCACCGGCGTGCTCCGCGCCGGGAGCCGGGTGCGCGGCGTGACGACCGAGACGGGAGCCCGCTTCGAGGCCGACGCCGTCGTCGACTGCGCCGGCCCGGCCACGGACGAGGTGGCCCGGCTGGCCGGGATCGAGATTCCCCTCGACCGGGTGCCCGGCCGGCTCATCTACACCGCTCCGGTGGCGACCACGCTCCGGCGGCCGATTCACGCTCCCGGCGTGCACTTCCGGCCGGACGGCGCCGGGCGGATCGTGCTGGCCGAGCACGTCCATGACCATATGTGGAATCAGCCGGGCGACGGTGCCTGGCCGCCCGAGCGATCCCTCGCCGCGGTCGCGGTGCACTTGCCGGTCCTGGCGGGGGCGCGCGTCGAGGCCACGCGGGTCGGAGTCCGGCCCATCCCGGTCGATCAAAAGCCGATGGTGGGCGGCATCCCCGGTCTCGACGGGTTCTACATCGTCTCGTCCCACAGCGGCGTGACCCTCGGCCCCCTCTGGGGCCACGTGGCCACGGCCGAGCTGCTGGACGGGAGGCCTGATCCCCGGCTCGCGCCCTTTCGTCCCGCGCGATTCCTCTGAGCTCGCCGGTGTGAAGCGCCAGCCCTGTCGTGACCTCGACGCTCGCTCTCGCCGGGCCGCTGCGGAATCACCGTGCCCGAAGCTCATGCTCAACGTCGAAAGCGACGATTACGGTGTGCTCGCGGAACGGGATTGCGGGTGTCCATTCGGCGAGATTGGATTTCGCCGCCACCTGTCCAGCATCCGGAGTTACGACAAGCTGACGAGCGAGGGCATGACTTTCCTCGGTAGCGAGCTGATCTCGCTGGTGGAGGAGCTCCTGCCGGCTCGCTTCGGTGGGCGGCCGATCGACTACCAGTTCGTCGAGGAGGAGAGCGGAGGCGTTTCGAGCATCAACGTGGTCGTCAGTCCCCGGGTCGGGGCCGTCGACGAGCGAGAGATCGTGGAGATGGTGCTGGCGTCGCTGCGCTCCCACGACGTCGTCAAGCGGCTCATGGCGGATTTCTGGAGCCGCGCGGCGACGCTACGGGTGGTTCGGCGCGAGCCGTACGCGACGGGCGCCGCCAAGGTGCTGCTGCTCCACGTCCTGGGGAACCCCCGCGCCACGGATGAACCGCGGGCACTCGGCCCCTGACCGCGGTCAGGTCAGGCGCGCCACGTACGGAAGGTTACGGTAGCGCTCGTCCTTGTCCAAACCGTAGCCCACCACGAACACGTCGGGAATCTCGCGGCCCACGTAGTCGAGGCGCACGTCCGGCGGGCGCTCGCGCTGCTTGGCGAGCAGCACGCAGACGCCCAGTGAGGCCGGGTTGCGCGTCCGGAAGTTGCGCAGCAGGTAGGCCAGCGTGCGGCCGCTGGCGCAGATGCCCTCGATCACCAGCACGGCGCGTCCCTCGATCGGCTCATCGAGGTCCTTCCTGATCCGCACCACGCCGGAGGCCGAGACCGGCCCGTACGGCACCGTGGAGATGAAGTCCACCGAGGTGGGGATCGTGAGCGCCCGCATCAGATCCGCGAGGAAGACCGCGGCGCCCTTCAGCACGCCGACGAGATGCAGCGGCCGGTCGGCGTAGTCGCTCGAGATCTTCTCCGCGAGCCGCGTCACCTCGGCCTGCAGGCTCTCCTGATCCAGCAGGACGTCGCCGAGCCCATCGGCTGCGTGCGCCATCAGGCGAACCGCGCGCTCCGCAGGAAGGCGCGGGACTCCGCGACGCGCCCGGCGTCTACCAGCCCGGCGCGTTCCCCTTCGTCGAAACAGCGCGAGATGGTGAGGATGGCGTGCAAGGCATAGCCCTTGGCGGCCAGCAGCTCGCGCCCGCCCTGCTCGCGATCGATCAGGATGACGACGTCCTTCACCACCAGCCCGGCGTCCTCGAGCGGCTGGATCGCCTCGAACTTGCTCGCTCCATCGGTGATGATGTCGTCGATCACCACCACGCGCTCACCGGGCGTGAAGACGCCCTCGATCCGCCGCCGGGTCCCGTAGTCCTTTTCCTCGCGCCTCGTGTAGATCAACGGCGTCTGGCCGGCCAGGCTCGCGGCGACGGCCAGCGGCAGCCCGGCGTACGGAATCCCGGCGATCCGGTCCGCGCCGCAGCGACGGACCTCCTCGGCCATGAGCCGGCCCACCAGCGCGAGCACGTCCGGGAAGGTGATCACCACGCGGAGGTCGATGTAGAAGGGCGAGCGGATGCCGGACTTGAGGATGAACTCGCCGAAGCGGATGGCGCCGATCTCGAACAGGCGCCGGATCAGCGCGGCATGGTCGGCACCGGCCATCACGCGTCGATCTCCACCAGGATCGATTCCGCGGCCTTGACCGGATCGGGGGAGCCGGTGATCGGCCGGCCTACGACCAGATAGTGCGCCCCGGCGCCGGCCGCGGCGCCCGCGGTGGCGATGCGCGCCTGGTCGTCCGCCTGGGCGCCGGCCGGTCTCACGCCGGGCGTGACGATGACCCAGTCGCGGCCGAGATTGTTCCGGATGGCGCGGATCTCCTGAGGGGACGCCACGCAGCCGTCGAGCCCGGCCTGGCGCGCGAGCTGGCAGAGCTGCAGCACGTGACCCTCCACCGACGAGGGCACGCCGAGCTCGCGCTGGAGCGCGGCGCGATCCATGCTGGTCAGCACGGTGACCGCGATCACGAGCGGCGGCCGCCGGGCCAGCTCCTTCGCCGCCGCCACCGTCGCCGCCGCCGCCGCCCGCATCATCGCGACGCCGCCGGAGGCGTGCACGTTGAACATCAGCACGCCGAGCCGGGTGGCCTCGCGCGCGGCGCCGGCCACGGTGTTCGGGATATCGTGGTACTTGAGATCCAGGAAGACCTCGGCGCCGCGTTTCTGCACGGCCTCCACCGCGGCCGGACCACACGCGGTGAACAGCTGTGAGCCGATCTTGAAGCGCGTGACCAGTCCCTGCAGACCCTCCACCAGGCGCTCGGCGGCGCCGAGCGTGTCGACGTCGAGCGCGACGATCAGCCGATCCCGCGCGGTCACGTTCTCACGAGCCTGGGCTGGCATGGTACTCCTGTAGCGACCGCACGCTGATCTCCCCCTTGAGCAGGGCCTCGATGCCGCCCACCGCGGCCTGGGCGCCGTCGACGGTGGTGTAGTACGGGATGTTCTGCGTGACGGCCGTGCGGCGGATCAGGTAGGAATCCTTCCGCGACCGGCCGTCCTCCGGCGTGTTGAAGACGAGCGCGATCTCCCCGCGCTTCATCAGGTCGACGATGTTCGGCCGGTACGAGTCCGCCAGCTTGTGGATGGTCTCGACGCTCATGCCCTGGCGGGCCAGGAGCTTGGCCGTGCCGATGGTGGCCACGAGGCTGAAGCCCATCTCGGCCAGCCGCTTGGCGATGGGGACGAGCGCCCGCTTGTCACGGTTCTTCACGGACAGGAACACCTTGCCCGAGGTCGGAAGCGGCGAGCCCGCCGCCAGCTGCGACTTCACGTACGCCTTACGGAAGTCGTGGTCGACGCCCATGACCTCGCCCGTCGACTTCATCTCGGGCCCGAGGATGGCGTCGACGCCGGGGAACTTGATGAACGGGAACACCGCCTCCTTCACGGCGATGTGGCCGGTCTCCCGCTCGGTCGCGAACCCGAGCTCCCGGAGCGTGGCGCCGAGCATGATGCGGGTCGCGAGCTTGGCCAGCGGCACGCCGATGGTCTTGGAGACGAACGGGATCGTGCGTGAGGCGCGCGGGTTCACCTCGAGCACGAAGATCTGCTCGTTCTTGATCGCGAACTGGATGTTGAGGAGGCCGACCACGCCGAGCTCGCGCGCCAGCGCGCGCGTCTGCTGCTGGATGCGCTCCACCTGGTCGTCGCCGAGCGAGTACGGCGGCAGCGCGCAGGCCGAGTCGCCCGAGTGGATGCCCGCCTTCTCGACGTGCTCCATCACCCCGCCGACCACCACGCGCTCGGGGTCCGCAATCGCATCCACGTCGATCTCGAGCGCATCCTCGAGGAACTTGTCGACGAGCACCGGATGCTCCGGGCTCGCGCTGACGGCCTCGCTCATGTAGCGCGCGAGGTCATCCGGGTCGTACACGATCTGCATGGCGCGGCCGCCGAGCACGTACGACGGACGCACGAGCACGGGATATCCGATGTTGGCGGCGATCCGCGCGGCCTCCTCGTACGAGCGCGCCGTGTCACCCGGCGCCTGGGCCAGCTGCAGGTCGGCCAGCAGCGCGGCGAAGCGGCGGCGGTCCTCGGCCCGGTCGATCGCGTCGGGCGGGGTGCCGAGGATCGGGACGCCGGCCTTCTCGAGCGGCACCACCAGCTTCAGCGGCGTCTGGCCGCCGAACTGCACGATGACGCCGCGGGGCTGCTCCCGCTCCACGATGTTCATCACGTCCTCGAACGTGAGCGGCTCGAAGTAGAGCCGGTCCGAGGTGTCGTAGTCGGTCGAGACCGTCTCGGGATTGCAGTTGACCATGATGGCTTCCACGCCGGCTTCCTTCAGCGCGAAGGCGGCGTGCACGCAGGCATAGTCGAACTCGATGCCCTGGCCGATCCGGTTCGGGCCCGAGCCCAGGATCACGACCTTCTCGCGCGGGGTGGGCGGGGCCTCGTCTTCCTCCTCGTAGGTCGAGTAGAGATACGGCGTGTACGCCACGAACTCGGCCGCGCAGGTGTCGACCATCTTGAAGGTGGCCTTGATGCCGGCGGCCAGCCGGGCCGCGCGCGTGGCGAGCTCGCTCGTCCCGGTGAGCTCGCCGATCCGGCGATCGGAGAAGCCCATCTCCTTCGCGCGCCGGAGGACGCGCGGATCGCCCAGGCCCGCCGTCCGGATCTGCGCCTCGAAGTCCACGATCTGGCGGATGTTCTCGAGGAACCACGGATCGATCGCGGAAAGCTCGTGGAGCTCGGCGGTGTCGAACCCACGCCGGTAGGCCTCGCCCAGCGCGAAGCAGCGCTCGGCGTTGGGGATCCGGATCTTCTGCTCGAGCTCCTCGCGGGCGAGGTCGCCGGCGAGCGTGAGCCCCCAGCGATCCTGCTCGAGGGAGCGCACCGCCTTCTGGAGCGCCTCCTTGAACGTGCGGCCGATCGCCATCACCTCGCCGACCGACTTCATCTGCGTGGTCAGCGTCTGGTCCGCCTCCGGAAACTTCTCGAACGCCCAGCGCGGGAACTTGACCACGCAGTAGTCGATGGCCGGCTCGAACGAGGCGGGCGTCTCGCGCGTGATGTCGTTGCGGAGCTCGTCGAGCGTGTAGCCCACCGCCAGCTTGGCCGCGATCTTCGCGATCGGGAACCCCGTGGCCTTCGAGGCCAGCGCGGACGAGCGCGAGACGCGCGGATTCATCTCGATCACGACCATGCGGCCGTCCACCGGGTTCACCGCGAACTGGATGTTGGAGCCTCCCGTGTCCACGCCGATCTCGCGGATCACCGCGATCGCCGCATCCCGCATCGCCTGGTATTCCTTGTCCGTGAGCGTCTGGGCCGGCGCCACCGTGATCGAGTCGCCCGTGTGCACGCCCATCGGGTCGAAGTTCTCGATCGAGCAGATGATCACGACGTTGTCCTTGCCGTCGCGCATCACCTCGAGCTCGAACTCTTTCCACCCGATGACGGACTCCTCGACCAGCACCTGGCCGACCGGGCTTTGCTGGAGCGCCCACTTGATCGAGGCCTCGAGCTCCTCCGGGTGATACGCGATGGAGCCGCCGGTGCCGCCGAGCGTGAACGAGGGACGGATGATCAGCGGGAACTGCATCCGCCGCCGGCGCATGCCCGTGAGCGCCTCGTCGGGCGTGCGCGCATAGAAGCCTTCCGGCATCGACAGGCCGATGCGGCACATGGCGGCGGCGAACAGGTTCCGGTCCTCGGCCATCTTGATGGCCGGGAGCTTGGCGCCGATCAGCTCGACGCCGAAGCGGTCGAGCACGCCTTCCTCCGCGAGTGCCACGGCCAGATTCAGACCGGTCTGGCCGCCGACCGTCGGCAGCATGGCATCCGGGCGCTCGCGCTCGATCACCTTGCCCACGAACTCGGGCGTGAGCGGCTCCACGTACGTGCGGTCCGCCATCTCCGGATCCGTCATGATCGTGGCCGGATTCGAGTTGACCAGCACGACCCGGAAGCCCTCCTCGCGCAGCGCCTTGCACGCTTGCGTGCCCGAGTAGTCGAACTCGCACGCCTGCCCGATCACGATCGGCCCCGAGCCGATCAGCAGGATCTTCTTGAGATCAGTACGCTTCGGCATTCGCTAGTTCACCGATCACCCCTCACCCTGCCCTCTCCCCAAAGGGGAGAGGGGACTTCGGAGTCCCCTCCTGAAGGTGAGAGGGCAACCTTGAATCCCTCTCCCCTCTGGGGAGAGGGTAGGGTGAGGGGCGCCAGGGTGAGGGGCGCCAGGGTGAGGGGCGACTGACGATGCTCACCGATCCTCCACGAGCCCATACACGATCGACGTCTCCGGTGTGGCCTCGTCGCGCCGGTACAGGACGTCGTCCAGACGGCCCGCGCCGATCCACGCCACCTCGCCGTTGCCCCAGAGCTTCTCGCCGAGCACACTCATCCGCTTCTCGACGCGCTCCTTCACGGCGTGCGCCTCCAGGCTCTGCTCGCTGTCCGCGGTGAACACGGCCCACTCCGGTTTCTGGCCCGTCTCTTCGGTCTTGCGGTACGCGATCAAGTATTTGGGCATCGATTGGTCTCCATCATCTCGATGAAGCGGTGGAACAAGTAATGCGCGTCGTGAGGGCCGGGCGACGCCTCCGGGTGATACTGCACCGAAAAGATCGGCAGCTCCCGGTGCTGCATGCCCTCGGAAGTGCCGTCGTTCAGATCGACGTGCGTCTCTTCCAGGCCGAACCGCGCGACCGACCTGGGATCGACCGCGAACCCGTGGTTCTGCGAGGTGATCTCCACGCGCCCGGTGAGGAGATCGCGAACCGGATGATTGGCGCCGTGATGGCCGAACTTGAGCTTGTACGTCGCGCCGCCGAAGGCGAGCCCCAGGATCTGGTTGCCGAGGCAGATGCCGAAGATCGGCGCCTTGCCGATCAACCCCCGCACCGATTCGATCAGATAGGGCACCGCCTCCGGGTCGCCGGGCCCGTTGGACAGGAAGACACCATCCGGGCGCCGCTCGAGGATGGCCGCGGCGGGTGTCTGCGCCGGTACCACTTCCACGTCGCAGCCCATCGAGGCGAGCTGACGCAGGATATTGCGCTTGATCCCGGAGTCGTAGGCGACCACCTTGAAGCGTGCCGCCGGCGGCTCCACGTACCCGCGCTGACGGTCCCACGCGCCTTCGCTCCAGCCGTGAGGCTCGGTCACGGTGACTTCCGTGACCAGATCGCGGCCGATGAGCCCGGGCAGCGCCCGCGCGCGCTCGGCGAGCCCTGCCGGATCCAGCTCGAGGGTGGAGATGATGCCTTCCTGCGCGCCGTGGTCCCTGAGGTGGCGCGTGAGGGCGCGCGTGTCGATGCCCTGGATCCCGACGATGCCCTGCTCCTTCATGTAGTCCTCGAGCCGCATGCGTCCGCGCCAGTTCGAGGGATAGGCGCACGCTTCCTTCACGACGAATCCGTTGACCCAGGGCCGACGGGATTCCACGTCCTCCGGGTTGATCCCGTAGTTGCCGATGAGCGGGTACGTCATGCAGACGATCTGACCGCGGTAGGACGGATCCGTCAGGATCTCCTGGTAGCCGGTCATCGCCGTGTTGAACACGACCTCGCCGTGCGTCTCGCCCGTGGCGCCGCACGCCGCGCCGCGGAACACCCGGCCGTCCGCGAGGGCCAGAAGGGCCGCGCTCATGGCGTGGGCACTCCGCCCACGATGGTCATCCAGGGCGCGCCGGTGCCCGTCCAGCCACCGAAGGGCGTGTTGCGGCTGCGGGACCGGAAGGCCGTCGGATTCACCCGCCAGGTCTGCTCGAGATCCAGCAGCGTGATGTCCGCCGGCGTCCCGATGGCGAGGCTGCCGCCCGGCAGGTTGAGCAGCCGGGCCGGCGCCACCGACATCCGCGCCACCAGCGTGCCGACATCGAGCACGCCCGGCCTCACCAGCTGATCGAGCAGCAGGGGTACGGCCGTCTCCAGTCCGACGATGCCATAGGCCGCCTCGGCGAACTCGTCCTCCTTCTCCGACAGCTCGTGCGGAGCGTGGTCGGTGGCCACGCAGTCGATGGTGCCGTCCGTCAGCGCCTCGCGCAGCGCTTCCACGTCGCGCTTGCCCCGGAGCGGCGGCGCCATCTTGGTGTTCGGGTCGTAGTTCCGCACGGCCTCGTCGGTGAGGACCAGGTGATGGGGCGTCACCTCGCAGGTCACGTGGACACCGCGGGCCTTCGCGTCTCGCACCAGCCGGACGGCACCCGCCGTCGAGATGTGCGCGATGTGCAGATGGCAGCCGGTGAGCTCGGCGAGGATGATGTCGCGAGCGACCATCACTTCCTCGGTGGCGGTCGGCTGCCCGATGAGCCCGAGCTCCGTCGAGACCGGGCCCTCGTTCATCACGCCCGCGTGGGCGAGATGATCGTCCTCCGCATGGCTGATCACGGGTGTGCCGAAGGGCAGCACGTATTCCATCGCGCGACGGTAGAGCTCGGCGTTCATCACGCACCTGCCGTCGTCCGAGAACGCCACGCACCCGGCCTCGGCCTGCTCGGCGAGCTCGGCCAGCTGCGTGCCTTCCAGCCCGCGTGTCACCGCGCCGATCGGGTAGACGCGCACGACCCCTTCGACCTTCGCCTTGGCCAGGATGTAGTCGGTGACCGCGCGATTGTCGTTCACCGGGAAGGTGTTCGCCATGCAGCAGACCGCTGTGAAGCCTCCGGCCGCCGCGGCGCGCGTCCCGCTGGCCACCGTCTCCTTGTACTCGTAGCCGGGCTCGCGCAGGTGGACGTGGATGTCGATGAACCCGGGGCAGACGACCTTGCCGGTGGCGTCGATCACTGTGGTGCCGGCCGGCGCCTGAAGGGCACGGCCGAGGCGCTCGATCCGGCCTGCCGCCACGTGGATATCCTGCACGGCGTCGACGCCATTCGTGGGGTCCACCACGCGGCCGTTCTTGATCAGGAGATTCATACCGCCTTGCTCCCTGTCAGCAGGTAGAGAATCGCCATGCGCACCGCCACCCCGTTCGCCACCTGGTCCAGGATGACCGAGTACGGACCGTCCGCCACTTCCGGCGACAGCTCGACGCCGCGGTTGACCGGGCCGGGATGCATGATCAGCACGTCGGGCCGGCATTGCTCGAGCTTGGCGAGTGACAGGCCCCAGACTCGCGAGTACTCGCGAATGGAGGGGATGAAGCCCGCGCGCATCCGCTCGTGCTGGAGCCGCAGCATCATGATCACGTCGGCGTGCGCGATCGCCTCCTCGAGCCGGTAGCTGACCTTGACGCCCAGCTCCTGGCAGGCGGGAGGGATCAACGTCGGCGGGCCGGCGACCGTCACCGTCATGCCCATGCGCTTCATGCCGTGGATGTTGGAGCGCGCCACGCGGCTGTGCGCCACGTCGCCCACGATCGTCACGTTCAGCCCGTCCAGGTGCCCCTTCTTCTCGCGGATCGTCAGCAGATCCAGCAGCGCCTGGGTCGGGTGCTCGTGCAGCCCATCGCCCGCGTTCACCACGCTGCACCTGAGGTGGCGGGCGAGGAGCGACGGGGCTCCGGAAGCCTTGTGGCGGACCACCACGACGTCCGGGCTCATGGCCTCGATGTTCTTCGCGGTGTCGAGCAGGCTTTCGCCCTTCTCGGCGCTCGAGCCCGTGGCCGAGAAGTTGATCACGTCCGCCGAGAGCCACTTGCCGGCGATCTCGAAGGACGTCCGGGTCCGGGTCGACGCTTCATAGAAGAGGTTCACCACGGTCTTGCCGCGGAGCGTGGGCACCTTCTTGATCTCGCGCGTCGCGATCTCCTTCATGGACTCGGCCGTGTCGAGCACGTCCGTGATCTCCCCGGCCTCGAGGTCCTGCATGCTCAGGAGGTCCTTGCGGTTCCAGGCCATGCTGTCACTCCTCTGTCGGTTCGAGGATGGCGACGCGGTCCACGCCGTCGTGTTCCCGCAGCATGACCGCCACGGATTCGCGGCGGCTGGTGGGGAGGTTTTTGCCGATGTAGTCGGGGCGGATGGGCAGCTCGCGATGCCCGCGATCGATGAGCACGGCCAGCCGGATCACCCGCGGCCGCCCGAAGTCCATCAGCGCGTCCATGGCCGCCCGGATGGTCCGTCCCGTGAAGAGCACGTCATCCACCAGGACCACCGTCCGGCCCTTGACCGGAAAGTTGATCTCGGTGCTCCGAACCACCCGCTGCGCAGACTTGAGCCCGACATCGTCGCGGTACAGCGTGATGTCGAGCGCGCCGACGGGCGGCTTCACGCCCTCGATCGTGGCGATCTTCTGCGCGATTCGGTCCGCCAGCGTCTCCCCGCGCGTCTTGATCCCCACGAGCGCCACATCATTCACCCCGCCCGCGTGCTCGACGATCTCGTGCGCAATGCGGGTCAGCGCCCGGTCCAGCGCCGCATCGTCCAGCACCTGAGCCTTCTCCCGCTGGCTCAACGGAGTATCCCCCTCTCCCCTCCGGGGAGGGGGCAGGGTGAGGGGCCGTCGGGCCGGCGGAAGGGGACTAGCAGGCAAAAAAAATGCCCCTGACGGGGCTTTGGATCTCTTAGAGCTGAACCCGGGTCCTTCATTCGTCTCCTTGCCGGCCTCTCAGGGCCCGCTTAAAGGAGTGATTCAAGATGCTATGTCACCTTACTCTGCCCCTCCTGAGCTTGTCAAGCGCAGTGTCAGTTGGCTAGTGCGGCCGAGAGATCGACGCGATCCTCGAACGGCTGCTTGAGTCCCGTGATGGTGATGGTGGCAATCTTCGTCGTGGGGTCGTAGGCGAGAAATCCGCGCACGTCCGACGTTTCGTTGGCGCGAAGAATTGCTTTGTCATCGACGCGCAGCGGCCCCTGCAACAGATAGTCGCGAACGTACCAGTGAACCTGCTCGGGGTTGATGACCCATTTGTTGAGAATCCTGGCCTGGGGAGCATCGTTCGGCCGGTAGAGCAGGAAGAATTCGTAGGACTGCTCCTTCCTGGGCGCGCTATGGTCGAGCAGGCCGGGATAGACGGGTGCGACCTTCTTGATGTATAGCTCGACAGCCCCACCGTGTTCCTCGGTCTGGTCGAGCAGCCCACCATCCAGGGCCCACCCACCACCCCGGAGCAGCCCGAAAAGACGCGTGCCGCGGGAGTCACTCACTCTGATTGCCTGGGGTTTCTGCGTTGCGACCACCCAACTCCCCTTCGCCTGCTCGAGACGGGGAATATACTGGACGCGCCCCTCCTGTGCCCGTCCATTCCTATAGTTCGCCGACGTACCTGCGAGCATGTGCTCTTCCCAGAGGCGATCCAGTGGTTCCCGCTGGATTTCGCTGGCCATGGCCAGCGCCGCGCTCCCGAGAATCGCGATCAGTGTTCCCGCTATGACGAGTTCTGCCTTCATTCCGATTGATTTTGCATCGCTACTTCCTGCCGCTTATCACCTGCTGAGTAATCGCGCTCTGTACCTGACTGTTCGCGGTAATGTCAAAGTGTCCGAGGAACCCGAGTCCTTCGATCAGCACATTCTGGACGTTCTGGCCCTGAAGATAAGAGCCGAAGATGAAGTCCTCGCGCTGGAGGAAGTTGGTGGTGGGGATGTTGGCCGGGATGTTCTGGTTAGGCAGGAAGGGATCGATCGTATAGAGGTGCGTCGGAGGCTGCTGGAGTTGCGTGGCCACGTTGATGAGTCCGCTACCGCCGAGGCTATGGCCGACGAGGTAGACCGGCTCCCCCCCGGCCTGAGCCTGAGTGGCCAGGCGAATGGCGTCCTGGATCTGACCGCTGCTCAGGGATGCTACCCGCTCGCCTCCACTCTCAAGTCTCGTTTCTAGGTCCTTCAATCCCTGATTTCCGCCACTGCTAGCGCTCCATCCGCCCGGCCCGCTGGACGCCGCGCCGCCGTACATGATGATGGTGAAGAGTCCGAACGGGTCAATGCCGTTAAGCGGGCTGTTCCCGACGTAGGCGTACGGATTGCTGCCCGCGGTGGCGGCCAGATCCTGGCTGATGAACCGCTGGAGTCCCGGGTGGTAGTAACGGGCGCGGAAGTAGTACAGGCCCGTGCCGTCGTTCTCCCGTCCCGTGTACTGGATCGGATTCGTGCTGATCCCGCCGGTGCTCGTGGTGGCGCCGAAAGGTTCGTACGTGTACTGGGTCTGGACGGCGCCCGCGCTGTCGGTGAGAGCGATCGTGGAGCCGAGGGCGTCGGTGAGATAGGCGCGGAGCCCCGCTGAGTCTGTCCGCGTGAAATATTCGTCGACGCCGAGGCCGGTGAGAAGGTTGGAGGTCGGGCCGGACGTTTGAACGGGGGTAGTCCCGTCGTAGGCGAAGCTCGTTCCCATCTTACCGATGTTCTTGCTGGTCCGCCGGCCGAGCCCGTCGTATCGGAAGCTCACTGTAGGTTCGGTAGTGGCGATTCCTGAGAGCCGATTGCGGGCGTTCCAGCTGTAGGAGCGGCTGCCGTCGTTGGTCAGGTTGCCGTTCAGATCGTAGGTCAGCGTCTTGCCCCCGAACGTGACCTGCTGATTCGCGGCGTCGTAGGTGCCGGTGGCCGGCTGCGGGATAGCGGTCCGGCCGAACGAGCCTCCAATCTGGGTCCGATTGCTCGCCGCGTCGTAGCTGTACGTGAGATCACCGAGGAGGGTGCCGCCTCGGCTGTAGGTGATCGTGGTGACGCGGGCGGCGTCGTCGTACACATACGCGGTCACGACCCCGTTGGGGAGCGTGAGGCTCGTGCGCCGGCCGGCGGCATCGTAGCTCATGCTCACGGTGGTCGTGCCCCGCGAGACCTGGGTGAGGCGGTTCGCGGCATCGTACGTGTAAGTCACGGCCGGCTGCCCTGTCGTGGTCATGCTGGTCCGCCGTCCGGCCGCGTCGTACGTCAAGCTGATCGTGCCCTGCGGGGTGGTCTCCCTGGTCAGGCGGTCGAGGCTGTCGTAGGTGCGCGTGATGGTGCCGGCGATGCTATCCGTGACCTGCGTCAAACGATTGCCCTTGTCCCACGTGTACGTGGTCGTTGTGCCATCGGCATACGTCAGCTTGGTACGCCGATTCAGGGCATCATACGTGGCGGTCGTTTCCTGGTTCTTGCGACTGGTGAGCCTGGTCACGTTGCCGGCGGCGTCGTAGGCGTAGCTCTCCACGCGGAGCAAGGGATCGCGCCGCGCTGTCACCCGGTCCATGTTGTTGTACGTGAAGGTCGTGGCATTGTCTCGGGCGTCGGTCACGCTCGAGAGGTTGGCATTGGGGTCGTGGACGAATCTGGTTGCTCCGCCACGCGCGTTGGTCAGCCGCGTCAGACGGTTCAGCAGGTCATATTCGTATCGCGTCTGCCGGCCGAGCGGGTCGGTGAGGATCGAGAGACGCCCAGCGGCATCGAGAAAGCGAGTCGTGCGGTTGCCGAGCGGATCCGTGACAGTGACCAGATCACCGAGCTCATAGGTAAGCTGGATGCGCTGTCCGAGCGCGTTCGTCACGGACACCGGCTGGCCCGCGGAGTTGTACGTGAAGGTGGTTGGCTGACCGAGCGCGTTGGTAACCGTGGCGAGATTCCCGACAGCGCCGTAGGTGAACCTCGTGGTGTGGCTCAGCGGATCCGTGACGGTCGCCAGCTGGTTGAAAGTGGGGTCGTAGGTGAACGTGGTCGTTACCGCCTGAGGCGTACCTGCAGCACGAGTGATGCTGGTGACGTTTCCCAGCGCGTCGTGGCCGAACGCGGTTTGCCGTCCCAGCGGATCCGTCCGGGTCAGGACGAGGTTGGTCCCGACTTGCCTTGTGTAGGTGGTCAGCTGCTGCTCTGACTTGCCGAGCGCGCGGGTGTCGGACAGTGGATAGCCGTCAGCGTTGAAGGTGACGCGCCGGATACTTCCGCGCGGATCGGTGATGTCGGTCCGGGTGACCCGGCCGTTGACGTCCAGCGTGTACGCGAACTGATACGCGGTGGCGTCGGCTTGCGTCTGGCGAACGACCCGGCCGTTGGCGTCATAGGTGTTGGTCAGGAAGACGATGCGGCGCGGATCCCTCAGCGTGGTCATGCGCGTCTTCCGGATCGGGTCGCCGGGATTCGTGTCGTCGTAGGTGTAGTCGGTGAGCCCTCCGGCGGGATCGCTCACGCCCACCAGACGGCCGCTGCTGTCGTAGGTGTAGCTGGCGGTCCGGCCCAGGTTGTCGGTCGCCTGCGTGATCCGGTTGCCGGCATCGTAGGTGAAGCTGAGCCAGCGTCCGTTGGGTGACAGGACGGCCCTGACGTTGCCGCTCTGGCCGTTGGACCTCAGGATCGTGACGGTGTTCCCGTGTCGATCCCGCATGGCCTGCACGGGCGCGTTCTCGCCGAAGATGAGGGCGCTGCCGTCCTTCAGGGTGAGCGTCCAGCCGTCGCCGTTCCAGACGATTCGCGACTTGTAGAAGCGCGACGACGTGGTGGTGTGCTCGAACACCGCGTCGGCGAAGCCGATCCCCGGGGAAGTGCGGACGTAGTGCACGCGCCCGCCGTGCGGGAAGACGAGATCCGCCTCCTGAAACGCATTGGTCGACCAGAGGAAGATCTCGTACGGGTGACTCGTGCCGATGCCGAAGGGACGGGGATTCGGGTCGTTCTGACGGTACGTGCGCGTGAGCGCGATCGGCGCGACGTCGGGGAGGAGCAGGTCGGTCTTCGTCAGCACGAACAGCCCCGTGGCGAGGTCCACCGGATCGCCGTCCGCGGCCGGGCCGCTGCCCGGCGTTGCATCGATGCCCGCGGGCAGCACGCCCTCCTCGGGCGGCACCATGCCCGGGGTGAGCATCGCCGGCGTCAACTCGTACAGCGCGACCCCGGGATTCGGGACCACTTGCCCGCCGTCGCGGGTGACGGTCCCGAGGCCGTAGACCGACCAGCCCACCTCCGAGGCGTCATGCCGCCAGAAGTTCAGCCGGGCGCCGGGCGGCAGTCCGGCGCGATTGGGATAGACGAGGCGTACGCCGGCTGAACCATACACGTACGCGCCGCCCGGCTGCACCGTGAAGTAGACCGGGACCTCGACGTTCCGCGCGAGCGGAAACGGCGGGCGGTCCAGCGGAATCGGCGTGATCGTGATGCTCCTGACGATCTCGCCGTCCTCATCGCGGAGGACCGTGCCGGGTGGGATCTGAAGCTCGAGGCCGGGGATCTTCGGCGTGGTGACGACGACCTCTCGGACCGTGGGCGAGGCAATTGCGACGGCGTGCTCCGTATCGAGCCGCGGCATCCAGATCGTGTACGGCAGGACGTTCGTCTGCCCCGCCTTGATGTCGACGCCGACTTCGAACACGCCGTATGTGCGGCGTCGATCGCTGGCCGTGCGCCCATCGATCAGGAGCTCGTGGTGTCCGTGGCCGTCCAGGAGGAGCAGGAATCGTCCGGTGTCATCGGTGCTCACCGCGGTGGACTGGATCTTCAGCGTCGTAGCGGCGAGCGGCTCGCCGGCCAGCGTCAAGACCTGGCCGGCCAGCGCCGTCACTCCGGGTGGCGCCTGCAGCGGCGGGAGCGACTGCCACCGCGAAGGCGGCCGGCCGGTCTTCCAGGTGCCCGGTACCGGGGTCCACTCCTCCGACTCCTGCCCTGCAGGATCGTCGCGCTGGCTCGTGGGCTCGAGCCGTGACGCGGTGCCGGACTGCGGGGGGCTCGACGCGGGCCCGGCTGCAGGCGCGCGACCGGCGGTGCGGAAGGTGAGGGTCATCGCGAGGACCGGCACGTCACGGCTGTCCATGAGGCCGTGGAATGAGAGCGTGTAGGTCCCGCCGGGTACGAGCGCGAGCTCCGGTGTGATGAACGCCAGCATCCCCGCTTCGGCCGGGACGACGCCCACCGGCTCGTCCCCGTTCGGGCCGGTCAGCGTCGCGGTTGCCATGTTGACGGTCTCGACGCGCAGCGGTCTCGAGAAGCGCACCGCGATCAGCATGTCCACGGGCACGTCCGTCGCGCCCTCCTCGGGGATCGAGCCTGCGAGCTGGGCGGGGCCGGTGACCGGCATCTCTGGAACACTCACGAGACTCGAAAACTGCCGAGTATCCGGATCGTAGACCTCCCCGTCGTGGAGCTCGCGGTCATCGTTGTCGGCGCCGCCCCACAGCAGCACGGCGCCGCTCGGCAGAAGGGTGGCGCGGTGGGCGCGACGCGCCGTCGCGAGCGCCCCCGTCAGCAGTCGAGCTGACTGCTCTCGTGGATCCCAGAGCTCCGCGTCCGCCAAGGTCTCGCCTGTATCCGAGAGACCTCCCACGATCAGCACGCGTCCGTCCGTGAGCAGCGTGGCGGTATGCTGAGCGCGCGGTGTGAGAGCGGAGTAGCGGAGCGGCTCGACTCGTTCGGTTTCGGGATCGAACAGCTCCGCATCGCCGCGGACACCGTCGGTCCCGACGCCGCCGAGAATCAGAACGCTCCCGTCCGGAAGCACCGTGGCGGAGTGCCACGCGCGCGGGTGCTGGAGACTGGCGTTCAGCGGTGTCGTGACGCCCGTCTGTCGATCCTGGATCGCCATCGTCGCCTGCGGCCCGCCTGGACCCTCGCCGCCCGCGATCAGCCAGCGCCCGTCCGGCAGCAGCGTGGCGCTCTGACCTGACGTGGCCGCCGCGCCTGTGCTCTGAGGGCCAGCCGCCGGAGGAGACAACAGCCCGAGCAGGAGGGCGAATCCGAGTGCGAGACCCGAGTGCGCGCGATCGTTCATGGGTGCCTTCATGGGCTCGTCACGCTCACGGTCAAGCTCCCGGTCCGGGTTGCGGCGGGATCGACATTGATCGCGTAGGTGCCGGTGGCCGGGAGGGTGAGCGTTGGCAGTGTGAAGCTCGTGAGCGTCGACGTCGTCGACGTGAGCGTGGTGCCGTCGGTGCTGAGGAGCGTCACGGCGGTCGTGCCGATGGTGTTCCCCGTCAGGCGCACGGTGGCCTGCTGCCCCGCGGCGCCGCTGAAGGTGAGCCGGACGTTCTGTCCTGGTCGCGCGATGCTGACGGTCAGCGGCGGCCCTGCGATCGCCACGGTGCCGGTCACGTCGGTGGCGTCGACCAGCGTGAGCGTCATGCTCCCGGTGTTCGTGCTCCGCGGGTCGATGAGGACCGTGTAGGTCCCATCGGTCGAGAGGGTCTTCTGATCGATGAAGGCGCCGCTCGCGCCGGCGAACGTCGGAGCGGCCAGGGTGCTGCCGTCGGGGTTCAGGATGGACACGTCGCTGGCCACCGCGCCGGCGGCGATCTGCAGGCTCACCTGCTGGCCGGCGACGCCCGTGAAGCGGAGCCGCGCGTTCTGCCCGGGTCGCGCGGTGGTGACACTGGCCGAGCCTCCGACCGCGACGGTGCCCGTCACGTCCGTCGCATCCAGGAGCGTGAGCGTGACGCTGCCGGTGTTGGTGCTGCGCGGATCGACGAGGATGGTCTGGGTGCCGCTGCTGGGCAGCGTCTTCTGGTCGATGAAGCCGCCGCTGGCCCCGGCGAAGCTGGGCGCGGCCAGGATGGAGCCATCCGGGTTCAGGATCGACACATCGCCGGCGACCGCGCCGCTGGCGATCTGCACGCTCACCTGCTGGCCGGCCGCCCCCGTGAAGGCGAGCCGCGCATTCTGCCCGGGCCGCGTGGTGGTCACCGTGGCCGAGCCGCCGATCGCGATGGTGCTGGTCACGTCGGTCGCATCGACCAGCGTGACGGTCATGCTGCCCGTGTTGGTGCTCCGCGGATCGACCAGGACGCTGTAGCTGCCGCTGCTGGGCAGCATCTTCTGATCGATGAAGCTGCCGCTCGCGCCGGCGAAGGTCGGCGCCGCCAGGATCGAGCCGTCCGGGTTCAGGATCGACACATCGCCGGCCACCGCGCCGCTGGCGATCTGCACGCTCACCTGCCGGCCGGCGGTACCGCCGAAGCTGAGCCGCGCGTTCTGTCCGGGCCGGGCCGTGGTGACCGTGGCGGAGGCTCCGATCGCCACGTTCCCGGTGAGCTCGGACGAGAGATAGACCGTCATGCTCCCGGCGTTGTTGTCGCGCGGATCGACCAGGACCACGTAGCGGCCGGTCACCGGAAGGGGGGCGGCATCGATGGCGCCGCCGCTCACGCCGACGAACTCAGGCGGGTCCAGCGGCGTGCCATCCACGCGCGACAGGGAAACCTCGCTTCCCGGAATGCTCACGTTCACGATCCCGAGACTCGCGCGCTGGCCCGCGGCGCCGTTGAAGGCCAGCCGAGCGGTCTGCCGCGGCTCACCCAGCGTCACCGTCACGGGAGGGCCATCCATGCCGATGGGAACCGCCACGTCCGCCGTCACGAAGATGTCAGCGCTCATGGCCTTTCCGAACGGTGTGGCGACGCTGATCGGCCCGGAAGTCGCGCCGGACGGGGCGCGAGTGGTGAGGGTCGTGGGCGCGGCCGAGTTGATCGTGGCCCCGGTCTGGTTGAACGCGAGCTTGTTCAGCGCCGGATTCGCGTCGAAGCCGGCCCCGGTGATGGTGACCGGTGTCCCGGGCGGCCCGATGTCGGGAGTGAAGCCGGCGATCGTCGGCGGCCCGGTGGGGGCCGTCACCGTGAACGATCGCGTGCTGAGGGCGGTGCCCGCCGGCGTGGTGACACGGATCGCCCCGGTCGTGGCCGTCGCCGGCACCGCCACCACGAGTCGCGTTGGGCTCGCCGAGCTGACGACCGCGGCGACGCCGTTGAACGTGACCGTGTTCTGGCTCGCGACGGCGCTGAAGCCGGTGCCGAGAATGGCGACGGTGGCGGTGGGCGGGCCGCTGCTCGGCGCGAAGTCGATGATCGACACGACCGTGGAGGGAAAGCGCGAGATCGAGAGCAGGTTGCCGACGGCATCATATGCATACAGCGCCGTGTCTCCGGCGGGATCCACGACCCCGACCAGACGGCCGAGCTCGTCGTGCACATAGCTGATGGTCGCGGCGTCGGCCCGCGCAGCCGTCAGCTGAAGGTGCAGCGCAAGAGCGCACGCGATGAACCAGAAGGCGTGCAGGAGAATGGAGCGGCGCCGCCGGTGCAGCCGTTCGAAGCGCGTGGTCGCGGGTTCCATGGGCGGTCGTCGCACCGCAAATCCCGGACCACGCGCATGGATGCTCGTATCTATGCGTTGCGCAACGCCGGCAGGGAAGCGAGGGAGACGCGACCTGCTCAGGAATCAGGGCAGCAGGCCCGATGCGGGTGTGGCGGATTCTCAGCAGCAGAGAGCCGAGCTCAGCTCGGCATCGCGCTCACGGCGTCTTGCGCCAGTGCTCCTTCACCGCGCGCTCGTGCTCGATGCTCACGCGCCCGGATTTCACCGCGAGCCGACAGGGCGCGAGCGCGGCGATGACGTCCTCCGCGCGCTCGGCGTCCCACACCACGAGGTCGGCGCGCCGACCGACGGCGAGGCCGTAGTCGGGCAGCCGGAGGATCCGCGCCGGATGATCCGTGAGCATGGCCAGCGCCTCGAGGATGCCTTGCTTGGTCCCCATGTGGCAGCCGATCACGGCCAGGAAGCCCATCAGCGCCAGATCCGCGGTGCCGAGCGGCGTGAAGGCGTTGCGCACGTTGTTGGTGGCGGCGGCGACCGGCACGCCCGCCGCGAGCAGCCGTCTGGCCGGGGTGAGGCCGCGACGGGGACTGCGGACGTCCTTGCGTCCCATCAAGTAGAGATCGGTCGCCGGCAGCATGATGACGCCGATGCCGCTGTCTCGCAGGAGCTCGATCATCGCCGCCTGCTCGAGCGGAGGCAGCGCGGCGAGCTCGGTGAGGTGGCCGACGGCCACGCGCCCCTGCCAGCCGTGGCGCCGGGTCTGCTCGGCGATGTACTGCACGTGCAGGTGCTTCGGCTCGTCGTTGAAGTCGACGTGAAAGTCCGCGTCGACCCCGAACTCGGTCGCCAGGCGGAAGACGATATCCACGTGGGCCCGGGCGTCGGTGTCGTTGTACGGACAGCCGCCGACCAGGTCCGCGCCACGCCTGAGCGCCTCCGCGAGCAGCGCCTCGGTGCCGGGCGTCTGTAAAATACCTTCCTGGGCGAAGGCGCAGAGCTGGAGGTCGAGCGCCGGGCGGTACTCCTCCCGCAACGGCAGGAGAGCCTCCAGGGCCATGAGCCCGAGGATCGGATCGACCTCGACGTGGCTGCGCATGGCGGTCGTGCCGTGGGCGAGCGCCATGTCGAGCACGGCCCGCGCCCGCCGGCGGATGTCGTCCACGGTGAAGCCCTGCTTGGCGCGGCCGGTCACGCGAATCGCCTCGGCGACGGTGCCCTCCACGCTCGGGGCGCGGTCGGTGAGGAGCGCCTTGTCGAGGTGGATGTGCGACTCGACCAGGCCCGGCGTGACCGCGGAGCCCGCGCAGTCGACGGTGCGGTGAGCTGCGCGCCCGGCCAGCGCGCCGATCTCCACGATCCGCCCGTCGCGGCAGCCGATGTCGCCGGCCGTGCCGTCGGGCAGCCGGCAGGTGTGCAGGAGCAGATCGAACGGCGCGCTCACCGGCCCGGCCGGGCGGGCGCCACGGCCACCGCGAGCGCTTCCAGCGCCTGCTCGAAGCAGGCGAGGGGCGCGCGTACGACGCCGGCGCCGATCTGCCCCGTGCCGGGCGTCTTGCCGGCGATCCCGGTGTTGATGAGCGGCGTGATCCCGGTCTCGACCACCTTGCGGATGTCGATACCGAGCGGCGTGCCCCGATCGTCGAGGGTCGGGATGCGGAACTGCGGATGCTCGGCCAGGCAGATCTCCGCCATCTCCTCGGTCACGCGCATCGCCTGCTCGAGTCCCCCGGCGCCGACGAAGCCGGCCACCGCCGGCGAGGCGGCCATGGCGAACCCGCCCAGCCCCAGTGTCTCGACGATGCAGCTGTCGCCCATGTCGGGGTTGGCGTCATCCGCTCCGAAGCCCGGGAAGTAGAGACCGCGCGGCGTGTTCACCGGGGCCGTGAACCAGCGGTCACCCAGGCCGGCCACCCGGATGCCGAAGGCGGTTCCGTTCCGGGCCATCGTCGCCACGAGGCTGGCGCCCTCGATGCCGAGACACGGATCGCAGCTCGCCTTGGCCGCGGCCATCGCGAGGTTCAGGAAGAACTGGTCGTTGCCGCCGAGGAAGTCGGCGAGCCGTACGATCGACGCCGTGTCCGCGGCCGCGCGCGCCACCTGGGGCAGGAGGAGCCGCGCCAAGAGGCTCGAGGCGGCGATGTTGCGCTGGTGCATCTCGTCGCCCATGCGCAGCGCCTGGGCCATCAGGGCGCGCAGGTCGAGGCCCCCGCTCTGGCGGAGCGCCGCCCCCAGGAGCGGGCCGGCCTCGCGCTCGAGCCAGCCGAGCCGCTCCACGACGCTCGCGTCGTTGGCCCCGAAGCGGAGCACCTTGCCGAGCCCCTCGTTGATGGTCGAGTAGGCGCGGTTTCCCGCCGCGCGGTTCTCCACCACGAACACCGGCATCGAGGCCGTCACGATGCCGGTCATCGGGCCCGCCGCGCCGAAGCTGTGGCACGTGGCGAGCCGCACGTCGCCCCGCGCCACCAGGTCCGCGCCCGCGGCGTCGTCCGGCGCCCAGCCCTCGTAGCGAATCGCGCACAGGATCGCCGCGCGCACCGGCGGCGACGCGCGATCCCAGCCGAGCGGCGGCCCCGAGTGCAGCACCGTGCGCTCCGGCAACCCCAGCGCATCCCGCGCCGGCCGGCAGTCCACCAGCACCGGCCGCGCGTCGATCATCCGCGCCAGGGCCGTCGCGTTCGCAGCGTCGACGCTCGAAACCACGCCCCTCACCCCGGGCCTTTCCCCACAGGGGAGTGATCGTGATAGAGGTTCGGCTTGACGACGGTCCGCGTCCGCACCGCGGTCACATGGGGAGGTCGGCCAGAGCCAGGCGCATCCCGTTCAGCGTGTCGGCGCCGGAGCTGGCGCCCATGCTGGCCAGGCGCTCGGCCGCGCCGCGCGCCGCAGGCTCGGAATCGGCCGTCATCAGCCCCAGCACCGGCTCGGAGAACTCGCCGGCGAGCGCATGCAGCAGGAACTCGCGGCCGACGATCGTCGTGTGGGCGCGGGCGCAGTCGGCGAGCTCGGACACCGTCCCCGGATCGGCGGCGAGCAAGGACGGGCGAAAACGCGCGAGCACCGCGAGCACGCCGACCAGACAATCGTCGCCGGCCGGGGTGAGCCCCTCGCCGAGCCCGATCAGCGCGCGTGCGCCCTCGGCGAAGACCCGGGCCTCGTGGTGGCGGAGTCCCTCGCCGACACGATCCTGGGCCTCGCGGGCGCGCGGCGACCCCAGCGCTGGCGCGCCCGGGTGCGCCTTGACGGCGAGCAGTGCGCGGGTGAGGAGCGTGGGCGGGTCGAGAACCGGCGCCAGCGACGTATCGACCAGCGTGGCCGCACGCCAGCTCACGGTGACGCCGCCGGCCGCGATCACCCGACCGAGACGGCTCACCGGCATGGCCGGGCGCAGAACCCCGGTAGGCGGCATCCGCTGTAGTCCAGCGGCGAACGGCGCCTGGAGCGGCCCCGATCCGTGCAGCGTCAAAAGCCGCTCATCGTGCCAGAGGATGTTGACCGCCTCCTCGAACACCGAATGCACGACACCGGCCTCACGCGGTGCGTTCTCGAGCCGGCCCGCCGCGTCGGTGCTGATTCTCAGGATCTCGAGCGCGCCTGGCTCGCCGAGCGGAGCCCGCGGCCTCCACGGCGCCGGCCGGGCGGATTCTCCAGGGGCGCTCATGCGGGCGCTCCGGCGGCCCGGCGGCCGAGATAGGCCTGCACCACCGCCGGGTTGTCGGCCACCTCGCGGGCGGGGCCCTCGAGCGTGATGCGGCCACGCTCGAGCACGTACGCGCGATCGGCGAGTCCCAGCGCCTGCGCCGCCATCTGCTCCACGAGCAGGATGGTCACCCCGCCGTCACGCAGCTGCCGGATCACGGCGAAGCTCTCTCGGGCCAGCATCGGGGCGAGTCCGAGCGACGGCTCATCGAGCAGCAGGAAGCGGGGCCGCGCCATCAGGCCGCGGGCCAGCGCCAGCATCTGCTGCTGGCCGCCCGACAGCGCGCCGGCCGGGTGGTCGAGCCGCTCGCGCAGCACCGGGAAATAGCCGAGCAGCCGCTCGATGTCCGCGGCGATGTGTGCGGACTCTCGCTCCTCGCGCCGTGCGAGGCTGCCGAGGAGCAGGTTGTCCCGCACCGTCTGGTCTCCGAACACCCCGCGGCCCTCGGGTACGAGCGTGACGCCGCGCCGTGCCACCACGTACGAGGGCAACCCGCCGATCTCCTCGCGATCCAGCAGGATATGGCCCGCCTGCGGGCGGAGCACGCCGGCCACGGTCTTGAGCAGCGTGCTCTTGCCGGCGCCGTTCGCCCCGATCACCGTCACGATCTCTCCCGGCCGGATCTCGAGCGTCACGCCGTGCAGCACCGCGGCCGCCCCGTACGCGACCGAGAGCGCGGAGACCGTGAGCGCGCTCACGCGGGGGCGCCCAGGTACGCCTCGACCACGGCGGCGTTGTCGCGGACCGACGCCGGGCTGCCGCGGGCGATCACGCGCCCGTAGTCCAGCACGCTGATGCGGTCCGACACCGCCATCACGAGGTCCATGTGATGCTCTACCAGGATGATCGCCGGACCGCCTCCGTTGCGCAATGTGGTGACCTGCGCGTCGAGCGCCTCGATCTCCGCGGGTCCCAGCCCCGCCGCGGGCTCATCGAGCATCAGCAGCCGCGGCGCGGTCGCGAGCGCCCGCGCGATCTCGAGCTGCCGTCGAAGCCCGGCGGGCAGCGCCTCGGCCGGCTGCTCGGCGCGGGCGGCCAGGTCCGAGGGCTCGAGCAGCGCGAGCGCGCGGCTCCGCAGCTCACGCTCGCGCCGGCGGGACGACGGCGCGCCCACCAGCGCCGCCAGGAGGCTGCCCAGGCGGGGACCGGACACGCCAACGCCGACATTCTCGGCCACCGTCAGGTCCGGGAAGAGCTGGGCCGTCTGGAACGTGCGCGCCACGCCGAGCCGGGCCACCGCATACGGCGGTCGGCCAACGATCGAGCGGCCCGCGAGCTGGATGCGCCCCCGCTCCGGCGTGTAGTAGCCCGACAGCAGGTTGAGCAGTGTCGTCTTGCCCGCTCCATTCGGCCCGATGACGGCGTGCACCTCCCGCGCGGCAACCGACACGCTCACGTCCGACAGCGCCACCACGCCCCCGAACGCGATGCTCACCCCCTCCACCGTCAGCAGGGACGCTTCATCGCGTTGTTCGCTCCGCCCGTGGTCCCTTTCCCCTTCGGGGAGAGGGCAGGGTGAGGGGCCAGCCCGGCGATCTCCCATCCACCGCGCCACCGCCCCCACCACCCCCGAGGGCAGCCAGTACGTCGAGGCGAGCAGCAACACCCCGTACAGCATCAGCCGGTAGTCCGACAGCCCGGTGAGCAGTTCCGGCAGCACCGTGAGCGCCAGGCTGCCGATGACGGGCCCGGCCGTGCTGCCCAGACCGCCGAAGAGCAGGGCGAGGAGAAACACGATGGAGTTCTGGAGCGTGAAGCTGTCCGGCGAGATGTAGCCGTTGAGGAACGCGAAGAGCGCGCCGGCCACGCCGGCGAAGGCGGCGGAGACGGTGAACGCGACGATGCGCAGATAGTACGCGGAGAGCCCGAGCGATTCCGCCGCCACCTCGCTGCCCTTGACGGCGAGAAAGCCGCGGCCCCAGGCCGAGCGCCGCAGATTCGCGATCAGCCAGAGCGACAGGGCAGCGACGGCCACGATGATCCAGTACGAGACCTGGATCGACGGCTTCGGGATGTTGAACACGCCGCCGGGACCGCCCGTCACCGCGATCCACTCGATCAGCACGCTCTCGACGATGATGCCGAACGCGATCGTGACCATGGCGAGGTAGGGGCCCGACACGCGAAGGGCGGCGCCCGCTACCGCGGCGCCGACCGCGGCCGCCAGCCCCAGCCCCGAGATGACGCCGAGCCAGGCGGGCCAGCCCAGGCGCGTGACGCCGAGCGCGGCCCCGTACGCGCCGAGCGCGTAGAAGCCCGCGTGCCCGAGCGAGATCTGGCCCGTGAAGCCGGCCAGCACGTTGAGCCCGGCCGTGACGATCGTGAGCAGCCCGACACAGCAGGCCAGATAGAGATAGTAGGTGTTCGCGGTGAGCAGCGGCAGGGCCACCGCGGCCGTGGCCAGCAGCGCCCATCCCAGTCGCGCCGCGGAAGCCGGCATCAGACGCGTCGGGCCGGCCGCTGGCCGAGCAGGCCCCACGGCCTGACGATCAGCACCGCGATCACCAGCGTGAAGCCGACGATCTCGCGCGCGCCGGTGGAGATATAGCCCGCCACGAACGACTCGATCAACCCGTACCCCAGCCCCGCGAGCACGATGCCCGGCGCCGAGGTGAGCCCGCCGATGATCGCGACGGCGAAGGCCTTGAGGCCGATGATCGTGCCCATGGTGGAGGCCACGTTGAGAATGGGCGCGAGGAGCACGCCGGCCACTCCGGCCAGCAGCGCGGACAGCGCGTACGCCGTCATCACCGCGCGCGGGATGTGGATCCCCATGAGCCCGGCCGCCTCCGGATTCCACGCCACCGCCTTGAGCTGCTTGCCGTAGCGCGTCCGGTGATAGAACAGCTGCACGAGCCCCATCAGCGTGAGCCCGACGACCGGCACCAGCAATTCCTGCGGGTAGAAGCCGGCGCCGCCGACCAGGATCGGCCGCTCGGCCAGCGGAGAGGGGAACGCGCGGGCGTCCTTGCCGAAGGTCAGCATGGCCGCGTTCTCCGCGATGATGCCGCACGCGATCGTGGACAGGAGCCACACCGGCGAGGCGACCCGGAAGAACGGCTGCACGGCCACGCGCTGGATCAGGACGCCGAGCGCGGCCAGCACCACCAGCGTCGCCAGTAACGCCAGGGGAAAGGGCCAGCGCAGGCCGACGAAGAGCGCGTACGCGACGACCGCGCCCGCCATCACCGTCTGGCCCTGGGAGAAGTTCATCGTGCGGCTGGTCGCCCAGGTGATGTGATACCCGAGCGCGACCAGCCCGTACATGCTGCCCAGGGCCAGGCCGGTGACGACGAGCTGGATGTACAAGCTACATCGCGCCGACTACTTCATCGAGAGCGGGACGATCTTCCCCTGCTTCCAGACCACCATGATGTAGTCCTCGTCCGTGAGCGCGTCGTGCTGCTCGGGCGTGAACGGCCGCCGGTAGGTCTTGATCAGCCCCTTGTGCTCGGCCTTGAGGTTCTCGAGCGCGTCGCGGATCTTCGCGCCCTCGGTGCTCCCGGCCTGCTCGATCGCGAGCGCCACCAGGTGCATGCCGTCGTAGGCGTTGGCGATCCCGACGGGCGCGGTCACCTCCTCGGGGCCCTTGAGCCCGTACTTCTCCCGGAGCGCGCGCAGCACGGCCTGGCCGCGCTCGTTCTGGGTGCCGAAGAACGAGTAGGTCTGCAGGAACACCACCCCGTCGGACAGCTCGCCGGTGAGCTCGGCGAAACGGCCGCCGGAGATGCCCCAGTGTGACAGCATCGGAACCTCCCAGCCGATCTTGGCCCGTGACTTCACAACCTGGGCGCCCTCCGGCGCGTTGGCCACGAGCACGATGTGATCCGCCCCGGCGTTCTTCAAGCGCAGCAGCTGGGGGCTCATGTCCGGATCGCCCCAGTTGAACTTCTCGCTGCCGACCGGCTTGATCTTCCGCTCGCCGAGCCACTTGTTCAGGCCGACGTCGTTGGACTGCCCCCAGGCGGTATTCTCGAGGAGCAGCCCCGGCTTCGTCTTCTTCAGCACGTCCACCGCGTAGCGGGTCAGGAACCTGTCCGCGTAGTCGTCGTTGGCCGAGACGCGGAACACGTAGTTGGGGGTCCGGCCGTTGCGCGTGATCTCGGTCCCCGCGGCCCACGCCCCCATGTACGGCGTCTTGAGCTCGTGCCAGACCGGCACTTCCGCGAGCGCGACCGTCGTGTGGAGGCCGCCGAACACCACCGCCGCCTTTTCGCGCTCGACCAGCTCGCGCGCGATCGTCACGCCCTTGGCCGGGTTCCCCTCGTCGTCGCGGATCACGAGCTCGAGCTTGCGGCCGCCGAGCACGCCACCCCGGGCGTTGATCTCGTCCATCGCGATCAGGAGGCCGCGCTTGATGGCCTCGCCCGACGCCGCCGAGCCGCCCGACACGGCCGCGGCCAGGCCGATCTTCACCGGATCCTTGGCCTGCGCGGTGACCAGCGTCGCGCCGGCCGCGGCCAGCACGATCAGAGCCGAGAGCAGTGCAGAGAGACGTCGCATCGAAGCCTCCTTCGCGGGCTCACGCCCGCTCCTGCGTGCGAATGGAACGAGGAACCAGGCTGATCCGGCCACGGCACTGGGGGCGACGGCAGCGCTCTCTTTCCTACCACGAATTGCCGGGAACGCAAGCGCGTCGGCCGGCGCCGGCCGGCCGCCCTATTCCCCGAGAACGCGCCGGCGCAGCAGCCGCAGATCGAGCGGCACCAGGAGGCCGAGCATGATGGCCGAGAGCGCCACTACGCCGGCCAGGGGCGCCGCCACCGGTCCGCCGAGCAGGAGGCCGCGGAAGGCCTGCGCCAGATGGTACAGCGGGTTGGCGAGGTTGAGCGCGACCAGCGCGGGATGCTCGAGCGGGAAGTAGGTCGACGACAGGAGCCCCATCGGCAGCACGAGGAGGAACACCGGCAGGTTCATGTGATCGATCGTCGGCAGCAGCGCGGTGAAGCAGAGTCCCAGCGCGCCGAAGGCGCAGGCCGCCAGGAAGCTGACGGGCAGCACCGCCGGCAGCCACGCCACCTGGATCGCGACCAGGCCGGCGGCGTGGAAGCCGGTCAGCACCGCGGCCACGATGGCCACGTACATCGTCGCGAGCAGGCCGGCCCACAGCACCTCACCCCAGATGACGTGGCTCAGCTCGATCTGCGTCGTGAGTTGCCCCTCCCACGTGCGCTGGTAGCGCATGCGGATGAACGCGCCGAACAGCGACTGGAAGATCGCGGTCATGAACGTGGCGTAGGCCAGGAGACCCGGGGCCACGTAGGTCATGTACTCGACCGGCCGCCCTTGCCAGCTCAGGCTCGCCACGTACCCGCCCAGGCCGACCCCGAACGCGACCAGCATGGTGACGGGCTCGAGAGCCGGTGGGAGGAACGCGGTATACCAGTTCCTCAGGTACACACGCAGGTGGCGCGCCACCACCGCGCGGCTCTGCCACTCGACGGCGGCGCCGAGCCAGCTCACGGCTCGAGCGCCAGCTTCAGGAAGAGGTCATCGAGCGTGGGCACCCGCACCTCGTAGCGCAGCGCCGGAAACGCGCGCGCGAAGTCCGCCAGCTCCTCGCTCGACACGGGCACGTGCCACGCCCCGAGCACGCCGGCCGGCTCGCCACGCCCGCGCTGCCGGAGCCAGGCGGCCACGCCGGCGGCCGCCGCCGCGTCGAACACGATCACGTGCTCGCCGACGAGGTCGCCCAGCACCGCCTTGGCCGTGCCGTGCGCCACCACCCGGCCGCGGGCCAGCACGGTCAGGGCGTCGCTCAGCCGCTCCGCCTCGTCCATGTAGTGCGTGGTCAGGATGATGCCGAGGCCCTCGGCCCGCAGCCCGTCGACGAGATCCCACACGCCCATCCGCGCCTGCGGATCGAGCCCCGTAGTGGGCTCGTCCAGGAAGAGCAGGCTCGGACGGTGCACGAGGGCGCGCGCAATCATCAAGCGGCGCCTGAACCCGCCCGAGAGGGTTTCCGGCTTGTCGTTCGCGTAGCGGTCGAGCTCGAAGCGCCCGAGCAGCTCGGGCACGCGCCGCGCGAGGTCCGTCGGCCGCGGCCGGAAGTAGCTCGCCGCGATGGTCAGGTTCTGCTCGACCGTGAAGTCGCCGTCGAAGGTGTCGTCCTGGGTGCACACCCCGATCGCGCGCTTGGCCCGGACCAGATCCTGCCCCAGCTCGATGCCGTTCACGTGGATGCGACCGGCATCCGGACGCAGGAAGCCGTACAGCATGCGCAGGGTCGTGGTCTTGCCGGCGCCGTTGGGGCCGAGGAGGCCGACGATCTGACCGGCCTCGCAGCGCAGATCGACGCCATCCACGACGCGGCGGCCGCCGAGGTGCTTGACCAGACCGCGGGCTTCGAGGAGGAGCGACATGGACCCTCGATTGTACGACCCCCGCTCCGCCGGTTCGCATCCGTTCATCGCGAAGACGTTCCGGTAGACGCCCGGTCTAGCCCGAATTGACCGCTGGGCGCGTCCAGATGAGGTCGCGGGGATCGTCCATTCCGCCCGTTCGTCTACACGCGGACCCGCCTCGTTGAAACCGGCGAGCCATGTCATGACACGCGCCGGCCAGCGCGATACCCGCCGCGTGCCGCCTTTCGAAGGCCGCAATGGCCAATCACGCCAGGTTCGCGTCGCGTGGGGCGAGGGGGGGGCGCTCATGAGCGGCGCTGTGCGAACCCGGCCGCCTCGCGCCTGGGTGCCGTTGACGAGTACTCGGGGCTAATGAGTCTCTGCGAGATTCATTAGGCCTTGGGCGGCGTGATGCCGAAGGCCTTGAGCTTGCGGTACAGGTGGCTTCGCTCGATGCCGAGCTTCTGCGCGGTCTTGGTCATGTTCCAGTCCAGTGACCTGAGCTCACCCAGGATGTAGGCGCGCTCGAACGCCTCGCGGGCTTCCTTGAGCGTCTTCTCCTTCTGGATGTCCTCGCTCTGGCTCGTGTCACGTGGGCGCAGGGGCGGCGGCAGCGCCTCGGGCGCGATCACATCGCCGGGCGTCATGATCACCAGGCGCTCCACCATGTTGCGGAGCTCGCGCACGTTTCCCGGCCACTCGTACGAGAGGAAGTAGGCGAGCGCCTCGACCGAGATGCGCTTGGGACGCTTGGCGTTCTCGCCGGCGAAGAGCTTGATGAAGTGCTCGACCAGCTGGGGAATGTCTTCCGTGCGCTGGCGGAGCGCCGGCACCTCGATCGGGATCACGCTGAGCCGATAGAAGAGATCCTCGCGGAAGCGCCCTTGCGTGATGAGCTCGCGCAGGTTCTGGTTGGAGGCGGCCAGCACGCGCACGTCCACGCGGAGCGTTTCCTTGCCCCCGACGCGCTCGAAGGCCTGCTCCTCGAGGACCCGGAGCACCTTGGCCTGGGTCTTCAGGCTCATGTCGCCGACTTCGTCGAGGAACAGCGTGCCCTGGTCGGCGAGCTCGAACTTGCCCCGCCGTCGCGCCACCGCGCCTGTGAACGCCCCGCGCTCGTGGCCGAAGAGCTCGGACTCGATCAGCTCCTCGGGGATGGCCGCGCAGTTGACCTCGACGAACGGGCCGAGGTGGCGCGCGGACTGCGCGTGGATCGAGCGCGCGACCAGCTCCTTGCCCACGCCGTTCTCGCCGTGGATGAGCACGCGCCCGTTGGTCGGGGCCGCGATCGCGATCTGCTGGCGGAGCTCGTCGATGAGCGCGCTCTTGCCGACCAGTTCGTGCCCCCGCTCGAGCTGCTCGCGCAGCGCCCGGTTCTCGCGCTCTAGCCGCCAGTGATCCAGCCCACGGCTCGCGGCCAGCAGCGTCTTCTCGAGCGACAGGGGCTTCTCGATGAAGTCGTACGCGCCGAGCTTGGTGGCCTTCACGGCGGTCTCGATCGTGCCGTGGCCGGAGATCATCACGACCACGGATTCCGGACGCAGGCGCTTGATTTCCGCGAGGGCCTCGAGGCCGTCCATCCCGGGCATCCAGATGTCCAGGAAGACCAGGTCCGGTGTCTCGTCCTGCAGGCAGGACAGGGCCTCGAGCGACGAGCCGACCGCGCTCACGCGATACCCTTCGTCCTCCAGGACCCCGCGCAGGGCCGTCTGGATGGCGGGCTCGTCGTCGACGATCAGGATGTGCTCGCCGGCCATCAGCTAGTCGGAGGGGGCCTAGATGGCCCCCTCCGAGCCTCCCCCCCGAAACAACAGGTTGCGCCGGCGAAGCCGGCGCTCGAAGCGGAACACCAAACGCACGGCAATCGGAGCAGCCACCATTCTCCGAGAGCCTCTTACGCCTGTGCGGCGGCCGGCACCACGGCCAGACGCTCGACCGGGAGCTCCACCACAAAGCGGCTGCCGTGCGGGGCGTTGTCCTCCACCCAGATGGTGCCGCCGTGGTCGGTGATGATCTGGTGGACGATCGGCAGCCCGAGCCCCATGCCCGTGGCTTTCGTCGAGAAGTAGGGGACGAACAGGCGCTCCTTGTCCTCCGGCGCGATGCCCGGGCCGTCGTCGCTCACCATGATGCGCACCCGCCGCGAGTCGGGCAGCCAGACGACCTGCACGGTGACCTCGCCGAGCTGGCCCACGGCCTCGACGGCGTTGTCGACCAGGTTGAGGACGGCGCGCCGGATCTGGTCGGGGTCGACCTCCAGTTGGGGCAGGTCGGGCGCGAACGAGGCGTTGATGTGGAGCCCCGGATGCGAGTCGCGGTAGAGCACCACGACGCCCTCCAGCAGGCGGCCGAGATCCGTGGGCTTCGGCGTCAGCGCCGGCATCCGAGCGAAGCGCGAGAATTCGTCCACGAGCTGCTTGAGGCCTTCGACCTCGTGAATGATGGTGGCGGTCGCGTCTTCCAACACGCGCTTCTCGTCGGGGTTGCGACCGTCGGCCAGGCGGCGCTTGAGGCGCTGCGCCGAGAGCTGGATCGGCGTCAGCGGATTCTTGATCTCGTGCGCGATCCGCTGCGCGACCTCGCGCCAGGCAGCCAGGCGCTGCGCCTTCAAGAGCTCCGTCAGGTCCTCGAAGGCGAGCACCATGCCCATGTAGCCGCCGTCCGAGCCGCGCAGCGCGGTCGCCGAGGCGAGCAACGCCACCAGCTGGCCGTCGCGCCGCAGGTGCACCTCGCGCTCGAGCATGCCCTCGCGCAGCCGCCCCATCCGCTGGATCAGCGCCACGATGTCCGCGTGCTCCGGCGACCGGAACGCCGCCGCCGCCGCCCGCCCCTGGATCTGCGCGGCGGGCAGCCCGAGCATCCGCTGCGCGGCGCCGTTGATGGTCGTGACGCGGCCGACCGAGTCCAGCGAGACGACGCCGGTGGCCACCGTCTCCAGCACGGTCTCGGTATAGCGGCGCCGCTGCTCCACCTCGCTGTGCTTGGCCTGCAGATCGGTGTAGGTTTCCTCGAGCTTGGCCTGCGAGGAGGCGAGGTCGCCGGTCATCCGGTTGAAAGAGTCGACCAGAGTGCCGATCTCGTCGTCCGCGCGCACCTCGACCTTGTACTTCAGGTTGCCCGCGGCCACCTCGCGCGTGCCCTCCGCCAGCTTCTGGATCGGCTCCGTGATGCCGCGCGCCAGATACAGGCCGAACCAGGTGGCCGAGAACACGATGATCAGCGTCATCAGCAGGAACAGCAGGATGTAGATGCCCTTGATCGGATTCTTCAGGAGCTTGAGCTGCTTGTAGTCCCGGAAGGCCTGGCTGATGCCCCGCAGGCGCGCCTCGAGCCGCTGCGGCACGTGAATGGCCACCACCATGGCCCCGGTGACGGCGCCGTCGTCGCGCACCGGCACCATGGCCTGGATCATGTCGCCGTTGTCGAGCTCGTGGACCGTGGTGATCTCCTGGCCGGCCAGCGCCTGACGGACGTGCTCGCGATTCGTGTCCCGGGTGGCGACGGCGGCCAAGACGGGGTTCTTGACGTGGACGACCTCCTGGCCGTCGCGACTGAAGATGGTGATGGCGGCCAGCCCGAGCCGATCCTGCTGCTCGGCGAGATAGGTCGCGAGCGCCTCCCGGCGGCTCTCCGCCAGGAGCCCGTTGCGCTCGCTGATCCGCGCCATGTACCGGCCGTGCCTGAGCGCGGTGGACTCCAGGGTCTGGTAGTAGGTCTGCGCGACTTCCATCGCGAGGTCGAGCGGGCGCTCGACCTGCGGCTTGAACCATCCCTCGATCGAGGTCGTGATGAAGTTCGAGGCGATGATGAAGATCAGGATCCCGGGCGTCAGCGCGAGCGCGAGGAAGGCGAGCACGAGCTTCGCCTTGAAGCGCGCGCCGATCACCTTGTGGCGCCGCTCGAACGAGAGCTTGACCAGATTCCGGAACAGCAGGACGAGCAACAGCAGGAAGACGACCAGGTTCAGGTTGAACAGCGCGAACACGATGAGGTTGGACGCGAACGGAATCTGCGGGGCCCGGATGCCGACCTCGAAGACGGTGGCGACGATCAGCAGGACGAGGATCCCGCCGATGATCAGCAGGTTGCGCTTGCGTCGCTCCTGCTCGTCGACTCGTCCGGGCTCCGCCGTCAGCGGCACTACTGCGTCCTCGTGAGCGTCAGCAGGCTCGACTGGACCCAGGGCGTTTCCTCCGCGTCGCCGGTCATCCGCGAGAACCAGGAGTTGACGCCGCCGAGCGACACGTCCGACCGGACGCGCACGTAGTAGAGCGCTTTCGAGTCCAGCGCGGTCGCGGGCGAGAGGTTGTGCACGCGCACCTCGGAGACCACGCGCTGCGCCTCGCGCAGATCCTTGGTGAGGAAGGGATCCCGCTGCTCGCCCTGCAGCGAGGAGACCTTGTATTCCTTGGTCAGGACGTTATAGGCGACCTGACGCTCGACCGTTCGCGCGTGGATGCGTCGATCACCGCCCCAGTTCCGGTGCTGCCAGAACTCGACGTGGAGGCGCAGGTGCGTGGCGATGCCGCTGTGCAGGCTCTCCTGCAGGGTCGGCGGGATGGCGCCCAGGAGGACCACGTGGACGGTGACGTCGTAATCGTTCAGAAAGACCGAGAAATTGCTGACGCGGACCTCGGCCCGGGGCGCCGCCGGCCCGACCAGCAGGCAGAACCCCAACGCGGCCAGGCTGGCTCCGCGGCGGAGAACGGCGCGAGGGATCATCATAATAAGGCGGCCGGGCTATTATAGCCTCCGGCCGACGCGGCGGACGAAGAACTACCGGGGTGTCAGGCGGGGGCGGGCGGGGACTTAACCGGCTGCGATACCTGGCAGAAACCCTTCTCCGCGCGGCGCCCGCTCGGCGACCGTATCGCGCTCGCGGGCTGCCTGCCTGGGCACCGCGGCGCGGCGCCGCTCGGCCGCGCATGCCTTCTGGATCGCCACGACCAGCTGGTAGTTGAGCGCGTGGCCGGCGTTCTTGCCGATGACGTGCCCCACGACCGGGCGCCCGAGCAGGTGCAGATCGCCCACCAGGTCCAGGATCTTGTGCCGCACGAACTCGTCCGGAAAGCGCAGGCTGTCGTTGAGGACGATGCGCTTGCCCACCACGACGGCATTGTCGAGCGAGCCGCCGCGGGCCAGGCCGTTCTGCCGCATCAGAGGCACGTCCTTGAGAAAGCCGTACGTGCGCGCGGCCGCCAGCTCGTCCGAGAAGGTCTGCTCGGTGACCGCGAACGAGCCCACCTGCAGTCCGATGACCGGATGCGTGTTGTCGAGCGTGTAGCTGATACGGAAGCTGTCCGCGGGCATGATCTCGAGCGAGCGATCCGCGTCACCGACCCGGATCAGCTCTCGGATGAGCAGGGCCGGACGGGGAGTGGGCAGCGTCACGCGGCCCGCGGTCCGCAGCAGCTCGACGAACGGCTTCGCACTGCCGTCAGCCGCCGGGACTTCCGGTCCGGTGACGTCGATCACCACGTTGTCGATCCCGAGCGCGCCCAGCGCGGCCATCAGATGTTCCACGGTGCGAACCCGCACGCCGTAGGCGCCGATGGTGGTGGCGGAGCGCGAGTCGACGACGTGCTCCGCGTTCGCGGGAATCAGCGTGCCGTCCGGCGCCCGGAACAGCACACCGGTGTCCGCGGTGGCGGGCGAGAGGGTGATCGAGGCAGGCTCACCGGAGTGGAGACCGATTCCAGACAGACTGACCGGCTTGCGGATCGTTTGCTGAAGATCCATGACCGGGAGCCAGTGGGGAGCAAGCCGGATGCCACACGAGGAATTTCTCCGGAAGCGCCTGTTTCTAAAGGCCTGAACTCCGATCGAGGCGTGCGCGCAGGTGCTGTGCATTGTTGTCGCTGCGACACAGTTTCGCGGCGCGTGCGTGGCTTTTTAGAGACAGTCCGCGTGCACGATCACCGCGACCTCATGCTGATCCGCGAGCGCTCGCACCGACGCGCTGTGTGGCTCGACGCCCTTGACCGTGCGCACGGTGCGGTGGCGCACGGGGTCGAGCGGTTCGCCGTGCAGCAACGAATGGAGGCGAAGCGGCTCGCCGCCCGCGCCCGCTCTCGTCTCGAACACCCTCAGCTCCACGCGGCTGCATGCGAAGCCCTCGACCTCGTGCACGTAGAGGCACTCGTTGATCCAGTTGGTGAGCAGCGCCGCCTCCGAGGCGCCGTGCGCCCGCACCTCGCGCACCTCCACCTCCTCGACATCGGCCGGGTCGATCGTCAGCGCCAGCACCGCCGCGGCCGCGTCGACGAATGCGTCGCGGAGCGTCGCGCCGCGCCCGGTGACTGCGAGATGCATTAGCGTAGGTCTCCGTAGCGCGCCTGCAGAAGGGCCAGCGCCGTGGGGCCTGCCGTCTCGGTGCGCAGAATGCGGGGACCGAGCCCGGCAATGACGGCGTCGGCCGCTTGGAGGCGGTCGACCTCGCCGGCGGTGAGTCCGCCTTCGGGGCCGATCACGACGGTGGCGCGCTCGACGGGAGTCGCGGGTAGGCATTCGCCGAGACCGGTGCGCGCGTCTTCCCACAGGCACAGCAACAGCCCGGGCGGCCGGGGCTCCGCGAGCCAGTCGTGCAGCGCCCGAGGCTCGGCCACGTCGGGAATCACGGCGCGCCCGCTCTGCTTGGCCGCCTCCTTCGCGACGCGGCGGCAGCGCGAGAGACGCGGCGCCCAGCGCAGG
>Ga0187892_10001865_pt1 | contig 45791 bp, 40 predicted proteins | sample MA1701073metaG_FD_139345 | JGI IMG/M metagenome (GOLD analysis project Ga0187892, IMG submission 139345) | Bio-ooze microbial communities from a basaltic lava cave in the Kipuka Kanohina Cave System on the Island of Hawaii, USA - MA170107-3 metaG ...
GAATTCTGGCGCGCCCGGCAGGATTTGAACCCACGACCCCCTGGTTCGTAGCCAGGTACTCTATCCAACTGAGCTACGGGCGCGGAGCGCTGCGAATTCTAGCAGAGCCCCCCTCCCGCGGCCAATTCGTCCGAGCCCTGACACGCCCCGCTCAGCGGCGCTTGTGCTCTTCGGGAATCGCGAGCCGCGCGCTCGTCACCGCCAGGAAGATCTCGCGCAGGAACACGACGAGGCACGCGGTCAGCGCGACGATCGCGAGCACGAATAGGACCGCCACCAAGCGCGAGAGGTCGGTCGAGACGAACGCCCCGGCGAAGGCGCTGGCGATAAGCAGGCACACGAAAAGCGCCGACAGGACGGCGAGCGAGATGGCGAGATAGACGAGCCGGATGCGGCGCGCGAGCAGACCGAGCTCCGTGCGCGCGGCGTGGCCGTCGGCGGCCGCGAGCGACGGCAGGCGATCCTCCAGGATGCGGCTGCGATCGACGGCGCGAGAGAGTCGGTTCGTGAGGACCATGATGAGCGTGCCGATCGCCGTCAGCAGAAAAACCGGCGCGATCGCGAGCTGGATGACATGCGCGATGTCGGCGATGTACGGGTCCTTGGGCAGGGTCAAGGCTCTCTCCTGCCGGCAACGCGTCCCCCGGTCGCCGGTCGCGCGCGGTGGAGGCGCAGCGCCCTGAGGCCCATGACCACCCCGAGCCACGCCGTGATGACCGCGATCGGAATGGCGAGCAGCCTTGGCCAGACCACCCCGAGGACCGCCACCGCGATCAGAAACACGGCGACGATCCCGAGCAAGCTCGCCTCCGCCGGACCGAGAAGGCGCCGGCGCGTCAGGGCAGCGCCCACGGCAGCGCCAACGCTCATCGCCCCTGCAGCGGCCCGACCGGCGCTCCCGGAAAGCGCCCGCCGGCGCCGGGCCGCGGCCCCGGCTGCGCTCGCGCGCACGCGGTACCTCCGTCCGAGCACGATCTCGGTCGAGTGCGCGAGATCGGCCTCATACATCGCCGCCATCCGCCGGGCGAAGTCTTCGTTCTCCACGGCGACGTCGAGCTCGTAGTTGGTGAGCCAGCTCGCGAGGTTGAGATTGGTCGAGCCCACCCGAGCCCAGCGGTCATCGGCGACCGCGGTCTTCGCATGGAGCATCGAGCCGTTCCACTCGAAGACGCGGACGCCGGCCTCCAGGAGCCCCCGGTAGCCGGCGCGCGACAGGCGGCTCACCACCGGTATGTCGCTGGCACCAGGCACCAGCAGGCGGACGTCGACGCCGTCGGACGCGGCCGCGCAGAGCGCATGAACGTACGGCGTCAACGCCACGAAGTACGCATCCGTGAGCCATAGCCGCTCCCGCGCCGCGGCGGCGATGAGCTGATCGAGCCGAAACAGCCCACCGTAGCTCGGCATGGTCGCAATGACTCGGAGCGCCACATCCCCCGCGGCGGGGATAGCCTCGGCTCGCGTGAGCTCGGTCTCGGGGATGGCGCTGCCCTCTGCAGCGCCCCAGACCTGTGCGAACGCCCGCTCCAATGCGGCGACCGCCGGACCACGGATCGCGATGCCGGTGTCGCGCCACGCGTCGAGTCCGCGTGCCGGATCGCCCAGCCATCGCTCGGCCGCGCACAGCCCGGTGACGAAGCCGATGCGTCCATCGACGGCGAGCATCTTGCGATGGTCGCGCGTGAGCCACCCGAGCGGGCTGTCGAGCTGCGGAGGATTGAATGCGCAGACCTCGCCGCCCGCCTGTACGAGCGGCTCGAACAACGATCTCCGCGTGCGCGTTCCGAGCCAGTCGTAGATCAGCCGTACCCGCACGCCGGCGCGAGCCCGATCCGCGAGCGCGTGGATGAGCTCGCGCCCGACGCGATCGTTGCCGACGATGTAGCACTCGAAGAACACGGTCCGCTCGGCCGCGCGAATCGCGTCCAGCCAGGCGGGAAAATGCTCGGCTGCGTCCTTCAGGATGCGCACGTCGTTGCCGGCGATGAGCGGCGCACCGGCGGCGCGCGCGAAGGCTTGATCGGCGAGCTGGCGGAGCGCCTTCAGCTCGGAGGTCCCGTCGCCGGCCGCCGGCCGCGTGAGGTCGAGTGGGTCCATCGCTCGCGCAAGAACTTAGCACATGCGGTCGATGGAACGGCGCGACTCGAAAGACTGTCGAAGTCGCTGTGCTATAGTCTGTTTGCCATTCGGACAGATGCTCGAGAGGCTAGCGCGCCTTGCGCGCTCCTTGACTGCGGGGCGCCGGGCGCCCCGAGGCCTTGAGGGCATCTCGATGAAGTGAGCAAGCGAATCCCGGAGAGATGCCCGAGAGGCCGAAGGGGGCGCCCTGCTAAGGCGTTATACGGGCTTAAACCCGTATCGAGGGTTCGAATCCCTCTCTCTCCGCCAACCAATAGAGAAGAGCCCGCGTCAGCGGGCTCTTCGTTTTGGTTGGCGCAGAGAAGCGAGCCAGCTGCTTGGCTCGCGTGAGGGATTCGAAAGGCGCGGCGATGCCCGGACGGGCCGCCGCGCCGGGGTCGCGGTACGTGACCGAATCCCTCGCCCTCCGCCAACCAATAGAGAAGAGCCCGCGTTAGCGGGCTCTTCGTTTTGGTTGGCGCAGAGAAGCGAGCTAACTGCTCGGCTCGCGTGAGAGATTCGAAAGGCGCGGCGATGCCCGGACGGGCCGCCGCGCCGGGGTCGCGGTACGTGACCGAATCCCTCGCCCTCCGCCAACCAACAGAGAAACGCCCGCGTGAGCGGGCGTTTCGTTTTGAGTGACGCAGCGAAGCGAGTCAGCGGCTTTGACTAGCTCCCCATCGCGTCCGCGACGCACTTCTTGACGTAGCTCGTCTGCGCGGCCCCGGCGAGCTGCTTGCCCTTCGCCGAGGCTTCGCAGGTCGCCTTCGCGTCCGACTCGCACTTCTTCATGAAGCTCTTCTCCGCCGCGCCGGCGAGCTTCTTGTCCTTCGCTTGAGCCACGCAGGTCGCGGCCGAGGCTTGGGCAGAGAACACGGCAAGAACGATGGTCAGGATGACGCTTCTCATGTTGCTCCCTTTTGTCGATTCGACGGGACACAACCCCGTCCCAGAAATTCTAACGTGCGGCGGACGCGCCGCCTGACGCCTTGCTCGGCACTGCGCTACCATGCGCACCTTGTGTCGTCGCGACGTTCGCGTGCGCCGGCGCACCGCGCTCGGGTGCGGTTAAGCATCTGATCGAGAAGGATTTGCGGAGCGAGGACGGTTTTCCTCCGTCTCCGCCACGAACAACAAGAGAAGCCCCGCGCAAGCGGTCTACTCCTCGGCTCGCCAAGCTGACGAAGACGGTGCCCGCGTCCACGCGGGCGACAACAGAAGCACGGCGCCGGGCGTCGTCTTCTGGACCGAAAGGGAGGGGGCAACGCCATGCGCCTGCTGCTCGTCAACCCGAAGTTCCCGGAGAGCTTCTGGACGTTCAAGTGGGCGATCGACGAGGTCCTCGTCCGCACGCGCGCGACCAACCCACCGCTCGGCCTGGCGACGGTCGCGGCGCTCTGCCCGCCCGAGTGGTCGGTGACGATCGTCGACGAGAACGTCGAGCCGCTTCCGCTCGCGCCCGAGGCCGACCTGATCGGCATCTGCGGTATGGGCGTGCAGTTCGAACGGCAAACCGAGCTGCTGCGCTACTACCGCGCGCGCGGGTACTACGTCGTGGCGGGCGGGAGCTATGCCTCGCTGTGCCCGGAGAAGTACACCGCCGTCGCGGACACCGTCGTCGCAGGAGAGTCCGAATACGCCTGGCCACGGTTCTGCCGCGAATTCGCGGCCGGCGACGCGAAGCCCCTCTACCACGAGACCGACACCGTCGGGCTCGCCGATTCGCCGACGCCGCGCTTCGATCTCCTGAAGCTCGATCTCTACTCGATGGCGTCCATCCAGTTCTCGCGCGGCTGCCCGTACCGCTGCGAGTTCTGCGACATCATCGTGATGTTCGGACGGCGCCCGCGCGTTAAGAGCCTGGAGCAGATCGGCCGCGAGCTCGACGCGCTGCGCGCCCAGGGCATGCGCCGCGTCTTCTTCGTCGACGACAATCTGATCGGCAACCGCCCGCAGGCGAAGGCGTTGCTCGCGTACCTCGCCGAGTACCAGGCGCGGCACGGCTACACGTTCAACTTCGGGACCGAGGCCTCGCTCAATCTCGCCCGCGACGCGGAGCTGCTGCGCCTGTTCCGCGCGGCCAACTTCTCCTGGGTCTTCATCGGGATCGAGACGACCGACGAGGCGAGCCTCAAGGAGACGAAGAAGACGCAGAACGTCGGCGGGGACATGCTCGCCGACGTGCAGCGGATCTACGCGAACGGCATCGACGTCCTGGCGGGATTCATCGTCGGGTTCGACAACGACACCCTCTCCACCTTCGATCGCCAGCGTGAGTTCATCCTCGCATCGGGCATCCAGTCCGCGATGATCGGCCTGCTGCAGGCGCTGCCGCGCACCCCGCTCTACGAGCGGCTTCAGCGCGAGGGCCGGCTGCGCGAGCACGCCGAGCACGTCAACAACACCCGCCCCGGCACCAACGTCGTGCCGAAGCGGATGGCCTACGACGAGATGGTCGAGCGCTACCAGCGGCTCTATCGCGAGCTCCTCACCGATCGCGCGATCGGCGAGCGGATCCGCAACAAGCTGCCGCATCTGCGCTCGCCGGTCTACCGGGGAGGCTTCGACTGGCGCGACAGCCTGCGGATGGCCTGGCGGCTGCTCCGCAAAGGGATCCTGCCCGGCGGCCCCACGCGGTGGATCGCATTCCTGCGCTCGCTCCCGCTGCTTCGCCCGCGCCAGCTGCCGACGGTCGTCTCGGACTGGATCATGGGGCTTTCCATGGCCGACTTCGCGCGGCGCCGGTTCGAAGCCCCGGTCGTCGATGCGAGCTCGGCGGCGCGCCGCATCGATTCCGTTCGCGCGGCGGTCGCGGGCTACGTCGAGGCGGGCAAGGCCGGGCTGCAGGTCACGACCGACCCGGTCCCGAGCCTGTCGCTCTCGATGTACGGGCTCCTCGATCGGCGGTTCTTCACCCGCGCCGCGCGCCAGCTAGAGCGGCTGCTGCGGCACACGCCATCGACGCTTACCTTGCGGATCGAGGCGCTGCGGGAGGCCGAGTGGCATCACCTCGAGCGGCTGCTGCGGCGGCTGCAGCGATACGGCGACCGCATCTCGATCATCGTCGACGAGCGGCTGCGCCACGCCGTGGCGATCGACTCCTCGGTCTTCCACCTCGTGCTGACCGCCCGCTCGGGCTAGCGCTAGGCTGACTGGTCGAGCCCGAACGCCTTGTGGAGCACGCGCACGGCGAGCTCCATGTACTTCTCGTCGACCACGACCGAGATCTTGATCTCGGAGGTCGAGATCATCTCGATGTTGATGCCCTCCTCCGCGAGCGTGCGGAACATCTGGCTCGCGATGCCGACATGGGAGCGCATCCCGACCCCGACCATCGAGACCTTGCAGACCTTGTTGTCCCCGACCACGCCCTTCGCGCCGATGTGCGCCTGGACCTTCTTCGCGATCTCGAGCGCCTTCTGGTAGTCGTTGCGATGGACGGTGAAGGAGAAGTCGGTGATGCCGTCGACGCTCGCATTCTGGATGATCATGTCGACGTCGATGTTCGCGTCGGCGATCGGACCCAGGATCGCGTAGGCGATCCCCGGGCGGTCGGGGACGCTCTGCACGGTGATCTTCGCCTCGTCGCGATTGAACGCGATTCCGGAAATGACGGCCTGTTCCATCTTGTCGTCTTCCTCGAATGTGATCAGCGTGCCGTCGCCCTCGTCCTCGAAGCTCGACAGCACGCGCAGCCGCACCTTGTACTTGCCGGCGAACTCGACCGAGCGGATCTGGAGCACCTTCGAGCCGAGGCTCGCCATCTCGAGCATCTCCTCGAAGGTGACCGTCGTGAGCCGGCGCGCCTCGGGGACGATGCGCGGGTCGGTGGTGTAAACGCCGTCGACGTCGGTGTAGATCTGGCACTCGTCGGCCTTCAGGGCCGCGGCCAGCGCGACGGCCGAGGTGTCCGAGCCGCCGCGCCCGAGCGTGGTGATGTTGCCCGCGGCGTCCACCCCCTGGAATCCGGCGACGACGGGAATCGTTCCGGCTGCGAGATCGGCGCGCAGCCGCTCCTCGTCGATGCTGAGGATCCGGGCCTTGGTAAACGCGCTGTCCGTGACCATGCGCACCTGGGCGCCGGTGTAGCTCTTCGCCTTGACGCCGAGGTCGGCGAGCGCCATCGCGAGCAGCGCGATCGTCACCTGCTCGCCGGTCGCGGCGACGACGTCGAGCTCGCGCGGGTCGGGATGCGCCTGGACCTCCCGCGCGAGGCCGATCAGGCGGTTGGTCTCGCCGGCCATCGCCGACGGCACGACGACGATCTGGTGCCCTCTCGCCTTCCACCGCGCCACGCGGCGCGCGACCGCCTTGATCCGGTCGACGTCGCCGACCGAGGTTCCGCCGTACTTCTGGACGATCAGTGCCATGCGCGACGGCCGAAAAGGCGCGCATTCTACCGGAGCGCCGGGAGCGGGGGCGAACTCCGGGGCTGTGACGATTGTTTACGATCGCGGCGGGTTGCAGGGATATGACGTTGTGCTAGCATTCGCAGGCGCTCCCGGGGGAGCCCATAAAATCAACGTGAAAAGGCACGTAACCAGATGAAGCTCTTCAACTTCACCATCAACCCGAAAGAGATCCGGCGCAAGCTCGGCCTGAACCAGCAGGAGTTCTGGACGAAGATCGGCGTGACGCAGAGCGGCGGCTCGCGCTACGAGAGCGGGCGGGAGATGCCGAAGCCGGTGCAGGAGCTGCTCCGGCTCGTGCACGTCGAGAAGCTCGACCTGAGTCGGGTGCGGAAGGACGACTTCGAGGTCCTCGAGTACCTCAAGCAGAACCACCCGGACCTCTACCGCAACCTGCGGAAAGCGTCCAAGACCCAGCGCGGGAAGCGCGGCAGCCCGAGCACCGAGCACTGAGCGCGGTTTCCGATCGAGCGAAAGCCGGCCTGCGCGGCCGGCTTTTTCGTTGTGGCGTTGGCTCGCTCCCGTGCGCCCGAAACCACGCGGCCCGCATGCGCGGGCCTCTCTGGTTCCTGGCGGATGGGAGGGATTCGGTCACGTACCGCGACCCCGGCGCGCCGGCGCGCTGCGCATCGGCGCACCCTTCGAATCCCCCCACGCGGGCAAAGCAGTTTGCCCGCTCCCGTGCGCCCGAAACCACGCGGCCCGCATGCGCGGGCCTCTCTGGTTCCTGGCGGATGGGGAGGGATTCGAACCCCCGGACCCTTGCGGGTCAACGGTTTTCAAGACCGCCGCATTAGACCGCTCTGCCACCCATCCGTCGCCTCTCGGAGCACGAACTCTGCTAATTCGCTCAACGGCTTACGGCCGGCCGACTATAGCACGCAAGCGCGCTGCCCCGGCCTCCGCGAGCAGCCAAAAGCGAGCGCAGTCGTTATACTCGCGGCCGAACTCCCGGGGATAGACCGCGTCTAAGCGGATGTCCGCTCCGGGTCGATAAGGAGGAAGTCGATGCAACCCGAACTGCAGGCCAACGTCCCGTCGTACGCTCAGGAGCGCGCGCTCGAGCAGCGACGGGTACTCCGCAACACCTATCTGCTGCTCGCCATCACCCTGATTCCGACCGCGATCGGGGCGGTGGTCGGGACGAACCTCGACCTGTCGTTCATCCGGTCGAGCCCGATCCTGTCGTTCTTCGTGATCCTCGCGGTGTTCTACGGCTGGATCTGGGCGATCGAGCGCAACCGCAACAGCGGGCTGGGCGTCGCTCTGCTGCTCGGCTTCACGCTGTTCCTGGGACTGCTCCTCGGGCCGCTGCTGCAGTCCGTGCTCGGGCTGAGGAACGGGGCGCAACTCGTGATGCTGGCGGCCGCAGGCACGGCGGCGACGTTCTTCGGGCTGTCGGCGATCGCGACCACGATCAAGCGCGATCTCTCGGGATGGCGGAGCTTCCTGGTGGTCGGCGTCGTCGTCGTCATGACCGCGGTCATCGCCAACGTGTTCCTCGGGAGCCCGGTGCTGTATCTCGCGATCCTCGGGGCGTTCGTGCTGCTCTGCTCGATGCTCATCCTGTGGCAGATCAACTCGATCGTGCGCGGCGGCGAGACGAACTACGTCTCGGCGACGCTGACGCTCTACGTCGCGATCTACAACCTCTTCTCGAGCCTGCTGCAGCTCCTCGGGATCTTCGGCGGCGAGCGCGACTGACCGCGCGGCGGCCGGACGATGAAGGGCGGCTGCGCGCCGCCCTTTGTGTTTGCCCTCGACACCCCTGGTCAGGGGGGATCGCCGCGCGTGAAGAGCGTGCTGGACTCGACGTGGCCGGTGTGCGGGAACATGTTCGCCACGCCCGCGGCGGCGAGCCGATAGCCTTTCCGGTGCACGAGGACGCCGGCGTCCCGCGCGAGGGTCGCCGGGTCGCAGGAGACGTACAGGATCCGGCCGGGCGCGTCATCGCCGAGCGCCTTGATGATCTCGATCGCGCCCTCCCGCGGCGGATCGAGGAGCATCGCGTCGCAGCCGGGCAGCCGGGCGCACGCCGCGGCGTCGAACAGGTCCGCGACCGCGAACTCGACGTCGAGCGCGTTCCGGCGCGCGTTCTCGCGCGCCCGCTCGATGAGCCCGGCGTTTCCGTCCACCCCGACCACCGCGGCCCCGCACCGGGCGAGCGGAAGCGCGAAGTTGCCGAGCCCGCAGAAGAGGTCGAGGACGCGCTCGCCGGGGTGCGGCGCGAGCAGCCGCATCGCCCTGCGCACCAGGACGGCGTTCACCTCGTAGTTCACCTGGGTGAAGTCCGTCGGTGCAAAGTGGATGCGCACCCCGAACTCGGACAGCGTGTAGTACAGCGGCGGCGAGTCGAGCGGATGGAACGGCCGCGCCGAGTCGGGTCCGCCGGGCTGGAGCCAGAGCTGAACGCCGTGCGTCTCGGCGAAGCGCTTCAGCGCCACCTCGTCCGCCGGGCTCGGACGCTCGAGCACGCGCAGCACGAGCACGGTGACCGCCTCGCCCACCGCGACCTCGATCTGCGGCACCCGCTCCCGGACGGAGAGCCCGCCGACCAGCCCGCGGAGCGGCACGAGGAGCGCCGAGACGGCGGGCGGGAGCACGTCGCAGCTCCTGATGTCGGCGACGAAGGTCGACCGGCGCTCGCGGAAGCCGACGAGCGATCCGCCCTTCCGTTCCACGAAGCGGGCCGAGAGCCTCGCCCGACGGCGGTAGCCCCAGGCCGGACCGTGGATCGGGGAGAGCAGCGCCTCGGCGCGGACCTTGCCGACGTGCCACAGCGCGTCTTCGAGCGCGCGCTGCTTCGCGGCGACCTGGGCGCGCGGCTCGAAGTGCTGGATCGCGCAGCCGCCGCACGTCCCGAAGTGCGGGCACCGCGGAGCGACCCGCGCCGCGCTCTCGCTGAGGCGCTCGGTCAGGCGCGCGAGGTCGTAGCTCCGCTTGCGGCTGCGAGCCTCGTACTCGACCCGCTCGCCGGGCAGCGCCCCGTCGATGAACACGGCCTTGCCGTCGACGTGCGCGACGCCGCGGCCTTCGAGGTCGAGCGACTCGACGAGCGCGACGGGCATGGGCCGGTTCCGGGGCGGCGGCGGCGCCCGCGTCTTCTCACGGCGCGTCCTCGCGCCAGCGCGCGAGGAACTCCCGCCAATGGGGCTCCTCGAGCTTCGCGATCGTCGCGCGGGCGAGCGCGAGCTCGTGGCGGTGCTCCTCGCGGTCGAGCGCCCCGCGCATCGCCTGGAAGCGCAGGTAGACGAGCCAGGTATTGAACACATCGGCTTCGCAGTACCTTCGGATGTCGGCGATCCGCCCGGCGCGGAACGCCTCCCAGACCCGCGAACCGTCCAGGCCCAGCTTGCCCGGCAGCCCGAGCAGCCGCGCCACCTGGTCCAGGGGAGCGCTCGCGCGCACCTGGTACAGCGACAGGAGGTCCATCAGATCCAGATGCCGCGTGTGGTACCGCCCGATGTAGTTGTTGAAGCGGAAGTCGCGGCTGTCGGCGAAATCGCCCTCCCCCATCTCCCAGTACCGCGACGCCGCGACGCCGTGGATCAGGCCGCGGTAGTGCAGCACCGGCAGGTCGAAGCTGCCGCCGTTCCAGGAAACGAGCTGCGGGGTGTACTTCTCGATGCCGTCGTAGAACCGCTGCACGAGCTCGCCCTCGTCGTCGGTCGGCGAGTCGAGCGACCACACGCGAAGCTGGTCCCGCTCGCGCAGCAGGCAGGCGATGGCGACCACGCGCTGGAGGTGCAGCGGCAGGAAGTCCTGGCCGCTCGCGGCGCGCCGCCGCTGGAAGGCGATCTCCGCGACGTCCGCGTCCGACAGGGACGCGTCGAGCTCGAACACGGCGCGGTAGCCCGTGACGTCGGGCACGGTCTCGATGTCGAACACGAGCGTCGCAGCCATGCGGCCTCGCGGCTCAGGCGGGGAAGACACCGGTCGTGAGGTAGCGGTCGCCCCGATCGCAGATGATCACGACGATGGTCGCGTTGGCGACCTCGCGCGAGATCCGCAGCGTGACGTGCACCGCGCCGCCGGAGGAGATGCCGGCGAAGATCCCCTCCTCGGCTGCGAGCCGGCGCGACATCTCTTCGGCCTCCGCCTGGCTCACGTACTCCAGGCGGTCGACGCGCTTCGGATCGTAGATCTTCGGCAGGTAGGCCTCCGGCCACTTGCGGATGCCCGGGATCTGCGAGCCCTCGGTCGGCTGGCAGCCGATGATCTCGATGCGCGGATTCTTTTCCTTGAGGAACCGGCCGGCACCCATGATCGTACCGGTCGTGCCCATGCTGGACACGAAATGGGTGAGGCGGCCCTCGGTGTCGCGCCAGATCTCCGGACCGGTGCCCTCGTAGTGGGAGCGCGGGTTGTCGGGATTTGCGAACTGATCGAGCATCACGCCCTTGCCCTCCGCGATCATGCGGTCGGCCAGGTCGCGCGCCGCTTCCATTCCGCCTTCCTTGGGCGTAAGGATGATCTCGGCGCCGTAGGCGCGCATCGTCTGGCGCCGCTCGGCCGACAGGTGCTCGGGCATGATGAGCACCATCCGGTAGCCCCGCATCGCCGCCGCCATCGCCAGGGCGATGCCGGTGTTGCCGCTCGTCGGCTCGATCAGCGTGTCGCCGGGCTTGATGGTCCCGCGCTCCTCCGCGCGCCTCACCATCGAGAGCGCCGGCCGGTCCTTCACCGAGCCGGCGGGATTGTCGCCCTCGAGCTTGCAGAGAACGACGTTCGTTGTCGCGCCGGGAAGGCGCTTCAGCCTCACCAGCGCGGTATTGCCGACGGTGTCCTCGATCGTCTTGTACATGGTGGGGCGGCTATCCGGCGGCGCCTGTTTCGCCAGCTCCGTCGGTTCGCGCGAGCTCGGACAGGTAGCGCTCCACGCCCTCGGCGACGTCGAGGAACGGCGCCTCGTAGCCCGCCGCCCGGAGCGCGGCGAGATCGGCCTGGGTGAAGCTCTGGTACTTGCCCCGGAGCGCGTCCGGGAACGGGATGTATTCGATCGCGCCCTGCTGCTTCAGCTCGGCCGCCGGAAGCGCGGACTGTCCCGACGCCCGGCGACAGCCGTTGATGACGCTCGCGGCCATCTCGTTGAACGATTGCGCGCGGCCGGTGCCTACGTTGAAGATCCCGCTCAGCTCCGGGCGATCGAGGAAATGGAGGTTGACCTTGACGACGTCCTCGACCGCGACGAAGTCGCGCCGCTGCTCGCCGTCGGCGTATCCGTCGGAGCCCGCGAACAGCCGCACCCGCCGGTCCGCGCGGAACTGGTTGTAGAAATGCCACGCGACCGAGGCCATCCGGCCTTTGTGGCCCTCGTTCGGCCCGTAGACGTTGAAGTAGCGAAACCCCGCGACCTGCGACGCGGCGTCGGGGAGCCGCCGGCGGACGATCCGGTCGAAGAGGTACTTCGAGTACCCGTACACGTTCAGGGGAGCCTCGCACTCCGGCGACTCGCGGAAGACCCGGCTGGCACCGTAGACCGACGCCGACGACGCGTACAGGAACGGGACCTCGTCCTCGAGGCAGAAGTCGAGGAGCGCGACCGAGTAGCGGTAGTTGTTCTCCATCATGTAGCGCCCGTCGGTTTCCATCGTGTCGGAGCAGGCGCCCTGGTGGAGCACGGCGTCCAGCGCGCCGTCGAACTCGCCGGCCGCGAGGCGCTCGAGGAAGTCGCGCTTGTCCAGGTAGTCGGCGATATCGCAGCCGACGAGGTTGCGGAACTTGTCGGCGCGCGTGAGGTTGTCGACCGCGAGGACGTTGCCGATGCCGCGCGCGTTCAGCGCGCGGACGACATGCGAGCCGATGAAGCCCGCGGCGCCGGTGACGACGTAGTAGTTCACCTGGTCATGGCTTGGAGGACCCGGCCGCGAGGTCCGCGACGAGCTCGTCGGGACGAACGACCGCCGTGCCGAGTTTACCAACCACGATGCCCGCGGCGTGGTTCGCGACGCGGACCGCCTCGGCAAGCGGCGCGCCGCTCGCCAGCAGCACCGCCAGCGTCGCGACCACGGTGTCGCCCGCGCCGCTGACGTCGTACACCTCGCGCGCCTTCGTGGGCTCGTGCTGGACGCCGGCCGCGCGATAGAGCGTCATGCCCTCCTCGCTCCGCGTGAGGAGCAGCGCCTCGAGGCCGAGCTCGGCCCGCAGCTTCTGGGCGCGCGCGGTGAGGTCGGCCTCGTCCTTCCAGCGGCCGACCACCTCGCGCAGCTCGGCGAGGTTGGGCGTGACGAGCGTCGCGCCGTGGTAGCGGGAGTAGTCGTCCCCCTTCGGATCCACCACGACCACCTTCCCCTGGCCTCGGGCGAGCCCGATCATGCGCTCGACGTGCGCGAGGCCGCCCTTGCCGTAGTCCGAGAGCACGAGCACGTCGTACTCCGCGATGCTCGCCTCGAACTCGGCGAGTTTGTCGGCGAGCACCTCGCGCGAGGGCGCGGTGTCGAAGTCGATCCGGAGCAGCTGCTGCCGGTGGGCGCGGCTGTAGACCCGCAGCTTCACCGTGGTCGCGAGGCTCGGGTCACGGTGGAGGCTCGCCCGCACGCCCTCTCCGGCCGCGAGCCGGGCGAGCGCGTCGCCGGCTTCGTCCGTGCCGACGACCGAGAGCAGCCCCGTGCTCGCCCCGAGCGCCGCGCAGTTGCGCGCGACGTTCGCGGCGCCGCCGGGCCGCTCCTCGGCGCGCTCGACCCGCACCACCGGCACCGGCGCCTCCGGCGAGATCCGGCTCACGTCGCCGAACCAGTAGCGATCCAGCATAACGTCGCCCACGACCAGCACGCGGGCGCGGGCGAGATCCGGGAGCGTGTCGCGCCTAGCCATCGCCGCCCACCTGCGCCCTGCCGATGGGGTAGTACTCGAACCCCAGCCGCCGCAGCTCGCCGGGCTCGTAGAGGTTCCGGCCGTCGAAGATCACCGGCTGCTTGAGGCGCGCGCGCAGGCCCTCGAAGTCGGGGCTGCGGAACTCCTTCCACTCGGTCGCGATCGCGAGCGCATCGGCGCCGTCCGCGGCGCCGAGCGGGGATTCGCCGTAGGTGATCCGAGCGTCTGCCCCGAAGTGACGGCGGGCCTCGGGCATCGCCGCGGGGTCGTACAGGGAGACGTTCGCGCCGCGCCGCAGCAGCTCCGCCACGAGCACGCGGCTCGGCGCCTCGCGCATGTCGTCGGTGTTCGGCTTGAACGCGAGCCCCCAGATCGCGAAGCGGCGGCCCGCGAGCCGCTCGCCGAACCGCCGCGCGATCTTGCCGACGAGCACCTGCTTCTGGGCCTCGTTCACCCGCTCGACGGCGGTGAGCACCTGGAGCTCGACCCCGGCGCCGGCCGCCGTGCGGGTGATCGCACGCACGTCCTTCGGGAAGCACGAGCCGCCGTAGCCGAGCCCCGGGTAGAGGAAGTGGAATCCGATGCGCGGATCGGCGCCGATGCCGCGCCGGACCTGCTCGATGTCCGCGCCCAGGCGCTCGGCGAGGTTGGCGAGCTCGTTCATGAACGAGATCCGGGTCGCGAGCATCGCATTGGCGGCGTACTTGGTGAGCTCGGCGGAGCGCACATCCATGACGATCAGCCGCTCGTGGTTGCGCTGGAACGGCGCGTACAGGAGCCGCATCTGCCGGGTGGCTTCCGGGTCGTCGGCGCCGATGACGATGCGGTCGGGGCGCATGAAGTCCTCGACCGCCGCGCCCTCCTTGAGGAACTCCGGGTTCGACACGACGGCGAACGGGATCGCGGCGCCGCGCGCGGCGAGCTCCTCCGCGATCGCCTGCCGCACCGCGTCCGCGGTGCCCACCGGTACGGTGGACTTGTCGACGACGAGCCGATGCGCGGTCATGTGGCGACCGATCGTCCGGCCCGCGGCGACCACGTGGCGGAGATCGGCCGAGCCGTCCTCGTCGGGCGGCGTCCCGACCGCGATGAACTGCACCGCGCCGTGCGCCACGCTCTCCGCCGGATCGGTCGTGAACCGCAGCCGGCCGGCGCCGTGGTTGCGCGCGACGAGCTCGGGGAGGCCCGGTTCGTGGATGGGGACCTCGCCGCGATCGAGGATCGCGATCTTGCGCGCATCGACGTCGTAGCAGAGGACGTCGTTGCCGACCTCTGCGAAGCAGGCGCCCGAGACGAGCCCCACGTAGCCGGTGCCGATCATGGTGATCTTCACTCAAACCCCCAAAAGCCAACGCAAAGTCGCAAAGCGTGCAAAGATCGCAGAGAACTCTTTTCGTACATCATTTTGATTGCCTTTGTGTCCTCTGCGGACCTCTGCGTCTTTGCGTTGAGTCTTTAGGGTGCAAGGTCGTACTCCTCGGTGCGCCGCGGCGGATAGGTCTCCCAGCTCATGCACGCCGGGCACTGCCAGTGGAACTGGCGCGCGCGGAACCCGCAGTTCTCGCAGCGGTAGCGCGCGAGGCGACGCGTCTGCCCCTGCACCAGGTTGCGGACGAGCTCGATGTCGTGGCGCCGCTCCGCCGGCGCGCTGAGCAGCTCCGCCTCGAGCAGCTTGTCGAGCCCGAGCAGCGTGGGATTGCGGCGCAGCTCGTCCCGCACGATCCGGTAGGCGGCCTCCGCCCCCTCCACGTCGAGCGTCGACTGGAAGGCGACGTCCAGGAGATCGAGCGAGGGGTACTGCGCGAGATAGCCGTGCAGGAGCGTGAGACCGGTCGCCGGGTCGCCGATCGCCTGGTAGCTCTTCAGGAGCCGATGGGCGACGAGCGCGAGGAACGCCGGGTTCTGCGTCTCGACGCGCTTCCACTCCTCGATCGCCTCCTGATCGCGCCCCGCGGCGGCGGCGAGATCGCCGCCGAGGATGCTCGCGCGGACGCACCTGCGGTTCGCCTTGAGCGCCTCCTTGAGCAGCTCGCGCGCCGCCTCCGGCCGCGAGTGCGTGGCCTCGATCGCCGCCATCTCGCAGTGGAACTCCGCGATCTCCTTCTGCCACGACTGCCCGGTCTCGGCCTCGAGCGCGCGGGCGATCTCGACCGCCTTCTGCCAGTCCTTCTCCTGCTGATAGATCTCGAACAACCGGCGCAGCGCCTCCAGGCGCTGCGGGCTGTCGCGCAGCCTGCCGAACACCTCCTCCGCCCGGTCGAGCAGCCCCGCCTTCAGGTAGTCGTGGCCGAGCTCGGAGAGCGCCTGCACGCGCTGCTCGGCGGCGAGGTCGGAACGCTCGAGCAGGTTCTTGTGCATGCGGATCGCCCGCTCGGTCTCGCCGCGGCGGCGAAACAGGCTGCCCAGCGCGAAGTGCAGCTCGATGGTCTCGGGATCGACCTTGACCACCTCGATGAACGCCTCGATCGCCTTGTCGGGCTGCTCGTTGAGGAGGAAGTTCAGGCCCCTGAAGTACGAGCGCGGCAGCGCGCGCGACTCGGTGAGGAGGTGCTTGATGTCGATCCTGGCGGCGAGCCATCCCAGGCCGAAGAAGATCGGGAATCCGATCAGCCACCAGAACTCGAAGTCCATTCGCCCCGGCGTCCCGTGCTCGCGAGCCAACCGCGCCGGGCTACGGGAGCAAGGGCACGTCGGGCACCGCGGCCCGCTCCGACCCCGCCGCCGGGGCCGAGGTTCCCGGCTGGCGCAGCTTCAGCTCCTTTCGCAACCCCATGATCTCCCGCCGCTGGCGGGCGAGCGCCGGCAGGCAGGCGATGACACCGAACACCGCGCCGGCCGCGAAGCACACCAGGACGAGCAGCACGAGCGGCGTCTGCCACGTCGCGTCGAAGTAGAAGCGCAGAGTGACGGGCTCGGCGTTCTTGATCGCGAACAGCAGCACGACCACGAACACCGCGCTCCAGACGAGGAAGCTGACGAGTCTCAGGAAGGCCATCGGTCATCCTTCCGCCAACGGGCCGGCGCGCGCGTCGCGCACACCGGGCGGCGAGCGGTGGCGCACCCACCGTCCCTGCGGCGAGCGCTCCGCGCTCAACCGCTCGCCTGCCGCTGCGGCGGCTGCTCGCGGCTTGCCTCGTGCCCCTCCTCGCCGTCCACGCGCTCGCGCAGCTCCTTGCCGGCCTTGAAGTGCGGCACGTACTTCTCCGGCACGTGCACCTTCTCGCCCGACTTGGGATTGCGGCCGATCCGCGCCGGCCGGTGGTTCAGTCCGAAGCTGCCGAACCCCCGGATCTCGATGCGCTGGCCGCTCACCAGGCTGTGGGTCATGGCGTCGAGGATCATCTTGACCGCGTACTCCGCATCCTTGGCCACGAGCTGCGGATAGCGGCTCGCAAGCCGCGCGATCAGCTCCGACTTGGTCATGCGCCCCCCTCGTTCTACCGCTCGCCCGAGTTCCCGACTACTCGCGCGGCGTGTTCTTGTTGTCGAGCTTCGCCTTGAGGAGCGCGCCGAGGCTGGTGGTGCCGGCGCTCGCCGAGGAGGCGCTCTGCAGCTTCGCCATGGCCTCGTTCTCCTCGGCGATCTCCTTGGCCTTGATCGACAGGTTGATCGTGCGGTTCTTGCGGTCGATGTTGATGATCATCGCCGACACGCTGTCGCCCTCCTTGAGGTGCGTGCGCGCGTCCTCGACGCGGTCGCGCGCGACCTCGGAGGCTCGGAGATAGCCCTCCACCTCGCCGCTGAGCGCGACCACCGCGCCCTTGGCGTCGAGGCTCTTCACGGTCCCGGTGACGACCCCGCCCTTCTCGTGGGTCGCCACGTAGGTGGTGAACGGGTCGCCCTCGATCTGCTTGACGCCGAGCGAGATGCGCTCGCGCTCGGTGTCGATCGAGAGCACGATCGCTTCGACCTCGTCGCCCTTCTTGTAGTCGCGCACCGCCTCCTCGCCCGGCTTCGACCAGGAGAGATCCGAGAGGTGCACCAGGCCGTCGATGCCGCCCGGCAGGCCGATGAAGATCCCGAAGTCGGTGATCGACTTGATCACGCCCTTCACCCGGTCGCCCTTGCGGTGGTTCTGCGCGAACTCCTCCCACGGGTTGGGCAGGCACTGCTTCATGCCGAGCGAGATGCGGCGCCGGTCCTCGTCGATCTCGAGGACCATGACCTCGACCTCGTCGCCGAGCTGCACCACCTTGGAGGGGTGCACGTTGCGGTTGGTCCAGTCCATCTCCGAGACGTGCACCAGGCCCTCGATGCCGCTCTCGATCTCCACGAACGCGCCGTAGTCGGTGAGGTTCGTCACCTTGCCGAACAGGCGCGTGCCGGTCGGATAGCGCCGCGAGATGCCGACCCACGGGTCCTCGCCGAGCTGCTTCAGGCCGAGCGACACCCGGTTCTTCTCCTGGTCGAAGCGCAGCACCTTCGCGGTGACCTCGTCGCCGACCGACAGCACCTCGGACGGATGCTTCACCCGGCGCCAGGCGAGGTCGGTGATGTGCAGCAGGCCGTCGATGCCGCCCAGATCGACGAACGCGCCGTAGTCGGTGATGTTCTTGACGATCCCCTTGACGACGGTCCCCTCCTGCAGGCTGGCGAGCAGCGCCTCGCGCTCGGCGCCGGCGGTCTGCTCGAGCACGGCGCGGCGCGAGACGACGACGTTGTTGCGCTTGCGGTCGAGCTTGATGACCTTGAACTCCATCGTCTTGCCCTCGTAGGGCGCGGTGTCCTTGACCGGACGCATGTCGACGAGGGAGCCGGGCAGGAACGCCCGGATGCCGTTGATCATCACCGTCAGGCCGCCCTTCACCTTGCCGGTGATGACGCCCTGCGCGGTGTTGCCGGACTCGAGCGCCTTCTCGAGGTCGAGCCAGGCGGCGAGCCGCTTCGCCTTGTCGCGCGAGAGGCGTGTCTCGCCGTAGCCGTCCTCGAGCGCCTCGATCGCGACCGGCACGAAGTCGCCGACCTTGACCTCGATCTCGCCGCGGTCGTTGCGGAACTCGTCGATCGGGATGAACGACTCGGACTTGAGGCCGGCGTTGACGACGGCGAAGTTCTGATCGACGCGCACCACTTCCGCAGTGATCACCTCGCCGACCCGCATCTCCTTGCGATGCAGGCTCTCCTCGAAGAGCGCGGCAAAACTTTCCTGAGGGGCCACTGCGGAGGAAACATTGGGCATAGACAATTGACCTGGCTGGCCCGCCCCGGCGCGTTCTCGCGCGTGGGCGGGGTTCGTTGCACACGGCGGACTGGCTCGACGCCCTCCGCCCCCTTAGCTGCCGTTCTTCTGGCGCCGACCCCGGTACCACGCGAGCACCGCGCCCGCCGCCTCGTCCGGGGCGAGCCCCGTGGTATCGAGGATCCGGGCATCCGGCGCCGGCTTGAGCGGCGCCACCACCCGGGCGGCATCGCGCGCGTCGCGTTCTTCGAGATCGCGCAAAAGAGTTTGGATGTTAGCAGCGATTCCTTTGTCTTTCAACTGCTTATGCCGCCGTTCGGCCCGCGTCTCCAGGCTGGCGGTCAGGAACACCTTGAGCGCCGCGTCGGGGAACACGAGCGACCCCATGTCGCGCCCGTCCGCGACCAGGCCGGGCGGCCGCCGGAAGCCCCGCTGGCGGTCGAGCAGTGCGGCCCGTACGCCGGGCACGGCGGCCACCCGGGAGGCAGCGGCGCTGCAGGCCTCGGTCCGGATCGCCTCGGTCGCCCGCTCGCCGCCGAGAAACACCTCGCCGTCGGCGAACCGCGCGTCCAGCTGGCCGGCGACCGCCACGAGGGCGCGTTCCTCGCCCAGGTCGACGCCGCGCCGCATCGCATCCAGCGCGACCAGCCGGTAAAGCGCGCCGCTGTCCAGATAGTGAAAGCCGAGCGCCCGCGCCACGGCCTGGGCGACCGTCCCCTTGCCCGAGGCGGAGGGCCCGTCGATGGCGATCACCGGCACGGCGGCGTCCCCGGCCATCAGGCGGGCCCTCGCACCAGCCGCGCGAACTCGCGGAAGTAGTCGGGGAAGGTCTTGCGCACGCACTGCGGATCGTTGATCCGCACCGCAACGCCGCCGAGCGCCACCAGCGAGAAGCACATGGCCATGCGGTGGTCGTCGTAGGTGTCGATCGTCGCGGGTTGCAGCTGTGCCGGCGGCACGATCCGGAGCCGGTCGGCGCCCTCCTCGACCGTGGCGCCCACCTTCCGCAGCTCGGTCGCCATCGCGGCCAGGCGGTCGGTCTCCTTGACGCGCCAGTTCGCGACGTTCCGGATCGTCGAGGGCCCGTCCGCGAACAGGGCGAGCACCGCCGCCGTCATCGCGGCGTCGGGAATGTGGTTCAGGTCGGCGTCGAGCGCGCGCAGCGGCGGCGCGCCGCGGACCTCGATCCAGTGGTCACCGAGCCCGACTTGCGCGCCCATCGACCGCAGCACCTCGACGAAGCGGACGTCGCCCTGGGTGCTCGCCGCGCCCACCCCCTCGACGCGGACCGGTCCACCGCCGATGGCCCCGGCCGCGAGAAAGTACGAAGCCGAAGACGCATCGCCTTCGACGTGCAGCCGGCCCGGGCTGCGGTAGCGCGCGCCCGGCGGGACGCCGAAGCGGGCCCACCCCTGGCGCTCCATCTTTACCCCGAAACGCTCCATGAGGTCGAGCGTGAGCGCCACGTACGGCTTCGAAACGAGCTCGCCCGCGACGGTCACCGCGACCCGCTGCTCCGCCAGCGGCAGCGCCATCAGCGCCGCGCTGAGAAACTGGCTCGACACGTCGCCGCGCACGGCGGCCGTGTCCGCGAGCCGCGGGCGCGCCGACCGGATCTCGAGCGGTGGAAACCCGTCGCGGCCGAGATAGCGGAGCTCCCCCCCGAGCGCACGCAGGGCCGCGACCAGGTCGCCGATCGGCCGCTCGTGCATCCGCGGCGTGCCCGAAAGCCGGTACGTGCCGCCGCAGAGCGCGAGGACCGCGGTGAGCGGGCGAAACGCGGTCCCGGCGTTCCCGAGGAAGAGCTCCGCGGCCTTCACCGGAAACGCCCCGCCGACGCCCTGGACGAGATAGTCCCCGGGCGCGCGTCGGGTCCAAGCGACGCCGAGGGCCCGCAGCGCCTCGAGCATGCGCTCGGTGTCGTCGGATTCGAGGAGCCCGACGAGCTCGGTCGCGCCTTCCGCGAGCGCGGCGAGCAGCAGCGCGCGGTTCGAAATGCTCTTCGATCCCGGCAGCGCGACGGTGCCGGCGGCGCGCGCGACCGGCGCGAGGTCGAGGTGGGCGGCGCGCGTCGTCCCTCCGGCCATGGCGCGGCTAGCCGTTGCGGTCCGTCCACGCGCGGCGCGCGGCGCGCGCCGCCGCGAACAGCCGCTCCAGCGCGGCGGCGTCGGATTGCTCGAGCAGCGCGCCGACGCGCGCGAGCGCGTCCTGATAGCGGCGCAGCTCGCCGAGCAGCGCGTCGCGGTTGGCGAGGCACACATCGCGCCACATCTCGGGATGGCTCGCCGCGAGGCGCGTGACGTCGCGCAGCCCCGTGCCGGCGTGCGCGAAGAGCTGCGTCGCGTCCCCGCGCGCGGCGAGCTCGTGGACGAGCGCGTACGAAAGCAGGTGCGGCAGATGGCTGACGGCCGCGAGGATGGCGTCGTGCTCGCCCGGTGCCATCTCCGCGACGCGGGCGCCGCACGCCTGCCAGGCGGCGCGCACGCGCGCGACCGCCGCCGGCGGGTTCTCCTGCAGCGGGGTGACGATCACCTCGCGATCGCGGTAGAGCGCCGCGGTGGCAGCGGCCGCACCGCTCGTATCCGAGCCCGCGATCGGATGCGCCGGCACGAACTGCGCGGTGCGGTCGCCGAGCGTCGCCCGCGCCGCCGCCACGACGCTCTGCTTCGTGCTCCCGCCGTCGGTCACCACCGCGTCCGGGGCGAGCTTCGGCGCGATGCCCGCGAAAACGTCGCGCATCGCGCCGACCGGAGTGGCGACGAGCACGAAATCCGCGCCTTCGACCGCGCGCGCGGCGTCGTGCATCGCGTCATCGATCGCCCCCATCGCGAGCGCCTGCTCGAGGTTCGCCCGGCTGCGCCCGACGCCGACCACGCGGCGGGCCCCGCCGGCGGCCTTCAGCGCGAGCGCGAACGAGGCGCCGATGAGGCCGACGCCGACGACGACGAGCTTTTCGATCGGGATCGGCAAGGCGGACCGCGGCTCAAGCGAGCGCCGCGGCCAGCGCGGCGAGGAACCGCTCGTTCTCCTCGGGCAGCCCGACGGTCACGCGCAGGTGGTCGGGCAGCCCGTAGCCACCCACCGGCCGCACGATCACGCCCTGGCGCAGCAGCTTCTCGAACGCGGCGCCCGCGCGGGACGCGCCGTTCGCGCGCGGGATCTCCACGCTCACGAAGTTGCCCGACGAGGGGATCCACGCGAGCCCGAGCCGGCGGAAGCCGTCGGTGAGCTGCTGCATTCCGGCGAGATTGAGCTCGTGGCTGCGCCGCACGAAGGCCGCGTCGCCGAGCGCCGCGGTCGCGGCGACGAGCGCGAGCTCGTTGACGTTGAAGGGCTGTCGCACGCGGTTGAGAAGTTCCGCGATCCGCTCGTCGCACAGCGCGAACCCCACGCGGAGCCCGGCGAGCCCGTACGCCTTGGAGAAGGTCCGGGTGACGACGAGGTTGCGGTGGCGCTCGAGCCACGCGAGGCTGTCGTACCGGTCGGCCGCGGGCAAATACTCGTTGTACGCCTCGTCGAGGACCACGACGACCTGCGGCGGGACCTCACGCAGGAACGCCTCGAGCTCCGCCCCGGCGAGCAGCGTGCCGGTGGGATTGTTCGGGTTGGCGATGAACACCAGCCGGGTGTCGGCGTCGATCGCCTTGCGCATGGCGGCGAGGTCGTGGCCGTAGCGCTGCGCCGGCACCACGATGCCGCGCGCGCCGCGCGCCTGTGTCGCGAGCGGGTAGACGGCGAACGCGTGCTGCGCGTACACCGCCGACCGCCCGGGCGCGAGGAACGCGATCGCGGCCATCTCCAGCACGTCGTTGGAGCCGTTGCCGAGCACGATGCGGTCCATGGATAGGCCGTAACGCGCGGCGAGCGCGCTCTTCAGCGTGAAGCCGTTGCCGTCGGGATAGCGCCCCAGCTCGGGCAACGCCTCCTCGATCGCGGCGCGCGCGGCCGGCGCGACGCCGAGCGGGTTCTCGTTCGACGCCAGCTTGACGATCTGCGCCTCGGGAATCCCCATCTCGCGCGCGAGCTCGGAGATCGGCTTGCCGGGCTGGTACGGCGCGATCGCGCGAACGTACTGCGGCGCCTGCTCGCAGGGATCGGCGGGAAGGCCGGCGGCGGGCGACCTGCTCATTCGACGACCTCCGCGCGCCCCGCGCTCGGGGATTCGCCCTTGGGGCGGCCCGGCAGGCTCATCGGACTACCTTGTCGCTTCGCGCCAAGGATTCGCCCTTGGGGCGGCCCGGCAGGCTCATGGGACCGCCGCCGGATAGGAGCCGAGGACCTTGAGGAACGGCGCGAGCGACCGCAGCTCGGCGAGCGACGCGGCGACCCGCGGGTCGCCGCCGTGGCCTTCGATGTCGATGTAGAACATGTACTCCCAGACCCCGATCCGCGCCGGCCGCGACTCGATGCGGCTCATGCTCACCGCATGCTTCGCGAACGGCGCGATGAGCGCGTGCACCGCCCCCGGGCGGTTCGGCGCCGACATGACGAGCGACGTGATGTCGTGCCCGCTCGGGCCCGGCTCGAGATTCCCGAGCACGAGGAACCGGGTGAGGTTCGTCGCCTCGTCCTCGATGTTCCGCGCGAGCACCTGCAGGCCGTAACGCTCGGCGGCGATCGCGGGGCCGATCGCGCACGCGGCCGGCTCGGCGGCGGTGAGGCGCGCCGCCTCGGCGTTGCTCGCGACCTGCACCCGCTCCGCCTGAGCGAGGTGGCGGGAGAGCCACTGGTGGCACTGCGCGAGCGACTGCGCGTGCGAGTAGACGCGGGCGATCCCGGCGAGCCGATCGCCCTTCGCCATCAGGTTCTGATGCACGCGGAGCACGATCTCGGCGCAGATCCGCAGCGGGGTGTTGAGGAGGAGATCGAGCGTCCGCCCGACCGCGCCTTCGGTGGAGTTCTCCACCGGCACGACCGCGTACTCGGTGGCGCCGGTCTCGGCCTGCCGAAAGACCTCGTCGATCGACGCGAGCGGCACTGCGTCGATCGCCTGGCCGAAGTGCTTGCCGACCGCCATCTCGCTGAAGGTCCCGGCCGGGCCGAGATAGCCGACGCGCAGGCGGGTCTCGAGCGCGCGGCAGCCGGAGACGATCTCGACGAAGATCCGCGTGAGGTGCTCGGCCGGCAGCGGCCCGGGATTCGCCGCGGCGACCCGCCGCAGGACTTCCGCCTCGCGCTCCGGCCGATAGACCGGTCCGTCGCCTTTCAGCCGTCCGATCGCGGCCGCGTGGGTCGCGCGCTCGCCGACGAGCTTCACGATCTCGGCGTCGATGCGGTCGATCGCGTCGCGGTGGCGGCTGATCTCGTCGCTCACGGGGCGCGGCCCTCGAGCGGCAGGTAGCGGATCGCGAGCACGCCGTCGATCCGGCGGATCGTCTCGATCACGTCCGGCGGCACCCGGCTGTCCACGTCGACGAGCGTGTACGCCATCTCGCCCTTCGAGCGGTTCTGCATGTTGTGGATGTTGAGGCCGGCGTGCGCCATCGCGGTGGAGATCTGCCCGACCATGTTCGGGACGTTCGCGTTGGCGATCGCGACCCGATACGGCGATTCGCGCAGCATCACCACGTCCGGGAAGTTCACCGCGTTGGTGATGTTGCCGTGCTCGAGGTACTCGCGCAGCTGGTCGACCACCATCACCGCGCAATTGTCCTCCGCCTCGCGGGTCGACGCCCCGAGGTGCGGCAGGCCGACCACCGCCGGGTGCCCGGCGAGCAGGGCGGTCGGGAAATCGGTGACGTACGCCTTGAGCCGATGCGCGTTCAGCGCCTCGAGGACCGCGGTGTCGTCGACGATGCCTTCGCGGGAGAAGTTGAGCAGGATCAGCCCGGCGCGGGCCTGCGCGAGGTTGCGCCCGTTGATGAGCCCGCGGGTCGCCGCGAGCAGCGGTACGTGCAGGGTGACGAAGTGGCTGCCCTTCAGCACATCGTCGATCGCGTGCGCCTTCTTCACCTGGGACGGCAGGCTCCAGGCGGCGTCGACGGTGATCTCCGGATCGTAGCCGAGGACGTTCATCCCGAGCCGGATCGCCGCGTCGGCGACGAGGCTGCCGATCTTGCCGAGCCCGATCACGCCCAGGGTGTGGCCGGGCAGCTCGACGCCGGCGAAGCGCGCCTTCTCGTCCTCGATCCGGCGCGACACCGTCGCGTCGTCGCCCTTCAGGCCGCCGACGAACTGGATCGCGGGGACGAGGTTCCGCGCCGCGAGCAGCATCGCGGCGAGCACCAGCTCCTTGACCGCGTTCGCGTTGGCGCCCGGCGCGTTGAACACCGGCGCCCCGCGCGTGCTGAATGCCGGCACGGGAATGTTGTTCGTCCCGGCCCCCGCCCGCCCGACGGCCTTGACCGACCCGGCGATCGCCATCGCGTGCAAGTCGGCGGAGCGTACGAGGATCGCATCGGGATTCGTCGCCTCCTGCGTGACCGCGTAGGTCTCCGCCGGAAAGCGCTTGAGGCCGACCTGGGAGATCTGGTTGAGCACCAGGATCTCGTAGCGCTCAGCCATGTCGCGCCTCGAACTCGCGCATGTACTCGACCAGGCGCTGCACGCCCTCGATCGGCATCGCGTTGTAGATGGAGGCCCGCATGCCGCCGACCGAGCGGTGCCCCTTGAGCTGGACCATGCCCCGCTCCTCCGCGCCCGCGAGGAACGGCGCGTCGAGCGACGGGTCGCGCAGCGTGAACGGAACGTTCATGCGCGAGCGGTCTGCCTCACGCACCGGGCTGCGGAACAGCGTCGAATCCCCGAGGTACTCGTAGAGCAGGCCCGCCTTGGCGACGTTCTTGCGCTCCATCGCGGCCAGCCCGCCCTGCCGCTTCAACCACTTGAGCACGAGCCCGGCGACGTAGACGGCGTACGTCGGCGGGGTGTTCGACATCGATTGGGCATCGGCGTGGACCTTGTAGTCGAGCATGCTCGCCGTGCCCTTCGGCGCGCGGCCGAGCAGGTCCTCGCGCACGACGACGATCGCGAGCCCGGCCGGACCGATGTTCTTCTGCGCGCCGGCGTAGATCAGCCCGTACCTCGACACGTCGATCGGGCGCGAGAGGATGTGCGAGGACATGTCGGCGACGAGCGGCACCTCGCCCGTGTCGGGCACCCAGTGGAACTCGACCCCGCCGATCGTCTCGTTCGAGCAGATGTGGACGTACGCGGCATCGCCGCTGAGCCGCCAGGTCGCCTGCTCGGGCACGTAGGTGAAGCCCGCTTCCTCCGACGAGGCGGCGACGTTCACCTCGCAGAAGGCCTTCGCCTCCTTGATCGCCCGCTTCGACCACTCGCCGGTGTTGACGTAATCGGCGCACTTCTTCCCGTCGAGGAGATTCATCGGGACCATCGCGAACTGCAGCGTCGCCCCGCCCTGCAGGAACAGCACCTTGTAGTGCGCCGGAATCGCGAGCAGCTCGCGCAGGTCGGCCTCGGCCTCCGCGGCGATGGCGATGAACTCGTCGCCGCGATGGCTCATCTCCATCACGCTCATGCCGCTGCCGTGCCAGTCGAGCATCTCCGCGGCCGCCTGGTGCAGCACCTCCTCCGGCAGCACCGCCGGCCCCGCGCCGAAGTTGAAGACCCGAGCCAAGGCTAGCCGCGCTCGTCCGCGGCGGACCGGTCTTCGCCGTTCCCGCCCGCACCGGCGGCGCCGTCGCCGCCGCCATGATCGGCGCCGTCGGCGTCCGCGCCGTTGCCGCCGTTGTCGTCCGGGGCCTCGGCGATCTTCTCGATCCCGGCGAGCTTGGTCCCGGGATCGAGGTTGATCAGGCTCACGCCCTGGGTCGAGCGCCCCATCTTGCTGATCTGCCCCGCGGCGGTGCGGATCAGCACGCCGCCGGTGGACACGAGCATGACCTCGTCGTTCTCGTCGACGAGCACCGCCGCGACCAGCTTGCCGTTGCGCTCGGTCGTCTGGATCGCGATAACGCCCTGCGTGCCGCGCCCGTGGCGCGGATACTCCGTGACCGGCGTGCGCTTGCCGAAGCCGTTCTCGGTGGCGGTGAGGACGCTCTTCGACGCGTCGTCGGCGACCAGCATCGAGATCACCCGGCTGCCCTCGGGGAGCTTCATCCCGCGCACGCCGCGCGCGGCGCGTCCCATCGGCCGCACGTCGGTCTCTTCGAAGCGCACCGTCTTGCCGGCGTCCGAGAACAGCATGACGTCGCTCGACCCGTCGGTGATCGCCGCGCCGATGAGGTAGTCCCCGTCCTCGAGGTCGACGGCGATGATGCCCTTCTCGCGCGGGCGGGAGAAGTCCGAGAGCGGCGTCTTCTTCACCGTGCCGTGCGCCGTCGCCATCAAGACGAACCGGTCCTCGTCGAAGGTCTTCACCGGCAGCACCGCGTTGATCCGCTCGCCTTCGGCCAGCGGAAAGAGATTCACGATCGGCTTGCCGCGGCTCACGCGGGTTCCGGCCGGCACCTCGTAGCCCTTCAGCCAGTACACCTGGCCGCGGCTCGAGAAACACAGGATCAGATCGTGGGTATGGGCCATGAAGAGTCGCTCTATGAAGTCGTCCTCGCGCATCGCGGCGGCCTGCCGTCCGCGGCCGCCGCGGCGCTGCGCGCGGTAGTCGGCCACCGGCTGCGCCTTGATGTAGCCGGCGTGCGAGAAGGTCACGACGACGTCCTGCGGCGCGATCAGGTCCTCGACGTCGATGTCCTCGGCGTTGAGCACGATCTCGCTCTTGCGGGCGTCGCCGTACTGCTCCCTGATCGTTTGCAGCTCGTCGGCGATGATCGCGGTGATCCGCGCCGGTTTCGCCAGGATGTCGAGCAGATCGGCGATCCGCTCGAGCAGCTCCTTGTACTCGGCCACGATCTTGTCCTGCTCGAGCCCGGTGAGCCGCTGCAGCTGCATCTCGAGGATCCGCTGCGCCTGCGTCTCCGAGAGCCGGTAGCCGTCGGGCCCCAAGCCGACCCCCGGAGCCACGCCCGGCGGCCGGGTCGCGCCGTCCGCGGCGCGCGCGAGCATGTCCGCGACCAGCCGGGAGGGCCAGGCCCTTCCCATGAGCTGTTGGCGCGCCTCGGCGGGGCTCGGGGCCGCCTTGATCAGCGCGATCACCTCGTCGACGTTCGACAGCGCGACGGCGAGCCCCTCCTGGACGTGCGCCCGCTCGCGCGCCTTGCGCAGCTCGTAGCTCGTCCGGCGCGTGACCACCTCGCGGCGGTGCGCGAGGAAGGCCGCGAGCATCTGCTTCAGGTCGAGCAGCTTCGGCTGGCCGTCGACCAGCGCGACCATGTTGACGCCGAACGAGTCCTGCAGCTGGGTGTGCTTGTAGAGGTTGTTGAGGACGACCTCCGGGATCTCGCCGCGCTTGAGCTCGATGACGACCCGCATGCCGGACTTGTCCGACTCGTCGCGGATGTCGGCGATGCCCTCGATGCGCTTCTCGTTGACGAGCTCGGCGATCTTCTCCTGCAGCACCCGCTTGTTCACCTGATAGGGCAGCTCGTCGACGACGATCGCCTCGCGCGCGCCCTTGTCGAGGTCCTCGAAGTGGGTCCGCGCGCGCAGCACGACGCGCCCGCGCCCGGTCCGATACCCCTCGTACACGCCGTGCGTGCCGTAGATGAGGGCGCCGGTCGGGAAGTCCGGCGCCGGCATCAGCTTGATCAGTTCCTCGATCGGGATCGCCGGGTTGGCGAGGAGCGCGAGGGCGGCGTTGACGGTCTCGGACAGGTTGTGCGGCGGGATGTTGGTCGCCATGCCGACCGCGATCCCCGAAGAGCCGTTCACGAGGAGGTTCGGCAGCCGCGTCGGCAGGACCGCCGGCTCCTGCTCCTTGCCGTCGTAGTTGGGGACGAAGTCGACGGTCTCGGCCTCGATGTCGGCGAGCATCTCCGCGGCGATGCGCTCGAGGCGACACTCGGTGTAGCGCATCGCCGCCGGATTGTCGCCGTCGACCGAGCCGAAGTTGCCCTGGCCGTCGATCAGCGGATAGCGCATCGAGAAGTCCTGCGCCATCCGCACCAGCGTGTCGTAGATCGCCGTGTCGCCGTGCGGATGGTACTTCCCCATCACGTCGCCGACGACCCGCGCGCATTTCACGTACGGCCGGTTCGCGACGATGTTCGCTTCCTGCATCGCGTACAGCACGCGGCGGTGGACCGGCTTCAGCCCGTCGCGCACGTCCGGCAGCGCCCGGCCGACGATCACGCTCATCGCGTAATCGAGGTACGAGCGCCGCATCTCCTCTTCGAGGCTGACCGGCAGCGTTTCCTTCGCGAACTGTTCCATCGAGGCGGAGCGAGTCGCGGGCCGTGGGACTTCGCGCGCTAACTAACTAGGCGAGTCGGCTAAGGCCACGCAAAAACGATGGATTTTAGCATCCGCGACGCGTCGAAACCACGCCGCGCGAGCGTGTGCGAACCGGCGCCGGGCGCGGGCCGCGGCCGCTAGCCCCTGCAAGGTGAAGTGGTGTACCATCCGCGCGAATTCGGGCCGCCGCAGGCTCGAAAAGAAGATCCGAACGCCACACAAAAAAGGGGGCTGCCTCGTGAGAACCACCCACTGGACGTCGCTGCTCGCCCTGGTTGCGGTCGCTGCGAGCTCGTTCTTCGCCTCGTCGGCGGTAGCGCAGGCCGCGGGATACTGGGTCGACGGCCGCGGCGCGGTCGTCAAGGACGCCTACAACCTCTGCTGGCGGACGAGCTACTGGACCCCGGCGCTTGCGAACGCGGAGTGCGACCCGGAGCTCGCGCCGCGCGCCGCCCCGGCACCTGCGCCCGCACCGCCGCGGGCGCCCGTCGCTGCGCCACCCACTCCGCCCGCACCGCCGCCGACGCCCGCGGCGCCCGTCGTCGCGCCGCCGCCGAAGCCTGCGCCGGTGGCGGTCGCGAAACCGAAGCGCTGCGACGCCACCGTCACGATGCACTCGGACGAGTACTTCGCGTTCGGCAAGGCAACGCTCGCCAACCCGGCCGTGATGCGCCCGCGGATAGAAAGCGCGGTGCGCGAGCGTCTCGCGCAGTGCGCGACCCTCGAAGTGGTCATCGTCGAAGGACACACCGATCGCATCGGGAGCCCGCAGGCGAACCAGCGGTTGTCCGAGCAGCGCGCCGAAGCGGCCAAGGCGGTCCTCGTCAAGGACCTGGGCGTCCCGGCGGACAAGATCGAGATCCTCGGCATGGGCAAGACGCTGCCCATCAAATCCTGCCCCGACGCCGAGTACAAGACCCAGCAGGCGCTGGTCGAGTGCCTCGCGCCCAATCGCCGCATCGTCATCGTCATCCGCGGCGTCGGCAAGTAGCGAGCGGCCAGCGCCCATCAGGCCCCGCGCGGTCAGCGCGGGGCTTTTTGTTTGTGCGCTCATGGAAGCGGTCGACTGCCTGATCGAGCCACGCTGGATCGTTCCGGTCGAGCCGCCGGGCGTCGTCCTCGAGGGGCACGCCGTCGCCGTACGCGACGGCCGGATCGTCGCCGTCCTACCGGCAATCGAGGCGCGCGAGCAGTTCGCGCCCGAGCGCCGCCACGACCTCCCCGGCCACGTTCTGGTCCCCGGCCTCGTGAACGCGCACACGCACGCGGCGATGACCCTGATGCGCGGGCTCGCCGACGACCGGACGCTCATGGTCTGGCTCAAGGATCACATCTGGCCAGCGGAGCTGCGCCACGTGTCGCCGGCGTTCGTATACGACGGCACGCTGCTCGCCAGCGCCGAGATGCTCCGCGGCGGCATCACGTGCGCGAACGACATGTACTTCTATCCGGAGTCGGCCGCGCAGGCGTTCCACGACGCGGGCATGCGCGCGGCGATCGGCCTGATCGCGGTCGAGTTCCCGAGTGCGTACGCCGCCGACGCCGAGGACTATCTGGTGAAGGGGCTCGCGGTCCGCGACCGGCTGCGCGAACGACCGCGGCTCTCGTTCTGCATGGCGCCCCACGCGCCCTACACCGTGAGCGATCGGTCGTTCGAGCGGATCGGGGTCCTCGCCGAGGAGCTCGACCTCCCGATCCACATTCACCTGCACGAGACCGCGGGCGAAGTGCAGGAGGGTCTGGAAGCGCACGGCAAGCGGCCGTTCGAGCGCCTGGAAGCGCTGGGGCTGATCAGCGAGCGACTGATCGCGGTCCATGCCGTGCACCTGACCGCGCCCGAGATCGCCGCGCTCGCGCGGAACGGCGCGTCGGTGGCGCATTGCCCTTCGTCCAACCTGAAGCTCGCGAGCGGTCTTGCGCCGATCGCCGAGCTGCTCCGGCACGGCGTGAACGTGGGCCTCGGCACCGACGGCGCGGCGAGCAACAACCGCCTGGACCTCTTCCAGGAGATGCGGACCGCCGCGCTGCTCGCGAAGGCGGTGTCGGGGGACGCCGAGGCGCTGCCCGCGCACGAAGCGCTGCGTTGCGCGACGCTCGGCGGCGCGCGCGCGCTCGGGCTCGAGCGCTCGATCGGCTCGATCGTGCCGGGCAAGCTCGCCGACCTGACCGCGGTCCGCCTCGCGGAGCTCGAGACGCAGCCCTGCTACGACCCGATCTCGCACCTCGTGTACGCATGCGGCCGGGAGCACGTCACGCACGTGTGGGTGGAAGGCGAGGCCGTGCTCGAGGATCGGGTGCTCGCGCGGATCGGTCCGCGGGACTTGGAAAAACGCGCGGGCTTGTGGCACAATCGCCTAGCGCCATAAGAACCGCTTCCTGGCCCGGCGTCTCACGGGCCGGACCGACCGAGGCTCGCGCTTCACATCTCGAAAGGGGAAACGCATGCTCACGTCCGCAACACGAAAAGCGCTGCTCGCGATTTCCGCACTGGCCCTGGGCGCGCTTTCCACGCAGGCCGGGGCCCAGGGATACCTCATGGACGGCCGCGGCGGCGTCATCAAGGATCCCTACAACCTGTGCTGGCGCACGGGATCCTGGACGCCAGCCCAGGCGAACGCCGAGTGCGACCCGGATCTCGTGCCGAGAGCGGCGCCTGCGGCGCCTCCGCCGCCGCCCGCTGCGGCCCCCCCGCCGCCCGCGCCCACGCCTGCGCCCGTTGCACCCGCGCCCGCGCCCGCTCCGAAACCGGCACCTGCACCGGCGCCCAAGCCGGTCACCGAGAAGGTCACGTTCGCGGCGGACGTGTTCTTCGACTTCGACAAGGCGGTGCTGAAGCCCGAAGGCAAAGAGCGCCTCGACGATCTCGTGACCAAGCTGAAGCCGGTCACGCTCGAGGTGATCATCGCCATCGGCCACACCGACGCGGTCGGCGGCAACGAATACAACCAGCGGCTTTCGGTCCGCCGCGCCGAGGCGGTGAAGGCCTACCTGGTGAGCAAGGGCATCGAACCCAACCGGATCTACACCGAGGGCAAGGGCAAGACGCAGCCGATCGCAGACAACCGCACCGACGCCGGCCGCGCGAAGAACCGGCGCACGGAGGTCGAGGTCGTCGGAACGCGGCAGAAGTAGCGCTCGCCGTCATCGGCCAGCGCTGACGATCCGCAAGGGGGCGCCGCCCCCTTGCGCGGCCGACCGCGAGAAGCCCTGCCGCGGCAGGGCTTTTTTCTTTGCCGATGAGCGCAGCCAACGTCGACCCGAAGGAGCTCGCCAAGTTCAGCGAGCTCGCCCATCGCTGGTGGGATCCCGCCGGCGAGTTCCGGCCGCTGCATCAGATCAACCCGCTGCGCCTCGCCTGGATCGACGCGAAGGCGAGGCTCGCCGGGAAGCGCGTGCTGGACGTCGGTTGCGGCGGCGGCGTGCTCGCCGAGGCGATGGCGCGCGCCGGTGCGCGCGTCAAGGGGATCGATCTCGCCGAGAAGCCGCTGCGCGTCGCGGAGCTCCATCGGCTCGAGTCCGGGGTCGCGGTCGAGTACGAGCTGGTCGCGCCGGAAAGCCTCGCGGAGCGCGAGCCCGCGCGCTACGACGTCGTCACCTGCATGGAGGTGCTCGAGCACGTGCCCGACCCGGCGAGCACCGTACGCGCATGCGCGCGGCTCGCCAGGCCGGGGGGCGAGGTCTTCTTCGCCACGATCAACCGCAATCCGAAGTCCTATCTCTTCGCGGTCATCGGCGCGGAGTACGTGCTCCGCCTGCTGCCGAAGGGCACGCACGACTACGCCAAGTTCATCAAGCCTTCCGAGCTCTCGCGCTGGGCCCGCGACGCCGGGCTCGACATCGCCGGTCTCGTGGGGATGACCTACAACCCGCTGACCAAGATCTACTCGCTGGGAAGCGACACCGGCGTCAACTACATCGTGCACGCCAGGCGGGAGGCGCGCGCATGACGATCCGGGCGGTCCTGTTCGACCTCGACGGGACGCTCGCCGACACGGCGCCGGATCTCGCGGAGGCGCTGAACCGTCTGCTCGCGGAGCACGGACGCGGACCGGTGCCGCTCGAGCGCGCCCGCCCGGTGACCTCGAGCGGCGCGCGCGGCATGCTGCGGATCGGGTTCGGCATCGATCCGCAGGATCCTCGATACGACGGCCTCAAGGCCCGCTTCCTCGACCTCTACGCCGAGCGGGTGTGCGGGGAGACGCGGCTCTTCGATGGCATCGCCGAGCTGCTCGGAGCGCTCGAGAGCCGTGGCATCGTCTGGGGCGTGGTCACCAACAAGCCCGAGCGCTTCACGGTGCCCCTGCTTGAAGCGCTCGCGCTGCGCGCTCGCGCCGCCTGCGTCGTTGGGGGCGACACCACCGGGCGGGCCAAGCCGCACCCGGATCCGCTGCTGCACGCCGTCCGGGCGCTCGGGGTGGAGCCGCCGCACTGCCTCTACGTCGGCGACGATCTGCGCGACGTCCAGGCGGCGCGCGCCGCCGGGATGTCCGTCGTCGCCGCGGCGTATGGCTACCTCGGCGACGAGGGCGACCCGCGCGCTTGGGGGGCCGACGCCGTGGTCGCGCATCCGCTCGAGGTGTTGAATCACCTCGATTCACCCTTATAATTGACGTACGCGGGTCGCTTTGCGACCCGCGTAAGGTTCGTGCGCTAGCACTCGTTTTTGGGGGCGATCAGGTCTCGACGCGGGTTGCGAAGCAGCGCAGGGCATGCCGAGGACCAGTTCCCTCGTAAATCCACTGGAAACTTACAAACGCCAACGACGAGCGTTTCGCTCTCGCCGCCTAACACCGGCGAGACGCTGCACTAGCTTGCTGATGGGCTAGGCCCTCGAAAGAGGGTGCAGCGTCATTCACATCAGCCTCTCCTCCCGGTCTGGCCGCTTGGCCGGGGGGATCCGTCGAAGCGGCTGGCCAAGCGTCAGCCCGCCGGCCGGCGGGCGCGAGGCGAGATCCAAACGGCCAGGCTAAGCATGTAGTCCTGACTGCGGAGCGCTCGCGGACGCGGGTTCGATTGGCAAGCGGTCGCCTCTGCCCGTGAGGGCAGAGTGACAACGGGGCTCACATCGGCGAACCCTGCACCGCGGTGACGCGGCATGGCAACGCCGAGGGGTAGGAAGAGGGCCAACCTCAGGCCTGCCCTGTAGAGACTCATAGGCTCGCCGATCCTGGAGTTGGCGCATCCAGGCCGGGCGAGCACTAGGATCCGCCGCAACGTCGGCGGATAAGACGCTCCGCATCCTGCGTGCAGGATGAAGGCATAGTCCAGCCCGCCCCGAAAGGGGTGGATCAGCTGTCCCGCCGCCTCCACCATTTCAGCGGCCACCCTCGCGGTGGTCGCTTTCCTTTGTACCCCGCTCGGCTGAGATACTGTATATTTGGCCTGTATGCCAGCGTGCCGCAAGGTCAAGTGGCTCGATCCTGTCTCGGCTGCCTATCTTGCCGGTCTGATCGATGGGGAAGGGACGGTCACGCTGACACGCATTCATCGCGGCGAGAATCGACGGCTCGTCGTCGGTATCAACAACAACGAACGCGGCATCCTCGAATTTGTCAGAGATGCCGTCGGGGTCGGTCGAATTACCACCAAGCGCGTCTACAGCGAGCGACACCGCCAGAGCTACACGTTCCACGTGTCGAGTCGCCAAGCGCTCGATCTGCTGGCGCAGGTCGTCCGCTTCCTGAAGTCGTACAAGGCCGGGCGGGCCGCGCTGGCGTTGAGCGATTACGTCGGATCCACTCCCAGGAACGGCAAGTACGACCCCGAGATGACACGGCGGCGGCGTGCGTTTGAAGCCGACCTCCTGGCTATTCGGCCCTAGCTCACCGCTTCTTCGCCAGCTCCCGCAGCTTGCTCTTGAGGATCTTCCCGGTCGACGTCGCGGGCAGCGCGGGAAGCACCACGATCTCGACCGGACGCTTGTAGGGCGCGAGCCGGTCGGCGGCAAAGGCGCGCAGGTCCTCCGGGGTCGCGGCTGCGCCGCCGCGCAGCTCGACGAACGCCACGACCTCCTCGTCGCCCGACACGGTGCGCCCGACGACCGCGCTCTGGCTCACCGCAGGATGCTGGTTCAGCACGCCCTCCACTTCGATCGGGTAGACGTTGAACCCGGAGCGGATGATCAGCTCCCTGGTGCGGCCGGCAATATAGAGATTGCCGTCCTCGTCCTCGCGGGCGAGGTCGCCGGTGCGGAACCAGCCGTCCGCCCCCAAAACCTCCGCCGTCATGTCCGGCGCCCGGTAGTAGCCGAGCATGACGTTGGGACCGCGCACGTGGAGCTCGCCGGTCTCGCCGCAGCGCACGGCGCGCCCCGCCGGGTCGACGATGCGGATCTCGATCCCCGGCACCGGCGCGCCGATCGAGAGATCCGCGCGCGGCGCGTCGAGCCGCGTCTGCGACACCGTCGGCGAGGTCTCGGTCAGCCCGTAGCCGTTGTGGAGCGGTCGCGCGAAGAGGGCCTCGACGTCCGCCTTGAGCTGCGCGTCGAGCGGCGCGCCGCCGGCGTAGAAAAAGCGGACGCGCGGCGCCTCGATCGTGCGCCGCGTGCGGCGCAGGTAGTCGAGCAGCCGGGCGTACATGGCCGGAACGCCGGGGAGAATGCTGATGCCGTCTTCGTCCAGCGCCGCGGCGAGGCCCTCGGGCGTGAACCGGGGCACGAGATGGAGCGTGGCGCCGGCGAGCAATGCGCTCATGCCGACCGACGCGAGGCCGAAAACGTGCGAGATGGGGAGCGCGGCGTACACGCGGTCGCCCGGCGCGAGCCGGCGCAACCCGGCGCCCGTTGCCGCGGCGAAGAGGAGGTTGCGATGCGACAGCATCACGCCCTTCGGCGCGCCGGTCGTGCCGGAGGTGTAGATGAGCGCCGCGACCTGGGCGGCGGGATCGTCCGCCACCGGTTCCGGCGTCGCGGCCGCGTCGCGCGGTCCGACGGCGATGGTCCCGACGCCCGCGAGCGCAAGGGCGTCGCCGCCCAGCACCGCCGCGTGCTGCGCGGCCTCCGCCGAAACCTCGGTGGTGAAGAACAGCCGCCGCGGCGAACAGTGCTCGCGGATCGCGGCGATCTCGCGCGGGCTGAGCCGCGCGTTGACGAGGACGGGCCACGCGTCGCGCAGCGTCGCGGCGAGCGCCAGCACGAGCGCAGCCGCGCAGTTCTCGTTGACGATCAGCGCCCGGTCGCCGGCGCCGACGCCGAGCCTCGCGAGGGCGTCGGCGGCCGCGTCGACCGCGCCGGCCAGTTCGCGGTAGCCGAGTCGCCGCCCGGCCTCGACCAGCGCGGTCGCGTCGCCGAAACGCTCGGCGCCGCGACGCGGAAGCTCGCCGACGCGGCGCGGGGCGTCCGGCCGCGCCGCGCCGGTCAAGGCGCGATCGCGATCAGCACGCTGCAGGGCGCGTAGTCGAGCAGCGTGGCCCCGACCGAGCCGCGCCACCAGCGCGCGGCGAACGACTGCTTCTGCCTGTGGCCGACCACGATGAGGTCGGACTTGAGCTCGGACGCGAGGCGGCAGATCTCCTCGACCGGCTCGCCGACCGAGAGATGGCCGGCGGCCGAGAAGCCGCGTTCCTTGAGCGTGGCGAGGCCCTCGTCCATCACGTCCTGCATCCGCTTCTTCTCTTCCTCGATCAGCTCCTCCGGGAGGAAACCTTCGGTGAGGAACATGCTCGACGGCATGCTCGCCACGGCGAGCAGATGCGTCTCGGCCTTCTCGAACGCCGCGACCTCGGCACAGGCGAACAGCGCGGTGCGGCCCTCGCGCGTGCCGTTGTAAGCCATGAGGATCCGCTTGTACATCGGATGCCCTCCTCTCTCCTGTGACGACGTGCTTCGTCGCGTCGCGCGCGATCGCCCCGTGCTGGACACGGGCTCCGGGCCGTCGGCGGCCTCTCGCGAAATCGCGCCGGCGCGCGCTCCGCTGACGGAGCCAAAGCGCTTGCGCCAGGAGATTGCCGAAAACGGACGCGAGCGTCAATCTCGCAGCGCGCGAGCCCCGGGCGCTACAATGCACGGGCGCGCCGTCCAGCGGCGCGAACCGCCATCGTGCCTCTCGACATCGAGCGCTCGGACCTCGCCCTCGGGATCGTCGGCACCGGCGTCATGGGGCGCGGCATCGCGCAGATCGCCGCGCAGGCCGGGATTCGGGTCGTGCTCTACGACACCCGCTCCGACGCCGCGCCGGCGGCCAAGGAATACGTGACCGGCGCGCTCGCGCGCCTCGCCGAGAGGGGCCGGATCCCGGGCGATGCCGCGGCCGCGGCCGCGCAGCGGCTCGACATCGCCAACGTCCTGACGCATCTCTCGTCCTGCCGGGTCGTCATCGAGGCGATCGTCGAGAACCTCGCGGCCAAGCGGGAGCTCTTCCAGCACCTCGAGGCCGTGGTCGCCGAGGACTGCGTGCTCGCGACCAACACCTCGTCGCTGCAGGTGACCGCGATCGCCGCGCCCTGCAAGCGCCCCGACCGGGTCGCGGGATTCCACTTCTTCAACCCCGTTCCGCTCATGAAAGTGGTGGAAGTGGTCGGCGGGGCGCTGACGGCACCGTGGGTGTGCGAGGCGCTCGTCGCCCTCGCCCGCCGGTGCGGCCACACCCCGGTGCGCGCGCAGGACACCCCCGGCTTCATCGTCAACCACGCCGGGCGCGGCTTCGGCACCGAGGCGCTCGCCTGCCTGCGCGAAGGGGTCGCGGAGTTCTTCGAGATCGACCGCATCCTCAGGGATTGCGCCGGATTCCGGATGGGTCCGTTCGAGCTGTTCGACCTGACCGGGCTCGACGTGTCCCACCCGGTGATGGAGTCGATCTACGACCAGTACTACCAGGAGCCGCGCTACCGGCCTTCCCCGCTCACGGCGCAGCGGCTGGTCGCCGGGCTGCTCGGCCGCAAATCCGGCAACCGCGGGTTCTACGAATACGCCGACGGCGCCGCAAAGCCGATGCCGGTCGCCGCGGCGCCGAGCGTTCCCGTGCCCAAGGTCTGGGTCGCCCGGCACGGGCTCCACGACGCGGTCGCCAAGACGGTGTCGAAGCTCGGCGCAACGATCGACGGCGGCGACCGCCCGGGGCCCGACGCCCTGATCCTGGTCGCGCCGCTCGGCCAGGATGCCACGACCGCGGCGCTCGCCGCGGACGTCGACCCGACGCGCACGGTCGCGGTCGACGCGCTGTTCGGCCTCGCGAAGCGGCGCACGCTGATGACCACGCCCGCGACCGCGACCGCGATGCGCGACGCCGCCCACGCGCTGTTCGCGCGCGACGGCGTGCCGGTCTCGGTCATCCGCGACAGCCCGGGATTCGTGGCCCAGCGCGTGGTCGCCCACGTCGTGAACATCGGCTGCGACATCGTCCAGCAGCGCATCTGCTCGCCGCAGGACCTCGACCTGGCGGTGACGCTCGGGCTCGGCTATCCGCAAGGTCCGCTCGCCTGGGGGGACGCGATCGGCGCGGCGCGCGTCGCCGCGATCCTGGACGGCCTGCTGCGCGCGTCCGGCGACCCGCGCTACCGCGCGAGCCCGTGGCTCCGGCGGCGCGCGGGCCTTGGACTATCATTGCTTCACCCGGAGAACTAGCCATGAACGCGCCCGACGTCAAAGCGAAGCCCGAGTTCCAGTGGGACGACCCGTTCCTTTTCGAGGACCAGCTCACCGAGGAGGAGCGCATGGTGCGCGACTCCGCGCGCGCCTACTGCCAGGAGAAGCTCCTGCCGCGCGTGCTGGAGGCCACCCGCAAGGAGCGCTTCGACCGCGAGATCCTGAACGAGATGGGCGCGCTCGGCTTCCTCGGCTCGACCATCGAGGGCTACGGCTGCGCCGGCGTGAACCACGTGAGCTACGGGCTCGCCGCACGCGAGGTCGAGCGCGTCGACTCCGGTTACCGCTCGGCGATGAGCGTGCAGAGCTCGCTCGTCATGCACCCGATCCACGCCTACGGCACGGAAGCGCAGCGCCGGAAGTACCTGCCGAAGCTCGCCAAGGGCGAGTGGGTCGGCTGCTTCGGGCTCACCGAGCCCAACCACGGCTCCGATCCCGGCTCGATGCAGACGCGGGCCCGGAAGGCGGACGGCGGCTACGTGCTCAAGGGCTCGAAGATGTGGATCACGAACTCGCCGATCGCCGACGTGTTCGTGGTCTGGGCCAAGACCGACGACGGCGTGATCCGCGGCTTCATTCTCGAGAAGGGGGCGAAGGGGCTCTCGGCGCCGAAGATCGAGGGCAAGATGAGCCTGCGGGCCTCGGTGACCGGGGAGATCGTCATGGACGAGGTCTTCGTCCCCGAGGCGCAGCTGCTGCCGAACGTCGAGGGGCTCAAGGGGCCGTTCGGGTGCCTCAACAAGGCGCGCTACGGCATCGCCTGGGGCGCGCTCGGCGCCGCCGAGGACTGCTGGCATCGGGCGCGCCAGTACGTGCTCGACCGGACCCAGTTCGGCCGGCCGCTCGCCGCGAACCAGCTCATCCAGCTCAAGCTCGCCAACATGATGACCGAGATCACCGTCGGGCTGCAGGCGGTCCTCCGGGTCGGGCGGCTCATCGACGCGGGACGCGCGACGCCGGAGATGGTCTCGCTCGTGAAGCGGAACTCGTGCGGCAAGGCGCTCGAGATCGCGCGCCTCGCGCGCGACATGCACGGCGGCAACGGCATCGCGGACGAGTACCACGTCATCCGGCACATGGTGAACCTCGAGACGGTGAACACGTACGAGGGCACGCACGATATTCATGCGCTCATCCTGGGCCGTGCGCAGACGGGGATCCAGGCGTTCTCGTGAGCACGGGAATCTCGAGACGCATCCCCTTCGCGCCTGCAGGCGCTCGGGCGCTCGCGGCCGCGAGCAGTGCTCGCCGAAACCCCGCTCGCGTCCTGGGGCGAGCGCAGACTGGCATCCAGGCGCTCACCGCCTGACCCGGCGCCGGTGCCGCCCCAGCCCGCCGCGCCGCCCGACGGCCGCCGCCGCTGCCCCTGGTGCCTGGGCGGCCCCGAGTACGTCCGCTACCACGACGAGGAGTGGGGCGTCCCGGTGCACGACGACCGGCGGCTCTTCGAGTTCCTCATCCTCGAGGGGGCGCAGGCCGGCCTGTCCTGGTCGACCATCTTGGCGAAGCGCGCAGGCTACCGGCAGGCGTTCGAGGGCTTCGACGCCGAGCGGGTCGCCCGCTACGGAGCGCGCGAGGTCCGCCGACTGATGGGGAACGCCGCGATCGTACGGAACCGGCTGAAGATCGAGTCCGCGGTCGCCAACGCCCGGGCGACACTCCGGCTGCGCGAGCGCCATGGCGCCCTGGACGCGTACCTCTGGCGGTTCGTGGACGGCCGTCCGATCCAGAACCGTTGGCGGACGCCGCGGCAGGTCCCCGCGCGGACGGACGTGTCAGATGCCCTCTCCCGGGACCTGCGGCAGCAAGGTTTCCGCTTCGTCGGATCCACGATCTGTTACGCTTTCATGCAGGCCGTCGGCATGGTGAACGACCATCTGGTGAGCTGCTTTCGTCATGCCGAGCTTCTCTCGCTACAATAGGACGGGTTGCAGATGCTCGGGGTGACGAGAATGAAAGTGCTCTTCCGCCTGCTCGCCGGGGCGCTCGCGATTGCGGCGGCTCTGGCCCAGCCCGCCGCCGCCCAGGCGCCGGCGCCCACCGAGGCCACGGTCTTCCTCGTGGCGGCCCCCGGGTTCCGCGATCCGGAGTACCGTCAGACCGTGCTCATCGCCTCGCCCACCGCGAACGGCGGGCACATCGGCGTCATCATCAACAAGCCGACGCGGCGAACGCTTTCGAGCCTGTTCCCCGAGCACGAGCCGTCCAAGAAGGTCATGGAGCCGGTGTTCTTCGGCGGGCCCTTCTCCACCAGCGCGCTGGTGGCCGTCGTGCGGGGCGAGCGCAGCCCGGGCGCGGGGTCGCTCCTGATCATGACGAACCTGTACCTCGCCATCAACGTCAACACCATCGACAGGATCATCGAGGACCGACCGAACGACGCGCGCTACTACGTCGGCTACGTCGGCTGGCGGCCCGGCGAGCTGCGCCGCGAGATCGACCGCGGCCTGTGGTATGTCCTCAACCCGGACGCGAACACGGTCTTCCGCAAGGACACCGACCACATCTGGGAAGAGCTGTTGCGGATGGCGCGCCAGATCAACGCGCTCGCCGACGACGACGACGCGCACGCCTTCGACTGACGTCAACGCGCGCGCGGGTGCGTGACCGGGCCGGTCCGCCTCATCATCGCCGCCGCCCTGGCGGCCGCGGCGCACGTTGCCGGCGCACAGGCCCCCGACGGCGGGTTCTTCCTGGTCGCGAAGCCGAGCATCCTGCACCCCAACTTCGCGCGCACGGTGGTGCTCGTGACCCGCACGCCCGAGGGAGGCACCCTCGGCGTGATCCTCAACCGCCCGACCAAGCAGTCGCTCGCGGACATCCTGCCCGGAAACGAACGGCTCGCCAGGTTCACCGAGCCGCTCCATTTCGGCGGCCCGGTCGAGGCGGTCGGCCTCTTCGCGGTCTTTCGCGGGGCCGACGAATACGGGCAGTCGTTCCCGGTGATCGCGGACGTGCGGCTCGCGCTCCATCCGGCGACGGTGGAACAGCTCCTGCTCAAGCCTCCGGAGGCACTGCGGCTCTTCGCGGGCTACTCGGGCTGGGCCCCGGGACAGCTCGACGGCGAGCTCGCGCGCGGCGACTGGTGGACGCTGAAGGCCGACGTCGAGACGGTCTTCCGGAAGAACACCGCGACGCTCTGGGACGAGCTCGTCCGCCGCGCGCGCTCCGTTACTGCGCTACGCGACTAGACCTTCAACGCAAAGGCGCAGAGGACGCAAAGTAGCGCCAAGAAGTCGTTTCAACGAAGCTCTTTGCGAACCTTTGCGTTCTTCGCGCCTTTGCGGTGAGATCTAGTTAGGCCGCCGCGCGAGCGCCGGCCGAGTCGCCCTTCTCGAACACCACCTCGCCGCGCCGGAAGTCGACCCGGATCGTATCCTTGGCGCCGAACCGGCCTTCGAGAATGGCCTTGGCGAGCGGGTTCTCGACCGTCTGCTGGATCGCGCGCTTGAGCGGCCGCGCGCCGTAGACCGGGTCGAAGCCGACCTTCGCGAGCTCCTCGAGCGCGGCGTCGGCGAACTCGAGCCGCATCTCGAACTTCGCGAGCCGCTCGGCGAGGTAGCGGAGCTGGATCCGCGCGATCGCCCGCACGTGCTTCTCGTCGAGGGCGTGGAACACGACGATCTCGTCGATCCGGTTGACGAACTCCGGACGGAAGCTCGTCTTGACCTCCGCGAGCACCGCGGTCTTGATGAGCGCCGGGTCGTCCCCGGCCATGCTCTGGATCATGTGCGAGCCGAGGTTCGACGTCATCACGATCACGGTGTTCTTGAAGTCGACCGTCCGGCCCTGCCCGTCGGTCATGCGACCCTCGTCGAGCACCTGGAGGAGCGCGTTGAACACGTCCGGGTGCGCCTTCTCGACCTCGTCGAACAGGATGACCGAGTAGGGCTTGCGGCGCACCAGCTCGGTCAGCTGGCCGCCCTCGTCGTAGCCGACGTAGCCCGGCGGCGCGCCGATCAGCCGCGCCACCGAGTGCCTCTCCATGTACTCGGACATGTCGATGCGGATGAGGTGATCCTCGGAGTCGAACAGGAACGCCGCGAGCGCCTTGCAGAGCTCGGTCTTGCCCACGCCGGTCGGCCCGAGGAACAGGAACGAGCCGTACGGCCGGTTCGGGTCCGCGAGCCCGGAGCGCGAGCGGCGGATGGCGTCCGCGACGAGCCGCACCGCCTCGTCCTGGCCGACGACGCGCTCGTGCAGCTTCTGCTCCATGAAGAGCAGCTTCTCGCGCTCGCCCTGCATCATCTTCGCGACCGGGATGCCGGTCGCCCGCGACACGACCTCGGCGATCTCCTCCGCACCGACCTGCGTCCGGAGCAGCTTCGGCTTGGCCGCCCCTTTCTCGGCGGTGTCGGCTTTCTTGAGGCTCGCCTCGAGCTGCGGGATCGTCCCGTACTGGAGCTCCGAGACCTTCTGCCAGTCGCCCTTGCGCTTCGCGGCCTCCATTTCGAGCTTCAGCTTCTCGAGCTCCTCCTTGATGTGCTGCGATCCCTGCACCGCGAGCTTCTCGGCCTTCCAGACCTCATCCAGGTCGGCATACTCCCGCTCGAGCCGCCCGATCTCCTCCTCGATGAGCGCGAGCCGCTTGCGCGACGCCTCGTCCCTCTCCTTCTTCACCGCCTCGCGCTCGATCTTGAGCTGGATGATCCGGCGCTCGAGCTTGTCCATCGCCTCGGGCTTCGAGTCGATCTCCATCTTGATCCGGGCCGCGGCCTCGTCGACCAGGTCGATCGCCTTGTCGGGCAGGAAGCGGTCGGTGATGTAGCGGTGGGAGAGCTCCGCGGCGGCGACGATCGCCGGATCGGTGATCTCGACGCCGTGGTGCAGCTCGTACTTCTCCTGCAGGCCGCGCAGGATCGCGATCGTGGCCTCGACCGAGGGCTCCTCGACCAGCACCTTCTGGAAGCGGCGCTCGAGCGCGGCGTCCTTCTCCAGGTACTTGCGGTACTCGTTGAGGGTGGTCGCCCCGATGCAGTGCAGCTCGCCGCGCGCCAGCGCCGGTTTGAGCATGTTCCCGGCGTCGATCGCCCCTTCGGCCCTGCCCGCGCCCACCATGGTGTGGAGCTCGTCGATGAAGACGATGATGTCGCCGGCCTGGGCGATCTCCTTCAGCACCGCCTTCAGGCGCTCCTCGAACTCCCCGCGGTATTTCGCGCCGGCGAGCAGCGCGGCCATGTCGAGCGACAGGACGCGGCGGTTCTTGAGCGTCTCGGGCACCTCGCCGTCGACGATGCGCTGCGCGAGCCCTTCGACGATCGCGGTCTTGCCGACCCCCGGCTCGCCGATGAGCACCGGGTTGTTCTTGGTCCGGCGCTGCAGGATCTGGATCACGCGCCGGATCTCGTCGTCGCGCCCGATCACCGGGTCGAGCTTCGCGGCGCGCGCGCGCTCGGTGAGGTCCAGCGTGTACTTCTTCAACACCTCCCGCTGCCCCTCGGCCTCGGGGTCTCCGACCGTCTCCCCGCCGCGCAGGGCGCTGATCGCCGGCTCGAGCGCCTTGCGGGTGACGCCGGCCTCCTTGAGGAGCCGCCCGAGCTCGCCCTTGTCCTCGGCGAGCGCGAGCACCAGGAGCTCGGAGGCGATGTACTGGTCGCCGCGCTTCTGCGCTTCCCTGTCGGCGAGGTTGAGCAGGTTCGAGAGCTCGCGCGAGATCTGGACGTCGCCGCCGTGGCCCTCGACCTTCGGCAGCCGGTCGATCAGGGTCTTCACCCCGGCGCGCACGCGGGCGACGTTGGCCCCGACCCGGGAGAGCAGGGACGCCGTGGCGCCGTCCTCCTGGTCGAGCAGCGCGGCGAGCACGTGCGCCGGCGCGACGTACTGGTTGTCCGCCCGAACCGCGAGGCTTTGTGCGTCGGCCAGCGCCTGCTGGAGCTTGGTCGTCAAGCGGTCGATGCGCATATGTCCTCCCGGTCTCCGAAGCCATGCTGGAAATGCGGACAAATGCCGGCTTTTTCAAGCGGCACAGAGGCTTGGCCGGCCGCACGCCGCCCGCGCGGAGGTATATTCCAAGACCGCCCGGCACGCATCGGATGATGAAGTTCGAGCTCGAATGGCGCATCGGCAAGTACCCGATCACGCAGGAGATCGGGCGCGGCGCCACGAGCCGGGTGTACCTCGGCCGCGACCCGTTCGCCGAGCGCGACGTCGCGATCAAGGTGTTCTTCTTCGAGGAGAGCGTCAGCGAGCAGACCGCGAAGCTGCTGCGCAAGGGCTTCCTCGCCGAAGCGGCGCTCGCGGGCCGGCTCAACCATCCCCACATCGTCGGAATCTACGACGCCGTGAGCGAGCCGGAGTACAGCTACATCGTGATGGAGTACGTCAAGGGCACGACGCTCGAGACCTACACCGAGATCGACAGCCTCCTGCCCCTCTCGAAGGTCGTCGAGGTGATCTTCAAGTGCATCCGGGCGCTCGATTTCGCGTTCCAGATGGGGGTCATCCACCGCGACATCAAGCCGGGGAACATCCTCTACAGCCCGGAGGGCGAGATCAAGGTGAGCGACTTCGGCGCCTCCTTCCAGGAGGCGCTCGCCCAGGACACGACCCAGCTCACCGGCATCGGCTCGCCGGCCTACATGTCGCCCGAGCAGATCCGCCTCGAGGAGGTGACGCACCGCACCGACATCTACTCGCTCGGCGTCGTGATGTACAAGCTCCTCACCGGCCGCCTCCCCTTCAACGCGTCGAACCAGCTCTCGCTCACGTACGAGATCCTCAACGTCGCGCCGCCCCCGCCGTCGCAGCTGCGGCCGGAGCTCCCCGAGCTGCTGGACGAGATCTGCCTCAAGGCGATGCAGAAGAACCCGGCCGAGCGCTACGGGACGTGGATCGACTTCGGCAAGGACCTGTCGAAGGCCTTCACCGCGCTGCGGCTCGCCGGCGAGACGATCTCCGACTCGGCGAAGTTCAACGAGCTCCGCAGCCTCCACTTCTTCGAGGACTTCGACGACGTGACGCTGTGGGAGGCGCTGCGGATCAGCACCTGGCGGACGATCCCGGCGAAGACGGTGATCATCCGGGAGGGCGACTCGGGCGAGAGCTTCTACCTGCTCGTCGAGGGCGAGGTAGACGTCTCGATCCAGGGCAAGTCGATCAACGTCGTGCGCCGCGGCGGCTGTTTCGGCGAGCTGCTCTACTTCAGCGACCAGGTCGCGCAGCGGACGACGACGATCACCGCGCTGAACGACATCACCGTGGTCGAGATCAAGACCATCGCGCTCAAGGTCGCGAGCTCCGCCTGCCAGGTGAGCTTCCAAAAGGCGTTCATGCGGGTCTTGATCGACCGCCTGACGCAGACGAACGCGAAGCTCGCGGCGCGCTAGCCCGGATATTTCATGAGGTGAGGTCGGCGAAGTCCTGATAGGAACGTTGAGTCAATTGCTTAGGTTGATTCAACAAGGACCTCGCCGATGTCAGATTGTACGTCGAAGCAGATCGA
>Ga0187892_10001866_pt1 | contig 45789 bp, 40 predicted proteins | sample MA1701073metaG_FD_139345 | JGI IMG/M metagenome (GOLD analysis project Ga0187892, IMG submission 139345) | Bio-ooze microbial communities from a basaltic lava cave in the Kipuka Kanohina Cave System on the Island of Hawaii, USA - MA170107-3 metaG ...
AAGCGGCGAGAGCTTCGAGGTGGGCGCGGCGGTTTCGCTCTTCGAGTTCCGCTCTGGGACTATTCAGGTCATCTTTGCGCCCTATGCCGTGACGGGCGACGGGCAGCGGTTTCTGATCAACGCAGTGGTGGAGACGGAGCCGAACGCGCCGCTGACGGTGGTGGTCAACTGGGCGGCGGGGGTGAAGAAGTAACGCCGCATCAAGGGATGAATTGTCTTGCGGTCCCGAGGTAGTTGGGCAAATCAAACACAATGGCAATGAGGGTCTCGACGCAGCGCTCCCGATAGTCTGCTTCCGGGAGACGTTGTCTGTCCGCGATAGTGAGAACGGGCAGCGCGGTGGCGGTATTTTCTGTGCGTAAAGTTTGTTCCAGCGAAGTCTCGTCGTCCTGATTGCGATTGCCGGTGAGCAGAATGAAGCTGTTGCTTTGACAAAAGCGCCAGACTTCGCGGTCATTGGAATTTGTGGCAAGACCGACTTCCGGCATCGTCACGAATTCGACCAGGTTATATTCGTTCCAGCCGGTGGCGCGCAAAGTTCCCGCCAATAGGTCACGATAACCGGAGATGTCGTTATCGAACAGCACGGTCGTCATTGAGATTCGTCTTTTGGCTGGCGTGTTTGCAGGCGCTCCCAAATGGCGGCTTGCGCAGGCGTATGGTTGCGGGGCGGCCAGAGTCCCTGGGCGGCTAATTCGGCGCGGTGTTGGCGCTCGCGGTTGCGGTAATAGTGTTCCAGTTCGGTTGCTTTCCGGACATACTCGGCATACGCGAGGTCGAACTCCGGGCGATTCGCGGCGATGTAATTAAGCGCTTGTTGCAGTTGTCCGGCGCTCAATTGTCCATACGTCAACAAGTCTTGTTGGGCGCCCGCGTTGACATAGTCCATAATTGCGAAGAGCGAGATTTTGGTTCCGGCCACACAAAACCCTCGATCCGGGCGGCGCACGATGCCAGGGGCGACAGGCGTTTCAAGCGGTTGAGTCACTTCTATATCCGTTTGAGCGGTTGAGCCGGTAGCAATGGTCACGCGCGTTCCTTCCGGCAGATCAACCGGATGCAGCGGCTTAAAGATTCCGTTTTCGTAGATGGCTTCAATCGTTTCCAGCATAGCAATTCAACGATACGGCTTGGCTGGGTGGTTGTCAATTTGAGGATAAGCCACTTTCACCCACAAAGGAGATCTTATGTCACGACAAAGTTTTTCCGCAGGCTCGACCAGATTGTTGAGCTTCATTTTGACTATCGCGCTCGCCGTTCCGGCTTTGAGTTCGGGAGCGCGCAGCCAAACCTCGAATCAACCCAGCGCGTGGACGCCTGAGCTTTCGATGAAGGTCAAAGCGGTTGGCGGCGTGCGCGTTTCGCCCGACGGCAAGCGCGTTGTTTACACCGTCAACGAGGCGGTGATGACGGCTGAAAAGAGCGAATACCTGACCCAGGTCTGGATGGCGAACGCCGACGGCAGCGACGCTTACCAGATGACCTTCGGCGATAAGTCTTCGGCCAACCCCGACTGGTCGCCCGACGGCAAGTGGATCGCGTTCACTTCTTCGCGGTCGGGCAAGAACAATCTTTACCTGTTGCGCTCGACCGGCGGCGAAGCCGAGATGATCACCGATGTGAAGAGCGGGGTCGGCGGATTCGCGTGGTCGCCCGACGGCAAATGGATCGCCTTCACGATGACCGATCCGCTGACGGATAACGAAGAGAAGAACAACAAGGGCAAGGACGACTCGCGCTGGATTGACGAGAACGTCAAGATGAGCCACCTCTATGTCGTTCCGGTGGCGAAAGACAGTAATGGCAAACGCGAAACGCGCCAGTTGACGAAAGGCAATTTCACGGTCGGTACGGGGCTGGGCAGCGGCGGTTTCGACTGGTCACCCGATGGCAAATCCATCGTCTTCGCGTTCACAAAAACTCCGAAAGCCGATGACTGGCCGAGCGCGAACGTTTCGGTTGTGGATGTGGCGAGTGGTGAAGTGAAATCGCTGGCGGCCACCAGCGCAGCCGAAATGCAGCCGCTCTATTCGCCCGACGGCAAATGGATTGCATTGACCATCAGCGACATCCCTCCGACCTGGGCGTTCCAAAACAGGATTAACCTCATTCCCGCTGGCGGAGGCGCGCCAAAGTCTCTGGCGCTGACTTTCGACGAGCAGCCGAACCTGATTGGGTGGGCGGCGGATGGCAAACGCATCTACTTCAGCGAAACGCGCGGCACGACCAGCGCGATCTCCGCCATCAACGTCGAGACCGGCGCGATCACTGACATCGAGAAAGGCCGCGCGATTTACGGCGGAATCAATCTCAACCACGCGCGCACGATGTTCGGAATGACGATGCAGAACAACGACACCGCGTCTGAAGCTTATGTCACGCGCGCGGACGGTTTCGCTCCGGCAAAAGCCAGCGGCGCCAATGCCGGTCTGCCAAAACTGCCGCTGGGCAAGATGGAAGTCGTGCGCTGGAAGAGAAGCGACGGGATGGAAGTCGAAGGCATCCTGAATTACCCGGTCAATTACCGGGCTGGCGAGCGCGTTCCACTGCTGCTGGTCATTCACGGCGGTCCGACCGGAGTCTTCACGCAGAATTTCGCCGCAGGCCCCGGGCTTTATCCGACCGCGGTCTTCAACGCGCACGGCTACGCGGTGCTGCGCCCGAACCCGCGCGGATCGTCCGGTTACGGCAAGAAGTTTCGCTATGCGAATTACAAAGATTGGGGCGGCGGCGATTACCGCGACCTGATGGCGGGCGTTGATCACGTCGTTGGGATGGGCGTGGCCGATCAGAACCGGCTGGGCGTGATGGGTTGGAGCTATGGCGGATTTATGACTTCGTGGGTGATCACACAGACCAAACGCTTCAAAGCCGCGTCCATCGGCGCCGCTGTGACTAACCTGATGAGCTTCACCGGCACGGCGGACATCCCCGGCTTCATCCCCGATTACATGGGCGCGCAGTTCTGGGACAACCTGGATGTTTACCGCCAGCATTCGGCGATGTTCAACATCAAGGGCGTCTCGACGCCATCGCTGATCCAGCATTGCGAAGGCGATCTGCGCGTGCCGATCTCGCAGGGTTATGAGTTGTACAACGCGCTGAAGCAACAGGGCGTGCCGGTGCGCATGCTGGTGATGCCGCGCCAGGCGCACGGCCCGACCGAACCGAAGATGCTGCTGAAAGTGATGCAGACCAACGTCGAGTGGTTCGACAAGATGATCGGCGGCGGATCGTAAAAAAGTACCGCAGACTGTCCAGTCTGCGGAGGCTTCCTTCATTCGAGCGTGATTGAGCAATAGGCGCTTCAGGGGAGGGGCTCTGGTTTCCCAGAAGTTGTTCAGTGATGAAGCCTCCGCAGACTGGACAGTCTGCGGTACGTTTCGCGGCGAATTCATTGCCCCCTGACAATTCTTTTTCCTAAGGGCCAGAGGAAATTATGAACCCAATCAATGAATATCACCTGATGATCACTCGCCGTCATTTCTTCAGCCGCTTCGGTCTTGGCATTGGCACGGCTGCGCTGGCTTCGCTGCTCAGCGAGAACGGCTACGCGCAAAGCGGCGACGCGAAGATCGGTTTGCCCGGCTTGCCGCATTTCGCTCCGAAAGCGAAGCGCGTGATCTACCTCTTCCAGGCTGGCGGCCCTTCGCAACTCGATCTCTTCGATTACAAACCGCAGCTTGAAAAACTGCGCGCTCAGAACCTGCCTGAATCAATCCGGATGGGGCAGCGGCTGACGGGGATGACGGCGCACCAGTCGTCGTGGCCGACTGCGCCTTCGATCTTCAAGTTCGCGCAGCACGGGCAATCAGGCGCGTGGCTGAGCGAGTTGTTGCCGCACACGGCGAAGATCGTTGACGAGATCAGCTTTATCAAATCAATGCACACCGAGCAGATCAATCACGATCCGGCGCAGACCTTCGCGTTGACGGGCTTTCAGCTTGCCGGAAGACCCAGTTTGGGGTCGTGGGTCGCTTACGGCCTGGGCAGTGAGAACCGCGATCTGCCAGCGTTCGTCGTGATGGTCTCGTTGGGACGCAACGGCGGCGATCAACCTCTCTACGACCGTTTGTGGGGCAGCGGCTTTCTGCCGTCGCAACATCAAGGCGTGAAGTTTCACAACGGCCCCGACCCGGTGCTCTATTTGTCGAATCCTCCGGGCATCAGCCAGCAGGCGCGGCGACAGTTTTTGGATGATTTGGCAGAGTTGAATCAGATCAACGCGAAAGAGTTCGGCGATCCTGAAATCCTCGCGCGCGTGGCGCAGTACGAGATGGCTTATCGAATGCAGTCTTCGGTGCCCGAACTGACTGATCTGTCGAGGGAGTCTGAAAAGACGTTCGAGCGTTATGGCCCCGACGCGCGCAAGCCAGGCACGTTCGCGTTCAACTGCATCCTCGCGCGGCGGCTGGCCGAACGCGGCGTGCGTTTCATCCAACTGTTCCATCGAGGCTGGGATCATCACGGTGAGTTGCCGAAGAACATCGTCAAACTGGCCGAAGACACCGATCAACCTTCAGCCGCGCTGATTACGGATTTGAAAGAGCGCGGGATGCTGGAGGACACGTTGGTCATCTGGGGCGGAGAGTTTGGTCGCACCGTTTATTCACAGGGCAAACTGACGGCGACCGATTACGGGCGCGATCATCATCCGCGCTGTTTCACGGTGTGGCTGACTGGCGGCGGCGTGAAGCCCGGAGTTTCCATCGGCGAGACCGACGATTTCTCTTACAACATCGCGCGCGATCCGGTTCACGCGCACGATTTGAACGCGACCATCCTGCATTGCCTGGGCATTGACCACACGCGGCTGACTTTCAAATTCCAGGGAAGGTATTTCCGGCTGACTGATGTGGAAGGGAATGTCGTGAAGCGGATTCTCGCATGAAGTTAATAGGCAGAGAGAATACGGAACAGACGGAAATAACGGAACAAACGGAAAAGTCCCAGAAAACCTTTCCGTTTGTTCCGTTATTTCCGTCTGTTCCGTATTCTCAACACGGCGCGAAGGTAAAGACCACCGCGCCGATGACGAACCAGATCAGCGCGAACAGCAGCCCATAGCCAAAAAAGCTCCTGAAATCCACGCCGGCTATCCCGGCGACGATCATGTACCAGAATGGCGAGGTCAGGTTGCCCATGTGATCGCCGACGCTCATCGCCAGAATGCCGCGTTGAACCGAGACGCCCACTTCCATCGCCGCTTTCGATGTGACGAAGCCCTGGATCGCCCACTGCCCGCCGCTCGACGGAATGAAGAGCGCGAAGACCGAGCCAATGATCGCCGTGAAGAGCGGAAACGTGTAAGGCGTCGAGACCCCGGCCACGACTCCTGCCAGCTTCTCGCCGATGTTCGTGTGCTGAATCAATCCGGCGACTCCGGCGTAAAGGTGATAAATGACGATCACGGGCCAGGCTGTCACCACAGCCTTCTGCAACGCTTGCGTGAGCCGGTGAACGTTGCGGTGAAGCAGGAAGCAGAAGAAGAGCAGGATCGTGTTGAGCGAATTGATGTCCAGACTCTTCCGTTGCGCGATGAAATGAAAGTAGAGCCATCCGAGCAGCATCACGCAAAGCGTCAGGGTGAAAATCGAATTGCGTTCCATCCGCTGCGCTGTGGTCAGCGACTCCGCCTTCTCGGCCTCGGTCGGTTCAGTGAGCTTGCCGGCGTCCGGGAAAAACGAGATTGGTCGGCATTCTTTCGGCATCAACCAACACCCAGCGATGATCACGGCGGCGGTGAATACGATCTCGTGAATGATCGCGGCGGGCGACCAGATGGTGGTCGAGAGCGGGATCACGCCGATGGTCTTTTCCAGAAAGTGGCCGGGCGTGGCGACCAGCAACGGAGCGCTGGCCGAAAACCCGAACTGCCAAACGGCGTTCGACGCCCAGATCACCGCCAGGAAGAACAGGAAGTCTAGCTTGATGCCTTTGCGTTCGGCTTCGCGCGCGAAGAGGACGGCGACAATCGGGCTGAGCGCGAGGCCCAGCCCCCAGTAGAGATATGACGCGACGGCGCTGATCAGGACGCCGAGGACGACGATTTGGTTCGTCGTCTTCGGAATTTGCGAGAGCGCGACGACTGCTTTTCTGAAGAGCGGGGTCGCGGCGAGCACCGAACTGAGCACGATGATCAAGGTCATCTGCATCGTGAACAGCAGCAACATCCACAATCCCTGGTAATAAGCCTCCATCGTCTTCGATAGAGAATTGCCGAGGATGAGCGCCGTCACGAAAAGCAGGACGAGCAGAATGACGCAGGCGGTGATGGCGTCGGGCACGAAACGGCCCATCACTTGCGAGAAACGATCCAGCCAGTTTTTGGTCATAAGGAATTTGGATGTGAAGAGAATCGGATCGAAACGATCCCGCGATAGAACTTTGCTTGACAGTGAACTTACCGGTCGGTAAGTTTAGGTGTGGGTCTGAGGTCTGTCAAACAATACAGTACCGCGAGCGGTAGCGAGCGCGGCTCAATCAATCGGTTATTGATCGAGTCACGCTCGCTACCGCTCGCGGTACTGACTTGGAAGGAGAATCGAAATGGAATTCAGCCAGATTCTGTACGCGAAGGAGAATCGTGTCGCCACGCTGACTTTGAACCGGCCAGAGAAGCTGAACGCTTACTCGGAGACGATGGTTCACGAGATTATGGCCGCGCTGGGCGACGCCCGCGATGACGACGACACGCGGGCGGTGATCATCACCGGCGTCGGGCGCGGTTTCTGTTCGGGCGGCGACATCTCGCGCGATTTCCAATATCCGGCGCGCTATCGCGGCCACCGGCTGGAATCGCAGCTTGAGATGCGCGAGAACTTTCATCAACTTGTGCGGTTTCTCTGGCGCTTCGATAAACCGACTATTGCTGCCGTGAACGGCGCAGCGGTCGCGGGCGGATTGACTCTGGCGTTGTGTTGCGATTTCCGCCTCGCGGCGGAGAGCGCCAGGCTCGGTGACACGAGTTTGAAGTTCGCGCTGATGCCGGATGAAGGCGGCGCGTGGTTATTCCCCAGATTTATGGGATTGCAAAACGCGCTGAAGATGTCGCTGTTCTCGGAAGTCTATCCGGCAGTTCAAGCGAAAGAGCTTGGGCTGGTGACTGAGGTCGTTCCCGACGCTGAGTTGATGCCGACCGCGCGGCAATGGGCCGAACGTTTGGCCGAAGGCCCGCCAATCGCCATCAGGATCACCAAGCGGATGATGTACAAACAACAGATGATGGATTTGGAGAACGCGCTGGAAGACGCCGCGCTCGGAACGCTGGTGACCAATTATTGCGAAGACGTGAAAGAAGGCACTGCGGCGTTTCACGAAAAGCGAAAGCCGAATTTCAAGGGAAAATAACGAAAGGAAAACTCATGGCTGAAGATGTGATTTTGACCTCCGTCGCCGACAGGATCGCGACGCTGACGTTCAATCGCCCTGACAAGCTCAACGCGCTGAGCCACGATCTGATCGTCCAATCAATTGACTGCCTGAAAAGCTGGAGCCGCGATCCTGAGGTGGGCGCAATCGTCGTCACTGGCGCGGGGAGGGCTTTCTGCGCGGGCGGCGACGTTTCGATGATGGGGCGCGAAGGCGAAGAGCAAACCTTGGAACAGCGAATTGACGGTCTGCGCCAGGCTCAGGAATTGTCGTGGCTGCTCTACAACTCGCCAAAGGTGACCATCGCCGCCGTCAACGGGCACGCGATGGGAGCGGGCTTGGGCGTCTGTCTGGCCTGCGACCTGCGTATCGCTTCGGATCAGGCGAAGTTCGGAACCGCTTATGCGAAGGTTGGCTTCGGCGGCGATTTCGGCACAACGTGGCTGCTGGCGCGCCTCGCTGGCGCGCCGAAAGCCAAAGAGCTTTTCTTCCTCTCCGAAATCATTGACGCGGCGGAAGCGCAGCGAATCGGCCTGGTCAACCGCGTGGTCGCGCACGAGAGCCTCATCTCGCAGGTCGCAGAGATCGCGTCGCGCATCGCTCACGGCCCGTTGACGAGCTATCGTTACATGAAAGCCAACGTGAACCTCGCCGCGTCAACCGATTTCCGCACGATGCTCGACCGTGAGGCCGAGACGCATCTGCGCTGCGGCATGACCGAAGACCACAAAGAAGGCGTGCGCGCGTTTATGGAAAAACGACAACCCAACTTCATCGGACGATGAAAATTTGTGGTGCAGGTTTCCAACCTGCACCACCTACCTGCTGTAGGGCAAGTTGGAAACCTGCCCCACAAATTTTCGGGGGAGACCAATATGAAAATCATCGCATCAATTTTGCTGGCGCTCATCGTCGCTCTGACGGTGGCTGGCGCATTTGTTTCTGCGCAAGAATCACAACGCAAAATGACGAAAGCTGACGTTGATCGTTTGATGACTGAACTGTCCAACTGGGGACGGTGGGGAAAGGAAGATCAACTTGGCGCAATCAATCTGATCACCGCCGCGAAGCGCAAACAGGCCGTCGCGTTGGTCAAAGAAGGCTTCCCGGTCTCGCTGGCGCGCGACACCGAGAAGGAGAAGTCTGACGATAATCCGAATCCCTACGAACACACGATGGTGGCGGTTGACCTGGCCGGCCAATGGAGCGTTGATCAATTCCAGATTTTGTTTCACGGCTATCAGCACACGCACATGGACGCGCTCTGCCACATGTTCTGGAACGGCAAGATGTACAACGGCTTTTCGCAGGCTGAGGTCACGCGGAAAGGCGCCGCGAAGCTGGCGATCCAAAACCTGAAGCAGGGGATCATCACTCGCGGAGTGTTGATGGACATCCCGCAACTCAAAGGCGTGAAGTACCTCGAACCCGGGACGCTGATTTATCCGGAAGACCTGGAGGCCTGGGAGAAGAAGGTTGGGTTGAAATTGACCGCTGGCGACGCGGTCTTTATCCGCACAGGGCGTTGGGCGCGGCGCGCCGAAAAGGGACCCTGGAATGTTGACGCGAATTCGGCGGGACTCCACGCTTCGTCCGCGAAATGGCTCAAAGCCCGTGACGTGGCGTTGTTGGGCAGCGACGCCGCGAGCGACGCGCTCCCGTCGGGCATCGAAGGCGTCACGCATCCGATCCATCAACTGGCGCTGGTGGCGATGGGCGTGCACATCTTCGACAACTGCGACCTCGAAGCCTTGAGCGAAGCCGCCGCGAAGCGCAAGCGGTGGGACTTCCTGCTGACCGCCGCTCCGATTCCGCTGACCGGCGGGACAGGCTCGCCGCTCAATCCGATTGCGACCTTCTGATCCGGCCCCGAAGCGCGGGGTTTGCCGTGATCCCGCGAAAGCGCCTTTATTGACAGCCCAACGCCGCCTGCGTAGACTTACCGAGCGGTAAGTAAGTGGTCGAGCGTTCGATCACCCAGTTCTGTCAAGCGAGGGCTGAAAGAGCAGAGACATGAAAGCACAGAAAAAAGCGATTGCTTCGGAAGAGCCGAACCGGTTGGATCAAATCTATTACGTCGCGGCGAAAATCTTTTGCGAAAAAGGCTACGACGCCACTTCGATGAGCGACATAGCCCACGCGGTGGGCATCACGAAAGCCGGAATCTATCATTACGTGGCGAGCAAGCAGGATTTGCTCTTCGCGATCATGAACTTCGGGATGGACCGGTTGGAGAACCGCGTCATCACGCCGGCGCGAGCCGTCGCTGGCGCCGAGCAGCGGCTGCGAACGATCATCCGCAACCACGCCCTGCTGATCATCGAAGGCAGCGCGCTCCAGGGCTACAACCCAGTCACGGTGCTCAATGACGAGATGGCCGGGCTGACTACTGCACATCATCGCAAGGTTTTGCAGCGGAAACGAATCTACCTGGACTTGTTGCGCGACACGTTGCAGCAGCTTAAAGAAGAAGGCAAGCTCAAGGAGGTGGATGTGACCGTCGCGGCTTTCAGCCTCTTCGGAATGCTGTTGTGGCTCTCGCGCTGGTATCACCCGGACGGCAAGCTGACGGGTGAAGAGGTCGCGAATGAGATAGAGAAGATCGCGCTCGGTGGAATAATGCGTCCGCAGGCGCGGTTGGCGCGTAAGTGAGACGGCCTACACTCGGCAATGCTAAAACCCAAGACCCCAAAAGCCATCAGTTACTGGGCGGCCACCATCCAACGCTGACCCATAAGCGCCGTGCCACCTTGATTTCAGGATTGTTCAGGTTGAGGGCCGCCACTGTAGCTCGACCGCCTGGAGTCTTGCCGATGATCTCGGTTCCATCCTCGCTCCAACCGAAGTGATCATCCCAGATCTGCTGCCGAGGATTGAATAGCGCTATCCATTCTCCACTCTGTGGGTCGCGCGCGTGAGTCTGAGCGCCTTTGAAACCATTGCAGCGGCGACAGGAACACCAAAGGTTCTTTTCGGTTGTTGTCCCGCCGAGCGCCAGCGAAATCAAATGCTCGAATTCCATTGGCATTCCAATCAGCGCCTCGCTGACTAGGCAGTAGCCGCAGCGATAACGAGCCTGCTGTCTGATGCGGCGGCCCAGGGCTTTCGGAACTTTGCGGCGTTGCGTGCGGCTCATTATTTCCTTTGGGTGGCGACGGCCATCTGGCTAAGCTCAGCCAAGGTCGGAATGCGTTTACCGCGAAAACGAAGCAACACGGCGGCTCGCGCTTTCCGCAGCATCACCAGGTCGGCCTGGCTCTGCAATTCACTCAGTTGTTCGCTTTCCATTTCACTAAGCGTGCCTGCCTGATTGAGCAGCAATAGCTCTTCGATCCGCTGCTGACGGTCCACTGGCAATGTTTCCAGGATAACCCGCCAGAGCGCCTGATCATCCAGCAATTCCAACTTAGTGAGATCGTGCGCCACCTCCGGCGGCAGACCTTCAAGCGAAGGCAGCGAAGCCCGCAAGGCCGCGAGCAGCATCTCTTCAACCGGCTGATTGGTAGCCTGAGCCGCGCGTTGCAGCGGCTGAAATATACTGTCCGGCATAGTCAATGTAATTGTCTCCGACATTAGCAATTACCTCCTCTGTTACCGGAGAGCTTAGCACACCATTGGCGATCGTTGCTCGCACAGCCCATAAATTCCTCAACGCCCACGATAAGTGATCCACATCGGCGAAACCCACACAATCTCGCCGTCCTGCTGTTCGCCGCGCACGTAGTAGTAACTCATCTTGCCCGCTTCGGCCTTCTCATCGCGCCACGTGAAATTGACCTCCGCCTTCTTCGGCTCAATGCTGTAAACGTATCGGTTGTCTTTGATGATGTGGACTTTGGCGAACGGCGCGGTACCCGTCAGCTTCACGGTCAGCGCCGGTAACTCTGCCGTTTCAAACTGATCGCCCATCATATACGCGCCGCTGCGGACATCGGCCAGGATGTCGTCGGTTGCGCCGTAAACGTGGCGTTTCTGAAACGCTTCGAGGATTGCCTGCCGCGTCGGCTGGGTGACGAACAGGATGCAATAGCTCATGTGCGTCGAGATGTGGTCGGAGCTGGACTGGAAGCCGAGCTTGTAACCTTTCAGCAAGGCCAGCGACACGAAGCCTTTCTCACGCCAACCGCCAATCGAATCGTTTGCATTATTCGACCGCGGCGCGTCGGGCATCTCGTAATTCTGACGGTCGCCTTGATAGATTTCGACCACGGGTTCGGCCAGCGGATCGTTGTCGCGCCAATCGGTGCCCATATTCGTTCCGCTGGTGTGCGAAGCGGCGATGCCGTTGAAGTGGCGCAGGTAACGATAAAGCATCTGCGTGTCGGGCGCGTTGCCGGGCGCGTTCTCGTCGAGCTTCGGCAAGCGCGGCAGCGTGCGGATGCCACGCTGGGCGAAGACCACGTTGCGGTGGCCTTCGGGATAAGCGACGCTGCGTTCGTGGCTGAACATCGGCGTGAACGCGCCGGGCAAGTGCAGCACGTCGGTCAGCTTCTGCGTCAGCCACCAGGTGTATTCGCGCCCCGCGCCGTTGTCGTGGTCGCAGCAGCCGATCCAATCGAGCGACGCCGCGTCAATCGCGTAACGGAAGGCGTCCCAGATCGAGCCGTCGTTGCCGCCGTCGCCGGAGATTTCGGTGTGGCGATGGAATTCGCCGCGCACGATGCGGTACTCCGTGTTGTTGATCCGCGCGCGGTATTCGCGCAGACGTTTGGAGTCCGCCGATTCGGGCGCGCCCGTTGACGCGCTTTCGACAGCGGCTGGGTCGAGCCTGACGGGTTTGATTGGGTCGTTGATCACGATGCGCGACGCAAAGAGGTCGTAGTTGTACGGGTCATTGCCCTGCGCGGCCATCTGGTTGATCTGCGGCTGCGGGATGAATTCCTGCCGCCCGTCGCTCGAATTGACGACCAACAACTCGCCAGCCGCCGTCGAAGCCAGAGCCGGTTGCTTGTCCAGCAGGCTGGCGCTGTGGTTGATGAAGATCGGGTTCGACCACGACTGGCCGTCGAACGTGACCACGTTCTCGAACCAGACCGTTCCGATCGGGACCCACCACGCCGGATGCGCGGTGCGGTAAGCCAGCCAGATGCGGCCTCCGCCATCGGCCAGCAGTCTTGGATAGCTGTTGCGCGGGCGCGGCGGCGGTTGCGGAGTCTGGCTCTGCCGACGATTTTGCGAAAGCTGCGGATTGGGCTGCGCGCCGGCCGGTGGATCGCCCTGTCGTGACGGATCGTCAACTCTGCGTCTGACCGCGCCGGGCATCACCGCGCTGACATCGGGCGGATTGAAGGCTTTGTCGCCCTGAAAGACTTTCAGGCGCACCCAGCGTCCGTGGTAGAGACCAATGCCGGTCGTTTCATCCGCTCCGAAATCCTTGCCCCAGCCCGTGTCGGATTCTTCCCACGCCAGCCACAACCGCGACGACGAATCGTAGGCAATCGAAGGATAGGCTTCATAACGCGCCGTGGCCGCCGCCGCTCGTTCTGCGCCCGGTTTGGCGTTGCGGTCGAACGCGCGGAAATAGACGCTGTAATCGCCGCTGCGATAACTGTCCCACGCCACCGCCACTTCGCCGTTCGGCGCGGCGGCGATCGCCGGATTCCATTCGTTCGAGGCCGAAGAGGCGACGACGATCTCCTCGGAGAACCCGGTCGCTTTCTGATACGCCGCGCGGATCTGAGAACGTCCGTTGCGGAAGGCCTGCCACGCCACCCACACGCGGCCCTGCGAGTCGGTAGTCGCCACCGGGGTGATGTCCGGCCCGGCGTCGGAACTCAACCGTGTGGTCTTTCCCGCTTTGCCGTCTTCGACGACGCGGGCGTGAAGGTCGAAATTCCCGCCTTTGTTTTCCGACCAGAAGACCCAGACGCGCTTCGATCCGTCAATGGCGACAGCGGTCTTGAACAGATCGCCGCGTGGCTCGGAGACCGCGATCGGTTCCGCCCATTTGCCGCGCGAATAACGCGCGAGCATCACCTGGTCGCCGCCCGGCGGCTCTTTCAGCTCGTTGAAGTCCTTCATTTCTCCGCGCAACTGGTTGCGAAAGCCGAGGAACTTCTGGTTGGGAGTGAACTGTTGATAGGCGACCCAGACATCGCCTTCGCGGTCTGTGGCCGCGGCCGGGAAATCCTGTTCGTCTTTCGTGTTGACCACGGCGCTGCTTGCCGGAACGCGGTCAACCATCGCGCGGCCATCCAGCAGCGGCGCCGATTTGCCGTAGCCGATCTCCGACGGCTTGAATTGGAATTTGCCTTGCGCGGTTTCGACTGTCACCTCGGATGACGAATTGAGATTGCGGAACGTGGCGATCACGCCGTTGGCGACGACGGGTTGTGGCTGCGCGTTCTGGCCGCCGAAGGCGCGCGCCGGATGCGTGGACATCTTCCATCGCGCGGTGGATGAGTTGGCGGGAACCTCTTCAAGCCGGTCACCTTGATCAAAACGCCACGGCTCGATGCGGGCGACAACGCCGGATGAAACCGTGAGCGAGCCATCCCAGGCGGCGCTCGTCTGATCGGTCATTCCGAGCAGGATGCGGTAGCTCTGTTCCTCTTCGGGAGCGGGAGCTGCGGCGGGCAACGCGGCGTTGGCGCCGGCCGGGTTGTTCTGGTCGCCCGCTGATTGCAGATACCAGATGGCGGCGGCGAAAAGAACGAACAGCGCAGCGAGACGGGAAAGTCTGGTCATGATGGTCTCCTTCCGCGATGAGCATTGTGTCTCATCGCTCGATCCAGCAGGGTTGACGATTTGGATTGTCAGCTTTATGAATTTCCGCGCGGCTTGACTTGGTATTTACCGGTCGGTAAGGTAAGCCAGCGCATTCATCACTGTCAATAAATTCAAGGAAAATCTGGCATCCGGCGTAAGAGTTGTCGCTCATGATCGGTATCCTCCACGTCACATACTCTCCCCTGACGGAGTCGAACTCTGGCAAATGGTTCGCCTACGTGTTGTTCACCGCCGCCGTGGGCGCGCTGCTGCTGTTGAACTGGCTCGGCGTATTCAAGACCGTCTGGGGCGTTGACACGGCCATCCTGCTGACGCTCGTCGGCGGATACAAAATCTATTACAACTCGATCGCGGCGTTGTTCGAGAGACGCATCACCGCCGAGATCGCCATCTTCATCGCCATCGCGGCGGCGTTGGCCATCGGCGAATACGTCGCCGCCGCCGAAGCCGTGTTTATCATGCTGGTCGGCGAAGGGCTGGAAGAATTCGCTTCGCGCCGCACACACGCGGCCATCGAGCGGTTGATCGAGCTGGCGCCGAAGACCGCTCGCATCAAAGTCGGCGATGAAGAGCGCGAAGTCGCTATCGGCGAGGTTCAGGTCGGCGAGGTGGTGATCGTTCGTCCGGGCGAGCGGCTTCCGGTTGACGGCGAGATCGTCGCCGGGCGCTCTTCGATCAACGAGGCGCCGATCACCGGCGAATCAATCCCGGCGGACAAAGGCGTGGGCGACGCTGTTTACGCCGGCAGCGTCAATGCGGCGGGCGCGCTCGAAATCCGCGCGACGCGCGTCGGCGAAGACACGACGCTGGCCAAAATCATCGCGCTGATCGAAGAGGCCGAACACAAGAAGGCGCCGGTCGTGCGACTGGCGGATCGTTACGCGAAGTTCTTTCTGCCGGCGTTGCTCGTTGTGGCAGCGGCGACCTGGTACTTCACCGGCGAGATCGTGCGGACAGTCGCGGTGCTGCTGGTCGCCTGCCCGTGCGCGTTGATCCTGGCCACGCCAGCAGCGGTCGTCGCGGCGATTGGCCGTCTGGCGCGCGAGGGCGTGCTGGTCAAAAGCGGCGCGAGTCTGGAAGCGGCGGCTGGCGTTGACTGTGTGGTCTTCGATAAGACCGGCACGATCACCGAAGGCCGCCCCGTCATCACCAGCATCACTTCGCTCAACGGCCATTCGGAGAACGAACTGCTGCAAATGGCGGCGCTGGCCGAGCAACGGTCGGAGCACGTGGTCGCGCAACTGATCGTCGGAGAGACCCGCGCGCGCGGCCTGGTCATCGCCGCCGCCGAAGACTTCACGGTTGATCCGGGGCTGGGAGTTGAAGCGCGAGCCAACGGTCGTCGCGTGCTGGTCGGCAATCGCCGCTTGATGCAATTGCGGCAGATTCAAATTGGCGACGAGGCTGAAACCGCGCTGTCAACTCTCGAACTCGAAGGTCACAGCCCGGTGCTCGTCGCCGAGAACGGCGTCGTCCAGGGCATCATCAGCGTGCAGGATTCTTTGCGCGCCACCGGACGCGAAGCGATTCATCAACTGCGTCACGCGGGCGTCAAACGGACTGTGCTTTTGACCGGCGACCGCGAACGCATTGCGCGCAGCGTCGCGCGCGGCGCAGGCGTTGATGAAGTCCACGCCGAACTGCTGCCCCAGCAGAAGGTCGAGATCATCGAAAAGTTGAAACGCGATGGGTTGCGCGTGGCGATGGTCGGCGACGGCATCAACGACGCACCGGCGCTGGCCACAGCGGATGTCGGTATTGCGATGGGTGTCGCGGGCACGGACATCACCATCGAAGAAGCCGACGTGGTGTTGATGAACGACCGGCTGGAACGCTTGCCGTTATTGATCGAAATCAGCCGCGCGGCTTTGCGGATCATCAGCCAGAACATCTGGGTCTTCGCCATCGCGGTCAACGTCGCGTCCATCGTGGCGGCGGGATTGGGAATAATTGGCCCTGCCGCTGCCGCCGCGACGCATCAGGTCTCGGCTCTGCTCGTCGTGCTCAATTCGCTGCGGTTGCTCGCCTATGGCAGATTCAAAGACAACGCGCTCATCAAACGCTTCGCGCGATTCAGACACGACGCCGAGCATTACCTGGAACACCACGCTCCGTCGTTCAAACTCTCATCCGCGTTCGGCCACGCGGTTCATCACGTCCGGCATTGGCTCGATCATCACCGCAGCGCAGTGGTCAAGTACGCCGCCGTCGCAATCGCGCTGCTTTATTTGCTTTCAGGCTTCACGATCATCGGGCCGGACGAAGCCGCCGTGGTCAAACGTTTTGGCCGCAAAACCGCGACACTGACGCCGGGGCTGCATTACCAAATGCCCTGGCCGGTTGATGAAATCGTTCGCCTCAAACCAGAACGAGTTCAGGTGGCCGAAATCGGTTTCCGCACGCTGACTGCGCCAGGCGCCGATCAAGCTTCCACGGCGGAACCAGCCGCTTACGAATGGAATCTGCAACACCGCGGCGGGCGTTACGAGAAGAAGATCGAAGAGTCGTTGATGCTGACCGGCGACGAGAACCTGATTGAAGTCAACGCCGTCGCACAATACGCTGTCGCCTCGCCCGACCAATATCTCTTTACGACGACCGATCCGGCGAACGTCGTCCGCGTCGCTTCGGAGTCCGCGCTGCGATTCCTGATCGGCCAGTCGAACCTCGACTCGATTTTGACCACGGGCAGAAGCGAACTCGAGAAACAGATCGCAGCGCTGGCGCAGAGCAAGCTTGACGCCTACCAGAGCGGGCTGCGCATCGTCGCGGTTCAGTTGCAGGACGTGCATCCGTCGGTCGAAGTCGTTGACGCCTTCCGCAACGTTTCGAGCGCCTTCGAGGAGAAGAGCAAACTGATCAATGAAGCGGAAGCTTATCGCAACGAGCAAGTGGCTTTGGCGCGCGGCCAGGCTCTGGCGCGACTGGCCGAAGCTGCAGGTTACACCACCGACCGCAGCAACCGGGCGGAAGGCGACGCCGAACGGTTCAAACAGGCGGTCGAAGCGTTCAAGCTCTCGCCGAACGTCACCGAAACGCGACTCTACCTGGAAACTATCGAGCAGGTGCTGGCGGGGAAGAAGAAGCTGATCATTGATTCATCGAAGTTCGGCAAACGCCAGATGTTCTTCGTCGATCCGCAGGGCGGACTGATTGATCCGGCGAAGATCGCGCCGCAGGGGAGTCAATAAATGGCATGGGTTAAGCCATTGAGCATTGAGCGTTGACCATTGCCAATTGTTTCGCAGGAGAAGATCTATGTCCTCCTGCGAAACAATTGGCAATGGCCAATTGGCAATGCTCAATTCGCCCTGAAGGTGGTACTCCAAACGCTGGGAGGAACTATGCTATGAAAGAAAGAGTCCGAAAAATTTTATCCATCACCTCGCTGATCGTCATCGCGCTGATCATATTGCTCCGCACGGCTTTCACCGTTGACGAGACGCAATTCGCCATCGTCACGCAATTCGGCAAGCCCTTGCGCACGATCACCGGCGCGGGCTTGAAGTTGAAGTGGCCGTGGCAGAGCCTGCTCACCTTCGAGAAGCGCTTGATGATCTACAACCCGCGTCCCTCCGAATTTCTGACCAGAGATAAAAAGAACGTCGTGGTTGACAACTACGTCTGCTGGCGGATCGCCGATCCGAACCGGTTTCTGCAAACGGTGAACGATCCGACGGGCGCGGAGATGCGGCTGCACGACACGGTCTGGGCGGCGGTGGCTGCGGCCATCGGTGGCGCCGATCTCTCTTCGCTCGTTTCGGTCAAACCAGAAGAGGTGAAGTTGCAGGAGGTGATGCGGCAGGTGACCGATCAATGCCGCGCGCGGGCGATGGAGCAGTACGGCGTCGAGATCGTTGACGTGCGGATGAAGCGATTGAACCTGCCAACGCAGAACCGCGAAAGCGTTTTCGCCCGGATGCGAGCCGAGCGTGAACGCATCGCCAAACAATACCGCGCCGAAGGCGAGGCCGAGGCCTTGAAGATTCGCGCCGAAGCCGACAAGGAGCGGTCGCGCATCCTGTCAGAATCTTACCGTGAGGCCGAACGGATTCGTGGCGACGGCGACGCGCAATCAACGCGGATTTACGCGCAGGCCTATTCGCGCGACCCGCGTTTTTACAAGCTCGTACGCACGCTCGAAGCCTACAAGAAAGTGATTGACCCGAACACGACGGCGATCCTTTCGTCCGATTCCGAATTGCTGAAGCTGTTGACGCAGGGGAGGGCGAAGTGAGCGGCAAAACGTTCAGCTTGTTTGGCGGCGATCACCATCACAATGGCGATGACGGGCATCATCATCACGGCCACGATCACCACCATCATAATCAAGGTCACGATCATCACGATCACGGCCACGATCATCACGATCACGATCATGGCCACGATCATCGGCGCCACGATGGCGGCTGGCGCGCGCGGCCGAGTTTTGCCTGGTTGAAGAGGCGGCTCTGGCTGGCGCTGCTGTTGTTGTATTTGCTCAGCGGCGTCTATTTCGTCGCTCCCGAACAGCAGGCCGTGGTGACCAGGTTTGGTCGAGTCGCCGCCAAAGGGGTCACGCCTGGCGTTCATTACCATCTGCCGTGGCCCGTCGAAAGCATCACGAAGCTGAAGGTCCTCGAAACCAAACGGTTGACCATCGGCCTTGAAATGCCCGATCAGGCGCTGGGGCGCGCAGCGGCGGAGAATCCGATCCAGTACCTGACCGGCGATCAGAACATCATCACCGTGCAGATGGCCGTGCAGTACGCGATCAAAGACCCCGCCGCTTACCTTTACCGTTCGCGGGACGGCGCCGGGATGATCGCGCGCGCCGTCGAATCGGCTTTTGCGCAAACGATCGCCGCCGAACCCGTGGATAACATTCTGACCACGGGCAAGATCGCCGTTCAGAACGACACGCTGCAACGTTCGCGCGAAATCCTCGACGCTTACCAGAGCGGCGTTTTCATCAGTTCGATCAACATCGAAAACGTGGTTCCGCCAGCCGAAGTCGCCGACGCTTTTCGTGAAGTCATCGGCGCTCGCGCTGACCGCGACCGCATCGTCAACGAAGCTCACGGTTATTCGAGCGACGCCATCGCGCGCGCCGAAGGCGAAGCCGGCAAGCTCGTCAGCGACGCCGAAAGCTACCGCCAGCAGCGCGTCAACGAAGCCGAAGGCGATGCGGCGCGTTTCACCAAACTTCACGCCGAATACAGCAAGGCGCGGGACGTGACCGAGCGGCGGCTCTACCTGGAAGCGATGGAGGAGATTCTGCCCCGCGTGAAGAAAGTCGTGATTGATTCGTCGGGGTCGAAGACGCTGATGGACCTCGGCATCATCAAACCCCAACCGTAACGCGATGAAAAAACGATTACCGGCGATCATCACCGTTTTGCTGATCATTTCAGCGATCGTGTTCTTCGCCAAACGCAACCAGACGACCTCGACGAACAGGTCGCCCGCCACGCCCGAAGACGTGGTCTGGCGAATGTCGGACGCGACGCGCGCAGGCGACGTCAACGCCTATCTGGACTGTTTCGACGGCGCGCTCAAGAGCAACCTGCAAAGAACCGTCGCCGAGATGGGCGAGGCGCAATTCAGCCAGTACTTGAAACGGCTGAACGGCGAGATGACCGGGATCGCGGTCTCCGATTTCGAGCGGGTCAACGAAAACGAAGCAACGCTGAGAGTGGAGTTCGTTTTTCGCGGCAAGAACGAGGCGCAGAAGCATCATTTCAGATTCGTCAACGGAGCCTGGAAGATTGAAAAGCTCGACGGGGCGGAGCAGATTAAACCGTTGACGCCTTACGGCTCCGGCGTGATCGAGTCCGAAGAGACCGAGAAGAAAGGATCGCCTTGAGCTCCGCCAGCGGCTTTCACCTGCTCCGCGTCGAGAATGAAGTTGGCCGCGACCAGCGATTCGCGCAGCCGGTCTTCAACCAGCAAGCGATCACGGTGGGCGTCCGCCAAACGTTGCGCCGGATTCGCCTCTTCCATTTGGCGAACGCTTTCGGGCTTCGGCAAAGTTGGGCGTGGAGTATTCTGCCCGGTGAGCAATCGTTCAATTCCCAGCCCCATCGCTTCCAGCGCCCTGTACGTCCCGTATGAAAAACGCTCCAACAGGTTGCCGCGCGCCGCGGCCAGGCTGAACAACTCCTCGGTCGCCGCGCGTTCGACGCCGAGCAGCCGTGACCGTTCAGCGATCAACGCCGCGATCTCCGCCGGCAATTCGCGCTGATTATTCAGCCGATAAAGCGCGCAGGCTTCGTCGAGCAGGTCAATCGCTTTGTCCGGCTGTTTACGGCTGGCGTAATCGGGGCTGCGGTCGGATTGGTCGAGCGCCGCTTCAAGCGCCGCTTCGGTGATGGCCAGGGCGTGATGCAGCTCCAGCCGGGGCCGACGTCCGCGCAGGACTTCGAGCGCCTGCGTGCGATTCATCTCCAGCACTTCGACCGGATGGAACCTCCGCTCGAGCGCGGCGTCGGGTTGGATGTAACGTTCGTACTCGAAGCGGGTCGTGGCCCCGATCACTCGCAGTTCGCCGCGCGACAACGCGGGTTTGATCAGGTTCGCGGCGTCCAGCGGCTGCCCAATCGCCGTGCCCGCGCCGATCAGGTTGTGCAGTTCGTCAATTAACAGGATGACCTCAGGGTCGCGGCTCGCTTCATCAATCACGCCCTGCAACCGCTTCTCGTACTGACCGCGGAATGAAGTCCCGGCGATCAGGTCCAGGTGTGACAACATCAGCGCCCGCGCCCGCGCCAACGCCGCTGGGACACGCCCCGCCACGATGCGCTGGGCCAGCCCTTCGGCAATCGCCGTTTTGCCGACGCCCGCTTCGCCGACCAGGACTGGATTGTTCTTCGACTGGCGCAGCAGGATGGCGATGACGCGGTCGGTTTCAGCGTCGCGGCAACGCACAGGCTCCAACTCATCGCGCAGCGCAGCGTCGGTCAGATCGCGGGTATATTTTTCCAACGCGCGTTGATTGCCCGGAAAAAAGTCTTCAAGATCGTTCGTCATTTTGCCCCCGATGAAAAAGAGTAACTACTCAGACCGCTGCGGGTATCAACCCGCAGCATTTTACCAAGCCACCCAGTTCCGCAAACAATCAAGCAGCAATCAATGTTCCATCAAGGCGGCGGTGATGCGCAGGGTGATTACGCAAATTGCCGGGTTGAATTCGGAAGGTTGAAAAGCAAGCGTCAGCCGATACGAAAATATGGATAAAAATCCATTGTTTCGCAGATTTTATGCCAGGCCATTCATTGCATTGAAGAGCTAAGTCGTTGAAGCTGAGCGGCTAAGCCAACTACTGAAGAAGCCAATGATCGCGGCGCCAAAGTTGCTCACACGCACGGCGTCTGCATTGATCGCTGATCGGCGAGAATACCTTCAAATCTTCATACATAGTCGGATTCAAGTAATCGTTCTCCTTTGGTCTTTTGAGTTTTCATCCCAGCAAAGCCCTCGGTGCGGTGAAGTTCGCAAGAACTTCACCGCTTTTTTTGTCAGGGGACAGCTTTCGTTCGGAACAGGCGTCGTGCGGGGAGAAGAAGTTCCAGATCGGATCGCCAGTCGCTCCTCCGAAAAGGTGGAACAGACTTTAGTCTGTTCCCGGCGGGAACAGACTAAAGTCTGTTCCACCTTTTCATTGTTTCCGGGCGTCATCGCAGATGAAATGGATGACTCCTCTGATTCGGATTATGAGTATTCCTCGAATTGAGACAAAGCGTTTGATGATGCGCCCGTTCACCCCGAACGACGTCGATGAATTGCACCGGATGTGGATTGATCCGGGCGTGCGGAAGTTTCTGTGGGACGATCAGGTCATTCCGCGCGAGACGGCGGTTGCCATTGTCGAAGGCAGCATGGACAGTTTCGCGCAGCATGGCTTCGGTTTTTGGGCGGTCTGTTTCAAAGATGATCCGGCGCTGGTCGGTTTCGGCGGACTGCGCCATTTCACCGAAGATGGCGGAGAGAAGAGCGAGGTCGAAATTCTTTGCGGCGTGGCGCCTGAGCATTGGAAGAAGGCCATGGCGACTGAGGCTGCGCGCGTTGTGCTGCGTTATGGTTTTGAAGAGACCGGTCTGGAACAAATTTACGCTGGAGCCGATCCACCCAACGCCGCTTCGTTTCGGGTTATAGAGAAGATCGGGATGAAGTTCGCCGGGCGGATGATGGTCAATGGGTTGGAAGCGATCTATTACGTGATGAAGCGTGAAGATTTCCAACCCGGCGCTTCGACTTACCTTTTGCGGCGGAAATGAGGGCGAAAACGGCAAATGTTAAATTCGGGATTGCCTTAGCTGAAATTCATTCCGGAGCTTGACAGTAAAATTGGCGTTAAGTAGTATCCCCGCCGTGTTTGTCACGGCGTCAATTCAGACGCAACCCAATACACAATTTGCGCAGCAGCAATAACGGTAGTTTCGTTGTGTTCAACCCGACGTATATCAGAGTGAGAGCCGCACACGAAACCGGGATGAAATCATCATCGGTTTCGCGCGCGGCTTTTTCTTTGAGTAGTTGCCCCGCAAGACCGTAGGATCAGCTTTGACCGGAAGTTCGGCCAAAAGCTTAGCCGGAGACTTGACGTAAAGCTTTGATCACCGAAGTGCGCGGGACGTGAACTTAACTCGACGGGACTGATCGCGGGCGAAATTCGCCAACGAAAAGGTTCGTCATCCACAATCCCCAGGAGGTAGTAATCACCATGGCAGAGAAGAAACAAGGCAAAGTTAAATGGTTCAACAACGCCAAAGGCTTCGGCTTTATCGAACAGCCTGAAGGCGGTGGAGACGTCTTCGTTCACTATTCGGCGATCCAGATGGATGGGTTCAAAACGCTCGACGAAGGACAGGTGGTCGAGTACGAACTGGTCCAGGGGCCGAAGGGCAAACAGGCTGAGAAAGTGATGCGGGTTCAATAGCCGATTATTTTCCAACCCTGCTTCAAAGCTGACGCCTTGCTCGCGCAAACGGGCAGGGCATTTTTGTTGGCGCGCGAGGCTGTAGAGATCACTACGACTGACCGTCGCCACGAATCTGGTCATACAGCCACGCCCTGGCGAACTTCCATTCTCGTTTAACTGTGGTGGCCGAAACGCCGAGAGCCTTCGCTGCTTCCTCTTCCGTCATCCCCGCGAAGAAACGCAACTCCACCACTCGACCGACCCTGGGATGGAGTGTTTCAAGGCCCTGCAAGGCTTCGTCCAATTCGATCCATTCGGGGTGGCGCGTGAGCGGAAGCGACTCCGCCTCTTCGAGCGAAGCCGCCCGTCCGTAGCCGTTGCGTTTGGCGGTCCCCGCAGCGCGCGCATGGTCGACCAGCAACCGTCGCATCTGCCGCGCGGCCACGTGCAACAGGTGCTCCCGATTCCGCCAGTCAATGTGGTTTTCGCCGAACAGCCGCAGGTAAACTTCGTGCACCAGCGCCGTGGCTTGCAGCGACGGGCTGGGGCGCTCCTGCTTGAGATAATTTTGCGCCAGGCGGCGCAGGTCTTGATAAACGAGCTGGATCAATTGGGCCCGGGCTTCCAGGCTGCCCTGGCGCGTTTCATCAAGTAAGATTGAGAATTGGCTTGGAGTTGATGTTGGCATAGGGTTCATCCGGTTGGTGTGGGCAACTGATTTTCAATGGTGGGGCCGGGCGAAAGATAGCACACTTCCCGGCGCATTCATCAAGAAAAGATTAGACAATTTGTTCTCCGCCGGTGGCCTGTTTCGGCTCAGTTTTTCGCTTATTGTATGGAAGCGCATTCTCGAACGCAGCGCTTTGGAGTGCGGCGGGTTCGACGCCGCTTTCCCAGTTTTTCAGTTCGAGTTGCGGCGCAATGAAATGATGGGAAAGCGGCGTCGAACCCGCCGCACTCCAAAGGCTCCGCCGAATTTTCGTCTTCCTGGTTCGCCATGACGACCGAACAGTTGGAACTCACGATGGAAATATTCGACGCCGCTTCGGGCTTGCCGCCCGAAGAGCGTGATGTCTATCTCGCCTCGACCTGCGCTGGCGATGACGAGTTGCGACAACAGATCGAGCGATTGCTGCGCAGCGACGAGCAGGCCGAGGCCGAAGATTTTCTGGCCGAGCCTGCGCTGCCTGATCCGAACCGCGAGTCCGCCAAGTTGCTGGGCCGGCAGATCGGCCCTTACAAGCTGCTGCGCGAACTGGGCAGCGGCGGGATGGGCATCGTCTATCTGGCCATTCGCGCAGACGATGTTTATCAAAAAGAAGTGGCCGTCAAACTGATTTGGCCCGGAATGGAGCGCACGGGCGTCATCCGCCGCTTCAAACATGAGCGGCAAATCCTGGCCCGCCTGGACCACCCGAACATCGCGCGATTGCTCGACGGCGGGGCGACCGAAGACGGCTGGCCATACCTCGTGATGGAATACGTTGACGGCCTCCCGATCACCGAATACTGCGACCAGCGAAAACTCAGCATCGCCGAGCGATTGAAGCTCTTCCGCACGGTCTGCGCTGCGGTCGAGTACGCGCACCGGAACCTGATCGTCCACCGCGACCTCAAACCCGGCAACATCTTCGTGACGGCGGATGGAGAGGTGAAGCTGCTCGATTTCGGCATCGCCAAGCTGCTCGACCCCGAAACGCGGCCGTCCGATCTAACGCTGAGCCGGCTGCCTCTGTTGACGCCCGAATACGCCAGCCCCGAACAGGCTAATGGAGACGCCATCACCACCGCCAGCGATGTTTACTCGCTCGGCGTCGTGCTCTACGAAATGCTGACCGGGGGCAGGCCGTACCGTCTGGACAACCCGTCGCCGCGCGAAATCGCCCGCGTCATCACCGAGACCGAGCCGGAGCCGCCATCAATTGCCGTCAGCCGTGTCGTGAAAGAAACCAATCTCGAAGGCGCCGAAGTCGTCGTGCGCTCGCCCGAACGGGTGAGCGCCGCGCGCGAAAGCAGCCCCGACCGGCTGCGCCGCCGCTTGCAGGGCGATCTGGACAACATCGCGCTGATGGCGCTGCGCAAAGAGCCGGGCGAACGTTACCAATCAGCCGCGCGGTTGAGCGAAGACATCGAAAGACACCTGACGGGCAAACCGGTCATCGCGCGGACGCCCACCGCCGCCTATCGCGCAGGCAAATTCATCCGCCGCCACAAAACCGGCGTCGCCTTCGCCGCTTTCGTCGCGCTGACGCTCGTCGCCGTCGTCGTCTTCATCGTCCGGCAATGGCGGGCGGGCGTGGCCGAGGCGCGCGAGAATTACCACGCGCTCTACGCCGCGCGGATGGACAGGGCCGTGCAGGAGCGGGAAGACTTCAACGTCGAAGGCATCCGCGAAGCGGTCGAAAGCTTTCTGCCCCGGCCCGGCGCAGAGGATTTGCGCGGCTTCGAGTGGTATTACCTGTGGCGCTGGTACAACCGCGACCTTCTCACTCTGCCGCACGGTGAACCGGTATGGGGCGCGAACTTTAGCGAAGATGGATCAATGGCGTTCACCGATGGCCACACAGGCGCCAACCGGACGATCAAAGTCTGGCACGCCGAAACTGGGAAACTGATGCGCGTCCTGAAAAGCGGCGCCCACGTCGCCAACCCCTTGCTGGCCTTTATTCTAGGCGACTTTGTCGTTCAACAAGTCGGGAAACAAGCCTTCAACGTGGAGGAGTTGACTACAGGGAAGGAAGTCATGCCTGTTACTGATACTTCATCCACTATCACCTCAAGCATTATCTCTTGCGCCGGGAGCGGGGATTACCGGGGGTGCCAGTTGTTCACGGCGGGTGAAGACGGAATCGTCCGGGGATGGGACCTGGCGACCGCAAAGCTTCTCTGCACGATCAAGACTGGCGCCCCGGTTACCCTTTGGAACTTGTCGCTGAAACACCAACGATTATTGGCTGGTGTGGGTGACAGCCGGCTGGAGTTGTGGGATTTAGCGGCGCGCCGCGTGATCACTGCCTTTGATACATCAATGTCGTTTGGAACCGCCGACCTTGAAGCAGGTCCTAATCCCTCGGGTATCGGGGGATGGCTTTATGTGGGAGACGGTATCGCGAGGAGGTTCGATTGGTTAACCGGACGTGAACTTCAAAGAGTTGAATTCGATAAATTCCTGGGCCTTCGATTCAGCGCCCACGGCAGAAAGTTTTTCAACTTTGGCGCAAGCTCGGAGCTTCGGATCATGGATTGGTTGACGGGCCGTCAGATCGGCGAGTTGAAAGGCCACAGAGAGTTGATCAATTTTATTACCGTGAGCGATGACGAAAGCATGGCGGCGACCGGAGGAGCTGATCGCACTATCAGGTTGTGGGATTTTCAAACCTATCGCCAACTAGCCGTCATCCCCGCGCACGAACGCGACGTGCTTGATCTGGAATTTTCCTCTGACAGCCGCAAACTCCTCAGCGCCAGCGGCGACGGTACCGCAAAAATCTGGGATGTCGCCTCGCTGCTCGCGCCCGACATGCTCGAAGGCCACACCAGAAACATCTTTTCCGTCGCCTTTTCGCCCGACAGTCGCAGACTGGCCACCGCCGGCCGGGATCGCACGGTGAAGTTGTGGGACGCGCAGACGGGCAAGCTGCTCCAGACGATGACCGGCCACGGGCACGACATCTTCAGCGTGGCGTTTTCGCCCGATGGCCAACGCCTCGCCTCGGCCAGTGAAGACCTGACGGTGAGAATCTGGGACGCGAACACGAGTGAGCAAATCGCCGCGCTGAGCGATTTCGTCACGCGCCCCCGCTCCGTCGCCTTTTCGCCCGACGGAAAGATGCTGGCCGTCGGCTGCGACGATACATTCGACCTCACAAGTGACGACCGCACGATCAGAATTTGGGACGCGGCAACCTACCGCGAATTGGCTCCGCTCCGAGGCCACAAGGACGATGTCGTGTCGCTGGACTTTTCGCCGGACGGCAAGAGGCTGGCTTCGGCCAGTTGGGACAAGACGGCGAAGTTGTGGGACGTGGCGACGGGACGCGAACTGGCCACGCTCAGAGGCCACACCGACTGGGTCTGGTCGGTGCGCTTTTCGCCCGACGGACGGCGTCTGGCGAGTGGCGGCACGGATCGAAGCGTCAGATTGTGGGACGTGGCTACAGGCCGCGAGTTGTGGATGCGCAAAAACCACAGCAACGAAGTCTTCAGCGTCGCCTTCTCGCACGATGGCAAACGCCTGGCGTCGGGCAGCAACGACCGCACGATCAAGCTCTGGGACACGGCGACGGGCCGCGAACTGGTCACTTTCAAAGACCACCAGGGCGAGGTCTGGTCAGTGGCGTTTTCGCCCGACGGACGGATGATGGCTTCGGGCAGTTGGGACAAGACGGCGCGGTTGTGGCGGGCGGCGACCGAAGATGAAGTCCGCGCTCGAATCAGGAAATAACTTCTCATTTTTCTTTTCTCAAAAAAATCTTCAGCCGATGACCTGTTTTGCTTTCCTTTTACGCTTATTGGGTGGGAGCAGTAATAGAGCATAAATTTACTTGCGTCCCTCAGCATCGCTGGCAACGGCAAATCCCGAAGCCGCCTGGCAGTTCCGGGTTGCTGACGGATTGCCCTTGCCGCCGGTTCATGCGAACGACCCCTCGAACCTCACAATCGCTGAAAAGCGCAGTGAAGAAACAAAGGCAGACTCTATGTCTAATTTGAAAACTAGCCTGACGCCGCCAACCATGGATGACGACTATGCCTTCAGCTCGATTGATCTGGTCGGGCAGTGCCTGGCCGATGAGGCGCGCACGCAGGCTTTCGGGCAGGCGATTGGCGGCGTTGTGCAGCCACATCATCTGGCGCTCGATCTCGGCGCCGGTTCCGGCATCCTCGCGCTCTTCGCGGCCCGAGCAGGCGCGCAACGGGTGATAGCCGTCGAATACGACCGCTACGTCGCTGCCGTCGCCAGAGAGAACTTCAGGCGCAATCCCGCAGGCGACGCCATCCGGCTGATCGAAGCCGACGCCAGAAACCACGTCTTCGGAAAAGGTCTCAGGTTCGACGTCGTGATCGCGGAGATGCTCACTACCGGATTGATCGATGAAGCGCAGGTTCAAGCCACCAACAATCTGCACCGGCAGGGAGTCGTCACGGGCGATACAACCTTCATTCCGGCGCGGCAGGAGACCTTCGTCACGCTCGCCCACACAGACTTCGAGATTTACGGTTTCGATCTGCCTATGGTCAGACATCTGTGGGATGGGCTTAACGAGGATGAAGAGTTCCAGGCCATGAGCCGCACGGAGCTTTTGAACTCGATTGAATTTGCGCGCCCTCAGCCGGAAGACTTTGCGGCGAAGATTGATTTCGAGATCACGGAGCCGGGCGTCGTCAACAGCATCTACCTGACCAGCCGCTCTTACCTGACCGAAACGATCATCCTCGATGACACTCCCACTTTGAACGCGCCCGTTCTGCTTCCGGTTGATGAAATAGAAGTACACGAGGGAGAGCGGGTCAGTCTGGAAATCTCTTACCGGTTTGGCGGCGGCTATCGGCGCTTCAAAGTAGAGGGGAAAATAGCAGAAAGGGCTTGCCTGCTATGAATGGTCTGAAGTTCCACTGGATTAACGCCAAACTCAGGGCAACGAGTATTGGCTGGGGGCACGGTTTATTCACTTCAGAGCCAATCTCGAAAGACGAAACTCTGATTGTGTACGGCGGTCACGTTATAACCACAGCAGATTTCTGCTCTCTATCGGAGGAACTTCATGCTTATCTCTACCAAATCAGGGACGATCTTTTTATGGGGCCGACAAGCGCCGACGAGGTCTCTATAGCGGACTTCCTCAATCATAGCTGCAACCCCAACGCCGGATTCCGAGGCGAGATTGTGCTGGTGGCAATGAGAGACATCGTGGTGGGAGAACAGGTCACGATTGATACGGAGCTTGGAGAATGTTAGCCGACCGTTTCTATAAACAGGTCGCTCCTACGGAGCTAAGGCTGCGACAAGCTTTTCAAGCAGCGTCTCACTTTTGCGGAAAATCTATGTGGCTGTACTTTGCGCTTTCATCCACGTTCTTTTGGGCGCTCGTTCACACTCTCGACGCTTACTGCGTTGAACGCGTATTCGACAAAGCGTGGATGGGAGTGATCACAAGCGGCCTGTCGTCTCTGGTCGTAATTCTTGCTTTGCCTTTCGCGGCTCCATTCGTGGCGTGGGAGGCGCCGGGGTGGAGAGCAATCACGCTGGCGATGCTGGCTGGCGCGTTAGTTCAGCTTAGCCAGGCGCTGTATTTCCAGGCTCTCGAATACAGCGAAGCCGGAATCGTCGCGGCCTACTGGAACATGGTTCCGATCATCCTGCCGATTGCGAGTTATTTTCTGCTGGGACAGAGCCTGAGCGTTGCGCACTACATCGGCATAGCGGTTCTGGTCATCGTCTCCGGCGCCTTCTGCCTGCTGGAATCGCAGTTCAACGGGCAGATTCGGTCTTTTTATCTGATGATCGTCGCCTGCCTGTTGCAGACCGCGTTCTTCCTGGTCAACAAGGCGCTCTTCGATCATTGCTCTTTCTTCATCGGGTTTCTACTCGTGACGCTGGGAATCATTGTCAGCGGATCAATCCCGCTGCTCTTTTCGCCAATCAGAAAGGCGTTCGCTGGCAATATGGCGACGTTGAAGCCGGCCATCCCAATGCTGGTCGGGATCGAAGTGATCAATCTGGTGGCTTACTTCTTCAGCCAGCGGGCGATCAGTCTGGGCGAGCCGTCGTTGGTTGCTGCGGTCGAGTCTTCCGTTCCGGCTCACACGTTCGCGCTGTCGGCGGCGCTGTTCGTGTTGGCGCCGCAATTCGGAGACGCCAGGGCGAAAGAGCGGTTATGGCTCAAGCTGCTGTTGGTCGGCGCGATGGCGGTTGGTGTTGGTCTCGTGTCGGATCGGTTTGTGTGATGCCCCGGTTTGAGAGGCAGAATGTTGTTTTTACCCGCGCCTGCTTTTCACGGCGCGCAAGCTCAACCGTGGCCAGCGGCTCAGGTGGTGATGTGTCAGCAAGAGGGAAAGCAGACCACGGGCACTGGCTCCGGCGGCAAAAATGAGGCGTCGCGACAAGAATCTTCTGAAGAGAGATTGCTCGAAGGCAAGGATTTCGTCGTGCGGAACCCATTTCAGGTAAATGAGGCGCAACCATCCACGGCGCAACAGAGCAGCGTCACGACCACCATCTTCATCGAGCGGAACTTCGCGGTTGATACGCCGTTCCACGAAGTCGCGGCGACGGTGCGGCGGGACGTGAAGAGATTCGGGCTGGATGCGTTCCAGCTTTTCGTTGACGGTTTTGTTGACGGGCCGGACAGGTTCTTCCAGATGCGGCTCGAAGGATGCCGCGACTTTTCTTCGGGCGTCTCGTTCCGCGCTTCATTTTGCGCTGGCGCCGGAGCTTTGTTCGATCCGTTCTCGAAAAGCTTCCATCCGCGCGGCGCGGTCAGCGGGGAAGCGGAATATTTGGGTGGCAGGCTCTACAGCGCAGGGTTTTACGAACAGAATCTTTCCGGGCCGCCGTTCACCTACTTCGAGCACGAGCACGGGGTGATGATCTTCGATTTCGAGCGGGGGCGAATCGTGACCGCCTTCAACCAACGCACGGCGAACCGGGCGCGGGCGAAGGTGGAATTGGATTTCGGGAGGGTGGCGTTTTACGGGCTGTTCGGACCGCGCGGCGTCAACCAATCGCCGGTTGCTATCGGAACCCGCTTCACTTTCTGACCGCAAATTGCGACGCGTATTTCGTCTTGTCAAAAAAATATTCAGCCGATGGTCTATTTCGCCTGTCTTTTTCGCCTATTGGGTAGGAGCAGATAGCTGTCTGCGTCCTATGGCGCCGATGATGGGAAATGTGCCCCAAGCCTCTACAAAAACCAGCCAGAAAGGCAGGGGTATATGACAATTGGTATCAAGGATAGCTCCGCATCAGATCAGCCAGCCAACTCGCTCACAATCAATTGTCTGGGCCGGTTTCGCGTTTACTTGAACGATCGGGTCATTACGCATTGGCCCAGTTTGAAAGGCCAGGCCATCCTCAAGTACCTGGTCGCGCATCACGGAACGCCTATCTCCAAAGATGTTCTGATGGACGTGTTCTGGCCCGATGCCGATCCTGAGAGCGCGCGGCGCAATACGCATCAGGCAATCTACAACCTGCGACAAATCTTGAGACGCGGCGAGCCGGATTTCCAACCAATTCAAAGAGAGAATGAACGCTATCAACTCAACCCGGAGATCAACCTCCGGCTCGATTTCGAAGAGTTCACGCGGAACGTTCAGTTGGGGCGGCGGTTGCAAGCGTCAGGACGTTGGGATGAAGCCGCCGCAGCCTACCGATGCGCTGAAGAGCTTTATCTCGGCGATTTTCTCGAAGATGACAGGTACGAAGACTGGGCCAGCCCGATGCGCGAAAAGTACCGCAGCCTGTACCTCGACCTGGTTGACCGTTTGAACGAGTACAACTGGCAAAAAGGCGATTATGCGTCCGTGATCGAGCTGTGCCAGAAAATGCTGGCCAAAGATAATTGCGATGAAAAGGCGCACCGCCGGTTGATGCAGTGTTACCAGAATCAGGGACAGCGCGGCCGGGCCATTCGCCAGTATCAGCGGTGCGTTGAGGTTCTCAAGCATGAGCTTGACGTGTCGCCTTCGGCGGAAACCCAGAGCCTCTTCGACAAGATGGTTCTGGCGCGCGTATAAACCTCATCCCGTAAAATTTTTCGACCCGTGCGGACGGTAGGCGGAGCCTTTGGAGTGCTGCGGCTTTGACGCAGCACTCCAAAGGCTCCGCCATGTTTTTAAACCGTCCGCACAGGTCGAAATTTTTTCGTTGTTTGATCGCAAATTGGACGGAAATTGAGAGCCGATTGAACCTGAGCGTCTAAGTTGCTCCCGACTCTAGCCGGGTTGAGCGTTCAACCAGGGTGAAAATAGAGTTTTCAACCATTGCCAAGAAAGGAGCAAGAAACAATGTCTATCAGACCAGCAACAAGAATCAAAGCTCAAGATGAAGTCCTTCGCCAAGTCGAGACGCCGGAGCACACCCCGGCCCCGGATAAAGCCGTGACGGCCGAAGAGGTAAAGAAGTGGGTGGAAACCGAATTGCAGTCCGCGCTCGAAAAGGCTCGAGAGAGGCCGAAGCCTCTGATCGCCCAACCGCTTTTCTGGTGGGAAATCTATGCCTTCGTTATCCAGCCGGGCGCTCAGTTGGTTCCGCCAGCCAGCTTCTTCGATAGCCCGCTGCTGCCGCATAAGGTGATCCGGGTCGGCGAGCAGGCCTTCATCGTGACCGTGGTCGTCCTGAACCCATTCAGGCTGTCTCAGGATCGGAACATCGTTCCCTGTGACTACCTCTCGATTTGGAGTACGCCTTACGAGATTGATTACCACACCTGCAACGTCACCGAATGTAAGAAAGGGCCAGCCAATCAGAATGCCACACACTCCGGCCATCTGGTTCCCGGTCAATGCTTCTACGTCGACGTTCTGGAATTCACGGCCCAGGAAGAGGGCTGCATTTTCGAGACGAACGTCTGCGCGCGCATCCTCGGCTGCGAGCACGACGGGAATCGCCGGCAACAGCTCGCGCCGCCGTTTGCCGGTTTCGCGCGAACGACGATCAATCTCGATCCAGAGCTGTTTTTCCCTTCGCCGCTTCTGGGGTTCGACAACCCTCTCCGCTACATGGTCTACGAATAGCGAAGCGCCCAATCCTATATGGCAATGCTGGTTCGGCCTCTTGAGGCCGAGCCAGCGCTGCCAGCGCAAAGGAGGAAACATATGTCATCCAAAAAATCCGGATCCGCAAAGCTTGTTGGCAGCGGTGAGAAAACCGATGTCGCTTCTTCCTTTCCCGAATCTATCAATCAATCCGAAGCGGCGGATAAGCCAGTTGATGTCAAAGATGATTTGCGGCAAATCCCGCCGGCAAAAAAACGCCAGTTTGAAAAGCATTGGAAAAAGGACTGGGTGGAGGTGGCCGATTTTTTCGTCTCTTTTGGTTACGAAGCTACCAAAAGCGGAGAGAAAAAATTGCAAACGCGGGTAATTCATTACGAAGGCGAAAAAGAACAGCAATGGAAAAACATCGCCCAGGATTCGCTTGTCGAATGGATGTTAGATCAGGCGAAACCCTGGCTTCCTCCCGACGCCGAACTGCAAAGCCGGGAACCCGCTTTAAAAGAAGCTGAACCCGAAGAGTCATCGCCGCCTTTCTCCTCACTGCTGGAAATAACCGATTTGCAGCTCTCCGAAGACGGCGCCCGGGGAAGAGCGGGCTTACAGGAAGGCAATCTACAAACAGAATGGACGTTGAGGTTGCCTGCTTCGGCGCGTGAGTTTATCGAAAACGGTCTTTCGGTCGCTGTCGAAGCGCATCTGGTCAACCTGCAAACAAATCAGTCAACGATTATGTCATCCGAAATCGGTCAATTGTCGCCCGGAGAATTCATTTACGAAATTAGCCAGGACTTCCCTCTGCCCGCAATGGGGGATTACCAGTTATATGTTTCCGCGCGTCTGCTGCCGCCCGGCGAAGCCAGCGTTCAGATTCAAGGCCCTGTCATTCACGTCCAGCCCTGATTGTGCGGTTTGATCCGGCTACCAACAAAAAACGATCCTATCCGATCATTGCTGTTGTTGCTGTTGTTGCTGATCGTCTTCAATCGGGGCGGGCGCGATCCAAGTAGTCATTGTCAGCATCTCTTCTTCCGGCGGCGGAGCATCGGTGGGCGAAACCTGCACGCCGACGCTCAGTTCGCTTTGCGCGATGCCTTTGAAGACTCCGCGCGTCGGCGGCACGTCGGCGTAATCGCGGCCAATCGCGGTGCGGATGTGGCGTTCGCTTGCGACCAGATTGTTCGTGGGGTCGAAACCAACCCAGCCGAGTTCGGGCAGGAAAGCTTCGACCCAGGCGTGTGTGGCGCTGGACGCCGACCGCTCGTGGCCGTTGCCCTCGTGGAAAAGGTAGCCGCTGACATAACGGCACGGAATTCCCAGCCCGCGCACCAGCGTGATCATGATGTGCGCGAAGTCCTGGCACACGCCTTTGCGGGCCAGCAGCGCTTCGTCAATCGGCGAATCAACCGAAGTCGTTTGCGGCGCGTAATCGAAACGCTCGTAGATCGCCGCGTTGATCTCTCTCAACAGATTCAACGGATCGCCGCGCCGTTCGACCTTCAACTCGCGCGACAACTCGGCGAGCAGTTCAGTCTTGAACGTGTACTCGCTCGGCGTCAGGTAATCCCAATACTCGCCGGACTGATTGATCGCGTCCAGCGCCTCCCACGCGCTGGCGTTCAAAGCTTCGGGCAAAGGCGGCGGCGGCGCGATTTCAACCGTGGACTCCGCCGTGATCTTCAACTGCGAATGTTTTCCGGGAATGTCGAAATGGTGAACGACGTTGCCCAGGTGGTCGCGGTAACCGAGTATGCGCGCGCGGCTGCGTGTGAAGCTCGAACTTCAGACACCGCTGGGCGCCTTCGGCGCGCGGCTGCATCCGCACCTCGGTCATGCTTTCGGTGACGGATGGAGTGTAGACAAAACGTGTGACGTGACGGATTGAATAGAACATTCTTTGACTTCAAACCCTCAATCTCAGATCTCAAATTCCCAATCTCGAATCCTCAATCTCAGATCTCAAATTCCCCAACCCCAAATCTCAAGGCGCCAGCGCCGCCTCAATCGAATAAGCGATGTACTGCTGCTGCACCGCATTGTGAATCTGCGCGCACTGCCGCTGGATATTTTCGAGGTAGTGGTGAATGTTGTCGGCCATAATCTCGTCCACCTGCGAATAATCGAGCGTCGCGCGCAACCGCCCGGCCAGCCGCTCGGCGCGCCCGGTTTGGCTGGAGCCGGCCAGCCGCGCGACGGCTCGCAGCGAGGTCTCGATCATCTCGGAGGCGAAGCGGACTGAACGCGGCAGTTCGGAGTTGAGCAGCAGGAACTCCGCGATCCGGTCGGGCCGCAGGTCGGCGGTGTAGGTCTGGCAATAGGCTTCAAACGCCGTGCAGGATTTGAGCAGCGCGACCCACGAGATGTAATCCTGCCCGCCCGCCGATTGATCCGGCGAATCGAGCATCGTGCGCAGGTTGACATCGAGCAGCGTCGCCGTCGCGCTGGCGCGTTCGATGTACCGGCCAAGCTGGATGAAATGCCAGCCTTCGCCGTGCGCCATCGTCGAATCGGTGAGGCCCTGGAACAGGTGCGAGCCTTCCTTGACCGGGCGGTAAAACTCGTGCGGCTGCGCGTAGATATGGTCAATCCTGGCGCGGCGGACTTCCAGATAAAGTTGGTTCAACTGCTCGTACATTTCGGAGCTGATCTGTTCGCGCACCTGGCTGACGTTTTCGCGCGCGGCGGTGATGCAGGAGACGAGCGAAACCTTGTTGTCGGTGTTGAAAGTCAGATGGTCGGTCAGGCAATAAGCATCGCATGGATCCACGTCAGGCCCGGCCGACCGCAAACTCGACATCACCAATTGCCATCGCTGCTCGGTGACCTGCGACGATTGGTCGAGCGTCATGTTCAGATTCAGATCGAGCAGACGGGCCGTGTGCTCGGCGCGTTCGAGGTACCGGCTCATCCAATAAAGACTGTCAGCGACTCTTGAAAGCATACAACGATTACGGATTGCGGATTGCGGATTGCGGATTGCGGATTGCGGATTTTAAAGACAGCGTATTCAGTCGCCATCACGAATCCGCAATCCGCAATCCGCAACCCGCATTAGGAAAGAACCCAGGTGTCTTTGCTGCCCCCGCCTTGCGACGAATTGACGACCAGCGAGCCTCGGCGCAGCGCGACGCGCGTCAAACCGCCGGGCACGATCGTCACTTGGTCGCCGTAAAGGATGTACGGGCGTAGGTCAACGTGGCGCGCTTCGACCAAGCCGTCAATGAAGCACGGCGCGCGTGACAGCGCCAGCGTTGGTTGCGCGATGTAGTTGCGCGGGTCGGCCAGGATTCTGCGTCTGAACTCCTCGCGCTGTTCGGCTGCGCTGTGCGGGCCGATCAGCATTCCGTAGCCGCCAGATTCGCCCACAGCCTTGACGACCAGCTTGTCCAAGTTTTCGATCACGTGTTGTCGCTGCCTTTCGTCGTCGAGCAGGTAAGTCTCGACGTTGGGCAGGATCGGGTCTTCCGCCAAGTAGTATTTGATGATCGCCGGCACGTAGGCGTAGAGCGCCTTGTCGTCGGCGATGCCCGTGCCGATAGCGTTGGCTAGCGCGACATTGCCTGCGCGGTAGGCGTTGAACAATCCTGGGACTCCCAGGATCGAGTCGGGTTTGAACGCCAGCGGATCGAGGAAATCGTCGTCAACGCGGCGGTAGATCACGTCAACCCGCCGCAACCCGGCGGTCGTGCGCATATAAACGACATTGTCGTGAAGGAGCAGATCGCGCCCTTCGACCAACTCAATTCCCATCTGCCGCGCCAGAAAAGTGTGTTCGTAGTAAGCCGAATTGAAAACGCCTGGCGTCAGCAGCACGATCGTCGGGTCGGGGCGAGGCGAAAGAGCGCGCAGCGTCGCCAGCAGCGCCCGCCCGTAATGATCAATCGGTCGAACATTGTAGCTGCCGAACAATCCCGGAAAGACTTTCTTCATCACTTGCCGGTTGGCGAGCATGTACGACACGCCGCTCGGCACGCGCAGGTTGTCTTCGAGCACGGCGAATTGCCCGTCGTTGAGCCGCACCAGATCGGTGCCGACCACGGAAACATAAATATCGCGTCGCACGCGAATGCCGCGCATCTCGCGCCGGTAATGCTTGCAACTGTAAACCAACTCGCGCGGAACCAGGCCGTCGCCGAGGATTTTTCCGTCGTGGTAAATGTCTTTGAGGAACAGGTTGAGCGCGGTGATGCGCTGCGTCAGCCCCTTCTCAATCGTCGCCCATTCGTCAGCGGTGATGATGCGCGGCAGCAGGTCGTAAGGGAAAATCTTCTCCGTGCCTTCGTCGTGGCCGTAAACGGTGAAAGTGATGCCCTGGTTGAGGAAGGCGATGTCGGCGGTCTGCTGCCGCTGCTTCAATTCAGCGGGCTGTAATTCCAGCAGGCGTTGGAAGAGCGCGTGGTATTGGCTTCGCGGCTCACTGGCCGCGGTAAACATTTCGTCATACGCCGCATCAAGCTGATAGTTGACGAAAGGCGGTGAAAGTGAGCCTGGCCCGATTTGTTGCTGTTGTTGCGCCATCGTTGCTTCAAATGAGATGTGGCGCGCAGGACGTTCAACTGCGCCTCAATATTTTTGCTGGTGACTATTACGACTGCTGGCTCAGTTGATGGACTCGGCCATTTTGCATGGGTTCGGAGCCTTTGGCAAGCGTCAGCAATGCTACTACCTTGCTCGGAGTAATGTTTCTCATATTCGTCCTTTTCAATAGGAATGCGGAAGCGGTAGGATTGCTTGGCGCTCGCGAGCAGGCGCTGACACTGAGTAGCAGACGGATGATTGTTTTATGGAATTGACACGAGAAGAACGAGAGCAGGTCAAAGCCCGCATCATTGGAGGCGTGGCAATGGTGAGAAAACAGATCGTAAATATTCTTTTGATTCTGACAGCCCTCTGTCTGTCAGCCTCGGCGCAACAGCCAACCATCACCGGTAAAGTGGTGGCCGTCGAGGATGGCGACATACTTACGGTTCTCGACGCTGAGAAGCGCCAACACAAAATCAGGCTCGACGGCATTGATGCCCCCGAAAGCGCCCAGGCGTTTGCCGATAAGGCCAGGCAATCGCTCTCAGATTTGGTTCGCGGAAAGACGGTCACGGTTGCCAGTTCAAGAGTAACTCGCAACGGCTGGATCGTCGGCAAAGTCACGCTTGACGGCAAAGACATCAATCTTGAACAGATCCGCCGCGGTTCTGCCTGGTTCTATCGCAAATACGCAAACGATTTGAGCCATGCTGACGCCAGGATTTACGAACTGGCCGAATCTGAAGCGAGAGACAAGGGACGTGGATTGTGGGCCAGCCCTGGGCCGATCCCGCCGTGGGAGCTTCGAGCGGCGCAGCGCGGGCCATCAGCCGAATGGGAATTGGAAGCGGACGACGTCCGGATCATCGGCAATCGCAATTTGATGATCTATCACAGACCGGATTGCCCGGATTATGACAAGGTGGCGGAACGTGACCGCATGCCGTTCAAGACAGAGGCGGAAGCGGAGGCGGCGGGGTATAGGAAGGCGCGGAATTGCCCGTAAAAAAGCCAGGGCTAAGAAGCCCACGAAGAAGAAAGGAGACGCAGCGAAATGACTATTGAAGAGGTCACTCAAAACCTGCAAACCGTCGCCAGCAACCAGGCGCAGTTTTCATTCGACCTTGACGCCCTGCGTGAGCGGACGGAGAAACTCTCCGGCGCAAGCCAGCTTCTCGAAGAGGCCTCCGCGTTGCATCAGGAAGTGTTGAGAAACCACGAAGCGCGCCAAGCGAAGCTGGAGGAGTCTTTCCGCCATGTCGCGGAGTCTAACCAGCAACTGGTCCAGATGCTCGCGCGTCACGAAGAGTGGCTTGATGAACACGACACCGCGCGCCGTGACGCGGATGATAGATTCGATGCGCTGATCAATGCCCAGGTGAGATATGAGGCGAGGCAAGAGCGGCTGGAAGAGGCTTTCCGGCGTATCGCCGAAGCCCATCAAACTCTTGTTCAACTCATCAGCATTCACGAGGAAAGACTCGACGCCGGTGACGAAGCGCGGGCGCACACGGACGTGCGGCTCGACGGGCTGATTGACGCGCAGATCGGCTTTGATGAGCGGCTGGCTCGATTGGCGGACGCGCAGGCCCAGTATCGGCGACAGGCCGAAGAGCGTGGCGCCCGGCTGGATGAGAAACTCGCGCAGCTTCAGGCAGCGCAGGCCCGCACTGACGAACAGATCAAGCTACTGCTCGATCGCAACGGCTCAAATTAGAGAAAGGATCAACGAAATGACCGAAGACAACACCGCAGACCTGACGACGGATGAAATGCTCAGAATGATCCTGGAACGGCTCACCCGGCTTGAAGCCCAGGCCCAGGCCCAGGCGGAAGAGAGAACGAACACAACCCGCCCGCTGCTCGACCGCGCGATTGCCGAGATGATCCAGACGCGCGAGGTGTTGATTGAGAGACTGGAAAGAGTCGAGAAGGAAATCCGGCTGTTCGGGCGCAAGATGGACATCTTCAACGAAGAGCTATTGGAGTTGCGGCACGGGCACAGGGAAGTTGAAGAGCGGGTGAGCGCACTCGAGCAGAGGCCAAATTGACTGTTTCACATTACCAGAGCTGCGCCGGGCAAAAGGCGTTGGTGGTAGAAGTGGTTGCAGGTGACTGAGAATGAATGGCGTCCCGTACGGGATTTGAACCCGTGTTGCCGCCGTGAAAGGGCGATGTCCTGGACCGGGCTAGACGAACGGGACGCAAAATCGGTCGTTCAGCGCATCAATAATCAAGAGGAAAATCTCACAAGTTGCTGAACGAAGGGCAGATGATACTGATCGGGTTATAGTTCGTCAACCGGGGCGCCAGGAAAATTTCGTCTACCAGCGAACGGCAATCTCTCGGCTGCGCGCTTTTTCGCCCGCTTGTTCGGCTTTTTGGCGCTGTGCTAGACTCACCGCTTGAAATGAGCTTCCTGAAGACGCCATGTTTCACTTCGCTGGAGAAGAACCAGTCTTGCAATCATAGACTTCAACTTGCCCGTCCTCATTGCGGCTTCCGACAGGTTTGCGCAATGGCGGACGGCTTTTCAATTTAGGATTCACTTTGATGAGGCTAGCTAATTTGCAATTTGAGATTTCCGTTTTGACGACACGACTGGCCCGGCCATTCGGGCTGTTGATGATTCTGTGTCTTTCATTCGCCAGCGCATCCGTTAATGCGTTCGGGCAGGGGTTTTCGTTCATCAATCCGTCAGCGAGCGCCGCTTCGCAGGCGGCGCCGGACACAGTGGTCGTGATGCCGTTCGAGAACCGCTCGCAGATGGGCAAATACAACTGGATTCGCGAAAGCTTTGCGATTCTGCTCGACGACGTGCTCGACGTGCCGGGCATCAGCGTCATCAGCACTGACGAGCGCAACCTGGCTTTTGAAAAACTTCGTTTGAGTCCGAACGATTTGCTGACGCGCGCGGCGATGATCCGCGTGGCCGGAACGGCGCAGGCCAATCTGGCGCTCGTCGGCGAATTCGACATCGGCGAGGACAAGGAGAGCACGACGATTGCCATCACCGCCCGGTTGATCGAAACGCGCGAAGGGCGCTTGGTCGGCAACAAGGTCTTCAACTACAGCGGCCCGCTCGCCGATTTGCAGCAATGGCAGGGCCAGTTGGCCTGGAACATCGTTTACGAACGCAATCCGTCGTTGCCTTACTCGAAGGATCAGATGATCCGCCGCGCGAGGAAGGTTCCGCCGCTCGCCTACGAGAGCTTCATCAAAGGCATTCAGACGCGCGATCCGAAGCTGCGCGAACAATTCCTGCGCCGCGCGATTCAGGAGTACGAACGCGCGGGCGAAGCGGGACGATTCGCCCAGGCGATCTACGAACTCGGCCTGCTGAATTACCGTCAGGCCAATTTCGCTGAAGCCGTGAAACGGTTCAAAGAACTGGACAAGAATGACGACGATTATTCAGAGAGCCTGTTCTATCTGGGGCTGGCCTCGCACAAAGCCGGAGACAACAACGAAGCTCTCGCGGCGTTTGAAAAGCTGGCTGAAGCGGCTCCACTGCTCGAAGTGGTGAACAACGCAGGCGCAGTGGCGCTGGCCAAAGGCGAAAACGAAAAAGCGTTGCAGTTGTTGCGCCGCGCTCTGGCCAACAATCCGAACGATGCGGTCTACCGGTTCAATTACGGTTATGCGTTGTGGCGGAACCAGAAATTCGCTGAAGCCGCAGAGCATTTGCGTGTGATAGCGAAGGCCAATCCGCGCGATGGCGAAGCGCAGTTCTTGTTGGCGAAATCTCTGACGGCGGCGGGACAGCAGGCCGAAGCGGCGCAGGCCGACAACGAGGCCAAACGCCATTTGCCGAATTACGCCAAATGGTCTGTCGCGCCCGACAAGATGCCGCCGCTGGCCAGGCTCAAGGAGGATTTCAATCGCGCGGCGTTTTACAAAATGGAGCGCCAGCAGCAAGCGGCGTCGAGTCGCCCGCCAGCGCAGCAAACGCCGATTCGGCAGAGCCTGGACCGCGCGCGGCAATTGATCTCAGCGGGCAACGATGCCGAGGGGTTGAACGAATTGCAGCGCGCGCTGGCGATTGATTCGGCCAACGCCGAAGCTTATTTCCTGCGCGGGATCATTTACCAACGCCGAGGCCAAACGGAGAGCGCGATCAGCGCTCTCCAAACCGCCGTGTCGTGGAGTCCGCGAATGATCGAAGCGCACATCGTGCTGGGGCGACTTTATCTGGTTCGCGGAGATCGCGCGCAGGCGCTGGCCCATTGTCGGCAGGCGATCGGAATTGATCCGCAGAACCGCGACGCGATTGCGTTGAAGCAGCAGATCGAAACTGGCCGCTAGCTCGAACTAAAATTCTTTCTTCGATCATCCCGCCGCCATTTTTCTCGCACTCTTCAATCACATATAATTCGTATAGCTTATCGAAAGGTCGGTCGGACAAACTGAATCGGGCTGGATTGCATCAAAGGCGCGCCTGTGGACGGTGAATGATTGATTTTGTCCGCGGCGCCAATTGAGCAGAATGATTACTCAAATCAAATACCCTTCGCGTAAAAAAGGCTTGCTGCTGGCGGCGCTATTCTCCGTTCTGGCGCATCTGGTCATAATCGCCACGATTCGGGTGGCGCCGATAGTCAGCATCGCGCTGGGATTCCGTGACCTCGAATATGTCGAGGAAGATTACAACCGCGCCATCCTGATTGATTTCTCCAAAAAGCTGCAATATCCGCCCGGCTATCTGGGCTTCCGCGCGCCGCAAAAAACCAAATCGCTCGCTGAGGTGAAAAAAGCGGAAGAGCGCCACCGCCGTCTGGAAGCGAAACGGCGTCAACTTGAAATCGAGCGTGAGCGTGAGCGCGAAGAAATCGCAAGACGCGAGGCCGAGGAGAAAGCGAAAGCCGAGGCAAAGACTCAAGATGTAGCCAAAGCCGAGTCAGCGCCTGTGCCTGCGCCAACGCCGAAGCCTGACGGTTACGGAAATTTCGGCAAAATCAACACCGCGCCCATCAAAGACCAGATTCAACGGCTCTATCAGGCGAAGAAAGACGGGCAACTCGCCATTCCGGACGGCAAATTCAAAGTCGGCGTGTCGGGCATGGTCAATCCCGACGGCACGCTCTCCAATTATCGGATAAGCATTCCCTCGGGCATCAAAGAAATTGACGCCGCCGCATTGGCCATCCTGGCGGCGGTCAGCGAGAGCCGCGCGCTCGGCCCGTTGCATCAACTGAGTTCGCTGAGCCTGGTTCTGGACATTGATCAGAGCGCGCAATTGATCGCCACGGGTTTTACGAGCAACGAAAACGACGCGGTGAACATAGCCAATCTGGCGCACGCCGCATTGCTGATCGCCCGCTTCAAGAAGAGCAGCGACCAGGCGGCGATGGTCATGCTCAACAATTTGAAAGTTCAACGCAGCGGCAATCGCATTCAGGCGATCATCACTGTTCCGAAAGAGATGGCTAAGGACACGCTGGCCAAGACAATGGACAAAAGCCCGTGATGAAAAACGCCAGCCGCGCGACACCCTTACTCAGCGAAGAACTTGATCAGTTCCTCATTCACCTCATCCGCTTTCTCAATGAAGAATAAATGGCCCGCCTGGTCGAATTCGATCAAACGCGCGTTGGGAATGCGCGCGGCAAGAGCGCGCGAATTGGCCGGCGGGATCAACACGTCGTCCGCGCCGGTCAGGATCAGCGTATACGCCGTGATTTGCGGCAGACGATCATAGGCGTCGAAGGCCCAGATGGCGTTGATCTGATTCTGGTAGGCGTGCGCCCGCTGCCGGTTGTCAACCATCAACGGGAACATCTCTTCGATCAATTGTGGGTTGTTTTGTTGCGTGTACGGCGAGTAGTTGAACGCCACGCATTCGCGCACTACCTGCTGGCGCGGCTTGCCCGGAAGGCTTTTGAAAATGTCTGTGACCCACTGTGGTGACGGAGTGCAGTGTTTGATCCCGCTGTGCGTGCAGCCGAGCGCGAGCTTCTTCACCCGATCCGGATGTCGCAGCGCAAGCTCCTGCGCGATCATCCCGCCCATCGAAACGCCGAAAACGTGCGCGGATTCCAGCCTGAGCGCATCGAGCAACCCGGCGGCGTCATCCGCCATTTGCGCGATGGAGTAAGGTTCTTCTGGTTGATCGGTTTCGCCCACGCCGCGATTGTCGAAGGTGATCACGCGGAAACGCTCGGAGAGCGCAGGGATTTGCCGCGCGAACCCGGCGCTTCTTCCGGCCAACCCGTAGATCAGCAGCAGCGGCTCGCCTTCGCCGTGGACTTCGTAGTAGAGGTTGATGTCGTTGATTTTGACTTGAGGCATTTTGGGCGCAATATCCGCAGTTGCAAAAGTTCCATCTAAAACCGCGCGCAGTATATCAAGGAGCGAAGAGACCGCCAAAAGAGTGATTGCCAACCACTGGGCAAACGCGCGCTTCATCCGTATACTTCCGCCGTTCGTCTGAACGAATCCCAACACTGCCCCGAACGCCCCGAAAATTGGTTACCTCAAAGCCCAGGAGATACTCGACAGTGGATAACCGTTTTTTTGAGCAGCCCGTCCTCAATTCCCCTTATGCCTACCCCGCGCGCCATTGGGAGCTTGATAGCCAGGGGCAACCGACTCAACAAATCATCGAAAGCCGCCGCCGCGCGGAGTTCATCACGCCGATTCCAAAACCCAGAAAGCGAAAAGGCGCGGCTGACCAGCAACAGATGGTTTTCGACGAAGGCAAGGGGCTTTCGACCGAACAACAGCAATACGATCCCACGCCGATCATCAACGAGCTTCGACATTACGTTGACCAATGGCGCAGTTTGCCGAATCCCGCCGATTGGCAGGTCACGCCCGAAACGGCGCGTCTGTTGCAGCATTGGCGGCATGATCAATTCAACGACATCCGGCCTTTCTTCTGCCAGGTCGAAGCGGTTGAAACGGCGATCTGGCTGACTGAAGTCGCGCCTGAACTCGGCGCCAGAGGCCGTCGCTTTTCGCGCGATGGCTGGCCCGGAGATCGAGCGCTTCCGCCGCGAGATCATCGAGCGCACCGGCGACCGCCGCCAGGCCGACAACCTCAGCGATCAAGCCCTGCTGCGCGAAGTGATGAACACCGTCGGCAAGCCCGATCAACTCGGCGAATCCATTCGTTGCGTCGTTTCGGTCTCGATGCTGACCGAAGGCTGGGACGCGAACACTGTCACACACGTGCTGGGCGTGCGCGCTTTCGGCACGCAGTTGCTTTGCGAGCAGGTGATCGGACGCGCGCTGCGCCGCCAGTCTTACGAACTCAATGAAGACAATCTGTTCAACGTCGAATACGCCGATGTGCTGGGCATTCCCTTCGATTTCGCCACCAAGCCGGTCGTTGTGAAACCGATAGCGCCGCGCGAAACCATTCAGGTCAAAGCCGTGCGCCCTGACCGCGACGCGCTCGAAATCCGCTTTCCGCGCGTCGAAGGCTACCGTGTCGAACTGCCGGAAGAACGGCTGTCCGCCGAGTTCAATGGCGACTCCGTGTTGGAATTGACGCCCGATCTGGTCGGCCCTTCGATCACGCAAAACGCTGGCATCATCGGCGAAGTCGTTGATCTGAACCTGAAACATCTGGGCGATCTGCGGCATTCGACGCTTCTGTTTCATCTGACCCAGCGGTTGCTCTACACCAAGTGGCGCGACCCTGACGGAGAAGCCCAGCTTCATCTGTTCGGTCAGCTCAAACGCCTCACCAAGCAATGGCTCGACACCTGTCTGGTTTGCAAAGGCGGCACATACCCGGCGCAGTTGATGTATCAGGAACTGGCCGATATGGCCTGCGAGCGCATTGCCGCCGGCATCGTGCGGGCTGAGCTTGGCAAGCGCCCGATCAAGGCCGTGCTCGATCCTTACAATCCGACCGGCTCGACCATCCACGTCAAGTTCAACACGTCGAAGACCGAACGCTGGGAGACCGACGCGCGCCGTTGCCACATCAACTGGGTCATCCTCGACAGCGACTGGGAAGCCGAATTCTGCCGCGTGGCCCAGTCGCATCCGAAGGTCAAAGCCTACGTCAAAAATCACAACCTCGGACTGGAGGTTCCGTACCGCTACGGCTCCGAGACGCGAAGTACATCCCCGACTTCATCGTGCTGGTGGACGATGGACGCGGCCCCGAAGACCCGCTGCATCTGATCGTCGAGATCAAGGGGTACCGGCGGCAGGACGCGGTCGTGAAGAAGGAGACGATGGATGTTTATTGGATTCCCGGCGTGAATAACCTGGGCAATTATGGCCGCTGGGCGTTCGCCGAATTCACCGACGTGTTTCAGATGGAAGAAGATTTCGCGGCGAAGGTTGAAGCCGAGTTCGACAAAATGATTGATTCGGCTGCTGCGCGGTCGGATACACAAAATGTACCGTAGACTGTCCAGTCTGCGGAAGCTTGCGCTACTCGAGCATTGTCGGAGAAAGAGCGCCTCCATCGAGGGACGAGTTCTCTTTGAGTTTCTCAGTGAATGAAACATCCGCAGACTGGACAGTCTACGGTACGTTGCGGCCGGATACACAAAATGTACCGTAGACTGTCCAGTCTGCGGAAGCTTGCGCTACTC
>Ga0187892_10001867_pt1 | contig 45787 bp, 41 predicted proteins | sample MA1701073metaG_FD_139345 | JGI IMG/M metagenome (GOLD analysis project Ga0187892, IMG submission 139345) | Bio-ooze microbial communities from a basaltic lava cave in the Kipuka Kanohina Cave System on the Island of Hawaii, USA - MA170107-3 metaG ...
CGGTGGCGGCCACCGAGCAGCCGTCGCAGCTGCCGCCCACCATCCAGATCAGGTAGATCTTCTCGAGCGGGCCGAGGCGGATCTTGGACGTGTCAGGCTCCACCGCCCGTGAACGCACGCCGACCGGCGCCATCGGGTCGAGCGGGTTCTGGCGCCAGTCGAGATACTGGCCGCCGGCGGGCATCACGCCGGTGCTGCCACCACTGGACGCACTCGCCGGCACCGGTGCGGAACCCTGCCGCGCCTTGCTGCCCGTCGACCGTCCTCTACCCGAACTTCCAGTTGCCATCGGGATAGACCCCCCCTTTTGGGTCGTACTAGAGGTAGACTACACCTATCTGGGAAGGGCGTCAGGGAAAGATTTCCGCCCACGCGCCGTCCCAGCGGTGCGAAAATGAAGCGAACCGTAACCGGGCGAGCACACTCAGTGAGATGTGACCCGTTTGACGAGCGAGCCCAGTGAGCGAGGTACCCGGGTGAGTGAGACACTAGACGCTCCGCACTGCGGCGCACTGAAGTCGATGTTCTGGCGGAGCGAGATCCTCCAGGTCATGTACTGGCTCCGTGGCGAGGGGTTCGGGGAGGAGGTCGACGCGTCGGTCATCGAGCGGTTCCTGGGCGTCGACGCCCAGACCGGCATCGAGTACCTCGACCAGCTCGTCGAGGAGGGCCTGATCGAGCGCATCGGCGACCTCTACACCCTCTCCGAGCTGGGGCGCCGTGAGGGCGGGCTCGAGTTCGCCCAGTCCTTCGAGGATCTCACCAACCAGGCCCACGGCGAGTGCGGGCCCGACTGCCCCCACTGCTTCCCGCCCGAGGGCGTCGACAGCGACTGCACCGAGGGGTGCCCGGCGTTCGAGCTCAGCCAGGAGGTCAGCAGAGGATGAAGGTGCAAAGCGACGAGGCCCAGGGCGGCCTCCCCCGCAACTACCTCCGGGCCAGCCTGCTCCTGCTCATTGCCGAGACCCCGGCCCACGGCTACGACCTGCTCGAGCAGATCGGCAACCTCGGCTTGCGCAACGTCGATCCGGGCGGGCTCTACCGGGCCCTGCGGGTCATGGAGAAGGACGGCCTGGTCGAGTCGTGGTGGGAGCACTCCAGCGCAGGCCCGGCGCGGCGCAGCTACCGCCTCACCGAAGAGGGCGTCGAGTGGCTCCACGCCTGGGCGGGGGCCCTGCGCGAGGGCCGGCGGTACCTCACCGCCTACCTCGACCGCTACGACGCCATCGTCGCGGTGGCGCCCGCGGCCGAAGCCCTGGGCTGAGCCCGGGGTGGTGCCGGGAATGCCTTCGGCGGCGCGTACGCTGATCGAGTCATGACTTCTCTCCGAGTGGCCGTCGCCGGCAAGGGTGGGGCCGGGAAGACCACGGTTTCGGCGACCCTTGCCCGCCTCCTCGCCCGCCAGGGTCGCGACGTCACCGTCATCGACGGCGACTCCAACCCCAACGTGGCCGTGGCCATGGGTGTCGACCGAGCCCTGGCCGAGTCCCTCCAGCCGCTGCCCACCACCCTCGTCTCCCGCCGCATGGGCGGTACGGCCCTCAAGGAGCCGATCGACGCCGTGCTGGCCGAGCACTCCATCCCCGCCCCCGACGACGTGCGAGTGCTGATGATGTGCATGCCCAAGCACGCCGACGAGGGCTGCCTGTGCACGTCCCACGCCACCGTGGCCGGCCTCATGAACGACATGGCGGAGCGGGAAGACTCGGTCACGATCCTCGACCTGGAGGCGTCGCCCGAGCACCTGAGCCGGGGCACCACCCGCAACGTCGACTACCTGTTCCTGATCGTCGAGCCCTACTACCGCTCCTACGAGACGGCCAAGCGGATGGCCGCACTGGCCGCCGAGCTGCCCATCGCCCGGGTGGCGGTGGTGGCCAACAAGCTGCGCAACGCGGCCGACGCCGAGGCCATCCGGGAGTACTGCGAGCTCAACAAGCTCAACCTCGACGGCGAGCTGCCGTGGAGCGAGGCCGCCATCAATGCCGACAAGGCGGGCGTGCCGCTGCTCGACTACGAGCCCGCCGACCCCATGGTCGAGGCCGTCGGCAAGGTCGCCGAGCGCATCACCACCACCGTTCCCGCCCTACGCCCCTGATCGGTACGGGAACCGGCAGGGGCGGGTCGGTCGTCCAATCGGTATGGGGCCCGCCTTCCGCTTCCTCCTCGTGGCGGGGTTGGCCGCCGCCTGCAGCTCCGGCGGGCCGGAGGGCTCTTCGGGCGGCTGGTCGGCCGTACCGACGGCGGCAGCGCCGGCAACGGTGAACTGCGGCGACCCCATCGAGGCGCTGGGCCCTGGCGCGCCGGGCCTGGCCTCCCTCGACGGGTCGTTCCCGGCCTCCGTCGGACGGGGCGGCGACGGCACGTTCTCGGGCGCCGTGACGCTGGTGGCCCACCAGGCCCTGGCCGGCGTGGCCTCCCCCCTGGCCGACGTCTACGTCGTGCGCGACGGGTTGGTGGTGACGGTGCCCCTGCCCACGGACGCCGTCGGCACCGCCGTGCGGGTGCCGGCGGGAGGCACGGCCGTCTTCGACGCGGTGGGCACCATCGCCGGCTGCGACGGCCCAGGGGCACGGCTTCCCCCGGGCCGGTACGACGTCTACGCGGTGGTGACGGTCACGGGCGACGGCGGCCCCGGCACCGAGGTGGTGGCCCCCGGCGGGCCCTGGCCCCTCGAGGTGGTGTGAAGGGCGCGGGAGGAGGCCGGCTCCCGTTGCCGGCCTCCTCCCGTGGAGTGGGTGGTGGAAGTCAGGCGGTGACGATCGAGACGCCCAGGTGGCTGGAGATGCGGCTCCACTTCTCGGCATAGCCAAAGCCGTTGCCGAAAGCGATGAACATGCCCCGGATGTGCACGTTGGTGCCGCTCTTGATGTAGAAGGGCGAGCCCGAGTCGCCATTGGTCGGCAGCAGGCCGTTGGTGGCCTGGAACCGGATCACCGGCGACTTGCAGCCCGTCTGGGTGCAGACCTGGGCGGTGGTGGACACCACCTTGTGGCCACATTGCTCGCCCGTGGTCCGGCCGCTGGTGCAGTAGCCGGTGAAGTTGACGACCGGGTCGGCCGCCGCCACCACCGGGTTGCCAGTCGAGCTGTTGACGCCGCCCACGAAGATCCGGCTGCCGTAGGACTTCCCGCCGATCAGCTCCATGTCGTAGGGGGGGATGGGGCCGCGCTGGACGACGTTGCCCACGCTCAGGTTCCCCGTCTCGGTCAGGACGTTGGCGCCCAGCCCGAAGCAGTGGGCGGCGGTGGTGAGGTAGCGGGTGCCGGTCGACTTCTTGACCACGAAGCCGCTGGAGCAGACCGCGCCGCCGCTCTTGACCCCCGAGCCGCCCCAGAAGGGGGACGTGTCGGCCTTGCGGCTGAATGCGTCGCTCAGGCTGGCCTGGCGGACCTCGACGGCGCCGCCGCCCACGGCGGTCAGGGCCCGGACCAGGCCCTCGGGGGCATCGGTCTCGACCACGATCCGGCCCGTCTCCCGGTCGAGGTAGCTGGCGAAGGAGTTCTGGGTGCCGGTCCGCTCGACGTGGCGGGCGATGTTGGCCTGGATGGCCGCCAAGGCCCGCTCCTTGCCCTTGTCGGCCTGACCCGCGGCGCGGCCGGCCGCCGCCTCGGCGTCGAGGACCTGCCGGTCGGCCTCGCCCACCGCCGCCTTGGTCTCCGATTTGGCCTGGTTCCCCTGCGCCGGGCCGATGCCCAACGTCAGCGTGACTCCCGCGATGACCACCGAGGTAAAGATCGTCTTCCTGAACATGGTGTGCCGCCTGTGCCTTTCCCGGGACCGGGCCCTTCCCGTCCCGCCACCACACCGAGCCCGGGACGCGGCCCAGAGATACATGGGGCCCCTCGGCCGCCCGTTTCAGGCAATAGGCGTCGGATTCCGACGCCTATTGCCTAAAACACGCCCTGCACCAGCCCGCCGGCGCGCCGCCCCCGTGACCACGGTCGCATCAAAAGACGGGAAGGCCGCAGACAGCGCGGCCGATGAAGTCGTACAGGGCGTCGGTGGTGGGGGACATGACCGTCGCGGCCCGGGCGTCGCGGAAGGCCCGCTCCACCCCTACCTCCTTGCGGAAGGCGGCGCCGCCGCAGGCCCGCATGGCCAGCTCGGTCACCTCGGTGGCGGCCTCGCCGGCGGCCGCCTTGACCTCCAGCACCCGCAGCATGGTGTCCTCCCGCCCCGACTCGATGGCGGCGAGGGTGTCGCCCAGCAGAGCTGCGGCGGCGTCGGTCTTGACCCGCATCCGGGCGATGGCGGAGCGGGTGACCAGGTTCTCGGCCAGCGATTGGTCGAGGTGCTCGTAGCGGGTGGACCCCACGTGGGCGGCGGCCTTGGTGGTGGCGGCGTCGGCCAGCCCCACCGAGCACGCCGCGCTGAGCACCTGGAAACACGGCAGGACCGTGCCCAGCATGAGGTCGAACCCGCCCCCGTCGGCACCCAGCATGGCGTCGGGCCCGACCGTCACGCCCTCGCCGGTCATGGGCCGGGACTCGTTTCCCCGCAGCCCGAGCCCGTCGAAGGCGGGGCCCAGCGACAGGCCGGGCACACCTCGGGGTACCAGCCACAGCGTGCTCAGCCCCTCGGCGGCGAGGGGCCGGCTCGACCACACGTAGCCGTCGGCCTGGCCGGCCGACGTCACCCAGCTCTTTCGGGCGTCGAGGCGGACGGACCCGTCGCCGTCGCCGGCCTCGCCGGCGGTAGCGGTCGACGTCGGCACCCAGAACATGCTGCGCGACCCCGCCTCGGAGAAGGCGAGGGTGGTGAGGTAGTCGCCGGTGGCGATCCGCCGCCGCACGTCTTCCGGCCCGGTGGCCTCGATCACCGCCGTGGCGCAGTAGTGCATGGTGACGACCATGGCCGTCGAGGCGCAGTGGCGGGCCAGCTCCTGCACCACGGCGGCCGCCTCCCTCGGCCCCCCGCCCAGCCCGCCCACGTCGGAGGAGCTGAGCAGGCCCAGGAGGCCGGCCTGGCCCAGGGCGGCCAGCGCCTCGGCCGGGTACGCCCCCTCACGGTCGATGCGGGGCGCCTCCGGCGCCACGATGTCGCTGACGACGGGCGTCAGAACGTCGAGAACAGCCACGAAATCAAGCCTCCCTCGGGTCTCGATGGTGAATGACCGCCGAGGCACCGGGGAGCGCGCTGCTCAGGGAGCGCCGGCGGAGGAGGTCGCCCGACCGGGCGACCGCTTCGGTCCTGCTCAGCGCCGTCGCTTGGCAGCCCTCTCTGTCAGGAGCGATCCAACGCCCATTCTTGCCGACGGGCCAAGTTCCTGCCCACCGCGAATCGCCTAGATGTAAACTGTCTCTATACAGTTCCTCCCCACGCAATGAGCACCTACTCGCCCAAATCCGAGGCCCTCAAGGCGCTGTACTGGCGTAGCGAGATCCTGCGGTTGATGTACTGGCTGCGGGGCGAGGGCTACGGCGACCTCGTCGACGCTCCCATGCTGCAGCGGTACCTCGGGGTGCGGGCCAACCTGGGTCTCACCTACGTCGACCGCCTGGTCGAGGATGGTTACCTGGTGCGGGACGGGGATTGGTACGCGCTGTCCGATCTCGGGCTCGTGGAGGGCGAGGAGGAGTACCTCACCGCCTTCAGTGAGCTGCTGCGGCCCGCCCACGGGGCGTGCAGCCCCGAGTGCTGGTGCCAGATGTCAGTCGAGGAAGCGGAAGCCTGCAACGCCCAGCGAGAGAGGAAGATCGGCAAGCGATGAGCTCCTACAACGGACGGGATTCCACCAACGGGACCCTCCCGCGCCACTACCTGAAGCCGTGCCTGCTGCTGTTGCTGGCCGAGGGCCCCTCCCACGGCTACGAGCTGCTCGAGCAGGTCCGCCGCCTCGGGATACGAGGCGCGGAGCCCGGCGGGCTCTACCGCTACCTGCGTTCGATGGAGAAGGAGGAGCTGGTCAGCTCCTGGTGGGAGCCGTCCCAGGCCGGGCCCGCCCGGCGCACCTACGTCCTCACCGACCGGGGCCGGACCGCCCTCGACGGTTCGGTGCTCTCCCTGCGAGACGTGCGCGAGATCCTCGTCAGCCTCCTCGACCGCTACGACAGCCTTTCGGAGAAGTCCCCCGCCCACTAACTGTCCGCCCCGCTAACCGTCCGCCCACTAACTGTCCGCCCCACTTACCGGCACGACAGTGCGAGAATGAACATCTGAACGCCCGGCGGGCCCGGGCAATTTGCCCGCCGCAACATCACGACAAGAGGTGCGCGCCATGTGTCTCGGCATCCCCGGCCAGCTCATCGACATCGTTGACCTGTCCGAACATCGAGCGATCGCTGACGTCGACGGCGTCCGTCGCGAGATCAACGTAAACCTGGTCGAGGGTGAGCCGGGCGGCATCAAGGTGGGCGACTGGGTCCTGATCCACGTCGGCTTCGCCATGTCGAGGATCGACGAGGAGGAGGCGGCCCGCACCCTGAGCTTCATCAAGGAGCTGGGCAGCCTCTACGACGACGAGCTGGCCCAGTTCGCGGCCGGCGGATCCGAGGTGCCCATGGACGAGACCGGGGCACCCCTGGCCGCCCCCGCCGAGCCGGAGCCGGAGCCGGAGCCCGAGCAGGTGGCGTCATGAGGTTCGTCGACGAGTACCGCGACCCCGCCGCCGCCCGGGCCTGCGTGGCCGAGATCGAGCACCTGGCCGCCGACCTGGTCCAGAAGCGGGGCGCCCACCTCAAGTTCATGGAGGTGTGCGGCGGCCACACCCACACGATCTACAAGCACGGGATCGAGAACGTCCTCCCTCCCACGGTGGAGCTCGTGCACGGCCCCGGCTGCCCAGTGTGCGTCATCCCCATGGGACGGGTGGACGACGCCATCGCCGTGGCCAAGGCGCCCGGGGTCATCTTCACGTCGTTCGGCGACATGATGCGGGTGCCGGGGTCGTCCCAGAGCCTGCTCGAGGCCAAGGCCCAGGGCGCCGACGTGCGCATGGTCTACTCCCCCCTCGACGCCCTCAAGATCGCGATCAACAACCCCGATCGCGAGGTCGTGTTCTTTGCCGTGGGCTTCGAGACCACCGCCCCCTCGACGGCCGTGACCCTCCTGAAGGCCAAGGAGAAGGGCATCACCAACTTCTCCGTCTTCTGCAACCACGTCACGATCGTCCCTCCCGTCAAGGCCATCCTCGAGTCGCCCGACCTGCGCCTCGACGGCTTCCTCGGCCCCGGCCACGTATCGACCGTGATCGGGAACCACCCCTACCGGTTCGTGCCCGGTGTGTACGGCAAGCCGCTGGTCACCGCCGGCTTCGAGCCCCTCGACATCCTCCAGGCCATCGTGATGCTCTGCCGCCAGCTGCGCGACGGGCGCTGCGAGGTGGAGAACCAGTACACCCGGGCCGTCGTCGACCAGGGCAACCCCAAGGCCCTCCAGACGCTCCGCGACGTGTTCGAGCTGCGCCCCCACTTCGAGTGGCGGGGCCTGGGCTTCATCTCCCAGTCGGCCCTCAAGCTCAACGCCGCCTTCGAGGCCTACGACGCCGAGCTCAAGTTCGAGGTGCCCGGCGTGCGGGTGGCCGACCCCAAGGCCTGCCAGTGCGGCGAGGTCCTCAAGGGCGTCATCAAGCCGTGGGACTGCAAGGTGTTCGGCACCGCCTGCACCCCCGAGACCCCGATCGGCACCTGCATGGTGTCCTCCGAGGGCGCCTGCGCCGCCTATTACAACTACGGCCGCTTCACCAAGCAGCAGACGGTGCCGGTGCAGCTCACCAGCACCCCCGCCAAGGTCGGTTAGGCCCGGGCCGTGGGCGACCTCGACGGGCAGGACGGCCACGGCGGGCCGCCGTCCCGTGAGGATGTCGTCCTGGAGCGGATCGAGGCCTTCCGCCGCCGCCGGCCCAAGCTGCGCGACGAGTTCATCAACTCCGCCCACGGGGCCGGGGGCAAGGCGTCGGCCGCGCTGATCGACGCCGTCTTCCTGGAGGCCTTCCGCAACCCCACCCTCGAGACGATGGCCGACGGCGCCGTGGTCACCCTGCCCTCGGGCGACCGGCTGGCCTTCTCCACCGACTCCTACGTGGTGAAGCCCTACAGGTTCCCCGGCGGCTCGATCGGCCACCTGGCCGTACACGGCACCGTCAACGACCTGTCGATGATGGGGGCCCGGCCCCAGTGGATCTCGGCCGGGTTCATCATCGAGGACGGGTTCCCCATCGCCGAGCTGCGCGACATCGTGGCCGACATGCACGAGGCGGCGGTGAAGGCGGGAGTCGAGATCGTCACCGGCGACACCAAGGTCGTCGACAAGGGGGCGGCCGACGGCGTGTACATCAACACCGCGGGCGTGGGCGTGGTGCCGGCGGAGGTGTCCCTCGACCCGAAGAGGGTGCAGCCCGGGGACAAGGTGCTGGTCAGCGGCAAGATCGGCGACCACGGGGTGGCGGTCATGATCGCCCGCGGCGACCTCAACCTCGAGGCCGACATCCCCTCCGACACGGCCGCCCTCAACGGGCTGGTCGAGGCCCTGCTGGCCGCCGCCCCCAACACCCGCTTCCTCCGCGACCCAACGCGGGGCGGTGTGGCCACCGTGTGCAACGAGCTGGCCCGGGCCGCCGAGGTGTCGGTCGTCCTCCAGGAATCGGCCATCCCCGTGCGCAACATCGTCAACGGGGCGTGCGAGATCCTCGGCATCGACCCGCTCTACGTGGCCAACGAGGGCAAGCTGGTCGCCGTCGTGCCTGCCGGCGAGGCCGACGCGGCAGTGGCCGCCATGCGTGCGCTGCCGGTAGGGGCCGACGCCGCCGTCATCGGCGAGGTGCGCGACGAGCCTCCCGGCATCGTGATCATCAACACCGTCTTCGGGGGCAACCGCATTGTCGACATGCTGGTCGGCGACCCCCTGCCCCGGATCTGCTGAACTCGACCGCCCACCGGGTCTTCCGGGTTCGCGGGACCGTCCAGGGAGTCGGCTTCCGCCCCTTCGTCTACCGCCTGGCCACCGAGCTGGACCTGTGGGGCGAGGTGTCCAACGACAGCGAGGGCGTCCTCATCGACGCATTCGGCGCAGAGGACGCCCTCGACGACCTCGGGCGGCGCCTGGTGGGCGAGGCGCCGCCCCTCGCTCTGGTCAACGCCGTGGAGGTGACGGAGGTTCCCGCCGACGGGGCGGGGGCCCCTCCCGGCGACTTCCGGATCGTGGACAGCCGGGCGGCGGGGGCGCCGGCGGTGGCAGTGCCGGCGGACGTGGCCACCTGCGCCGACTGCCTGCGCGAGCTGGCCGACCCCGCCGACCGCCGCTACCGCTACCCGTTCATCAACTGCACCAACTGCGGCCCTCGCTACACGATCATCCAGTCGATCCCCTACGACCGGGCCTCGACCACCATGGCGGCCTTCCCCATGTGCGACGCCTGCCGGGCCGAGTACACCGACCCCACCGACCGCCGCTTCCACGCCGAGCCCAACGCCTGCCCCGTCTGCGGCCCGCACCTCTCCGCCCCGGGCCTGGAAGGGGCGGCCGCCGCCCTGCGGGACGGGCGCATCCTGGCCGTGAAGGGGCTGGGCGGCTACCACCTGGCCTGCGACGCCACCGACGAGGCGGCCGTGGCCGAGCTGCGGAGGCGGAAGGCCCGGGACGACAAGCCCTTCGCGGTCATGGTGCGAGACCTGGACGAGGCCCGCCGGCTGTGCGAACTGTCCCCTGCGGCCGAGGAGGCGCTGGCCTCGGTGCGGCGGCCGATCGTGCTGGCCCCCCGCCGGCCCGGCGACGAGGCCGGCCTGGCCCCGGGCATCGCCCCCGGCTTACCCGAGCTGGGCCTCATGCTGCCCTACACACCCCTCCACCACCTCCTGGTCGAGGAAGCGGGGCGCCCGCTGGTCATGACCAGCGGCAACCTGTCCGACGAGCCCATCGCCCACGACGACGCCGACGCCATCGACCGCCTCGGCCCCTTGGTCGACGCCATCCTCACCCACGACCGGGCCATCCACATCCGCTGCGACGACTCTGTCGTCCGGGCGTTTCAGACAATAGGCGTCGGAAAGCGACGCCTATTGTCTGAAACGCAGATGATCCGGCGCTCGCGGGGCTTCGCGCCGGAGCCGATCCGCCTGGTGCGGCCCACGTCGACCCACATCCTGGCGGTGGGGGCGGAACTCAAGAACACGGTGGCGGTGGCCAAGGGGGCGAACGTCATCGCCAGCCACCACATCGGGGACCTGGAGCACCTGGCCGCCTACCGGTCGTTCCTCCAGGCCGTCGACCATCTGTGCGACCTGACCGGCGTGACGCCCGAGGTGGTGGCCCACGACCTCCACCCCGAGTACCTCTCGACCAAGTTCGCGGCCGACCTCGACCTGCCCGGAGGGGCGGTCCCCGTCCAGCACCACCACGCCCACGTGGCCTCGTGCCTGGCCGAGCACGGCCGCCCGCCCGACCGGCCCGTCCTGGGCGTCGCCTTCGACGGCCTCGGCATGGGGGACGACGGGACGATCTGGGGAGGCGAGTTCCTCGTCGCCGACCTCACCGGCTACCGGCGGGTGGGCCACCTGCGGCCCGTCCCCCTGGTCGGCGGCAACCTGGCCATCCGCGAACCGTGGCGCATGGCGGTGGTGTGGGCCCGCGAGGCCGTCGGCCGGGACGAGGCGGAGCGGTTCGGGGCCGCCACCGACGAGCGGTGGAAGGCGGTGCTGGCCCTGGCCGAGCAGCCCGGCGCCCTGCTCACCACCAGCGCAGGGCGGCTGTTCGACGCGGTGGCCGCCCTGCTGGGCCTGCGGGCCCGGGTGACGTACGAGGCCCAGGCCGCCATCGCCCTCGAGGCCCTGGCTTCCACCGTCCCCGATTCGGAGGTGCCGGCCGGCTACCCCATCGAGGCGGCCGACGTGCTCGACCCCGGCCCGCTGGTGGCCCACGTTGTCCACGAGCGGGACGCGGGCACGCCTGTGCCCCTCATCGCCGCCGGGTTCCACGCTGCCCTGGGCACCGCTGCGGCCGCCACCGCCGCCCGCCTGGCCGCCGCCTCCGGCCTCGACACCGTCGCCCTCTCGGGCGGGGTGTTCCAGAACGCCCGCCTCTCCGCCGTGATGGGCCGCCACCTCACCGCCGCCGGGCTCACCGTCCTCGTGCACCGCCGCGTGCCGTGCAACGACGGGGGGATCAGCATCGGACAGGCCGCGGTGGCCGCCGCCACCGCGAGCTGAACGTCATGCGAGGGTTCTAGCCCCAGCCGCCGGAGCGGGCTTCCTGGCCGACGAGGTGCACGACCAGGCGCACCTCGGGCTTGATCGACATGCTGAGGATCTTGAACGGCTTCACGCCGAAGTCGCGGATGTCGAAGGTGTGCTCCGCCTCGACGTGGAGCTTGCCGCCCTGGACCGACGCCTTGGCCTCCTCGACGAAGTCCTGGGTGACGCCGTGGAACGTGAAGGAGCCCGAGAGCTTGAAGCTCTCGGGGCCGCCTTCGGCACCGCGGACCTCGTAACGGACGGTGGGGAACTTCTTGGCGTCGATTTGCTTGCGGAGGGCGATGTCCTCGAGCTTCTTGCCCGTCTGCAGCTGCTCGACATCGGCCTCGATGTAGCCGCTGGCGCCATTGGCGCTCACATTCCCATCGACGACATCGACATTGCCCTCGCCGCGGAGATTCCTGATGTCTCCGTGGATCGGATGCACGCTTGAATCGGCGTGAAGTTCGACGACGCTTTCCGGCGTCCAGGTGAACCTGGCCACTACATGATCACCCCCTGATTGGGCGGCCCTGTGCCGCAGCGGGGGATTCTATAGTCGAGCCTGCGCGTCGCTCGAATCAGCTCTGGCCCGGGTGCCAGCTCCGCCAGAACGACCCCACTGCATTGGGCGTGCCGTAGTGGCGCTTGAGCTGGGTGTAGACCAGGGCGTCGCCCTGGTAGATGGGGTGGGAGGGCAGGGCGGCGTCGCCGTCGTCGGGCGCCGGCCCCAGCTTGCTCTCGATGGCCCGGTAGGCGTCGTCCGGTGAAGCCGCGTCGGGCACGTCCCGCCGTAGCAGGTCGAGGGACGGGGCGATGGCTGCGGTCAACTCTGCTGCTGCCTCCTGCTCCATCTGCTGGCGGTTCGGCAGCGCGTCGGACATCGACAGCAAGCCGCCGCCTCCCCGCTCACGCTGTGCCTTGGGTGCCTTGGGCGCCTTCGGTGCCTTGGGCGCCTTGGCCGCCTTCTCCTTCTTGCGGCCCCGGCGTCCCTTCGCCTCGGCCTCGGGCCCGGCCATCTGCTCAGGCGACATCGTCTGCTGGTCGGTCATGTCGGACTACACCCCCGGGGTTGCGTGCTCCGTGGCCCAGCGCTGGCGGAAGGAGGCCGATCCCGGCTGCGTGCCGGCCACCTCCTCGTCGTCGTCGACCGACTGGAGCTCGAGCGTCATGCGGGCGATGCGCGGGTCGACGACCATGTCCTCTTCGTCCCCACCCCATGCCAGCAGCTGCTGGGCGGCCTGGTCGATGGCCATGACGTCGTTGAGGATGATGCCCACGTACTTGGGCACCGGCTCGACCTGCTTGCAGATGGACTTCACGCCCACGATCACCGTGCCCAGGTTGAAGTAGACCCGGTACAGGGTCCAGGCGATGGCGATGAGGTACAGGGCGATCACCGCCACCGCGATGGCGATGCCGATGAACGTCACGATCGACGCTGCGGACAAGGTTCGGTTCCCCCCTTGAGGTGGTACTGGGTGCGAGCGCTAGCCGCGCTCTTCGACGGGCAGCAGGCGGGCCAGGGCGAGGCCGTAACGGGTGACGTTCAGCCGGGCCGCGCCCGTCAGCTCACACGTGCGGATCAGGTTGGGTACGCAGTCGAGCGTGCCCGTGAGAAGCACGCCGTGCTCCAGGATGTCCTGCACGTAGGCGTCGATCTCCTTGATCGGGCGCCACGCCTTGTTGAGGAAATAGATGACGATCGGAACTGCGGCAACCAAGAGGATGTTGCCGATCCACCACCAAACCACGCGTTCGCTCCTCGGTCGAGAGTCCAGGTGCAGGTATCGGCGGCGATTGTATGTCCAGCCCAGAGGGCGGCGATAGTGTCGGGGACACCTAGACGATTTCCCATATGCGAGCGGCTCTTAGATGTCGAAATCCTCTACATGTTCACGACACGTAGAGGACGGTCACTCAGCGAGACAGGATGAGCTTGTCGCAGATGGAGCAGTAGAAGTCGGTGGTGTCGAGCTGGGTTCGCCACTCGGCCGGCAGCCACTGGATGCTCCGGCACCCCCGGCAGTAGAGCTTGCCGGTGTGGACGGCCTCGCCCGCCCCGGCCATCACCGACGGGCCGGATCGCACCCGGGGCTTGGGACGGGGCCGGGCCTGGCCGTTGGTCATGGCCCGTTCCCGGGCCTCGCGCATCTCCTTGGCCTTGGCCTCGGCCCGCACCCGCTCCCGCACCACGTCCTGCCACTTGGGCTGGGCCCGGGCGGTGGCCTCACGCTCCTTGGCCGCCCGCTCGTCGGCCTGGATGGTGTACGCCACCTCGTCCTTGCGCCCCCGCTTGGCCAGGTCGTAGGCCTTGTTGAGCTGGGCCATGCGCTTTTGGGCCTCTTGCCGGACCGGGTCGGGCGCGTCTACGAACCGGTCGGGGTGGAAGATGTACGCCAGCGTCCGGAAGGCGGTGGTGATCTCCGCCCGCGTGGCCTTGGGCGTGACTCCCAGGACCTCCCACGGCTTCATGGCAGCGCTGTTCCCTGATCGACGTCCAGCTTCACGAGGCCCGCCAACGTGCTACTCGCCGAGTTCCCCCTCGCCCGGCCTCACGGACGGGCCATGATGGGGTCGTCGCAGATGCAGCAGTCGGTGTACTGGTTGCAGCCCTGACAGGTGATCCGACCGTGCTTCGGGTCGATGTACACCCCCTGGCCGCACAGCGCGCATCGGGCCTGGGAGATGATGTTGTCGGCCTGCGTCTTCTCCATGGCGATCAGTATCCCACTCCTCGGGGCGGGCTCCCAAGGGTTGTCTCCGGGTGTGGAACCGGAGGCCTCTGGAGACACTCGCCAACATGAACGAGATCACGATTTGGTTCCTGTTGACGCTAGCTCTGTTCGGGTTGATCGTGGGCGCCATCGCCCGCCTGCTCGTCCCCGGTCCGAGCCCCATGGGCGTGCTCGGAACGATGGCCGCCGGCATCGCCGGCGCCTTCCTCGGCGGCCTGGTGGGCAAGCTCCTCTGGGGCTCCGGCTACACCCCCGGATGGATCATGTCGATCCTCGGGGCGGTCGTAGTGGTGTGGGCCGTCACCCGCCGCCGCCGGGTCTACTACTGAGCCGAATCGCGTCCGGTTGTACGTCACAGTAGACGTACACCATTCTTGACGTGTAACGTGGCGGCGTGACCGCGCCGTGGCCCATCCAGGCCAACCTGGGCGGGCCGGTCGATCCCGCCGACCACGTTGGCCACGGTGACCAGTTCGCCCAGGTGGTGCGCTCGGTCGGCGGGGTGGGCGCCCTGGTCACGGGCGACCGCCGCATGGGCAAGACGTCGCTCCTGCGAAAGGTCGAGCACGTGCTGAGCCCCGAGCACGTGGTGCTGCGCATCAGCGCCGAAACCGACGACCCCGAGCTGTTCGGCCGCCGCCTGGTCGACGTCCTGCGGGGCCACGGGGTCTTCACCGAGGAGCTGGCCCGCTGGAGCGTGGAGGTCGACGTCGGCTACCGGGGCGTGCGCATCCGGCGCGAGGGGGGCGTGGCGGGCGGGGAGGCACCCCAGGGGACCGACGACCTGTTTCGCTGGGCCGCGGAGCGGGCCGCGCCGGCCAAGCTGGTCGTGATCCTGGACGAGATCGCGGTGCTGGCCATGGCCATCGAGCGCCGCCAGGCAGGCGGGGCGGTGGAGTTCCTGCGCAGCCTGCGCCGGCCCCGCCAGGAGGCCGTCAACCTGGCCATGGTGCTGGCCGGGTCGGTCGGGCTCCACCACGCGGTGGTCGACACCACGCCCGTCAACGACCTCCAGCGGGTGCGGGTCGGCCCCCTCGCCGCCGCCGACGCCGCCTTCCTGGCCCGCTGCCTGCTGCTGGGGGAGAACCTGGCCGTCTCCGACGACGAGGCGGTGGTGGCGGCCATGGCCGAGGCGGCCGACGCCGTCCCCTACTTCCTGCACCACATCGCCCACGCCGCCCAGCTGCGGGGGGGCCGGCCGCTCAGCCCCGCCGACGTCTGGGCCATCCGCCACGCCGCCCTCGTCGACCCCGACGACCCGTGGAACCTCCGCCACTACCGCGACCGGCTGCGGGACTACTACGGGCCCGACGCCGACCTGGCCGCGCACGTCCTCGACGCGGTGGCGGTGGCCGACACGCCCCTCGACCTGTCACAGCTGGGGAGCAGGCTGGGGGCGGTGGAGCTCGACGTGCGCCCGTCCCGCTCGGCCCTGCTGGCCCTGGTCGAACGGCTGGAAGCCGACCACTACCTGGCCCGCACGGGCCCGGCCGACACGTTCGCCACCCGCCTCGTGCGGGACGCTTGGCGGGCCATGCGCCGGCTGTGAGGGTGCGGCCGTTCACGCCGTCGCGGGAGGGGGCGGCGGCCCTGGCCGCCCGCACCGTGGGGCGCGACGACCTGCTGGCCACCCTGACGCGGCGGCTGGCGGGGGCGGCCCGCTCGGGCAACCGTCCCCACACCCTGCTGGTCGGGCCGAGGGGCTCGGGAAAGACCCACCTGATCGAAGTCCTGCTCCACCGCCTGCGGGAGGAGCCGGGCCTGGTCGTGGCCAAAGTCGACGAGGACGCGGTGGGGGTGGCGTCCTACGCCGACCTGCTGGCCGAGCTGGGCCGGTCGGTCGAGGTGGGGCGGGTGGCCGGCGACGCGGCCTCGTGGGAGGCGGCCCTGGCCGCCTCGTTGGGCGGCCGGGTGCTGCTGGCCGTCATCGAGAACCTGGCCCGGGTCTTCGACGGCATGGGCACCGGAGGCCAGCGCGACCTGCGCTCGTTGGTCGAGACCAGCGGGCAGGTCGTGATCCTGGCGTCCACCCCCCAGCTGTTCTCGGGCATCGGGTCCCGCAACGAGCCCTGGTTCGGGTCGTTCGCGGTCGAGCACCTCGACCCCCTGACAGTGGACGAGTGCGCCGAGCTGCTCGGGCTGCTGGCCGGGGCGGGGCTGGCGCGGCCGCCCCGGGTGGCCGCTCTCCACCACCTGGTCGGTGGCTGGCCCCGCCTGTGGGCGCTCGTGGCGGCGGTGGCGACCCCGGCCGACCTGGACGAGCTGGTGCCAGTGGTGGAGGCCCTGGTCGAGCAGTTCGTCCCGTCCTTCCAGCAGCGGCTGTGGGCTCTGGCCCCCAACGAGGCCCGGCTGGTGCAGGCCCTCGGCGTGGGGCCGCCGGCCGCCACGGTGGCCGAGCTGGCGGCGGCGGCGGGGTTGACCGAACGCACCGCCGCCACCGCCCTGGGCCGGCTGGCCGACGGGGGGTGGGTGCGGGGCGACAAGCGGGCCGGAGCCGACCAGCGCCGCACCTGGTACCGGCTGCGGGAGCCACTGCTGCGGCTGCATCTCCAGTACCGGGGCGGCAGTTCCCTCCAGGAGGCGGTCGGCTACGTGCGGGCCTGGTTCGACCCGGCCCTGCCGCTGCCGGCCGTGGCCGCCGACCGCGAGCCGGAACTGGCCGTAGTGGCGCTCACCGAACGTCCCCGGCCCGCGTAGCCTCGCTTCCGTGGCTGCGCTGGACCGGTTCTCGCCTGTGGCCCGGGCGTGGTTCGAGGCCACCTTCGAGTCCCCCACACCCGCCCAGGAGCAGGGATGGGAGGCCATCAGCAAGGGCGACCACACCCTGATCCTTGCCCCCACCGGTTCGGGCAAGACCCTGGCCGCCTTCCTGTGGGCCCTGGACGAACTGATGTCTCGGGGTGACCCCGGAGGTCACCGCCAGACATCGGTTCTCTATGTCTCGCCGCTCAAGGCGCTCACCTACGACGTCGAGCGCAACCTGCGGGCCCCGCTGACGGGCATGGCGGTGGAGGCGGAGCGGCGTGGGGTGGCGCCACCGGCCGTGAGGGTGGCCACCCGCACCGGCGACACGCCCGCCGCCGACCGGCGCGACATCGCCCGCCACCCGCCCGACATCCTCATCACCACCCCCGAGTCGCTCTACCTCATGCTCACCTCGTCGGCCCGGGACGTGCTGGCCGGGGTGGAGCACGTGATCGTCGACGAGATCCACTCGGTGGCCGGCACCAAGCGGGGCGCCCACCTGGCCCTGTCGCTGGAACGGCTGGAACGGGTCTGCCAACGGTCGCCGCAACGGATCGGCCTGTCCGCCACCCAGCGGCCGCTGGACGAGATCGCCCGCTTCCTCGGCGGCCGTGACCCTGCTGCCGGCGAGCGGCGGCACGTCACCGTGGTCGACGCCGGCGTGCGCAAGGAGCTCGACCTCGAGGTCATCGTGCCGGTGGAGGACATGGCCGAGCTGGGCCGTCCCGTGGAGGACGGGAACGTCTTGTCGGGGCCGGCGGCGGGCGACCCCGAGGTGCGCCACTCCATCTGGCCGGCCATCCACCCCGTCCTGCTCGACCTGATCAGGAAGCACCGCTCGACGCTGATCTTCGTCAACTCCCGGCGGCTGGCCGAGCGGCTGGCCAACCGGCTCAACGAGCTGGCGGGCGAAGACCTGGTCCGCGCCCACCACGGGTCGGTGGCCCGCGAGCAGCGGCTGGAGATCGAGGACGCCCTCAAGGCGGGCAAGCTCCCGGCCCTCGTCGCCACCAGCAGCCTGGAGCTCGGCATCGACATGGGAGCCATCGACCTGGTGGTGCAGGTGGAGTCGCCCACGTCGGTGGCCAGCGGCCTCCAGCGCATCGGCCGGGCCGGCCATTCGGTGGGCGAGCCGTCCCGCGGCCGCATCTTCCCCAAGTTCCGCGGCGACCTGGTGGAGGCGGCGGTGGTCGTGTCGCGCATGAAGGCGGGGCTGATCGAGGAGACGCGGGTCCCCCGCAACCCGGTCGACGTGCTGGCCCAGCAGATCGTGGCCATGGTGGCAATGGAGGATCTCACCGTCGACGAGGTGGCCGAGGTGGTGCGGGGGGCGGAGCCGTTCGCCGAGGTCACCCGACCCGTGCTGGAGGGCGTGCTCGACATGCTGGCCGGCCGCTACCCCGCCGACGAGTTCGCCGAGCTGCGCCCCCGGATCGTGTGGGACCGGGTGGAGGGCACCCTGCGGGCCCGGGCCGGGGCCCGCATGCTGGCCGTCATCTCGGGCGGCACCATCCCCGACCGGGGCCTGTTCGGCGTGTTCACCCCCGAGGGCGGCCGGGTGGGGGAGGTGGACGAGGAGTTCGTCTACGAGAGCCGGCCAGGGGAGACGTTCGTGCTGGGCGCCACCACGTGGCGCATCCAGGACATCACCCGTGACCGGGTGGTGGTCACGCCCGCCCCAGGCGAGCCCGGCAAGATGCCGTTCTGGCACGGCGACCACGTGGGTCGCCCGGCCGAGCTGGGCAAGGCCATCGGGGCCTTCCTGCGCGAGGTCGACGGGTGGGACGACGCCCGCCTGGCCGACGAGTGCGAGCTCGACCCGCTGGCCCTGTCCAACCTGCGCTCGTACCTGGCCGAGGAGCGGGCCGTCACGGGGGCCCTGCCCACCGACCGCCAACTGGTCGTGGAGCGCTTCCGGGACGAGCTGGGCGACTGGCGGGTGTGCGTGCTCTCCCCTCTGGGCGGTCGGGTGCACGCCCCGTGGGCGCTGGCATTGGAGGCCAAGGTGCGCAGCCGGCTGGGCGTCGAGGTCCAGACCATGTGGAGCGACGAGGGGTTCGTCGTGCGGCTGCCCGAGGCCGACGAGGCCCCACCCGTCGAGTGGGTGCTGCTCGACCCCGAGGAGGTCGAGGAGCTGGTGGTGGGCGAGGTGGCCAACTCGGCCCTGTTCGCCAGTCGCTTCCGGGAGAACGCGGCCCGGGCGCTGCTGCTGCCCCGCCGCCGGCCGGGCCAGCGCACCCCGCTGTGGCAGCAACGCCAGCGGGCCGCCGACCTGCTGGCGGTGGCGTCGGGGCACGGCACGTTCCCGATCCTTCTGGAGACCTACCGTGAGTGCCTCCAGGACGTGTTCGACCTGCCCGCCCTGGTCGAGCTGATGGGCGCCATCCGGTCCCGCACCATGCGGGTGATCTCGGTCGACACGCCCCGGCCGTCGCCCTTCGCCCAATCGCTGGCCTTCGCCTACGTTGCCTCGTTCCTCTACGAGGGCGACGCCCCGATCGCCGAGCGGCGGGCCCAGGCCCTCACCCTCGACCGGGGCCTGCTGGCCGAGCTGCTGGGCTCGGAGGACCTGCGGGAGCTGATCTCGGCCGACGCGGTGGCGGACCTGGAAGCCGATCTCCAGTTCCTCGACGAGGAGCGCTGGGCCCGCGATCCCGACGGCGCCTCCGACATCCTGCGCCGCCTGGGCGACCTCACGACCGACGAGCTGCGGGCCCGGTCCACGGGCGACTTCGGGCCCGTGCTGGTGCGGGAACGGCGGGCGGTCGAGGTGCGCATTGCGGGCGAGGCCCGGCTGATCGCGGCCGAGGACGCGGGCCGCTACCGCGACGCACTCGGCGTGCAGCCTCCGCCCGGCCTGCCCGAGGCGTTCCTGGAACCGGTGGACGACCCGCTGGGCACGCTGGTGGCACGGTGGGCCCGCCGCCACGGTCCCTTCGTGACGGCCGAAGCGGCGCTGCGCTACGGGCTGCCGGCGGCGGCCGCCGAGGCGGTGCTGCAGCGGCGGGCCGACGCCGGCCTGCTGCTGCGGGGCGAGTTCAGGCCGGCCGCCTACGTGGCCGAACGGGGCCTCAGCACGGAGCGGGAGTGGTGCGACCCCGACGTGCTGCGCCGGCTGCGCCAGATCTCGCTGGCCGCCCTGCGGCGGGAGGTGGAGCCCACCGAGGCCGAGGCCCTGGCCCGCTTCCTGCCCGCCTGGCACGGGATCGGCGTCGAAGCCCGCGGGTTGGACCGGCTGCTGGAGGCGGTGGCCCAGCTCCAGGGCGTGGCCATCCCCGCCTCGGTCCTCGAGCGGGACGTGCTGGCCGCCCGGGTCGCCGACTACTCGCCCCGCCTGCTCGACGAGCTGGCCGCCGCCGGCCAGGTGGTGTGGGTCGGCGCCGGGCCGCTGGGGCGGGACGACGGCAAGGTCATGCTGTTCCTGCGGGAGGAGGCGGCGGCGTTGCGGCCGCCGCTGGACCGGGCGGCTCGCCCGTTCGAGCCCGACCACGAGCGGATCCGGGAGATCCTGGGCCGGCGGGGGGCCTGCTTCTTCCCCGAGCTGCGGGGCACCGACGAGAAGGCCAGCCTTGACGCGCTGTGGGACCTGGTGTGGGCGGGCGAGCTGACCAACGACTCCTTCGCCGCCCTGCGGGCGTTCGCGCGGACGGCCGGCGGCAGCCGCGCCACCGGCGCCCGCCGCCGTAGCGGCCGCCCCAACCTGGGCTCGCTCACCGTCCTCGGCCCGCCCAGGGCCCAGGGGCGGTGGTCGCTGGTGGAGGCCGACCTGGCGGCCAGCGAGATGTCGGCCGCCGAACGGGCCCGGGCCCTGGCCGGCGCCCTGCTGGAGCGTCACGGCGTGCTCACCCGGGAGGCGGTGCGGGGCGAAGGCCATGCCGGGGGGTTCAGCACCGTCTACCCCGTCCTCCGGGCCTTGGAAGAGGGCGGACGAGCCCGGCGGGGCTACTTCGTGGCCGGACTGGGCGGGGCCCAGTTCGCCCTGCCCGGGGCGGTCGACCGGCTGCGGGCCCGGCCCGGCCCGGCGTCGGGAGGACCGGCCCCGCTCGTGCTGGCCTCCACCGACCCGGCCAACGCCTACGGCGTGGCCCTGCCCTGGCCCGTGACCTCCTCCGTGCCCGAACGGAACGGCCGCCCACGTCGCGTCGCCGGCGCCTACGTCGTCCTGCTCGACGGGGCGGCCAGCCTGTACCTGGAGAAGGGGGGCCGGGGACTGCTGGCCCTGCGCCCTCTCGACGGCACGTGGGAGGAGGCGGCGGTGGCGGCGGTGGGCACCCTCGTGGACAACGGCCGCATGCGCCGTCTCGGCCTGCAGCGCTACGACGAGGGGCTGGAGCCGGTGCTGCGGGCAGCGGGGTTCGTGCCCTCGCCCAAGGGCCTCGTTCGCTACGGTGCCTGAGGGAGACACCCTCTTCCGCAGCGCGGCCACGCTGCAGCGGTGGCTGGCGGGCCGCACGGTCACCGAGGCGTCGACCATCGTCGACGGCCTGGCCGCCTCCAGGCTGGTGGGCCAGACCGTCGACGCCGTCGAGGCCCAGGGCAAGCACCTGCTCATCCGGCTCGACTCGGGCCAGGTGCTGCACAGCCACATGAAGATGACCGGCTCCTGGCACGTCTACCGGGCCGGCGAGGCGTGGCGGAAGCCGCGCCGCCAGGCCCGGTTGACCCTCGCCTGCGGCGACCGCCTGGCCGTGTGCTTCAACGCCCCCGTCGTCGAGCTGCTCCAGCCGCGGGCCGAGACGATCCACCCCGGCCTGGCCGGCCTCGGCCCCGACATCCTCGACAACCCCCCGGACTGGCGCGAGATCCGCCGCCGGGCCCGGTCCCGGCCCCCGTCACTGGCCCTGGGCGAGCTGCTGCTCGACCAGCGGGTGGCGGCCGGCATCGGCAACATCTGGCGCTGCGAATCCCTCTTCGTCGAGCGCCTGCACCCGTGGGCGCCCCAGTCCGCCGTCGACGACCAGCGCCTCGACGCGCTCTACGCCACCGCCGCCCGCCTGATGCAGGCACAACTCGGTCCATTCGACGGCGCCATGCTCCACCGCTACGTCTACAGCCGCAAGGGCCGCCCCTGCCGCCGATGCCGGACTCCCATCGAGAGCCGCCGCCAAGGCGACATGGCCCGGGTCGCCTACTGGTGCCCCCGCTGCCAGCCCGCGCCGGCGACGCCGTAGGGCGCCGCCAGTGCGGACCGGTTGCGCTAGTCGTTGCCCCGCAGGATGGCGAGCAGGCGGAGGATCTCGATGTACAGCCAGACGAGTGTGACCATGATGGCGAAGGCGGCGAACCAGCCGTAGCGCTCGGGCAGGCCGGCCTCGGCGCCCTTCTGGACGAGGTCGAAGTCGAGGACGAGGTTGAGGCTGGCCAGGCCGATGGCGACGAGGCCGACCACGATGCCCAGGGGCCCCTCACGCAGGCCCAGCCCGCCGTCGGTGAAGAAGCTGGCCACGAGGTTGACCACGATCAGGGCGAGGAAGCCGAGGGTGGCCCCGATGACCATCTTCTGGAACCGGGGGGTGACCCGGATCTTGCCGCTGCGGTACAGGCCGAGCATGACGGCCGTGACGGCGCCGGTGCCGACCACGGCCTGGACCACGATGCCCGGGTAGGCATCGTTGAAGAACTGGCTGATCCCGCCCAGGAAGACGCCCTCCACGGCCGCGTAGGTCATGATCAGGGCCGGGCTGGTGATCTGCTTGAAGCTGATGACCAGGCCGAGGACGAGGCCGACGAGGGCGGCGGGGAAGGCGAGGCCGCCGAGCCCGAGGGCCCACGTGGCCGCCCCGGTCACGACTGCGATGGTGAGCAGGATGCCGGTGCGGGCCACGACGTCCTCGACGGTCATCCGCCCCGTGTCCCTGGAGGTGGCCGAGGGACCCTCGTAGGCCCGCTCGAGCCGGTCGACCAGGTCGGGATGCAGCTGCCCGCCGAACGCCGGGCTGCGGGTGAGCGCAGGGTTGCTGCTGGTGGTACGCACGTCTCCTCCTTGGAGGAGGGCCGAGCACAGTGCCCGCCCTCACCACCTTCAACGTTACCCCTCCAGGATTTGTGCCAGCGGGTCGTAGCTCAGGGAAAGGGGCCGTCCATGGCCCGCCAGCAGTACCAGGCGGCGATCGTGCGCCACGGGCGGTACGCGTCCCCGGCGGCGGCCAGGGCCCTAGGGGTCGGGAGGGTCTCGAGGCCCTGGATGCGAGCGAAGCCGGCCCGCACGCCGAGGTCGCCGGTAGGCCACACGTCGGGCCGGTTGAGCTGGAAGATCAGGAACATGTGGGCCGTCCAGGGCCCGATCCCCCGCACCGCCTCCAGGCGGTCCACGATCTCGTCGTCGGACATCCGGCGCCAGCCGGTGGTGCGCACGGTGCCGTCGAGCGTCCTGGCCGCCAGGTCCCGGATGGACGCCGCCTTGTTGGCCGACAGCCCCACCGAGCGGAGGCTGGCCGGAGGGGTGGCCGCCACCGCCGCGGCCGTGGGACGGCCGCCGTAGAGGGCGGCGAACCGGCCGTGGATGGCGGCGGCGGCCGCCCCGGCCAGCTGCTGGTAGACGATGGCCTCGGCCAGGGCCGCGAACGTGCCGCCCGGCGTGCGGCGGCGGGCGAGCCGGCACGGCCCGGAGGTGGCGATGGTGGCAGCCATGGCCGGGTCGGCGGCCGACAGGGCGGCGCACGCCTCGGCCCAGCGGTCCATTCCCGCATTCTGGCCGGCCCCGTGCGCGAACCTGGCCCCCCCATGACCACGGGCATCGCCGGCGCCGCCGCCCGGACCGCCCTCCAGGCCCTGGTCGACCGGCTGGCGGGCGGGGAGACCCGTGAGGGCCAGCTGGAGATGGCGGCGGCGGTGGCCGACGCCCTCAAGACAGGCGAGCACCTCGTCGTGGAGGCGGGGACGGGCGTGGGGAAGTCGCTCGCCTACCTGGTGGCGGCGGCGACGTCGGGCCTGCGGGTCGTGGTCGCCACCGCCCGCAAGCCCCTCCAGGACCAGCTCATCCGCAAGGACGTCCCCTTCGTGGCCTCCGCCTACCCGGTCGAAGCCGCCGTCCTCAAGGGCCGCAGCAACTACCTGTGCGTGGCCAAGCTGGCCGAGGTGGCGGCCGGGACCGCCGACACGCAGGGGCGGCTGATCACCGACGCCCGCACCGCCGTCCTCACCCGGCTGGCCCGGTGGGTGGCCGAGCCGGAGGCGGGCGACCTGGCCGACGCGCCGGTGCCCGTCGATCCCGGCCTGCGGTCGCTGGTCACGGTGGCCGCCCAGGAGTGCCCGGGTGCCAGCCAGTGCCGGTTCGGGAACGAGTGCCTGGCCGAGCGGGCCCTCGACCGGGCCCGGTCGGCGCAACTGGTCGTGACCAACATCGACCTGTACTGCCTCGACCTCGTCCTGGGCGGGGGCCTGCTGGGCGAGCACGACGCGGTGATCGTGGACGAGGCCCACGAGTTGGAGGCCATCGCCAGCCGGACGCTGGGACTGGAGCTGGGCCGCCGCCGCCTCAACTGGCTGGCCGCCCAGCTACGTGGCCTGCTGGTGGCCGGGTCGGAGGAGCCGGCCCGCCTCGACCGGGCCGGCGAGCACCTGGCCGCCGCCCTCAGCGCGTTCGCCGGCAGCCGGGTCGATCCCTCCGACCCGGCCATCGCCGGCGTGCTGGCCGCCGCCGACGACGCCGTGGCCGACGTGATCGAGGTTCTGCGCAAGCTTCCGGATGGCGGCGTTCAGGCCGCGCCGGCCGGCGACGATCCCCGCCGGCCGCGTGCCGTCCAGGCCGCATCCTCGCTGCTCACCGACCTGCGCACCGCCCGCACGCCCCCCGACGGCCAGGTGGCGTGGGTGCCGGAGGGCACGGAGGCCGTCCTGCACCTCGCCCCCGTCGACGTGGGCCCCATCCTCGCCACCCTCATGCACGCCAAGCGCACCACCATCCTGACCAGCGCCACCCTCAGCGTGGGCGGTTCGCTGGAGCCGCTGGCCGCCCGCCTCGGCCTGGGTACGGCGCGCCGGACCATGCGGGTGGCGAGCCCCTTCGACTACCGCAACCAGGCCCTGCTCTACTGCGCCGCCCACCTGCCCGACCCCCGCCACCCCGGGTTCGACGCCGCCGCCCTCGACGAGCTGGCCGGGCTGGTGGAGGCGGCCGGCGGGCGCACGCTGGCCCTGTTCACCAGCCATCGCATGCTGCGGCTGGCCGCCGAGGCGTTCCGCTCCCGTTTCCCGTGGACGGTGCTCGTGCAGGACGGCCCGCCCTCCCCCGGCCTGGTCGAGCAGTTCCGCGACGACGAGCAGGCCTGCCTGCTGGCCACCATGGGCTACTGGCAGGGGGTCGACGTCCCCGGTCCGTCCCTGACGCTGGTCGCCGTCGACCGCATCCCCTTCCCGCCGCTGCGCGACCCCCTGCTCGACGCCCGCCGCGACGCGGCCCGGGTCCCCTTCGAGGCGATCGACCTGCCCATCGCCGCCACCCTCCTGGCCCAGGGTGCGGGCCGGCTGATCCGTTCGACCACCGACCGGGGGGTGGTCGCCGTCCTCGACCCCCGCCTGGCCAGGGCATCCTACCGGCCAGCCATCCTCGCGTCCCTCCCTCGGATGCGCCGCACCGTCGACGGCGCCGAGGTCCGCCGCTTCCTCGCCGGCCTCGTTCCCGCACCTCCCGAAAATGCCGACCCGGCATCCCCCGGCCGGCACTAGACCGTGGACGTGGGGTGGGCGATCCGATCGGCGGCTCCCGAGGAGCTCCCCGGCCTGGTCACCACCGACTGGGCGGCATTCGGCAACCGCCCAACCAGCACCCAGGTCGACAACGCCCGCGACTCCGTCGAGGCCGACCGGATGGTGGTGGCGGTCGAGGGTGAGCGCATCGTCGGGACAGCCGCCGCCCTCAGCCTGGAGATGACCGTGCCCCGCCCGATGGCCGTGCCGGCGGCGGGCGTGACCTATGTCGGCGTGCTGCCCACCCACCGCCGCCAGGGCATCCTCACCGCCCTGATGGGGCGGGTGCTCGACGGGGCCGCCGAGCGGGGCGAGCCCTTCTCCGCCCTGCTCGCCTCGGAGAGCACGATCTACCGGCGGTTCGGCTACGGCGCCGCCGTTGTGTGCCACTCGGTCGAGATCGAGCGGCACCATGCGGCGCTGCGCCGGCCCGTCGAGGTGCGGGGCCGGCTGGAACTGGTCGACAGCGATGCCATGGCCGACGTCCTCCCGCCCGTCTACGACCGATACCGAAGGCAGCAGCCGGGCGAGCTCGGGCGGGGGCCGTCCTACTGGCGGTCCCTCCTCCGACCGCCGGAAGGCTCCGGGGAGGGGAGCAGGCCGCGGTTCGCCGCTCTGTACAAGGGTGGCCGCGGCTACGTCACCTACCGCCTCAAGCCCGGCTGGGACGATGGCCTTCCCGGCTACACCCTCGCCATCGACGAGGTGGTCGCCGTCGACCCCGAGATCCGCGCCGCCCTGTGGCAGTACTGCCTCGACGTCGACCTGGTCCGGCTCGTCAGCGCCTGGAACGTGCCCCCCGACGAGCCCCTGGGGTGGATGCTGGCCGATCCCCGCCGGCTGAAGGTCACGGGCGTCAAGGACTTCCTGTGGCTCCGCCTCCTGGACGTGGAGGCGGCCCTGGGGGCGAGGTCGTACGGCGAGGGGCGGAGCCTGGTGATCGACGTGGCCGACCCGTTCAGAAAGAACGTGGCGGGCCGGTACCGCCTCGACGGTCAGGGCGCCACCTGCCGGCGGACCGACGAGCTGCCCGATCTGGCCCTCGACATCGCCGACCTGGGCGCCGCCTACCTCGGCGGCGTCCGGTTCGAGACCCTGCGGAGGGCGGGGCTGGTCGCCGAGCTGGCGCCGGGATCGGTCGCCCGGGCCGACGCCCTCTTCGCTACGGCCACCGCCCCGGCCTGCTACACCGGCTTCTGATCCGTGGCGGTCACGATCAACCTCCTGGGTCGGCTGGCCCTCGACGTCGACGGTACGGCCGCCGACGTGGCCCGCCTCGGCGACCTGGGCCGGCTGGCCTTCGCCTACCTCGTCCTGGAACGGCGCCGGCCCGTCCCCCGCGACGAGCTGGCCGACGTCCTGTGGGGCGAGGACCTCCCGGCCACGTGGGAGGCGTCCCTGCGGGGCGTGCTGTCGCGGGTGCGGGCGACCCTCACCGCCGCCGGCCTGCCCGCCGGCGCCCTGGCCGGCCGCCTCGGCTGCTACCAGCTCCACCTGCCCGGCGATGCCGAGGTCGACGTGGAGTCGGTCGGGGGGGTGACCGCCGAGACGGCGGCCACTGCCGCCCGCCTGGCCGCCCTCCAGTTCCTGCCGGGGGCCTCGGGCCCGTGGGTGGAGCGCCGCCAGGCCGACGTGGCGGCAGCCCGGGTGCGGGCCCTCGAGCTGGTGGCGCAGGCGGCGTCGGCCGCCGGCGATCACGGAGCGGCGGTGGCGGCAGCCGAGGAGGCGGCCGGGCTCGCCCCCCTCCAGGAGTCGGCCCACCAGGGGCTCATCGCCGCCCACGCCAGGGCCGGCGACCGGGCCGGTGCCCTCAGGGTCTACGCCCGGTGGCGGGAGGCGCTGGCCGACGAGCTGGGAGTGGACCCGTCCCCGGAGACCGAGGCCCTGTACCTCTCGCTCCTGGGCGACGGGCCCGCCCCCACAGGGGCCGGCAACCTCCCGGCCGAGCGCACCAGCTTCGTGGGCCGCGACGACGACCTGGCCGACCTGGCCCGGCTGCTCCCCGGCACCCGCCTGCTGACCCTCACCGGTCCGGGTGGAGTGGGAAAGAGCCGCCTGGCCGTCCGCCTCGCCCGGCGCACCCTGGACCGGCATCCGCACGGCGCATGGCTGGTCGAACTGGCCGGCCTCTCCGACGCCCGGCTCGTGGCCCAGCAGGTGCTGGCCGTGCTGGGCGCGCCGGAGGTGACGGGGGCGCCGGCGGCCGAGGCGGTGGGCCGGTGGGTGGCGGGCCGCCGCCTGCTGCTCGTCCTCGACAACTGTGAGCACGTCGTCGAGGCCTGCGCCGGCCTGTGCGACCGCCTGCTGTCGGCCGCCGCCGACCTGCGGATCGTCGCCACCAGCCGCGAGCCCCTGGGGGTGGGGGGCGAGACAACATGGGCCGTACCGCCCCTGCCCGAGCCCGACGCCGCCCGCCTGTTCCGCGTCCGGGCCGGTGCGGCCGTGCCCTCGGCCGACCTGGGGCCCGGCGCCGACGACGCCATCGCCCGCATCTGCGACCGGGTGGACGGCATCCCGCTGGCGGTGGAGCTGGCCGCGGCCCGGGCCCGGTCGCTGTCCCTGCAGGAGATCGCCGCCCGCCTCGACGACCGCCTCCGCCTGCTGGTGGGCGGCCCCCGCACCGCCCCGACGCGCCACCAGGCCATCCGGGCCGCCATCGACTGGAGCTTCGAAAGCCTCGGCCCGGCGGGCCAGGACCTGTTCGCCCGCCTCTCCGTCTTCGCCGGCGGGTTCCTGACGGCTGCCGCCGAGGAGATGGGCGGTCCCGCCCGCGCCTCGGTCGACGTGCTGGCCGGTCTGGTCGACAAGTCCATGGTCATGGCCGACCGCCACGGTCCCGACGTCCGCTACCGGATCCTCGAGCCGCTGCGGCAGTACGGTGCGGAGCGGCTGGCCGCCACCGGCGGCGAGCACGACGCCCGCGCCCGCCACCTGGCGTGGGCCGCCGACCTGGCCGAGTCGGCCGAGACGGGCCTGGAGGGCGGCGAGGCGGCCCGCTGCCTGGCCATCCTCGACGCCGAGCACGACAACCTGCGGGCCGCATTGGCCTTCGCCGCCGCCACCGGCGCGGCCGAGCCGGGCCTGCGGCTGGCCTCCTCGCTCCTGCGCTACTGGGAGATCCGGGGCCACCTGAGCGAAGGCCGGGCCCACCTGGAGGCCCTGGCGGCCCACAGCGAGGCGCCACTGGCGCTGCGGGCCAAGGCCCTCAACGCCGCCGCCGTGCTCGCCCAGCGCCAGGGCGACTACGCCGCCGCCCGAAGCCACTACCAGGAGAGCCTGGTCATCCGCCGGTCCCTCGACGACCGTGTCGGCATCGCCACCGCCCTTCACGGCCTGGCCAACCTGGCCGTGGGCGACGACGACCTGGTCACGGCCCGCTCCTTGTTCGAGGAGAACCTGGGCATCGCCCGGGAGCTGGGCCGGGACCGCATGGAGGCGGCGTCGCTCATGAACCTGGGGGTGGTGGCCCACTCGTCGTTCATGCGGGGCCACTGCGACATCGCCGAGGCGGGCGCCGAGGCCCAGGGTTGGTACCGCCAGGCCCTCGATGGCTACGCGCGCCTGGGCGACCGCTACGGCATGGCCCTCGCCCTGGAGAACCTGGGCGCCCTCGAACGGCTCTACACCGGCGACCTGGCCGCCACCCGGGCCCTCCACGAGCAGAGCCTGGCCATCCGCCGGGAGCTGGGCGACAAGATGGGCATCGCCGGGTCGGCCCGCTACCTCGCCCACCTCGCCCTCATCCAGGGCCGCATCAGCACCGCCCGGGAGCTGAACGAGGAGCGGCTGCGGCTGGAGCGGGAGGTCGGCAACGTCGCCGCCGTAGCCGATGTGCTGTCCGACCTGGCCTTCCTCGACCTGCGCGACGGCGACCTCGACGGCGCCCGCGCCAAGTTGGAGGAGGGGCAGGCCGTAGTCGTGACCGGGGCGGGCCGCCGCATCGCCCCCGCCACCATCCTGTCGGCCCTGGGCGACGTCGCCCGCCGCCAGGGCGACCTGGCCCGGGCCCGGGCCGTCCTCGACGAGGCCCTGGCCATCGCCCGGGACGACGGCAACCGGCACGGCGAGGCATGGGCCCTGGCCCAGTCGGCCCGCCTGGCCCGCACCGCCGGCCATCCCGAGCGGGCCCGGGCCCTGGCCGGCCAGGCCCTCGCCCTGGCCGGCGAGGGCGACATGGCCGGCGTCGAGGTCACCGTCCTGGAGGTGCTGGCCGGCGCGTCGGCCGTGGCCGGGGACCACGCCCGGGCGGTGCAGCTGTACGCCGCCGCCGACCAGCGCCGGGGCCCGTGGCCGTCCGTGCCCGATCCCGAGCGGACCGCCGACCTCGACGGGGCCCGCCACGCCCTCGGCCCCACCTACGACGAAGCCTGGCAGCAGGGTCTGACCCTGGACGCCGCCGGGCAGCGGGCCCTGGCCGGGGAGGCCTGCGCCGGCTGAAGGCCACTCGCGCTGCACGTTGCGGCGGCGTTGCGGCCCCGTTCGGCCCCGTCCGTACGGTCACTCGCAGAGGAGGTGGCCACGGTGGGGATCGGCATCAGGGAGGCGGCAGCAGTGGGGATGCTGGCGGCGGCGCTGGCCGGCTGCGGCGGCGGTGAACGCGACACGGCCGCCGTCAGGGGGGTAGGCGGCGACGACCGCCGCTTCGCCGCCCTGGTGGCGGCCATCGAAGAGGCCAAGGTGGCGGTGTGCGAGCCCGAGGAGAGCTCGGCCTACATCCCCCTGCCCGCCCCCCAGGCGGCCGCTGCCCGGGAGTCCAGCTACTTCCGCTACGCCGAGGGCCGGATCTACGAGTTCGGTCCCTGCCAGCTGCCGGCGGGCGGGCGCAACGAGCTGCGGGCCTTCCGCTACGAGGACGGCGCCACCCGCGACCAGGCGCTGGTCGACGTCACCCGGCGCAACACCCGGCCGACGTCGACGTTCGCCTACCAGGACCTGTACGCGGTCGAGATCTGGAGCCCCGAGCCGTCCCTCGACAGCCCTGCCGGCCAGGCCGCCGCCCAGGTCCACTCCGCCATCGCCCGCGTGCCCCGGGCCCGCCACCACGACGTGGCCGCGGCCGCCTCGTCGAGCTGCCCGCCCGATCCCGCCCCCGGCCAGGTGGTGTCGCCCGGCTTCCTGTTCTGCCCGGCCGAGGTCACGGTGGCGGCCGGCAGCGAGGTCCGCTGGACCAACGCCGACGCCGCCCCCCACAGCCTCACCGCCACCGGGGCCGAACCCGCCTTCGACTCGGGCACGCTCACCACCGGCCAGACGTTCACCTTCCGCCTCGACCGGCCCGGCACCTACCAGTACTTCTGCCGCCTCCACCCGTCGATGCGGGGGACGGTGACCGTCATCGCCTGAGCCTTCTGGTTGTGCTCACACGGCGTTGCGACCGGCCGTCAGGCGACGTCGCGGCGGAGGGCGACCCGGGCCCCGGCGGTGGCGAACCCGGCCACGTAGGCGCAAAGCACCAGCGCTCCCGCCCACATGGGCAGCAGGTCGCCCGAGCCCGGGGTGTAGGACGAGAGCGCCTCAGCCGCGCCGGTCGGGAGCCAGCGCCCGATCGACGGGGCGAAGCCCACCAGGAGGCTCTCGGCGATCAGCATCCAGACCAGCGACACCGCCACCGCAGCCGTCTGGTTCCGGAACAGGGCGCCCACCGCCACGCCCAGCACGCCGTAGAGGGCGGTGGCCGCCAGCGTGCCGCCGGCCACGGGCACGACGTCCTGGACGAACCGGGCCGGGGCCCCCTCGTGGGCCAGCCAGGGCAGGGCCACAGCCATCGTCGCCGCCGCCGACGCCACCCCGAGGGCCAGGCCGAGCAGGACCGTGGCGATCAGCTTGGCCACCACCACGCCGGAGCGGACAGGCGCCACGAGGAACGTCTGGGTGATGGTCTGGAACCGGTGCTCACCGGTCATGGAGACGATCCCCAGGATGAAGATGACGAGGGCGCCCGCCGACGCCCCCGCCGACAGCACGTTGCGCACACCCTCGGTGGTTTCGAGCGGCACGCTTCCGTCGTCGCCGGCGGTCGCCATCGTCGACGCCACGCCGACGAGGACCGCGAGCAGCGTGCTGGCCACCATCCACCGGGAGCTGCGCGTCGTGCGGAACTTGAGCAGCTCGGCCCTGACCAGCCCGTTCATCGGGCACCTCCTGCGTTCGTGGCGGTGAGGGCAAGGAAGGCCTCCTCCAGGCTCGCCCGCTCGTCGGCCATCTCGTAGATCACGATCCCCCGACCTGCGGCGGTCAGGGTGATCGTCTCGCTGTCGGTCTCCACGGCCACGACCACGTCCGGCCCCCGCACCTCGGCCGTGACGCCCCGGGCGGCCAGCGCCTGGCGCAGCGCCTGCGGCTCCGGGGTGCGCACCCGCACCGCCGGCAGGGCCCGGCCCGTCACCTCGGCCAGTGGCCCGTGGGCCACCAGCCGGCCGCGAGAGATGATCAGCACGTCGTCGACCGTCTGGGCCACCTCGGTGAGCACGTGGCTCGAGACCAGCACCGTGCCGCCCTCGTCGGCCCGGCGGCGCAGCAGCCGCCGCAGCCAGTGGATACCCTCGGGGTCGAGCCCGTTGGCGGGCTCGTCGAGGACGAGGATCCGGGGGTCGCCCAGTAGGGCGACGGCCAGGCTCAGCCGCTGGCGCATGCCCAGGGAGAACCCCTTGACCCGGCGGCGCGCCGACCCGCTCAGCCCCACCACCTCCAGCACCTCGCCCACCCTCGCCGCCGGCAGCCCGGCCGCGGTGGCGTGAACCCGCAGGTGGTCGACCGCCCGCCGGCCGGGGTGGAAGCCCGAGGCCTCCAGCACCGCCCCGACCCGGGTGACCGGCCGGGACAGCTCCCGGTAGGGCCGGCCCAGCACCGTCGCCCGGCCCGAGGTGGGGACGACCAGGCCCAGGATCATGCGCAGGGTCGTGGTCTTGCCCGCCCCGTTGGGCCCGAGGAACCCGGTCACCGTCCCTTCGCCGAGCTGGAAGCTCAGCCCCGCCACCGCCTCGACCTCGCCGAAGCGCTTGGTGAGTCCCTCCACCTCGATCACCGCCATGTCCCGCCTCCGTTCGCACCGATCCGTCGGTGCCGACTGTGAGCGCCCGGGCCCGGCCCGTCATCGGCCGGAAGGCGGATCAGCCGGTCGGTCGCACGACAGATCCGGCCCAGCCCGGTCCGGCCGCATGGCCGATGACGGCCGGTGGCGCAGCCGTCAGCGTTCGGGATAGCGGTCCAGGGCGGACCGGGTGGCGAAGAAGGAGCGTGGGACGATGCGGAACCGGCCGAGTGCAGCGATCGTGGGCGCCGGTGCCATGGTGGCGGTGGCGACCGTCGCCCTGGCCGGCCCCGGCGACGGGGCGGAGCCGCGAAAGGGCGCGGTGGTGCAGGAGAGGATCGACGCGGTGGTGGCGGCCGGCGCGCCGGGGGTGGTGGCCCGCCTGGAGGAGGGCGGCCGGCACTGGGCCCGGGCGGCGGGCGTGGCTGAGCTGGGCCGCCCCTCCCCGCTCCCGCCCCAGGCGCGCTTCCGGGTGGGGAGCGTCACCAAGACGTTCGTGGCCGCGCTCGTTCTCCAACTGGTCGAGGAAGGGCGGATCCAGCTCGACGGTGCGGTGTCGGCCGTGCTTCCCGGCCTGCTGCCCCACGCCGGGGAGGTCACCGTGCGCCAGCTGCTGGGGCACACCAGCGGCCTGGCCGACTACACCGCCGACCCGTCGGTGTTCGAGGGCGCCCGCCAGAACCGGGCCTTCCGGCCCGAGGAGCTGGTGGGGCTGGTGGCCGGGCTGGGCGTGCGCTTCGCCCCGGGGACGGCCTTCGAGTACTCCAACACCAACTACGCGGTGGCCGGGCTACTGGTGGAGAGGGTGACGGGGAACCCGGTTGGCGACGAGCTGGAGCGTCGCATCCTCGGGCCGCTGGGCCTCGGCCACACCAGCTTCCCCACCACCAGCGGCGACATCGCCGGCGTCCACGCCCGCGGCTACGTGCTGGCGGGCCCGGGCCAGCCCCTGCTCGACGTCACCTCGATCAACCCCTCCCACGCCTGGGCCGCCGGCGCCGTCGTGTCCACCGCCGCCGACGTCGACCGGTTCTTCGGGGCCCTGCTGGGCGGCGAGGTGGTGGGCCCGGAGATGGTGGCGGCCATGCAGGCCACCACGCCGATACCGGGGGACTCGGCCACGTCCTACGGCCTGGGGCTGATGCGGGTCGACACCCCGTGCGGGACGTTCTGGGGGAACCACGGCGAGATCTGGGGCTACCACGCCTGGTCGTTCCACGCCGCCGACGGCAGCCGGTCGCTGACCGAGATGGTCAGCCTGATGCCCCGGCCAGACGAGGTGGACAACGCCCTGGAGGGCGTGCACGCCCTGCTGTGCGACCCGGGCGCGGGCGGCTGAGCGATCAGCCGCCCGGCTGCACCAGCCCGCTCTCGTAGGCGAACACCACCGCCTGCACCCGGTCGCGGAGGCCGAGCTTGGTGAGGACGCTGGAGACGTGGGTCTTCACCGTGCCCTCGCTGACGAACAGCTCCTCGGCCAGCTCGGCGTTGCTGCGGCCCCGGGCCAGGAGTCGCACCACCTCCACCTCCCGCTCGGTGAGGCGGGTCATGCCGGCGTGGTCGGCCGCCGGCACGGCCGGGCGCCGGGCGTACTCCTCGATGATCCGGCGGGTGACAGAGGGGGCGAGCAGGGCGTCGCCGGCGGCCACGACCCGCACCGCGTGCACCAGCTCCTCGGGCGGGGCGTTCTTGAGGAGGAAGCCGCTGGCGCCGGCCCGCAGGGCTTCGAAGACGTAGTCGTCGCGCTCGAAGGTGGTGAGCACGACCACGCGGGTGGCCTGGCCGGGCGCCGACAGCAGACGACGGGTCGCCTCCAGCCCGTCCATCCTCGGCATCTGGACGTCCATCAGCACGACGTCGGGCTGGAGGCGGGTGGCCAGGGAGACCGCCTCGGCCCCGTCGCACGCCTCACCGGCGACCACGAGGTCGGGCTCGGCCTCGAGGATCATGCGGAACCCGCCCCGGACCATGGCCTGGTCGTCGGCCAGGACCACCCGAATGGTCATGATTTCGCCCGGTCGCGGGGAGCGTTGCGGGGGAAGCTGGCGTGGACCTCGAACCCGCCACCCTGCCGGGGGCCGGCCCGCAGGCGGCCGCCGTGGATGCCCACCCGCTCCCGCATCCCGATCAGCCCGTGCCCGCCCCGTCCGGGCGCCGCCTGCGCCTCGGCGCCCACGCCGTCGTCGTGCACGGTCACGGCCAGCCCATCCGGCCCGTACTCCAGCCGCACCACCGCCTTGGACGCCCGGGCGTGCTTGAGCGTGTTGGTCAACGCCTCCTGCACGAGGCGGAAGGCGGACAGCTCGACGGCCGGGGACAGCCGCTCCTGGTCGCCCTCGACCACCACCTCCACATCCAGCCTGGTCCGGGCCAGCTGCGCAACCAGCTCGCCCAGATCGTCCAGGGTCGGCTGGCGGGCCGGTTCATCCGCCTCCCCCTCGTGGCGGAGGAAGCCCAGCATCGTGCGCAGCTCGGCGACCGCCTGGCGGCTGGCTGCCTCGATGGAGCCGAGGGCCTCGGCGGCCTTGGCCGGCTGCACGGCCATGACCCGGCGGGCGGCGCCGGCCTGGACGCCCATCACGCTGACGTGGTGGGCCACCACGTCGTGGAGCTCGCGGGCGATGCGGACCCGCTCATCGAACACCGCCCGGCGGGCGTTCTCCTCCCGCTGGCGCTCCAGCTCGGCGGCCCGGCGGGCCAGCTCCAGGGCGTTCTCCCGCCGGACCCGGGTCGTGACCCCGAAGGCCCAGAACACGGCCAGGATCGAGAGGTTGAAGACGAGGTCGTAGGTGAGGCCCAGCCACGCCCCCTGCTCGCCGAGCACCGGCACGAACGACCGGGTCAGCTCGGCGGCCAGGGTGGCGACCACCGCCCCAAACACCCAGGACCGCCGGCGCAGGGCGCCGTGGGCGCCGGCCGTGTAGGCGGCCACCAGCACCGCCCCGAAGCCCACGTCGTCCTCCGGGCTCTCGAGCACGCCGGCCGCGACCAGGGCGGCGGTGGTGATGCACAGGACGGTCAGGGGGGCCCGGCGGCGGAAGGCCAACGAGGTAGCGGCGACGACGGTGACGGCCAGCACCACGGGGCCGTCGGGTAGCCGGTACGTCGGGTCGGCGGCCCGGTAGGCGTCGATCTGCACCTGGATCGACAGCAGGGCGGCGCCGAGGAAGAAGGCGGCGAGCAGGCCGTCGGCCAGCCACGAATGGTTCGCCGCCACCGCCCATGCCCGCCGGGCCCAGCCCGCCACGCCCGGAAACCTAGCCGTGCCGCACCCTGCCCGTTCCCGTGGCCTCTACCGTTCTCGGCCGTGAGGAGGCGACCGCGGCTCTTGCTCGACGTCTCGCCCCTGCGGGACTCGCGCGACTACCGGTACCTGTTCTCGGGGCAGGCCGTCGCCTACCTGGGCAGCCAGATCACGGTCGTGGCCGTGCCTTTCCAGGTGTACTCGCTGACCGAGTCGTCGCTGGCGGTGGGCATGGTGGGGCTGGCCTCGCTGCTGCCGCTCATCGCCCTCTCCCTCGTGGGCGGGTCGATCGCCGATGCGGTCGACCGCCGCAAGCTCCTGCTCGGCACCCAGGCCGCCCTGGCCCTCACCAGCGCCGCCCTGGCCCTCAACGCCTCGGCCGGCGACGGCGCCAGCCTCGTGCCCGTCTACCTGTGCGCCGCCCTGGCCGCCGGGTTCAGCGGGGCCGACCTCCCCACCCGCAACGCCATCCTGCCCAACCTCGTGGCGCGCCAGCAGTTCAGCGCCGCCGCATCGCTGGGACAGGTGCTGATCCAGGTCGGGCAGGTGGCGGGACCGGCCCTGGCCGGCCTCATCCTCAGCCAGGCCAGCCTGGCCGCCGCCTACTGGATCGACGCGGCCACGTCGGTGGCCGCCATCTTGCTGACCCTCGCCATCCGACCCCAGCCGCCCCACGGCGGGGGAACCAGGGCGGGGCTGGCGTCGATCAGGGAGGGGCTGGGCTACCTGAAGGGCCGGCGGCTGATCCTGTCCACGTTCGTCATCGACATCAACGCCATGGTCTTCGGCATGCCCCGGGCCCTGTTCCCGGCCCTGGCCACCGGGCTCTACGGCGGCGGGCCCGCCACCCTGGGCCTCCTCTACGCCGCCCCGGGGGCGGGGGCCCTGCTCGGCGCACTGTTCACGGGCTGGGTGGGGACCGTCCGCCGCCAGGGGTGGGCGGTGATCGTGGCCGTCATGGCCTGGGGGGCGGCCATCGCCGCCTTCGGCCTCGTGTCGTGGCTGCCCCTCGGCCTGCTGCTGCTGGCCGCGGCCGGGGCCGCCGACGTGGTGTCGGCCGTGTTCCGCAGCACGATCATGCAGCTGTCGGTGCCCGACGCCCTGCGGGGCCGGCTGTCGTCCGTCCACATCGCCGTCGTCACCGGCGGGCCCCGCCTGGGCGACGCCGAGGCGGGGGCGGTGGCGGCCCTCTCCACCCCCCGCTTCTCGGTCGTATCCGGTGGCCTGGCGTGCGTGATGGGGGCGCTGGTCGTGGCCCGGGCCTTCCCCGAGCTGGCCCGATACGACGCCGGCCGGGAAGGGGCGGGAAGGCCGCCCCGATATGATCGGACGAGGGAGCCCGACCACGGCAATGGGGCAAGGCGAGGCTCCGAGCCCTGAGATCCGCCGAGGAAGAGAGGTCCCATTTGGCTCAGCGACCCGGGGCCCGTCCGGCCGGGCCGACCCGCACGGTGGCCGACGTCATGACCACCGACGTGCTCACCGCGTCGGCGTCGGACACCATCTCCAAGACGAGCGCCCGCATGCTGGAACGGGCGGGCGGCAAGGTGGGGTCGGCCATAATCACCGAGGGCGAGCGGATCCTCGGCATCTTCACCGAGCGGGACCTGGTGCGGGCCGCCGCCGCCGGCGCCGCCCTCGACACCGCCCGCGTCGGCGAGTGGATGTCGACCGATCCCGACACGGTCGGCCCCGGCATGGACCTCAGCGCCGCCTACGTCAGCCTGTCCGAGCACGGATACCGCCACTTCCCGGTGTGCGAGGACGGCCGGGTGGTGGGCGTGGTCTCCATGCGCGACATGCTGCGGATCGCCCACGTCCGCCCCGTGCAGCACCCCAGCCTGGTCGAGGCGCCCAAGGGGCTGGAGGGTGTGGTCGTGGCCGAGACGGCGGTGGGCGACGTGCGGGGCCAGGAGGGCTTCTACCACTACCGGGAGTTCAACGCCACGGAGCTGGCCGACAAGCGGTCGCTGGAGGATGTGTGGCACCTCCTCTACCACGGCCACCTGCCGTCCAAGGAGGAGCGGGAGGCGTTCGTCGAGCAGATCAAGGCGTTCCACCGGATCCCCGACGCGGTCATGGACATCCTGCCCGCCATCGCCCGGGCGGGCGAGCACTTCGTCCCCCTCGACGCCCTGCGCAGCGCCTACTCCACCATCGCCTACGCCTGCGACTTCAAGTCGTGGATGGACGTCGACCACGAGACCCTGTTCGGCAACGCCATGCTGACCAGTTCGGTGATGCCCACGCTGATCATGGCCCTGTACCGCCTGAACAACGGCCTCGACCCGGTCGAACCCCATCCCGAGCTCCCCTACGCCGCCAACTACCTGTACATGCTGACGGGCGAGGTCCCCGACCCCGACCACGCCCGGGCCATCGAGCAGTACCTGATCCTGACCACCGACCACGGGTTCAACGCGTCGACGTTCACGGCCCGGGTCATCACCTCCACCGGGGCCGACCTGGGCTCGGCCGTGGTGGGTGCCATCGGGGCCCTGTCGGGGCCGCTGCACGGCGGGGCGCCGAGCCGGGCCCTCGACATGCTCGACGCCATCGGCACACCCGACCGGGCCGACCCGTGGATCCGCGAACGGGTCCTGGCGGGGGACAAGATCATGGGCTTCGGCCACCGGGTGTACAAGACCGACGACCCCCGCTCGCTGCTGCTGAAGAAGGTGGCGGAGCGCCTGGGGGGCGAGAAGGTCGAGTTTGCCAAGCAGGTCGAGAAGACGGTGATCGACGTGCTGCGGGAGCTGAAGCCGGGCCGCCAGCTCTACGCCAACGTCGAGTTCTACGCCGGGGTGGTGATGGACAAGGTCGGCCTGCCGCCCGACCTGTTCACCCCCACGTTCACGTCCAGCCGGGTCATCGGCTGGACCGCCCACATCCTCGAGCAGGCCGCCGACAACCGCCTGATCCGGCCCAGCGCCCACTACCACGGGCCCCAGCCGCCGGTTCCCGTCCCCGACCCGGCGTAGGAGGCTCGTGGCCGTCACCGTCGAGGAGGCCACCGAGGCCACCGAGGAGGTCGTGGCCGCCGTCCAGCGGCTCGTGCCCATGCTGTCGTCGAGCGCGCCGATCCCGACGGCCGAGGAGGTGGGCCAGATCGTGGCGTCGCCGGCGTCGGTGCTGCTGGTGGCCCGGGCGGGCGGCGGCGGCGGCGGCCAGATCGTGGGCATGCTCACCCTCGCCCTGTTCCGCATCCCCACCGGCCTGCGGGCCTGGATCGAGGACGTGGTCACCGACACCGCCGTCACCCGCCAGGGCATCGCCACCGCCCTCACCCGGGCCGCCCTCGACCGGGCCGCGTCGGCCGGGGCCCGCACCGTCGACCTCACCTCCCGCCCTCCCCGCCAAGCCGCCAACCTCCTCTACCAGAAGGTCGGCTTCGTCCAGCGGGACACCAACGTCTACAGGAAAGTGCTGGAAACCGACTAGGCTGGCAGTTGGAGCGGTCCCTCTGGTCGGATGCGCCCCGGTCTCGTCGATCGCGGCGGCCCTGTCTGTGAAGATGCCCTGAGACACCCGCTGTAGGCCACGATCCCTACAGGGCGAGACAGGATCAACCAGAACGATGACCATGACGACTGCATCCCTGGTGGCGTGCGCCCATCACGATGGCATGGCCGAGCTGACGGGTGACGCCGTCCCAGGCTGACGACGTTCCAGATGGCGTCGAAGAGCTCGGTCTTGCGGTTCGCGTACTGGAGGTACCAACCACCGGTTCCCAGGAGGCGAGCGCCCAGCCCGATCCCTGGAGCGTTGCTGCCGCCTCGTGCATCTGCTGGCGGAACACGCCGACACCGCCGAAGGTGTCGTCGAGGAGGTCGGCGAGGTCGCCGTTCGGGTCGCCGCCGCCGTTCGGGCTGATGGTTGGTCCGGAACAACGAGTGCAGGACGTGGCCCGATCGTGGAACGCGAGGTTATTCTCGAGCATCGACACGAGGCTCAGGTCGCCCTTGCCGCGCATCTCACGCGCCTTCTCGAGCGTCTCGTTGGCGCCCTTGACGTAGCCGGCGTGATGCTTGTCGTGATGCAGCTCCATCGAGCGCCCCCCCGGTCATAGGGCAGGTCCGGAAGCGTGTAGGTGTCGGTCATGTCGGTGTCTCCCTTCGGTAGCGGATCCGGCGCCCACCGCCGTTGAAGCGGGCCGCGATGCCCGCTTGGCGCCGTTCGAGCTCGAGCTGGCGACGTCGCACCTTGAGCAGGTCGGTGCGGGTGCAGATGCCGACGAGGTGGTGGTCGGTGTCGACGACGGGAACGTGTTCGACGTGCTCGTCGAGCATGACCCGCAGCGCGGTCTGCGCGGTGTCGCTCGGCGCGACGGTGACCACCTGGCTGGCGGCGTGGTCCACGAGCGGCTGGTCGTCGTCGCAGTCGTCGCGCAGCACGTCGCCGCGGGCGACGATGCCGACGAGCCGGTTGCCGTCGACGATCGGGTAGGCGCCGTGTCCCCCGGTCTCGAACCGGGCACGCGCCGCGCCGAAGGTCGTCGCCGCGGGGAAGGTCTCGACGGCGGTGGTCATGATCTCGCCGACGCGGACGTTGACGAACGGGTCGACGCCGTAGTGGCGGCCGATGTGCAGGCCGCGGCGGCGGAGCTTCTCGGTCATGAGGCTGTCGCGGTTGACCGCGGAGTACACGACGTCGGCGAGCACCGTTGCGAGCATGAGCGGCAGGATGACGTCGTAGTCCCGGGTCAGCTCGAACACGAAGACGATGGCGGTGAACGTCGCTTGCGTGGCGGCACCGAAGGTGGCGGCCATGGCGACGATGGCGAACGCGCCGACGGCGATGTCGGGTCCGGGTAGGGCGTTGTTGAGTCCGTCGCCGACGACGGTGCCGAACGACGCGCTGATGAGCAGGATCGGAGCCAGCGTGCCGCCGGAGGTGCCCGATCCGAGGGCGAGCCACCAGGCGAGGAGTTTGCCGAGGGCGAGGGCGGCGACGGTGCCGATGGCGAAGCGGGCGTTGAGGACGTCGTCGATCGCGCCGTAGCCGACGCCGAGCGCGCGAGGGACCAACAGGCCGACGGTGGCGAACCCGAGCGCGCCGATGGCGGGGTGCCAGAACTCCCCGACAGGGAGGCGGCGGTAGAGATCCTCCACGAGGATCAGGCCACGGCTGATGACGATGGCGAGGGCGCCGCAGGCGACGCCAAGAAGGACGAAGGCAGGAAGCACGTCGAGCCCGGCGAAGTCGTGAAGGGGGACTCGGAACAGCGGGCCTTCGCCGAACAGGGCCGAGTGCATGCCACCGGCGACCGAGGTCGCGACGACCAGTGGCACCAGGGCGCGGGCGGAGAACTCGAACAGGAGCAGCTCGACGGCGAGCACGACCGCCGCCAGCGGCGCACCGAAGGTGGCCGACATCCCGGCGGCGGCCCCAGCGGCGAGCAGGATCTTGCGCTCCGAAGGCGTCACCGGCAGGATCTGGCCGATGAGCGAGCCGATCGCACCACCGGTGACGATGATCGGCCCTTCGGCACCGAACGGTGCGCCGCTGCCGATGGCGATCGCGGCCGAGATCGGCTTCGCGACCGCGGTGCGGGGGGCGATACGGCTCTGCTTGGTCAGCACAGCCTCCATGGCCTCGGGGATTCCGTGTCCACGGATGACCGGCGCCCACTTGGCCAGGCAGCTGATCACCACGGCACCGCCGATGGCGGCCACGTACAGCGGCCAGCCAGGGTCGAGATCCGTGAAGGGCGGAACCTCGGGCCCAAGCTCGTGGAACAAGGCTGCGTTGGTGATCAGGTCGATCAGGTGAATCAAGAGCCATGCGGCGGCCCCTCCCGCCAGGCCCAGCACGGCGGCGATCGCGGCCAGGAGGGAGAGCCGCTTCGTCGGGGTTCGCACGATCATCGTAGAGCGATAGTATCGTGTTCCGATATGCCGCAGCGAACTGAGGGCCTGCGTGACGAGGACTTCCGGCGACTGCTCACCTTCCGTGATGGGCTCCGCCGCTTCCAGCGGTGGAGCGAGGAGCAAGCCAAAGCCGTCGGCCTGACCGGCGCACAACACCAGCTCCTGCTCGCGGTACGCGGCCACGGCACGCCGCCGTCGATCCGAGAGGTCGCCGACCACCTGCTGCTGCGCCACCACAGCGTGGTCGAGCTCGTCGACCGCGCCGTCGCCAGTGGGCTCGTCCAGCGCGTCGACGACCACGACGACCAGAGGATCGTGCGCCTTCGCTTGACGCCGGCAGGTGCCAAGCGAGTCGAGGCGCTCGCCGGCGCCCACCTCGAAGAGCTCTCACGACTCCGCCCCCGGTTCGATTCCCTCTGGGCCGACCTACCGGGAGGCTGAAGGGGTAAGGAGGAACACATGGCGACACGCACCGTCCTCGTGGCCGTCGCTGCTGGAAGGCAGCGTGAGCACCGATGTCCAGCGCGCCGCCCCGTGCCCCGTGCTGGTTGTCCCGTGACAGCATGAGGATCGAGGACTACGCGCTCATCGGCGACACCCAGACCGCCGCGCTCGTCGGTCGCAACGGCTCCATCGACTGGCTGTGCCTCCCGCGGTTCGACTCCGGGGCGTGCTTCGCTGCGCTGCTCGGCTCCCGCGAGCACGGCCGCTGGCTGCTCGCGCCCGCGGACGACCAGGCGACGGTCAGGCGCCGCTACCGACCCGGCACCCTCGTCCTCGAGACGACCTTCACCACGGCAACAGGCGAGGTCCGGCTGATCGACTGCATGCCGGTGCGCGGCGAGGCGCCTGATGTCGTGCGCGTCGTCGAGGGCGTCCGCGGGCGGGTGCCGATCGTGATGGACCTGGTGATCCGCTTCGACTACGGCGCCTTCGTCCCGTGGGTCCGGCGGATCGACGGCGCGTTGCAAGCAGTCGCCGGTCCCAACGCGGTCGAGCTGCGCACACCGGTCGCGACCCTCGGCGAGGGCCTGGCGACCACCGCCCGTTTCGAGGTCGGCGCCGGCGATCACCTGCCGTTCGTGCTCACCTGGCACCCCTCCCACGAGCCACCGCCACCCGCCGTCGACGCCGCCCGCGCCGTGCAGTCGACCACGAACTGGTGGTCCGACTGGTCCGCCCAGTGCTCGACGCGGGGTGAACTGCGCGACCTCGTCGTGCGATCGCTCATCACGCTCAAGGCGCTGACCTACGCGCCGACCGGCGGCCTGGTCGCGGCGGCCACGACGTCGCTGCCCGAGGATCTCGGTGGCGTCCGCAACTGGGACTACCGCTACTGCTGGCTGCGCGACGCCACCTTCAGCCTCTACGCGCTCATGCTCGCCGGCTACGAGACCGAAGCCGTCGCCTGGCGCGACTGGCTGCTGCGCGTCGCCGCCGGTGCGCCCGAGCAACTGCAGATCATGTACGGGCCCGCCGGCGAACGGCGCCTCCCCGAGCTCACCCTCGACTGGCTCCCCGGCTACGAGGCCTCCGCACCGGTCCGGGTCGGCAACGCCGCCTGCCACCAGTTCCAGCTCGACGTCTACGGCGAGGTCATGGACTGCCTGCACCAGACCCGTCGACTCGGCGTCGAGAACGACCCGGACGTGTGGGCGCTGCAGCGCGCCTTGATGGAGTTCCTCGAAGGCAACTGGCAGGAACCCGACGAAGGCATCTGGGAGGTGCGCGGGCCCCGCCGCCACTTCACCCACTCCAAGGTCATGGCCTGGGTGGCCGCCGACCGCGCCGTCAAGGCCGTGGAGCAGTTCGGCCTCGACGGACCTGTCGACACGTGGCGGCGGCTGCGCGACGACATCCATGACGAGGTCTGCGCACGGGGGTTCGACACCGACCGCAACACCTTCACCCAGTCCTATGACCGACCCGAGCTCGACGCCAGCCTCCTGATGGTCCCCCTCGTCGGGTTCCTCCCCGCCAACGACCCCCGTGTCGTCGGGACCCTGACCGCGGTACTGGCGGGCCTGTGCGACCAGGGGTTCGTGCACCGCTACGCCGGCGACAGCCTCGGCGAGGTCGACGGCCTCCCCGGAGGCGAAGGCGCCTTCCTGCCGTGCAGCTTCTGGCTCGCCGACAACCTCGCCCTCCAAGGCCGCATCGAGGAAGCCCGCACCCTGTTCGATCGCCTCGTCGGACTCGGCAATGACGTCGGCCTCCTCGCCGAGGAATACCACCCGGCACTCGGTCGCCTCGTCGGCAACTTCCCGCAAGCCTTCACGCACGTCGCCCTCGTCAACACCGCCCACAACCTTTCCGCGGGTCGTGGCCCCGCCCGCGATCGCGCCGAGACCGACTGACCGTGCATGCACTTACGGTCTGCCCCGGCGTCGCCGGCTCGGCCCAGCTCATCGACCTCCCCGAACCGCAGGCGGCCGACGCGCTGCTCGTCGAACCACTGCTCGTCGGCGTGTGCGGAACGGACCGCGAGATCGTCGACGGTTCCTACGGGACCGCGCCACCCGGTTGCGAGCGGCTGGTCATCGGCCACGAGGCCGTCGCCCGGGTCCTCCAAGCGCCCCCCGACGCGACCGTGGAAGCCGGTGACCTCGTCGTGCCCATCGTGCGGCGACCCGACCCGGTGCCGTGCCCATCGTGTGCCGCCGGCGAATGGGACATGTGCGAGAACGGTCGGTACACCGAGCACGGCATCCGCGGCGCCGACGGGTACGCCACCGAACGCGCCGTCCTCGATCCCGCCTTCGCGGTGCCCGTCCCCACCACCCTCGGGCCCCGCGCCGTCCTCGTCGAGCCCGCCAGCGTGGTCGCCAAGGCGTGGGAGCACATCGAACGCATCGGCGCCCGCGCCCGCTGGAACCCGAAGACCGTCCTGGTCACCGGCGCCGGACCGATCGGGCTCCTCGCCGCGCTCATGGCCCGCCAACGCGGCCTGCACACCCACGTCCTCGACCGCGTCACGAACGATCCGAAGCCGCGTCTCGTCGCCGACCTGGGCGCCACGTACCACACCGGGCCGGTCGCTGACACCCCCCGACCCGACATCGTCATCGAGTGCACCGGCGTCGGCGCCCTCGTGCTCGACGCCATCGAGCACGGTGGACGCAACGCCATCACCTGTCTCGCCGGGATCTCCTCAGGGGCGCGCCGCGTTGACATCGACGCCGGCGCGCTCAACCGACGACTCGTGCTCGAGAACGACGTCGTGTTCGGCACCGTCAACGCCAACCGCCGCCACTACGCCGCCGCCGTCGAGACACTGACCGCCGCACCACCAGCCTGGCTCGATGCGCTCATCACCCGCCGCGTTGCCCTGGAGCAGTGGCGCGACGCACTCGTGCAACGACCCGACGACGTCAAGGTCGTCATCGACACGCGTTCGGGAGGCAGGAGGCCCTGACATGCCCATTGGCTACGCGTTGAGCGCGGGTGTGATCACGATCGGGTTGCTCGCGGCGTGGCGGCCGTTCCGACGATCGGGCCGGCTGGCCACCGCGAGCTGGATGCTCAGCGTCGTCCCCAACGAGTCACCGTTCCTCGTCGCCTACTGGCTCGCTGGGATCACTGCGCTCGCAGTCGGGGGCAGCGGGGCCCGAGCCCCCATCGTCGCCGTCGCCGGCATCGTTGGAGCGCTCACAGTGGTGGTCGGCGCCCTGCTCGTCAGACGAAGCCTGGCAAGCGGGCCCGCCCTCGACACCGCCCTCGCGACCGCAGTTGCACAACCGCCACACCGGCGCTCGCTGCCATGGTGGCGCATCGTGCTGGCGCCGATCCCCGTCCTGGCGTTGGATCTGCACCGCACCAGGAACATCGCCTACGACACCGGGGGACGCCACCACCGTCTGGACGTCTACCGACACCGCTCACGGCCACCGACCGGTCCCGTCCTCATCCACCTGCACGGCGGACGGTTCCGGACCGGGCGCAAGAGCTTCGAGGGCCGACCACTGCTGCACCGGCTGGCGCGGCATGGCTGGATCTGCATCAGCGCCAACTACCGCCTCGCCCCCGCCGCCCGGTGGCCCGACCCGCTCGTCGACGCCAAGCGAGTGATCGCCTGGGCCCGCACCCATGCCGCTGAGATCGGCGGCGATCCCGATCGCATCGTGATCGCCGGGAGCTCCGCTGGCGCCCACCTCGCCGTCACCGCAGCTCTCACCGCCAACGAACCGCGATGGCAGGCCGGGTTCGAACCGATCGACACGAGCGTGGCCGCCGCGGTGGGGCTCTACGGCTACTACGGCCCGGCCGACACCTCGTCGCTCCTGCCTTCGTCGCCCTCGGACTTC
>Ga0187892_10001868_pt1 | contig 45779 bp, 46 predicted proteins | sample MA1701073metaG_FD_139345 | JGI IMG/M metagenome (GOLD analysis project Ga0187892, IMG submission 139345) | Bio-ooze microbial communities from a basaltic lava cave in the Kipuka Kanohina Cave System on the Island of Hawaii, USA - MA170107-3 metaG ...
CATGGCATTCATCTGGTATGCTGCTGACCATGTATCTGCACAAGGACCTAGTTCACCTAGAGGTGCATAGTGGGAAACTTTGTTTAATCCAACATAGTCTAGTGCTCCCATGTAGAGGTTTGCATCATTATCTATTGGACCAAATGCCAGTGAATAACCCCAAAGTACCCATTGTACTGAGATCAAGCCCATTACAACGAAGGTCATGCCAATGACGTTGACTGCGTTCTTTGATCTAGCTAAACCACCATAGAAGAATGCGACACCTGGGGTCATGAATAAGACCAGAGATGTTGCAGCTAAAATCCATGCGGTATCACCAGTATCAATTCTACAAGGAAGCATGCCTCCCTCGCCGTCGTCATACCAACATTCGTTTGGGTTTCCAGTATAGATGCCACTTGTGCCCAACACATAACCGTCCATTCCATCGGTTACCTGTTGTGCATAAGCTTGGCTCATTACGCTAACAGATGTTGCAGCAACTGCTATCACAAGCAATAGTGCGTATTTTCTGTTTCGTGAATACATCTTGCCATGTATTCTTGTTTCAGACATTGCGTGTGCTCCAGCAGTTGAAAATATAAGATGTCTTTCAACAAAACTGTAAATTTGTTTAATCTATGTTCAATTACTCACAGTAATCCAATCAATTGTTTAATTGAATGTCAAGTTTATTTTGTTTTGTTAATTCTTTTTAATTAGTCACACAGATCGGATTACAAACCAAAAATACCGTGTTTTTTGGCATTCTTTGTCTGCATAGATTTACCCTGCATATGAAAGCAACGTCCCTACCAGTTTCTTCTAGGTCAATCTTTTCCCTTTTTTATATCTGAACACAACTATCAAAATTTTGAACAAATAATAAAAAAATTCTGTTTGGGTTTATTGCTTAAATTCGAGTTAAAATTTTCCTACTAGTGATTTCCAACATGACAAATGATACCAGTTTTCCCTGTATAATGTCCCGTCCAAAGACGATAGCTTCATCTTTTGATTGCATTTTTTACAGGTAACCCATGTCTCCTTTAGGTTGAGTATTGTTTCTTTCTGTGAAAGCATACTGCGTCTTTTCCAAATCATTTTAAAATTGATTGTTTGTGCTATTTGAAAAACAATTTTTCAAAATCTTGATTACAGAATGACGTTTGAAAATAGGTTTGGTAATAGTTTAGACTCGGAGTATTCCTTGTTTTATCAGATATTGGATTCCGGAAATAAAGTCAGAGTCGCCAATTGTGCCGTCTGCCCACCATTTGGCGTTGTTTTTTACCCAAATTGGAATTTGGTTTGAGGGGGACTGACCAGCTGTAGTTGGTGGAACCTTTAGTACTCCTTCTTTTATCAAAAACTGAATTCCAGATACAAAGTCAGAGTCGCCAATTGTGCCGTCTGCCCACCATTTGGCGTTGTTTTTTACCCAAATTGGAATGGTAGTTTGTGTAGGAGGTGTTGAAGGAATAGAAGATGTAATCTCTGAGATATCAAACTTCATACTTGCTGGAACAAATGGATTAAAATCAATCAAACCTATACCTACTAAAACCAGTTGTAGTGTATAGCTTCCTTCAGATGGGATTGTAAGTAGTCTTGAATCAACACCGTTTGTGAGTGAGATTCCAAGTAGGTTTGTGCGACCTCCTGTGTTGACAATAAACTCGTCACCTGTCGAGTCTTTTACAGCGTATGCATACCTGATGTCTTTTGCTAGATTTCCTGTAGAATCAAAAAATGCAATTGTAAATGAGATATCTTTGCTTGCTCCATATCTTGTGTCATATGAGATTGTTGCCTTGTAGCCATTTGAGAATGTAACATCAGTTGATTTGATTACAATACTTGTGTCTGGCATTATTTGTACAATCATTGTATGTTTGTCAGAGCCAATCTTTTGCTTGAGGATCTTTAGTTCCTCCCCAGTTACGAGAAAATGAATTATGTTTGAATCCTTGTTGGAGTAAGAATCAAAGTATATATCTTTTGGAAAAATTGGAATTCCATTTATTGTGCCCTTGAAGCTATTAATGTTTTGTAGAGGTGCAAACCCTTTTGGAATCTCAATGTCGTTTCTTACAAGTAAAGTATGTTCTGCATGCTCCCAATGAAATGGCATCTCAAATGAAATTGATTTTGTTGATTCACTAAACTGGAAATTTGAGAGCTTATCCTGAAACGCCTTGACAGTTACAGATGTTTCACCCTGTGCAGTCTTAATTGAGAATTTTTGCTCTTGTGCTATGTTTATGTTGGTTTCAAAGTTGATGTCTTCGGTTGTCTGTGTCTTTGGGTTCGTTGCTCCGATTATAGCAACTTTGACTGTGTATGTGCCACTTTTGTCAAACACTGGACCTCTGATTATTGGTGTACTAGTAGAAGACGACGTTAGTGCACTTGGTACGACTAAGTCTTTATCACCTTCATATTTAGTGCAGCGCCAAAGCTCTTTTTCTGCGCATTCTGAGATTGGATGAATCTTGACGTCGAGCTCGCCGTCTTTGTCATAAAACATTTGTGATGCGAGTAGTTTTTCTCCATAAAATATCTGAACACGATAGGTTACTTTTTCTATGTTTGTGTTTGTCTGACTGTCAAAAAATCTCACTTTCAAGTTTGCGCTAGAGTGTTTTTCTGGAATAAAGTCCACAGGTTCAAGTATTGTTGAGACTGTAACCTGTTTATTTTCAAAGCTTACTGGCGGTGCAGCTTCACCTCCATGATGTTGTCCATAAGCAAATCCAAATGAAAACAAAATGAGCAACGAAAGGAGCGCCCAGATTTTAGACATCTATTTCCACACGTTTATAGCGTTATTAATTATTTTACGATTTATTCGGCTGCTGATTTTCCACCATCAATATTTAAAATTGCACCAGTAATCCAATTAGCGTCATCTGATGCTAGAAATACTGCTGCATTGGAGACATCGCTTGGTTGTCCAATTCTGTTTATGGGTTGCCTGTCTTCTAGAACCTTTCTTGCGTTCGGATCCTCCAAGTACGGTTTGATCATACCAGCATTAATTATTCCCAAATTTATGCAATTGCAACGAATATTTTTTCTAGCATATTCAACAGCAATTGATTTTGTAAACATCGATATTGCTGCCTTTGTAGCAGAATATACTGCCAAATGGACACGCGGTACTGCTCGCTCACTTGAAATTGAACCAATATTTATTATGCACCCATTTTTGTTTTCAAGCATTTTTGATATTACAGCCTTTGTGATTCTGAGTGTTCCCATAATGTTTGTATTAATCAAATCTATAATCTCAGAGTCTTTCATTTCATGAAAGTGAATTGCATCATTTATCTTTGCAGCGTTGTTTATCAAAATGTCAATTTTACCGTATTTTTCAGCAATCTGTACTAACACATTTAGGATTTGTGATTCGTCAGTTATGTCGCATGAGAGAGAAACATGCGAATCCTTGTTTTTTAGAGCAGATCTTGCTTTTTCAAGAGCCTGTAAGTTTCGCCCAAGAAGCACTATTTTTGCCCCTTCTTCTGCGAACTTTTTTGCAATGTCTGCACCTATATCACTTGAAGCACCAGTAACAATTGCTACTTTATTTGATAACCTCATACTAACCCTACAAATGATTGTCTTAAATCAATTTTGATATCAAGTTTTACTTCTTTTTATATTTCCCGAGAATGTTTAGAACTATTTGATCTGGTACCTGCTCAAACTTTCTGTAAAACTGTGCAACCGCAGAAAATTCAAGTGGGATCTCTATTGCGATAATTTGAATTCCAAATCTTTTGAGTATTTCGTATGTTATAAACGGGATTACTGGTGTTACCAGGATAATATCTTTAACATTGTTTTGCGAAAGCCATTGCAAAATTGCACAAACTGTTGCTCCAGTTGCTATCCCATCATCTACCAAAATTACGGTTTTGGTCTTAAAATCATAATTTGTGTGTCCTCGATATACTTGAGTTTGTCTTATAACTTCATTTTTCTTTTTCTTAATTTCTTCTTCAAACCGAGAATCGTGTGAATAACGTTCCCAATCATGCCCATAATATATCACATCATTGTAGGTTACTGCACCCACTGCATATTCTGGATAATCTGGAGGTGTGATTTTTTTTGATATAATAACATCAAGCTCAAATCCAAGTAGTCTTGCTATTTCATCGCCAACTATTACTCCTCCACGTGGTATGGCAAGCACAATACAACTTTTATCATTAATAATGGGTACTAGTTTTTCTACAAGTAGTCTTCCTGCGTGAAGCCTATCGTGAATCATTTGTTTTTCACGTGTTAATGTAACTAACAGATATTACTAATTATGGTTACAGGTACCATACCTCAATCTTTAATACAATAATTTGGTTTTCTAAATCTGTATTTGGGAATATTAGAAAACCTTGAAGGGTTTGAATCAAAAAAGACAAAAGAATCTCTTGAAATGCTTCTTATTGATAGAAGAAATGAATTCAAAGAACTAGCTAATAGTATGGGTATTCCAGCCAATGCAACAAATTGGGAATATATAATTTTGAAATTCTGTCTTGATTTCAACAAATCTTTCAAAGCCTTAACTACCTTAGAAGGACCAAATGACGCCACAGAAGAAAGTCACAACAAGATACATCAATGCGTATCTTTGTTAAGGCAAATTGCGAGAGGAAAGAAAAGCATGAATGAAGTAACTCATTTGCAGAATTTAGCTTATAATCTTGCAGAAGAATTCAAGACTGTGTATAATCGACTTTCTTGATATAACGTTTTTTGTTGATGCAGTATGATTATACTGAGTTAATATCACACCAACAACAGCATTTGATGTTTCTACAATTTGGGCATTCATAAGGTGAACTACTTTTTTTACATTCTATTGGCAAACAACCACAATCTGCACATTTTATCTGAAATTGATTCAATTTAACACCAAATTATTGCACTAAAAAAAGAAAAAAGTTATTGGAATGGATCGATGAACGGACAGTTCACTATGTGATCACTGTCCATTGGTCGCGCCAAATTCACGTCAATCATTCCTGCTTTGCTGTATGCGTTGATATCACCAATTGTTTCAAGAACCGATCCAGAAGCTGGATCCTTCCAACCAATCATGAATATTCTCCACATTGGGGAATAATTCGAGTCACCTGGTGCTGCCGCTGCAATTCCTGGCTGGAACCCCAATGGGCCGGTTCCTTTGACTCCATTCATGAATTGGAATAGATCTACTGCTGCAGAATTTGCAATGAGTGCAGCTGATGTCGGCGAGCTTGCTACCCCCATCATTGCAGCTGGCATATCCGGAGTTGCATCAGTGACGATATAGTAGATTGTCTTCCCGTCAGGACCCCATCCCCTATGTGCAACAAATGTGACTGTCATTTTGTCTGTGTCAATGTCCAGAACTTGGCCGCCACCATATGGTGTATTATCGGTTAATGTCTTGTCTTCTTTTACTTGTAGCTGTCCTCCAGGCCACATTATCTGTGGCATGTTAATCACTACTGGAAGATCAGTGAGTGTTACCAAGCCTTTTGTTTCTGCTGCAAGTATTGCTTCTTTAGAATCCAAAAGTGTAGCTTTTGTAGAATCATTCCATGTGACATGAACGTGTGCTGTCAGTGCGCTGTATATTTCTGGCTGTGCTGGGGTGCTCGTAAAGACTTCACTTTGGAATCCGTGAATTCCACCACCTTCAATTCCGTTGGTAAAGATGTATGTTGTTGAAAGTGCTTTCTTTGGTGCATTTGCCAAGAGTGGAGCAAGCTCTACTTTCCATCCTTGTTTTTGAGTAATAACATCTGCATGTATTTTCTCACTGGAGTCAGTTATGATAAAGTATACTGGCTCGCCATCGTACCAGCCCTGATGAAGTGGAATTGTTGCAGGAACGTTCGTCCTTGCAAGCCTTAGTACATATTCAGATTCCATCATGGCTTCTTTTTCCATCATGGCTTCTTTTTCCATCATAGCTTCTTTTTCCATCATCTTTTCTGTTTTTTTGGATGGTTTTTCTTCCATTGCAGCTTTTCCGCCTGAAATCTCGGAACAGAGTTTGTCTCCACAGACCTTACTTGATGTTGTACCTAGTAAGGGAGTTCCCTTGCTTTTTAATGCCTCAGCATCTTGAAAGTTGGTTGTTAGTCCAATAGTAAAGAGAGGCAATATCAATAGCAACGAAGCTAGTTTGAGTTTGTCATTCATTGAGTCATCAGATTTGTAATCGCATAAAAGCAATTTTCCAGATCTTACAATGCGTGCACAAACTGGGTAGAATCTAAAATTTATTATTATACAAACCAAAAATTTGGAAAAACAAAGCAGATCGGCTAAAGATTTGTAGAATTACGTTCGATTTTCTGCGTCAATAAAAAGACTTTTAAAAAGTATTCAGAGGCTTGTTGTTTAAGGGGATAATAGTGAATAAACAGCTAAATCCACTTGATATATGCAAACATGTTTTGAGTCTTGATGATTCCATACGATTTGTTGGAAGGATTAAGGATAGAAAGGTAATTGCGTTTGCACGACACCCAGAAAAAAAGCCACTTTTAGATTCAGAGCTTGGAAACTTGGCTCACTACCACGCATCGGTAAAAGCAAGCATGGAGGAGATGTTCGATGGGGCCCTAGGCAAGACAAACTGGATGATAACTGCAAAGGAGAAGGTAAAGCTGATTACCTTGTTTTTGGATGATGGGCTGCTCATTTTCTCAATCGAGGTTAAAGCAGACCATGATGAAGTAATCAAAAAAATTCAAAGTCTAAACATGCCGCTTTGAGAATTTTCATACGTATTTTTGGCATCATTATTCTACGATGCGATTTTCCTAGCAAGTTTGGTATGATAGCACGATATCAATCTTATATATTCGAGCCTGCAACTAATAATAATGACCAGAGATCTTTTGGTTCGAGGGTTTGATGATGAGACTCATTCAGGACTTGGCAGTGCAGCCGAAAATCTTGGTGTTTCGCTTAATTCCATAGTAAAGGATGCCGTAGATAAGTGGCTCAAGAATTATTCTCAAATTCCAAAAAAGCATGACCTTATCCTCTATGCAAATACCGAATCAATTTTGCATTTGCTTAGATCAATGGATAATGTAGCAAAGGATACGGGTTGGTTTAGATGCTTTTGTGGTCCTCCAGCACATCCAGTAACCAAGATTCTAAACAAGATGCATTGGTTTGATGCCACAACATATCCATACAACATTTCACAAAAAAATATTAAAAAGTTCTTTTCGTCGGCCATTGAGAAAATTTCAAAGATGGCAAAAGGAAGACAAGTATGCCTTTTTGATTTTGTTATCGAAGATTATGCAAAAATATCTCTAAAAGATGCAATTCGACTTGAAACTGGGTATAATTCTAACAGATTATCTGGTCTTGTATTTTGTCCTTATCAAGCATCCATTTTAGAAAAAGAAATATCAAGTGTTATGGAAATGTTCGAGATCCATGATCAAGTCTTTATTGTAAAAAATTCTGACGTGTATAAACTTCACATTACAAAAGAAAATATACACAAGTTATTTTTGAGTTGAAAAAACAACCGATTAACGAAATAAATTAACAGAATCTTAACAATTTGTCAATTAATTGATAATTTCTTTAATCTTTGATCATTTGATATGCGATCAATTAACTAAATGATATCATGATATCATTTTACTAAAGATTATATTACAATGCCCAATCACTCGATATCGGCATATTGCCGAACGAAGAATGGGAAAACAATGGAAAATACAGTAAGCCAACGCAACAACTCACAAAAGTATGGAGAAAATAATCTAGGAAGATCATCCCACAGAGCTACGATTAAGCGCGTAAATTTTGAAAAAACCGTAAAACTTGCAATTCCTGTCACCATTGGGTTTTGGGCGTTACTAATTTCGTCGGCTGCTTACAGTTTTAGTTATATGTCTTCAGGCATGAATAAACCATTTTCAACATTTTTGGTTTGGATTGTTTGTCTTTCTGTTATTTTTTCTTTGTTTATCTATGTCATAGTGACTAGGCTTGTCAAAATGCTGAAAACCAAGACACATGAACTAGAACAACAAAAAATAAATCTTGAAGAACAAGTAATGCAAAAAACAAACGAACTTCTCAAGGCAGAAAAGCTTTCTGCGATCGGAGAGCTTTCTGCAAGAATTGCACACGATATCAGAAATCCTGTCTCAATAATCAAGAACACTGTTGAGATTATGAAAATGCGAAACCAGTTTGATGAGAAAATAAAAACTGATTTTCAGAGAATAGAAAAAGCATTAGAAAGGATTGCCCATCAGGTAAATGATGTACTTGATTTTGTAAGAGATGCACCGTTGAAGCTTGAAGCCTGCTTTATTTCTGACATAATCAATACAGCTGTTAGCACCATTACTTTTCCTGATCGCATAAAATTGAAAGTTTTTCCAAGCGACATTCCAATCCAGTGCGACCCAATCAAAATTGAAGCGGTTATCAGAAATTTGATTTTAAATGCAATCCAAGCAATTACAAAGGAGGGAAAAATCTCCATTCGAGTCATAGAAAAGCATGGAATGGCAATAATTGAAGTAGAAAACTCTGGGTCAGGAATTCCAGATTCTGTTCTCCCTAAGATCTTTGATCCGCTTTTTACTACAAAACAACAGGGAACTGGGCTTGGCCTTCCAATCTGCAAAACAATCATAGAAAAACATGGAGGTAAAATAAGCGCTAGTACCACAGAAAATCGTGGTAGTACTTTTGTAGTAGAACTGCCAAAGATCAAAGTCTCTGAGATACTGTCTCAGCAGGTATTTTCGGTAGCAAATATGCTTGGGGGTGAACGCCGTGAATCGTAGACATACGATATTGCTCGATAAAGAACTTGAAGAGCGTTTAAGAAAGATCCAAATTCAAATGATAAAGGAATCTAATGCTAGCATTAGTTTTTCTCTAGTAATTAACACTGTCTTAACTGTTGGTCTTTCAAAAAGAGATAAGCATTAGCTTAATGGTAGCATTAATTTCTAATCAATTCCAACATTTTCCCTCACATAGCTAAAAGCTACTTTCAAACATGTCTGTGTGTGGCATAAATGACATTCCAACCAAAATTGGAATAACAAATATTGCAAGTCCTATGGCAGTTAGTATTGCTCCAAGAAGCAGACAATTCTTTGCTTTTTTTGGATCATCTTCTTTTATTATAAAATATGCAATTATGCCACCTATCACACTAAAGAGAATTGGTAAAAGGAACCACCAACTGCTGCGTCTTTTTACTTCCATGTTATATCACATCACATTTTAGGTAAAAAAGCTTGGCTCATCTCAGATATTTTTTTAATGAAACTTTTTCTTGGCCTGGAATCTTGGCAATTTCAAATCCTTCTTGTCTTTTTGAGAGAGGGCGAGTAGCATCAATTCCAAGCTTTGCAGTAAGAAGATTTTTTTGATCACTTGATGGGTCAAGACTTGAGCCTCTCACCTTTTTTATTATTGTCAGGTCTTTGTCTGCCTGAAATCTTGTTGCCATTGCATATTCTACTGCCACAGGATCTGAGGGATCTATATCCTCATCGACTACTGTAACTAGTTTTAGTGAACGGTGTGAAGCAAATGTTTTTTCGATTGCCTTTTTTGCATCAGAATCTTTTTTCTTCGATATTTGTACTACTGCATGAAGCCAGTTACAGCCGCCGTCACTCATGACTACCTGGTTTGTTTGCGGAATTGACTTTTTGAGCTCGCGGTTTAGTTTTGCCTCAATTGGCATTCCCATCAGTAGTCTGTGCTCTGCATATCCAGATAGTATGTCATGAAATATTGCGTTATCTCTATAGTATAGCTTTTTGAGCTCAAATACTGGTTGTTGTCTTGCAAAGTCATATGTCCTTAGCATCTCAACCATCCATTCCCTGTGGGTTTTGTCTGCTAAGATATTGCCCTCCATTACTATTTCTGCACCATTTGGTACGGCAAGACCAGAATATGGCAGTTTTGTGAGGAAAAGCTTGTTTGCCAAAAGCGTATTGGCAATTTCTAGTTCATCTTTTCCCCATTCTGCTTGGTATGCTCCTGCAATAGATATGGCAGGATGAACACCCACAGTTATTGCTACTTTAAGGTCTTTTCCGTGTTCTTTTGCATCGACATAGGTGCGATGGAGATGTCGTCCTTCTACCATCCTAACTGAAAAATGGGTCTTATCAAGAGGCATCAATCTATGGAATGAAGAGTTTTGTTCCTTAGTTTCCGGGTTTTTTGCATAAATGATTGAGGATGTGATAAACGGTCCTGGCTCTTTTGCAAAATGGGTAACAATTGGTAAAACTGATAAATCCCGTGAGCTGTTTTCAAGGAATTTTCCATCAGAAACGATTTTAGGTTTTTTTGCATGTTCAATTGCCGAAATCACTTTACTGTGAATTACTGATTCGCTTGCACTAACTGCCTTTGCAAACCTTGCGCGTGTTCCAACTAGATTTGCAATAAGTCGTAGCTTGCTTTCTTTAATGTTCTCAAATAAAACCGCATTGCCGCCATCGACTTTGGCGGTAATTGCAGCAATCTCATATTTTGTAGAAACTTTCTTTTTTATTACTGAGAGTTGCCTAGATCTTTTTATCTGATCAATGAAGTTTCGAATATCTGTCATTCTCTTACTGCCTCCATTATCTTGCCAATTAGAACCTTGCCGGCGTTTGTTCCAAGTTCCTTTTGTGATGATAATGACACGATACACAAACCCCTAATTTCTGATGCTACCTTTTGAGAAATTAATTTCAAAAAAAGTGAATCGGTCTTTGCTGGAACAATAATAGATGAGCTTGGTGCTGGGCCTACTCCTATTGATATTATAGTTGCACCAAATTTTCTAGCACCTTCGGTGATGGAAATGAAAAAACCGTTATCGTACTTTACGATTGTTACATCGAATTTCCGATTTTCTGTTTCCACAGAGATTACTCTGTGGTCAGAACTTGACATTAATTGCTAGGTAAGACTTATGCCTTTATTGCTATTGCTTCTGCTTCTTGAGCTTCAGCTTCAACCCTGGCTCGCAGCTTGGCTTTGTACTTGAGATTTCGTGGTTTAGTTCTCAGTCTATAACCGCAGCATGGACACCAAAGTCCTTCCCATTTGATGAAGATTTCACAAATTTGACAACGTCTCTGTCCTGAAGCATAACGTCCAGTTCCTACTGGCTTTTGTGCCTTGTATCTAGAGCAGATTCCCTTACATGTCATATTTCTTCGTTATGTTATAGGATTCGCAAATATTTAAGGATGGATCTAAAATTCTTATAGTTTTTTTTTGAAAACATTATAATTTTTTTATTGAGCCTTGGGGAATAGCTCGATCAATTTGAAAAAACCACGTCAAGTTGTATAAATATCTTACGATTTTTTGACACATGGTATATTAGACCCCTCAGGCGCGGCATTTGGGATTTTTTTGCCACTTTTTTGATCATTTTTTGAGGATTTTTGCCAAAAATCATCCAGTTCTTGAAAGTGGCAATACAAAATGTCTATACCCTTGGCGTTGTGTGATGTATTTTGCAGACATCATATCGCGCTCGCCGCGCTTGTTGAAATTTTTGACTTTCCTAGTAGTTTTTCGCTCATCTACAAACTCTAACTCAAAATGAGAACAGAATCTCAAATTAAGAAGGGTTGTTATCTTTTTTGCTACATCCATATTTCCATTTCCTATTTTGACAATCTTTCTTCCTGCTCTGAGTCCACCAAGAATCCTTGCTACATGAAAGGCAAGTTCGTCAGGCGAAGTGTATAATCCTCGCTCAATTTCCTTTCCAAGATACAATACAGAAAGTCCGATTCTTTGTCCTGGGTCGATTCCAATTATTAGATCGTGTTGGTTTAGACCAGAGTCAAGTTTTTCAATTATTATTCCTTGGATCACGGTTGGGTCTTCCTTTAGTATCTCCTCATTTAGGATTGTCTGGCTTGCAAATTGAGGCGATTCTTTCTGTGTTGTCAAAATAAGACTTCCTTGGTAGTTTTGTATATCTGTTGGTAAAAGTGAGTCATATTTTAGGTTCAGAAACTTGAGTGCTTTGACGAACTGGAAATAAGGCTTGCCATAGGTGGTAGCAATTCCAATTCTGCAATACTCTAATGCGCTGATACTTTCATTGATGTTCTTGCGAATTTAAGGCTTTAGGGTTTGAAAATTTAGGGTTTTAGAATTGTAGAAACTACGCTGTCTACTGCCTCATCAAATTTTGAGTCGATTGTTGACTTTAGTTTGTCAAGTTTTGCTGCTCCGTCTGATGCAATCTTTTTTGCTTGCTGTTCTGCTTTTGTCTTGGCTTCAGAAATCATTGATTCCGCTTCTTTTATTGCTGTCTGGGTTACCTTTTCCTTTAGTGACTCGATCTCCTTTAGAGCCTTTGAATTTAGTGACTTTCTCATTTCGGTAATCTTGGTATTTTGTGAGTCAATGTCGTTTTCAAGATCAGCTAAGGATTTGATGATTTTGCTGACCTTGGAATCTGCTACGGCTGTCTGTACTGTTTCCTTCATTAGTTCAAGCCTCCTATTTCCATAATTAAAGCCTTCATTTTGTACTCAAAAGAAGGATTGCTCGTGCAAGATCGCCGTTTGTCTCCTTTAGGGCATTAGCTGCAACTTCTTGAGTTACATTTGCCTGTTGTGAAACAAGCATAATGTCCTCTTCTGAAAATACCGGTGTTTCTAGCTCTCGCTCCTCGTACCCATTTGCAATAACCTGAAAAATTGAATTTTCCTGAGACTTCATCTCAGTAACGGAAGGTTTGGAGATTATGATCTCTTTTTTGTCTGTTTTTATTATTACTTCTTGGACGTTTGGGAGTTCTTTCATATCAAGGCCCATTTTATCCAGCATTCTTCTCATTTGGCGGTTGCCGCCTCGCATCATGATTGTTTACTCCCCTAAACTAGATTTTAAACTATCTCTGATTTTGACTGCGACTCCTCGTTTTAGGGACATCATCATTTCGGTATTTACAATTGCTCGCCCTACTGCAATTACTTTATTTTGGTATAGTATTGGAACGTCAGCTCCGATCAGAATGTTTTTTCCGGCCCACGTAACATGCTTGCAAAAAACCGATTTGCCCTCTTCAACAAATGGTTTTGAGTCTTCATCAACTTCGATGCAGTTTTGACGGAATTTTTTACTTTTTAGTAAGATTTGTGCAAAATACGTGGTTATTGCAAGACCACCATCAATTCTGAGTGTACACAAGAGCCTATCGTTATATTTTACTTCACGAATCCTTCCAGTCTTTTTTGAAAATGTAATTGTGATGTCCTTTGGCAGATACTTTGAGACACCTGTACCAAAAAGAGCATCGATAGTGTACTTTAGCTTAAGGATGTGATCCATCAAATGGCTAACAATTTACCTCATATTAATATGTGAAAAATTTAGCAGCCCCATAGTAAGTAAAAAAACTATATAGAACAAAGATTTTCACAACTAGTATGCAAGAACGAGAGGAAACAAGACGACTTCAATTTACAGGAAAATCATCATACATTGTTTCACTTCCGAAACAATGGGTTTTGGAGCTTGGTCTAAAACAAGGAGACCAAATTACGATAACTCGGGAAGGAAAATCAGCTTTGAAAATCTTACCAGCAAAAGATCAAGCAAAATCAATACAGACAGATGAAGCAGTTTTAGAAATATCACGTGATGATGATAATGCGGCAATTGTTAGAAAGCTTGTGTCACTTTATTTCCTTGGGTACAAGACAATTCAGATAAAACCGAAAGCAGATAGACTCCAGCCAGGACAACGTAATTCAATCAAATCTGCAGTAAAAGGAATGTTAATGGGCTCTGAAATAATTTCAGATTCTGTTGAAGGAGTAACAATACAGGTTCTTGTGAATCTACTTGAGCTGACAGTTGATGGCGCATTCAAAAGAATGTTGCATCTTGCAAAATCAATGCTAAAGGATGCATTGCTTGCAGTAGAGGAGACAAATCTTGACTTGGCAAGAGAAGTGATTGACAGCGACGATGAAGTAGATAGATTTGGATTCTATATTATAAGGCAGCTAAAAATTGCAATTTCAAACGAGTACATGCTAAAAGATATGGGGTTTACAAATGCAAGACAATGCCTCGGTTATCGGTTGATAGTCAAAAACATTGAGAGAACCGGTGATCATGCAGTTTTAATTGCAAAGGACCTTTTGGAGTTTAAAAAATCTGTAAGGAAAGAAGCAGTGGAAAAAATTGAAGATTTAAACAACTTTGCAACATCGGTTTTGGATCAAGCGTGTCTTGCATTGTTCAAAGAGGACTTTATCCAAGCAGAGCTCGCAATTAAAAAGGCAGCAGAGACTTCAAAGTATGAAAAGCGGATTCTTGAATCTATCAAATCCATAAAAGACGAAGAGGAAGCCTACAGAATCAGGAGAATGTCAGAAAACGTCATCCGAATTGCTGAATACGCAAGCGATATTGCGGAAATCGTACTAAATATGAACATAGAAAAGATGCTAAGAAAGACAAAAAACTGATTGTATTGGCACAAACTGCAATCTTAATCACATATGATAACGAGGATGCCATAAAAGAGGCGCTGGGCCTTTGCGATTCTGCGGACTACAAGGTTGCGAAAATAATCAGGCAGAAGGTTCTTGATAAGCACAAGTATGGTATAGGCGAGGGGAAAGTACTAGAGATTAAAGAATTAGTCAGCAAGATAAGACCGGATGTTATAGTTTTTGACGAGGTACTCAAACCAAGTCAAAATTATAATCTTGCATCTACACTAAAGACAAATGTTTTGGATAGAGAGTCGTTGATTTTGGAGATTTTTGAGAAAAGATCTTCGAGTTTTGAATCACACCTTCAAATCAAGCTTGCTCAGCTACGATATGAAATGTCGCGAGCAAAAGAAAAGGTTCGACTTGCAAAGATGGGTGAACAGCCAGGCTTTATGGGAATTGGAATGTACGAAGTTGACACATACTATAACGATATCCAGAATAGAATGAGAAGTGTAAAGTCCAAGCTTGCAAAAACTGGAAAACAAAGAGCATTGCACAGAGAGGCTCGAAGACGAGTTGGTCTGAGAACAGTTTCACTTGCTGGATACACGTCTGCTGGTAAGACAACTTTGTTTAATTTACTGACAGGCGAAACAAAAGAAGAAAGCCCAGAATTATTTACTACACTCTCTACTACTACAAGAAAAATTTTTATTGAAAAAACCCCAGTTTTGATTTCGGATACTGTTGGATTCATAAGCAAGCTTCCTGCCTATATGATTGAGGCATTCAAATCTACACTTGAAGAGCTTCGGTATGCTGACGCCGTAATTGTTGTAATTGATATTTCTGATTATGCTCAAGAACTCAAAAAGAAATTCCGAAGCTGTCTCAAAACACTAGCAGATTTGGACGTAGATTCTGAAAAGATAATCTATGCACTCAACAAATCTGACCTGATAAGTCCTGAGGAGATAGTGCAAAAGTCAGAGTTATTGGGCTTTGAAAATAGTAAAAAATGGGTGCCAATTTCCTCAGTAACGCAGCAAAATGTGCCCAAGCTTTTAGAACTTGTCAAAAAAATGCTAGAGCGGTCAACTCAACAAATAAAAGAAATTTCAAAAAAACCAGATCTGGCAGAATTCTATGAAGAAGATTGAAGTGTTAAGAATAGGACAGAGGTTGGTTCGAGATGACAGGGTGACAACTCATGTCGCATTGGTTTCACGCGCATTTGGTGCCTCAAAGATTTTCATGAATGAAATAAATCCAGAAATTAAAGATACACTAAACAAAGTAAACGAATCTTGGGGTAGCAATTTTCAAATCGAGTTTATTGATGATTGGAGAAAACTTCTACGAGCAAAGAAAAAAATTGCTAAAATTGTACATCTTACTATGTATGGTGAAAATATCAACGATATTGAACAAAAAATAATACAGGAAGATAATGTTCTAATTGTTGTAGGAGCCGAAAAGGTTCCACGCGATGTGTACGAGCAAGCAGATTACAACGTAGCTGTTGGAAATCAGCCTCACTCTGAAATTAGTGCACTTGCAGTTTTGCTTGATAGAATTCAAGGTGGAAAACAATTTGATGCAAAATATAACAATGCAAAACTCGAAATTGTTCCAACAAAAAAGGGCAAAAAAGTAGTCACAAAAAACGATTGAATAAATATGGACATAAGAAACTGATTGGTATTGGTTGAATCTTACGAGGATCCTTTTGTTAGGATCGCTGCTATGATTGGGGGAGACGAATATCTCAAGGTAGCACGCGCACTGCTCAAGGCCGAAGATGCTACAGATGAAGAGATCGCAAGCTCAACTGGCCTTAGAATCAACATGGTTAGAAAGGTACTCTATGATCTTTTTGGCAAGGCACTAATTACCGGAATCAGAGTAAAAGATGAGCGAAAAGGCTGGTTTGTGTACAGATGGCGCTCCCGCAAAGATGAGGTAGAAAATTTTATCGAAAATCAGAAAAAAAAGATTGCCGAGCGACTCCAACAAAGACTTGACTATGAAAATTCATCGCAGTTTTATCACTGTGGAAGAGAAGACTGCCCAAGAATCACCTTTGAGACTGCACTTGAACTGTTTTTCAAGTGCCCAAGATGTGGTAGCGTAGTCAACCTAAAGAAAAATGACAAGCTCAAAAAAGCATTAGAGTCAAAGATTACTGAAATCAAAAACGATATGCGTCGTCAGCTGTAATAATGCAAGACGATTTCGTTGTTTTGTCTAGCTACTTTATGCAGTTTTAGCTTTGGTGAATGTAGGATTTTAGAAAAGCCTTTTCCTTCTACTAGTGTTATTGCGTCCTTTCCCCCTACAATGTAAGGTGTTACGGTAATAATTATCTCATCTACTAACCCCTGCCTGATAAACTCCCAGTTTAATGTACCGCCGCCCTCAAGCAAGACTGTTTTTATTTTTTCTTTTTGTAATGTATTGAGAAGTTTTCTTAGTTCGACTTTATTTTGCCCCGTAATTAGAATTTTAACTGGATAACTAGCGAGCCTTGCCAGATTTTTCTTTGGGGTTTTTTTTGATACTGCTATAATTGTTGGAACCTTGTTTGCTGTCTTGATTATTCTTGTGCTTGGTAAAATCTTACCAAAAGAATCCAAAACTATTCTTGTTGGGTTTTTTCCTTTTGTATGTCTGACAGTTAAGAGTGGATCGTCTACACTAACTGTTCTTATTCCAACAATAATTGCATCTACCTTGGCTCGTAGCCTGTGAACTCGTATTTTGTCTTGTTTTGAGGAAAGCTCAGAGTCTCCTGTTTTCGTGGCTATTTTACCATCGATGCTTATTGCAGCACTCAAAACTATACGTGGCCTAGAGCTTGCCATGGATGATTTTTCCTCCAATCATGACTGCCCTTATGGTCGACTCTGAAGCCCTGTGAACCAGAGATGCATGTGGGTTATGCATTGGCTCCAAATCAATTGCATGTTTGTCTACAAATATTGCATCTGCAAGATAATCTGTCTCAATTGAGCCGATTTTTTTTCCAAGCAAAATTCCGCCGTTTATTGTTGCCATTTGAAGTATTTGTTTTGGATTAATTCTTGTTTTGTGTAAACCCATATGTACCTTCCAAAGGTAATCCATTTCTCGAAACATGTCGGGTGAGTTTATCATCACATTGTCTGTGCCAATTGCCACTGTACAGCCGTTTTTTGACATCAGAGAAAGGTTCGGAATTCCTTCTGCTAACGCAGCATTGGCTCTAGGGCAGATAACAATACCGTTAGTTTTGTTGGCTGCATTTCTCAGATCAGTGTCATTGGCGTATGTCATGTGTACAAGAAAGTGTGGTCTCATTAGCAGTGCTCTTGTAGTTTCTGTTTTTCCCGTTATTTTTTTTGATAATTGCAAGCTTTCTATTGTTTCTGAGCTGTGAATTGTGCGAATTTTTTTTGTTTTAGAATAGTACCTCAGTACAGAATCGCTGTTTTCATTTGAACCACTTATTCCAATCCCATCACAAGCCTTCAGAATTTGTTCTAGTCTGATTTTGTGCGATTTATCGAGTGAAGTATTTTTTCGAATTTGACTTTTGTCTTGGTAATATTCTAGTCTGCCTAAAATCACAGCTCGAATTGGAACTTGGGCTGTTACCTTTTTGAGTAGCAGTATTCCATCAAGACCGCCTTCTCGAAAATCTACAAATGTTGTGATTCCTTTTTTTATCATAGAAATGCACGTGTTTTTCATAAAGGCTGCAAGATGCCTAGGTGTGGTTTGCTTCAAAATTCGTGATTTTGCACCTAATACAGGATGAATTTTGCTGTCTACTGTGCCTTTGAGTGTGACATCTTTGGCTATGGAATCACCAATGTGCGTATGTGCATTTACAAAACCTGGTACTAAAAGTAGGCCTTCGCAATCAATGGTATTTTTTTCCCTGGGTATTTTTTTACTGATTTTGCCAAAGATTTGATTTGAAATTTGTAGATCAGTTAAAGGGATGTATTCTAGGTTTTTTCCATATAGAACACTAATGTTTTTTAAAAGCATGACATTTCATAGATTTCTGGCTTTTCTTTTCCAGATGTTCTAATCTCTCTTATGGTATCAAGGGATTTTGTTGCAAGATTTACTGCCTCTCTTACAGTCCTTGCTGTACCTATTCCGCAATTTAGCGTGACATCAAACTGCTTTTTTACCAAATCCAAAAATTCTTTTGCATTTTGTTTTGGATTATCTGCTGATACTACCATAAAGTTATCCCCCCCCATGAAAAACGTCAGCGATTTTTTATCCAAAAAGAACTCCGCCATTTTTGCATATAGCTTGAAGATTGCTGAAGAGATCTCATAAGGGGATTTGACTTTACGCTGGGAAGTGAGGTCTTCAACATCAAAGTGCATTATGGTCACTTTCTGATCGGCCGCTCCATTTACAAAACCGTAGATGCTGTGTTTTTTATCTAGAATAATCGGTGTCTTTTTGCCCTCGTACGCCTTAAGATTTGCATCAAATGGATTGTCTGCATACCCAATTGACATTGAAAGTTTTAGTTTAGAGATTTTCTCTAATTTTTTTTGAATTTCGATATGATCATCAAGACTCAAACCGTTTGTCACTACGAATAATTCGTCAAACCTATTGGAAAATACAAGGCAATTTTTCTCAGAGAATAGTTTTTGGATTTCTCTGTAAAGGTCTGCCTGCAGCATTTGTAGTGCATGTTCTCTATCGCTTCCAAGTGTAAGTGTCCATGGGCCATATTCGGTAATTTTGATTATGGTGAGCTGAATCAAGAAATCCTCTCCATCTCTTTGGCAAGCTTTACTACTGCCTCTACCGCCCGTTCCGCAACTGGCCTTATTCGTGCGTAGGCGTGACGCTCCTGCATGCCTGGGCCCGATATCCCTAGTGATACTGGTTTTCGGTACTTTATTGACAGTTCTGTGAGGGATTTGACAGTAGTATTTGCAATTACTTCGTCATGCTTTGTTTGGCCCTTTATTATTGACCCCAGTGTAACGACACCATCAACTTCCTTTTTTTGAAGTAGTGTATCAACTACTAATGGCATGTCATAGGAACCAGGAACCTTACAGGAATATTTGACTCGAAGTTTTAGTGATTTTGCCTTTTCTAGTGCCACGTTAAGCATTCTTGATGTTATCTCGTCGTTGAACTCCGCCGTCACAATTGCAATATTCAAAATTAGTGCACCCTAGAGAACTCTAGTAATTCTTTACCATCAACAAATGGAATAGCATTTTCTTTGGCAAATTTTTGTGCCTTTTCTACTGTCAAGGCAGAATATGTTTGTGAATCCATCATCTCACAAATAGCAGTAACTGGAGTAAGCTTAGCAAGCTCTGCAAGATACACCGACATTTCGGTGTGGCCTTGCCTGTTTGCAAGTAATCCAGTTGATGCTAGTAATAATGGCACATGGCCTGGAGTCGTAAATGTTGATACAAAACTTTGCTTTTGATTAGCGGCATGATATATCGTTGCCATCTCTTTAATGGTAAGGGCTCTATCTCTGTCGGTGATTCCAGTATAGGTTTGTTTGTGATTAACCGATATAGAAAAAGTTGGGTGATCTCCATATGGAGCAGTACCCATTATCATTTGCTTGGATTCAGTATCAAGATCAGATGAGCGGAACAAGATGTTGTGCATATACTGTAAGTTGAGCGATTTTGCAAAAGAATCCTTGATCGCAATACATATGAGCCCACCTGCATTTTGTCTCATCCTTGATACATGCTCAGGTGTTACAAATTGGGCAGCTACGACCATATCTACTTCGTTTTCACGCCCTCCCGAATCATATAGCAGTACAAACTCACCGCGCTTTAATGAAGAGATTGCCTCTTGAAGACTCATAATTAAAAATCGTTTTAAAACAATTATAAAGTTTACTAAAAAATTGGTAATTACCATTAAATTGGTAGTAATTTATTCCTGTTTTAGAAGATATTTTCCAAGAATGTCTGTTTCAATATTAATCTTGTCGCCTACCTTTCGTGTCCTAAAGTTGGTTACTTGAACGGTATGAGGAATAAGACAAACTGATGCAAGATTTTTTTTCACATCAACTACTGTCAAACTTATTCCGTCAATTGCGATAGAGCCCTTCTGGACTACAAATCTTGAGAGGTGTTTTGGTATCTCAAACCAGACTTTGATCTCTTTTGGTTTTTTTTCAATTTTTTTTATTGTACCTACACCATCAATATGGCCCAAAACAAAATGTCCTTCCATTCTATCCCCTACCTTTAGGCTTCGCTCTATGTTGACGATTCCACCTACCTTGAGATTGCCAAGATCGGTTTTTTTTGTTGTTTCTTCTATCATCTCAAAATTACATTTAGAATTTGAGATGCCAGTAACTGTAAGACAGACTCCATTTAGTGCAACACTTTGTCCTATTTTTAGTCCTCTTGCGCTAACTCCAAGATCAACTATCATTTTAACAGCACTTCTGTTTTTGGTATTTTTTTCAATTTTGAGTATTTTCCCTATATCCTCTATTATTCCAGTAAACAACTATGTTTAGTAACTACAATTTAGGTATAAAATGATTTATTAGATTTTTGCCTAGTTTTGGTGGTTCCATCACCATACATGATAAAAAATATTCCGCTCACCTCAAATTATGACGAATATTTTTACAGAAGAGCACCAATTATGATCTATTGGCATCTACGCAAATCATGGAAAAGATTCTTTTTGGTGTTGCAAAACAATGGATAGCAGGAAACACTATTGATGAGGCATTAGCTGCTGCAAAAAAATCATACAAAAATGGAATGAGTGTGATTATAAACAGATTAGGAGAGTACCACACATCAAAAAACATGATCGAAAAAACACTAAATGAATACAAAACAGTCATGTCGTCTTTTAAAAAGTGGAAAGTAAACGGAGGAATCTCAGTAAAACCCACACAAATTGGTCTTTTGCGAAGCAAAAAAGAATGCTTGCGCAATTATGAGATACTAATCAAGACTGCTGCGTCATCTCAAACTTTTGTATGGATTGATATGGAATCCTCTGATCATACTGATGAAACAATAGAAATCTATCAGAATTTGTTTGCAAGATATGAAAGGCTTGGGATGGCATTGCAAGCTAATCTTATCAGAACCGAAAATGATCTTGCAGATTTGCTTTCAATGGGTGGTAAAATTCGTCTTGTAAAGGGCGCATATAGAGAAACTGCCAAAATAGCATTCAAATCAAAAGAAAAAGTTGATCAGAATTATCTAAAACTAATGAAGATGCTTTTTGAAAAAGGCAATGAATTTGGTATCGCTACCCATGATTCTGTAATGATTGAGCATTCAATTACGCTTTCAAAAAAATATGAAAGAAAATTCGAGTTTCAAATGCTTCGTGGTATTAGGGATGAGTTAAAACCAAACCTTATCAAAATGGGATTTAGTCTTTCGGAATACATCCCATACGGAACAAACTGGCTTCCTTATTCAATACGTCGATTGAAGGAAAGAAAACGAAACATCTTGCTACTTGGAAGCTCCTTTATTTCACGCCATAAAATTTGAGAAAGACTAGTTAAATAACGACATGAATGTAGTAATTGGTTTAACCAGATTTTAATAATTATGTTATGTCCAAATTTATTCTAATTTTGGTTTGAGAGATAAGCAGTCAAGCTTATCGTTCAACAATTTACATTCCTAACAGCAATCTAGGAATATTTTTTCTTTTTTGATGGTGATTATTCTTTTAGCTTGCTTTCTTGAAAAATTTCTGAGGCATACCAACTATATCTAAAGTAGTCAAGACACCATTCATGAAACATCAAATCTGTGCTGTAAAACATCTCCGTAATATCCGGTTCCCCCTCGATATTTGGAAAAGACACGGTTGCTTCTTTTTCGTTGAGGACGAGTAGTGTAAGAACTGTCTTTTTCATTTTTCTTTCAACAAGGCCCTTGTCAATTAGTTTGGTAAAGTTTAGCTTTAGTAATAGATTTTTTCTTCCCTTTGGTATCACTGCATCCTCTGACAAAATATAGTTAAGTTTAACTCCTTTTTCCACTCTTCTTACCTTTGGTTCAATGATATCAAGTGGAATCTCAGTTAACATTTCATAGATGTACTCGTTCGCATTTTTGTAAATTGATTTCCACTGTTCAAGTATTTTTGTTACTCCCTTGATATGTTGTGAATTAGCCAGCTGCCCAATTCTCATTATAAATTTTGGTGGGATATTGCTGAAATCGTGATCCTCAAAATATTTACGGTTGTGTGACAGAAAAATTATTGATGGTATTTGAGAACAGATTGTCTTACCATATGTTGTCAATGAGTAAAACCCGTCCATATTTTTTGTGATAAAACCGCCATCCTCTAGCCTAGCAAAATTTCTGTGTACTTCTTGAGTTGTAGCATCGAGCTCTTTGGCCATCGATGTAACTTTGGATTTTTTCTCTAAGAGTTTGAAAATAATTTGCAGCCTTTGATGGCTCGATAATTCCAAGAAATTGTTGGCTGCCTCTTCGTAATTATCTACCATATTGTTTTACCACACACATGGTAATTAAGGACTAATAAAAAAACGGTGAGATCGAGATAGCGCCAAATTGGTATTGCAAGGCTTAATGGTTATTTTTTTATCACTTCTAAAAGCGCTTTTGCCCGTTTGTAGTGAACCTCGTCAATCATCTTTCCATCAACTACTGTTGCACCTCTTCCTTTTTTTGTTGATTCTACATATGTGTCACAAATTTTTTGTGCCCATTCTATTTCGGCTTTGTTTGGAACAAATGCTTCATGTGTTATTGATATCTGATCAGGGTGTATGATGCTTTTTCCCATATAACCAAGACTTTTGCCGATAACACAGTCTTGTTTTAGACCGTCCGTATCATGGAGGTCCTGCCAGATTGCATCAATTGCATAAACTCCTGCCGCTTTAGCATCTACTGCTATCTTTGATCTTGCATATTTTGCACCGTCTGGTTGTTTTGTGTACTCAATTCCCATGTCGTTTAGCAGATCGAAGACACCAAACACCAATGCCATCACTCTCTTGCTTTCTGTTGCGATTTCGTATGCATTAACCACTCCCTGAGCAGTTTCAATTGATGGCATTAAGGGAATTGGTTTGAGATTACGTTTTTTTTCAATACTTGATAACATTTTTTTTATTTTGTTTAGCTCTTTTGCAGAGTCTACCTTTGGTATAACAATACCATCAAGACCCTTTTGCACTATTTGCCACAAATCATCAGAAATTTTTCCAGAAAGAGGCGAGTTTGTCCTCACATACACATCTGGAGCATAATCGGAACGTGATTTGAGTGCCTGTTTGATTAGATTTCGTGCATTTGGTTTTTCAGAATCAGGCACAGAATCTTCAAGGTCAAAGCAAACAATGTCTGCTGGAATAGTCTTTGCCTTCTCTAGAAAACGTGGATTATTACCTGGGACAAATAAAAGGCTACGAAAAAGCCTTGTCATGAAAAAGACTAGGTGCCTTCTGGCTTCATTAAGATTTTGCCGAAGAATTTGCCTTTGAGCATTTTTGTGTGAGCCTCAGCTGCTTGCTCAAATGTGTATATAGAATCGACTTCAGCTTTTATTTTACCTTTAGCCATCCAGTACAATCCCTGTTCCATCTCTGCCTTTGTTCCTTGAGTTGAACCTAAAACATTGATTCCTTTAAAGAAGATGTGTCTTAGATCAATATTTGCATCATAACCTGTGGTTGCTCCACATGAAACTAATGTGCCGCCATAGTTCAGGAGAGTCAATTGTTTGTTAAAATGAGTTTGTCCAATGTGATCAAATGTTAGGTCAATTCCTGGCCTAACACCTGTTTTTGCTGCTATTTCTTTTGTGATTTTATAAACTTCTTTATTCCAGTCTTCCTTTCTGTGATCTACTGCATAGTCAGCCCCCAGTGCTTTGCATTTGTCTAGTTTGTCTGAACTTGCAGTTGCAATAACGGTACAATTGTATAGTTTAGCAATTTGAATTCCAAAGCTTCCGACTCCTGAACCACCGCCCATAATGAGAACGGTTTGGCCGGGAGTGATCTTTGCTCTTCCAACTAACATATGCCATGCTGTAAGAATGGTCATAGATGCTGCAGCAGCATCTTCGTATGAAACACCTTCTGGGATTTTTGAAACGTTTGTTTCTGGAAGATGTACTAATTCACAATATGCTCCCCAGAGCGGTCCTGTCTGGAATCCCCATACCTGTCGTTTAGTGCAATCATATTCTCTACCGGACGTACATAATTCACATATTCTACAAGCAAGATTTGAATGAGAAACGACTCTATCGCCGACCTTGATATTCTGAACATCTTCTCCAACTGCTACGACATCGCCTGCGGCGTCGGAACCAGAAATGTGTGGAAGTGGGATTGCGATGGGTTGACCTCTCATTCCCCAGATATCGTTATAGTTAAGAGCTGCGGCTTTTAGCTTTAATACAACTTCGTTTGCTTTTGGTTTTGGATCAGTGACTTCTTTTACTTTGAGGATTTTTTGATAATTATCATCTGGTGCATATTCTTCATAAACTACGCCTTTCATGAATTGGATCCTAAGTATCCCCTAATTATATTTTGTTTGGGTTTATCTTCTGTTGATTTTGAAATCTCGTTTTGGTTGCTGAACAGACATTAGAATTTGTTTTAGCTGGTCGTCTGTTACCTGGGACTGGATTTTCCCTTGTGAGGCCATTCCGATCAGATAGTTTTCAACAAGTGCTGCCAAGTCTGGCTTGACCATCTTGACATTGTTTAGTCTTAGTCTTGCTTCTGATGATAAGAGTTGCTTTAGTATGAGTTCTTTTTGTGCTGTAATATCGGCTTCTTTTTGCTGATTTGAGTCGTCTTGCTCATAGCTCATAGTATCTCACTATGAATAGATCTTTAGTGTTGGATTTTGTGCTGCCAGTTCATCTAAGATCTCAGATGCAAGCCTGTCGAGCTTTTTCATTCCTTGGTGTGTCACTACTCTACCCTTTTTTTCGACTTTTTCCACATAACCTAGTTTTTCAAGCTCGTGTATTGCATGCCTTATGATTGCGCCGCCAGAATCCCTGTGGTGCGGTAGCGCATATCCTACTGCCTTTGCCCCGCCATATTCTGTTCTTAAATCATTAGTTCCAATTGGACCGTGAAGGTAGATCTTTCTAAAAACAGAGGCGCATCGTTTGTACCACCAATCCTTGTCTTGCGGAGGCCTTTGTTTGTGTGAGCCTGTCTTGACATACATTGTCCATTCTGGTCTCCCAATGTTTTCGCTTTTTAGTGCCTCAGCTAGTCTCGATATGAGCGCGTCTGCCGGTACGTCGTATGCTTTTGCCATGTGAAAGTCAAACTTTTAACTCGACTTATAAATCATTTAGAAATGACTTTGCGATAGGTGTGGTTACAAAAGCCGCAAGTTATTCGTACTGATTTAAGAGCAGATCTGCCTAGTCTGATTCTAGAATTTACTCCAGGTGTAATGAACATCTTACATTTTTTACAAAAATGCATTCTGATTTGATACGGCAATTTGATTCTGTATTTAGTGCTAATTTTTTTTGCCAAATTGGCTTGCCTCTGAGCTAGCGCTGGATTTTTTTTTGCATTAGCAAGTGCCTGACTAATTAGAATTTGGATTCTTTCCATTGCTATTTGCTTTGGGTCAGATCTCATAGGATAGAAGTAGAAAAATTCCTTTAATAATTCGATCCCAAAATTTTGTAGATTAATATGCCTGCACGAATTCTTTTCTAAAATCAAGATGCAGACAAAGATTCTCAAAATCAATCCTAAAAACCCTCAAATCTCAAAGATAAAGCAAGCTGCTAGATTACTTAGGCAGGGAAAGATTGTTGCGTTTCCAACAGAGACAGTCTATGGCCTTGGTGCTAATGCTCTAAACCATCCTGCAGTTAAAAAAATCTTTAAGGCAAAGGGAAGACCGTCTGACAATCCTCTCATAATACACATTCACGATAAAAACGACATTTACCTTCTAGCCAAAGACATATCAGAAATTACAGAGAAACTCATTGGACGATTTTGGCCAGGTCCACTCACTATAGTTTTGAAAAAATCACAGATTGTCCCAAAGATCACAACTGGGAGGCTCGACACCGTGGCAATTAGAATGCCAAAAAACAAGATTGCCAATCTTTTGATAAAAGAAGCTGGCATTCCAGTTGCTGCACCTTCTGCAAACTTTGCTGGAAGGCCAAGCCCCACGCTAGCAAGGCATGTATGGGATGATTTGAAGAATAGAATCGATTTGATAATTGATGGAGGTCAGACAAACATTGGAATCGAATCTACAGTTATTGATCTTAGCGGAAAGAGGCCCATGTTGTTGCGGCCTGGTGGAATTACGCTAGAAGATCTACAAAAAACAATTGGTAAGATAGATGTTCATCCATTTTTGAAGGGTGGAAAACTAAATTCTGTTTTTCGCTCACCTGGAATGAAGTACCGACATTATTCTCCTGTAGCCAAGCTGATTTTAATTGAGGGTACAAAACAAAGTGTAAACAAAAAGATTTCTCAGCTTATCAATACGTACAAAAAGCAACAAAACCGAGTTGGAGTTATGACTGTTGACAAAACATTTGCTCAAAAAGCAGACATAGTAAAATACGTTGGAAGCAGTTTTGACAAAATTGCCGCAAACTTGTTTAAGACGCTTAGAGAGTTTGATTCAAAAAAAATTGATATTATTTTGGCACAGGGGATTAGTAAGAAAGGCCTCGGACTTGGAATTATGAATAGACTTAGCAAAGCAGCATACAAGAAGATCAAAGTTTGAAAAATTTCTCAATAATAGAATAATTTTTCAGGTGCGGCCGCCGGGATTTGAACCCGGGTAACGGGCTTGGAAGGCCAGCGTACTACCAGGCTATACTACGGCCGCACAAAATTCAAGCGTCTTAGGCCTACATAAAAATGGTTTTTTCATATTCATACAAAGTTCGGGCCAAAACAGCATGTATTTCAAGTGATCTTGTATCGATGCTAAGAAGAGAATCAATTCTTTTTTTGGTAGAATCTGCAAAGTGCCCCTTTGGGAATCCACCAACTACAAGACAAGAGTTGTCTGTACACAGTTTTGCAACATCGGAATATGTACTTAGTTGGCCCTCAGTGGACAGTCCAATTACCTTGTCTGGCTTTATTTTATCGATCAGCTCAGAGAATGTCATGTCTTTAAGTGTGAGCAATGTTTGATTTTCACTTTTGATTATACCATCTAAAAATAATTTTTCAATTATGCCGGCGAATCTATGATAGGATTTTGGCAATCTTACTTTCTTTCCCACTTGGATCACCTTGTCATTAATTGTATGAATATACACTGTAATCTCATCTTCTTCGTATAATGGGATGGTGCAAGCCTCAAGAAGACAAAAATGCACAAGGTCTGGCCGACCCCGTTTAATTTCATTTTTAATTCCCTTCATTGCGCCGAAGTGCCAAGAATTATCAAGCAAAACTTCTGATGGTCGTTTACCCATTTTTCTGCAGTATGAAGTTACGGCGTTGTGGCGTTGTAGTTCCCGTGGAACCAGCTCTAATGACGATTCGACAATTATTAGAGAAAGCATTTGAGAAAGTTATCTGCTTGACTGTATTTGTCTTTTGAGCTCAATCCAGCCAGGTTTGTGAGAGCCGTCAGTTTTGATTAGCCCGGCATCACATGTATAGCTTGCAAGCCTTTCTCTTACGAATTGGTCACCGGCAATTGTGACTGAGGATTCTGGAAAGTTTTGCTCGATTGTGCAGCTGCCTTCTGGTCTGTCGTATTGACGGTACCAAGTGAAAAACTCGATTTTAGACTCATTTTGTCTGTAGAACTCGTATGCTATTTTGATGAATTCAGTTTGTGCTGCCTCATTTCCATTTACAAGGTCAGATGTACTCCAGCTTATCTCAAAGATAGCGATTTTTTTGTCAGGCACAAGATCAAGCATTTTTTGCAGATCTGTTTGTACGTCTTGCGACGTTTTAGTAATATCATTTAGTCTATCTACTGGCATATACGTAAATGCCACAAAATCTCCTACCTGATTTAAATCAGTCACATAATGCTCGAGGTTTTTGTTGAGTATGTTATTTAGTGAAAATGCATTACCAATTTTGACTTGTGGATGTTTTTGCTTTAGTTGTGTGTAGACGTTTGTGAAAAATTCTTCGTATAGGCCTACAGAACCTTCCGTATCATCAAAATAAGAATCAAGATTGCCTCCAATTATCACATAGTCAATTATTCCGTATCTCGATATGATATCATCAAGTGTTTTTACTGTATTTTGCTCAAGACTTGTTCCAAATCCAGGTACACCCATCCAGTCCGGATATGGACCGATAATTCTACCGTTAATGATAGAAAAATACAATGTTACCTTGAGATCGTTGTTTTTGTTGAGACTCATCAAAATGTCAGTATCTCTCCAGTCGTACTGGCCATATTGTGGTTCAATGTGATTCCAGAACAGATACAGATTATTTCTTCCAATACCTGTAGCTGATGCCTCAGAATAAACACGCTTTAACTGATCCAGGGTAACAGCACTGCTTGGTGTGTTAATTACAAGACCAAGCTTTTCATTTTGTACCACTGGCAGATCTTGTGGCGGCGAGCTTGGCAGCACAGCTAAAATACCAATAGCAACTGCCACCGCAATACCAATTGCTACAAAAATTTTTTTGTTCACAATTCTGCCAGTAAAAATTGAGAGTAAAAAGAGTTATGATAGATTTAGCCTGATGTACAGCCTGAAAATCCGCATTCTATACAGATGCTGCATCCTTCAACAAAGACAAGATTATTCTTGCAGGAAGGACAGAGTGTGTCTTCTCTTACCTCATCTATTACACTCTCCTTTAGTGGCTCCTCAGGAATTTTAAGTTCAAGTGCGTTGTTAACTTGGGCTCTGATGTATGTGTTTTTGATGTGCTTTGCAATGTATTCATGCAGATATTCGCTCGGCAGCACATCAAAGACCTTTTCTGCATTTTCGCTTGTCATGTGTAGTACTTGGGTATGTCGTGATCCATCACGATACACCGTAATTCCCTTTAGTCCAAGCTCGTGCGCTAACAGGTACGCTGCTTTGACATCATCAGACGATACATCGTGTGGCATGTTGATTGTCTTTGCAATCGCGTTTCCAATCCACTCTTGCCATACTGCTTGAGCCATCAGGTGGTCAGACCAGTGTATGTCCATTGCAGTAACAAAGATGTTTTGGATCCATTCTGGGATCTCAGGTAATCCTCTTACTGAGCCATAATTATCTGCAATTTTTGCCAAGATTTCGTCGCTGTACAACCCGTTTTCTCGCAAAACATTCTCAAAGATCTTGTTTGTGTAAAAGAATCTTCCAACGGTTACACGTTTTTCAAACACTAGCGCGAATGTTGGCTCCATTCCATTTGAACAATCTGCAATCATAGAAAGAGTTCCAGTTGGTGCAACTGTAGTTGCCAAGACGTTTCGAACTCCATGTTTTTGAATCTTGGAGATTAGTGCGTCCCAGTCGTAATAATGCTCACCTTTTGGTTTTTCATAATAGCCTGCTACTGGAATCTTACCTTCCGGATATTCGGTTTTTGAACACAGATCAAACTCTCCTCTTGAGCGTGCAAGCGCAACACTTTCCTCCATGGAGTAATATGTGAGTGCTTCGGCAAGTTTTGATTGGAACTCGTATCCCTCCTTGGAGTTGTATGGAATTCTAAGCTTGTACAAAAGGTCTGCTACTCCCATCACCCCGAGTCCGATCCTTCTTGATTCTTTTGATGCCCTGTCGATTTCCGGAACTGGATAATTGTTCATATCAATTATGTTGTCCAAGAATCGTGTTGTCTTGCGAATTGTTTCCTCATATCTTTGCCAGTCAAATTCGTATTGACCGTCTGCTTTTCTTTTCACAAGATTTGCTAAATTAATAGATCCAAGATTGCATGACTCGTATGGATACAACGATTGTTCGCCGCAGTTGTGGGCGATGATACCGTTTGCATCAAATGCATTGATGCCAGGTACTTGGACATCGTACACCTCTTCAACTCCATCCTCCACAAGGCCTGCAACTGTTGTTACAAATCTCTCCCTATTGAGATCTCTCTTGTAATCTCCAAGTAACGCATTTAGTTTTTCCATTTTTATTGAATCGGTGAACCCTATTACATTCTGGAAACGCAACAAATTCTCTCCAGATATTACAAGTTCGTGTTGCGATTTGATATGGTACGACTTTACACCTCCTTTACCGTCTGGCATCATCTTTTCTTGCTCTTTTCGTCTGTTCGTGTATATTCTTGATGCAACTCCAAGTCTGAGCAGCATGCGTTGAACAGCTTTTAGCATAGTCAAGTCGCTTTGTGATAGACGTACAGAAACACCCTTTTGCTGATTACCTATTACAGTTCCATCTGCATCAAATAGACCTCTCAGAAATCCTTTGTAGAATGCAGATGATGCTTCTTCTATGCTTTTAGTTATTGTTTTATTCTCATATCCTAATCCTAAGGATTCTGCAAGTTCTCTTATTGATGTTAGTGAGAGTCGATATTCACCACGACCTTCAATCTTTGCCCAACCTCTAAAGTCAGCTCTATGTGGCATTTGTTGTGCATATTGCAATACCTGACCTCTTACAGCTATGTTTCCAGCACTTTCACCCCATGAAGAAAGAACGACACTATCTTTTTTGATGTGACCGTCACCTATCATCAATCCCATCAGATATCCTTCTTCTTCACCAAACTTTCCATCCCACTCGTAATGTCTACAATCATCAAGAACAACACTTTCGTCCTGTTTTAGATCCTTAGCTTGCTTCCATTCTGATTCGAGTGTGTATCTGTTCATGTGTTTGACAGCTAGAACTTTGTGATCTTCCGTTAGTCGTAACTCAAAGCCTTCTTTTGTTTTTAGTTTGAAGATCTTTTTGACTCCAGTAGAGAAGAATCCCTCTGTGTCCCATGCCTTTCCATTTAGATATGTCTTGAAGGGCACTCCCACAAGATCTTTGACCATTCTTGGTCCTTCAGCAGTAGCTACCCATGTATCTGCAGTAACACAAGGGTTTGTGGCCCTCAGGGGCATACCCCTTGCCTTTGCAAAGACGTTGTACTTGTTGATGTTATCAAAGAAGATAAGACCTGGCTCTGCACTCCTCCATGCTGACATTGCAATAAGATCGATTAACTGGTGTGCATTGATTTCGCGCACCGGTGTCCTGTCACGTGGACTGCGAAGTGTGTACTTGCCATCCTGGCTGTCAACAAGTGCAGACCAAAAGTCCTCCCAAATTCCAACGCTTACGTTAAAGTTTTCAAGTATTCCTGCTTGTGTTTTGTTTGTGATGAACTTTTCAATGTCTGGGTGCCAGGACTCCAGGATTCCCATGTTTGCCCCGCGTCTTTTCCCTCCCTGCTTTACTACCTCGGTTACTGTGTTTATTATGTTCATAAATGAGACCGGTCCTGATGCAACCCCAGAGGTGGATGCAACAATGTCTCCTTCGTGCCTAAGATCAGAATAATTTATGCCTACTCCTCCGCCTGACTTGAAGATGAGTGCAGCATCTGATGTTGATTTCATTATGTCATTCATGTCATCAGGCATGCCAAGCACAAAGCAGGCAGACAGCTGTCCTAGGCGTGCACCAGCATTCATCATTGTTGGCGAGTTTGGTAAAAAGTCCTGCTTTGTCATGAGGTCATAGTATTCCTGAATGCGTTCTGCGTAGTTATCAAATTTCTTTGCAGCTATAAGCGTGAGAACCTCTTTGAAGCTCTTTTTCATCTGGCCTCGCTTTGCTAGATAGATGTAGTGGTTGATAAGACCTCTAAATTGATACTTGTTTAGATAATAGTTTCCTATTTTGAATTTGTATTCGAAATCATCAAGCTTTGTAAGGTATCGTCTAGCTTCTTCAATGTCTTGATGTGCGTTTGCATCTTTAGAATAAAGTTCTGTATCGTAAAGAAGATCACCTATACCTACAAGTATTGCAACACGCTCAAACATTTGACTGGGGCTTTCAATGATTTCATTTTTGTTGTTGCGCAAAAGATATCTTGATGCTAGAACTCGTAGGCAGTTTAGATCAAATGTCTTTGCAACAGGATCTAGAGATTTTGTATTAAGAACTTTCATTTTATCTTCTCGTAGTTTGCGACGCTCGTGTCTGTATAAAATGTAGGATTTTGCAATGTCACCATATCCCTTTTCGATTAGTGTGGACTCTACCATGTCTTGTACGTCCTCAACACTAGGAGGGCTTCCTACAGAAAATCCTTGTTCAAGCAGTTTGGTCAAAACTCCGCTTGTCAAGTCCTCGGCTATTTTCCTGTCTGGGTTGCCATTGGCAATTAATGCCTTGTATAGAGCGTTGGTGATCTTTTCTTTATTGAAATTGGTGATTCGACCATCTCTTTTTTTCACGTCTACGATCGAACTTTCTATTTGAGAAAAATCTGTTGTCATAATGTCTCCCCTCACTAGGTAATATCGAATCGGATATAATCTTGACTGACAAAGATTTCAGATTTTAGCTCAACAATGTTTACACCATTCCAAGAAATTTCGCAAGGGTTGTTCCTAGGACGGATTACGAATTCAGCAAGTTTTAGAGGCGATCTTTTTTCCAATAAGGATTAATTTTTATTTCACGAAAATAGATGTTGCGGATTTCGATTAACTGATAACGTATGGAGATTTGCAAACAGGACACTTTTCAAAGAGTTTTTCATCCTTAAATCCACAGTTCCCACAGATCGGAACTTCCTTGCTGGGTCTAAACGTCGCTACAAGATCACCTGCCTTTTCAAGCGCCTTCTTTATATCGTCGACCTTTGACTCCTTCTCAAATTCGAGTTTGACTAGCAGACCTCCGTTTAAGAGTTTTGAAGTCTTGTTTGCTTCGACAATCTTTTCAGCCTTTGCGTTCATAGAATCAAGTTCTGAGGATTCAAGAACTACGCCTTCTGAATAGATTGCTCCGTCAAGGGATTTGAGAACAGACATTTTGCCATATTTTTCCCCATCAAGGGTACCAAATCGACTCGTTCCGTCAGATTCGGTCATTGTTACTATTACCGTATCTCCCATTTCTTTGCCTTTCTTTTCAGCAACGTCTACTGCTGTCTGGATTACTTTGTAAATAATTTCTTGCCCTTCCTTGTCGTTATTGTAACCAAGTATGCTGAACACTGCCTCTTTTAGTCCTATGAGGTTTAGGACAAGACAGACTGAGCTTCTCTGCATGTATTGCGTGTTTGCTGCTAAGACTGGGTTGAGTCCTCTCCTTGTAAGATCAGAGATATCTTTTTTGCGGAGTGACATTGCAGCAAGTGCTGGCTTCATTAGCAAGGCGAGCCTTGCTCGGAAATATGTCTCATCTTTGTTTGATTCAAAGGCAAGTCTTGGAAGGTTAATTGTCAATGATTGTAGATTAATTGAAGAAGTGCTGTTTTTGCCCTTGATTCTTACGACGCCACTGTATGATGTCTCGTCTTTGGAGAACAATACTTTGCCACCAAGTGAAATGATTTCGGCAACGATTCCAGATATATCAGAGATCTTACCTGCTGCATGATCAATTATTAGTCCTATTTGTGGTACTGGAGTCATTTTGACATAGTTTTTGTATGCACCAAGTATTGTTTGCACTACTTTGGGTTCTGAGCCAAGCTGAATTCTAAATGAGACCAGCGTAGGTTCCTTGGTATATTTGGACAAAACAGACGAGGTAGTAAAGGCACCTACCAGTTTTTCTTCGAGTTCTGTGATATTTTTTGCGTGTTTTGAGCAAATCTGTACTAATCCATCCATGATAATTTCTTTTGATGCCTCCTTTGAAGCCAGGGATATTATCATAGACAAAGACGCCATCAAATTATCAATGGTTTTAATTGTGGGAATGCGGCTTACACCCAAATATTTGCCCTTTAGGTCTATTCCGTCCTCGATTACCTCTTTAACATTAAAGAATATCGTGTCTGGTAAAAGCGACCATATGCCTGGATTTGAGATATGAATATCGCCTGAAAGGTGCGAGTCCGCAACATCCTTTGGAAGCATGTTAAGTAGCAGGTTTTCTGCAAACACAGTCTGGCCTGCTTTAAAAAACAGGCCTTGTGCACCGTTGTCTATGTTATCAACGTTTGTAAGCATCTCTTGAACGTCAAAAACAGGCATGCCAAGCCTGGCTAGCTTGTTTCTATACTCTTCATGCCCATGCTCTAAGAGCACCGAGTTTACCATTTCACGAATAAGTGAGCCTGTTAGGTATGTGGTTTGGTACTTGTAGATTCGGTTCTCCACCTCTTCGGTGATTTTTTGTGCTAGCTCCAATGGTAGACTTCCTTCTCTAACCAAAGACTGGATGATTTTGTGGGAATTGAATTCCTCTATCGATTCGTGTGAAGTTCTAACATACATCTTGCCAGATTCAATAATAGAACGCTCTTCGATCTGCCTTGCAAGACTAAGAACAAGTTTTCCAAGGTTCGTAATGGTGTAACGCCTCTCAGACTTGTTTAATGCGACAAGGGATTGTCTTAGTAGTTTTCTTAGGTGGTATGCAAACTTGCCACTTTCTTTTTTGGATTTAAAGCCAGCAAGTGACTTGAGCTCAGAATAGGTGAGAGGTCCTTTAGAGTTTAAAATTCGCAAAATATCGATTCTGTTTGGGCTTGCCATAACAGAAAAAATCATCCTTACACGTTTTGATGTAGATTGTAAAATGCCACCACTTTTCTTTGGATCTACTGATCCAGTAGCCACTTCCATACTCATGCTTATGCCTATAGATCAGGAGTAAATAAGATTTATGACGTGATTCTAAACAACATGTTAGATCAGTTCTTCTCTACTTCTACAGAAAACTCTGACGCCGAGAGGGTCTGTCCACAGGAGGGGCACTTGTTGTTGTAGTGCTTCATTACATCTTTGATCGACTTGAGCATTTTCATATTGGAGATCTTTGCCCCACACTTTCCACAAATTACATCAACTGACAATGAAAGTGAGACCTTCTTGGATCTATTAAAAATCTTTTTTGAATTTTGTTAATTATATGGTAAATTTGGTTTACTGTTTTTCTAAAATTATTCCACGATCGTCATAGCCAACAATTTTGACTTTTGATCCTACTGGAAGCTGACCAGGTGAGCTAATTCCTCCCAAAAAGCCAGAAATCCTAAGATCATATCCATCAATTTTCATTACAACCCATGCATATGGCGTGTATTTTTCAAATCCCGCTGGTGGAACTGTAATTATGGTGTATGTAGCGACTGTGCCTGTTCCTTCCAAAATCTTGTTTTCAAATCCCTTATTGCCACATTTTTGGCAAAAATAGACTGTAGCCAAGTGCAGGCTTTCACATTTTGTACATTTTTTGACGAGTACCTTGCCTGATTTGACTATGTCTATGAACTCTTGCTTCATTGCCAAGGCTTTACACGCTTTTGAATATGTGCACGGCGCAGCTTGCTCCAGTTGCGCCAAAATTATGAGTCAGACCAATATGAGCATTCTTTACTGTACGCTGACCTGCCTTCCCTGTTAATTGTTCAAAGACTTCAGCTACCTGACCAACACCTGTTGCGCCAATTGGATGTCCCTTTGCCTTGAGTCCTCCGGATGGATTTATTGAAATTTCTCCATTCAGTACAGTCCTTCCTTCTCGTACTGCTTCCACACCGTGTCCTTTTTGATAGAACCCAAGGTCTTCGGTATCGACTATTTCTGCAATTGTAAAGCAGTCATGAACCTCTGCAAAATCTATATCCTTTGGTGTGACTCCAGCCATTTTGTAAGCAGCTTCTGCGGCAATCTTTGTACTTGGGATGGTAGTCATTTGATCACGGCCTTGCAGTGTAGCAGGTGACCCACCCCTACCTGAACCAATCACTTGAATGTAGTTTTTAGAGTGTGACTTTGCAAATTTTTCACTACATAGTATAACTGCGCTTGCTCCATCAGAAAATGGACAACAGTCATACAGTTTTAGTGGGCTTGCAACCACTGCTGACTTCATTACATCATCAACTGTAATTTTCTTTTGAAGGTGGGCCTTTGGATTCAAAAATCCATTTTGGTGGTTCTTTACTGCAACAAGTGCAAGGTCTTCTTCTGTTGCCTTGAATTCTGTTAGATATGCTCTTGCCATTGATGCAAATAGACCGGGGAATGATGCCCCTGCACCACCCTCATAGAAAAAATCAGAACAGTAAGAAAAGTATGTTGTAGTCCACTCCGTTCCAGTGTGCGTTACTTTTTCTACTCCCGCAACCAAAACTGCGTCGTAAAACCCTGCAGCAACGTTTGCAAATGCTTCTCTGAATGAGACAGAGCCGCTTCCACATGCAGACTCGATGGATAGGGAGGGTCGTTCAGGGATGCCAAGGTTGCTCATGACTACTGGCCCGAGGTGAACCTGCTTGTCTGCAATGCCAAAAACATTTGAAATGTATCCCGCTTGGATCTCTTTTGACTCTATTCCTGCACTCTCGATTGCTCCCACTGATGCCTGAATAGTAATATCAGTAATACTGTCTTCTAATTTTCCATATTTGGTGCTCCCAGCACCAAGAACGCAGACCTTTTCCACAACACTACCTGACCAGATCCATATAAAAATCGTTCAACGAATAATTCAGCAAGTGAAAAATTCAACTAGAACGATCTTGGTGAAAAAACCTATTCGAGGTACTGTCAAGCTGACACAGAAACGAGTTAATTTGTTTCGAACTGAAATACGTCAGTACTTTGATAAAAATGGTTACCTTTCGTGGTCTGAAAGCAAAAGAAAGTATATCATTTTAGGTTCAAACGAGCCGAAAAACGGACTAGTTACGTGTCCTAGCTGCAAAGTTGGAAAGATCATGGTGATTAGATCACGAAAAACAAAAAAACGATTCATGGGTTGCTCAAACTATTATAACGGTTGCAGAGCATCTTCGCCCTTATTACAAAAAGCAATGTTGTGTCAAACCAAAATGCCATGCGCGCTGTGTGCTTGGCCCCAAATATTATTTCGGTATTCAAGAAAACAAAAGTGGATACAGCAGTGTTCCAACATCAACTGCCCAAGCAGAAAACCTAAAGCCTAAGCGAGTAGATATCTGTTCTTCTATTTTGTAAGAGTGGCAAATCCCTTCTTGTTTGTTTTACTTTGTCAAGCGTTATGTCTATAATTCCAATTCCCTGCTTTTTTTTCATGTCAAGCAAAATTTCACCATATGGATCAACTACAAGACTTCTTCCACAGTAAATGTTTCCAACCTGATCTGGTGCAATCACATAACATCCGTTTTCAATTGCACGAGTCTTGTTAATTGTAATCCAGTGTTCTTCTTTTTTATTGCCCTTAACCCATGCAGATGGAGCAATCAAGATTTCAGATCCTGCAGTAGCAAGTATGCGTGACATTTCTGGAAACCTCAAATCGTAACAGATTAGCATGCCTATTTTCCCAAGGCTTGCCTTGATTGGTTTTGAGATTTTAGAGCCAGCCTCAAGTTTTGCAGATTCCTTGAAGCCGAGCGCGTCATAGAGATGAATTTTTCTGTATGTAGAGATCAATCTGCCAGATTTATCAATAAGAAACGAAGTGTCATAGACCCTCTCCTTTTTTTTGCTTTTTTCATACAACGTTCCCACAACTTGGATCGAGTTTTTCTTTGCAGCTTTGGCTATTGTGACCACAAAGTTGCCGTTAATTGTTTCAGCTTGATTAGCTAATTCTTTTGGTGTTTGTTTTGAATTTGTGTACAACATCATAAATTCTGGAAATGCACAAAGTTGTGCTCCTTTTTCTGCAGCACCCCTGATAAAATCAAGAATTTTTTCTAAATTAGCATCTTTTTGTGTTGATGCACAAAATTGGACTATTGCAACTTTGGTCATGCATTATCTAAAAACAATGGAAATAAAAAGACTGACACTATAGAGGGGTTCCTGCCATGTACCAGTTTTCTTTTGGATTTTCCTCGAAGACAACAATTACATGAGATTCTTTTGTTTTCAAGATCTCAACTGCTGACTTCGTTATTGCTTTTGCAAATTCTTCTTTTTGTTGTTGTGTTCTACCAGGATACATTGAGACTGTAATTAGCGGCATGATGATTTGTTTAGCATGCTTGATTTATGCGTAGCTAGTAATCTCCTTTCCATCCGTATCTTGATCCATATCTTGAGCCATACATAAATTCGGACTGGTGTGTCTTTTTGTACAAGTATCCTGTTCCAAGTCCAATTACAAATCCACCAATGTGCGCAAGGTATGCTACCCCCCCTGCACCAAAACCAAATCCACCAATCAAAAATGGAATTATGTTTTGAAAGATAAGCCAGAATGGTAAAAACCACTTAGCTGGAATGTGCATCATTCTCCAAAAGAATCCCAACATAAGAAACGTCATGATTCGTGCTCGTGGAAACATCATGAGGTATGCGCCAAGCACGCCCGATATGGCACCAGATGCACCTACAGCAGGAATGGGACTGTTCATGTCTCCAATTACATGAGCAAGTCCAGCAATTATTCCCCAGAACAAATAGATTCCAAGAAATTTGAGTCTACCATACTTTAGCTCGATATTGTCACCAAATATCCACAAAAACAACATGTTGCCACCAAGGTGCATCAATCCACCATGCAGAAATATTGAGCTCAATAATCCCAACATTGGCATCTCAGGACAGGCAGCTTGGAATTGCTGTATTGATATGGAGCGTTCACCTGTTATACATGCTGGAACAGCGCCCCAGTTGTAAAACAGTGCTGCTGCGTTATTATTGCTAAACTCAAAGAACTGTCCTGTGACTGCCACCTCAAAAAAGAAGACAACTACGTTTGCTATGATAAGCGCAATGGTCATTTTGGGTTTGAACCCTGGTGGCTTTGGATTTTCGTCCTTTATTGGCAGCATTTATGATTAGTACAAATGTTTTATCGTATAATAATGTAAATTTGGTTTTAGGAAAAACTTCTCTTAAATTCGATATTTTTGGTTTAATACTATACTTTGATTATTCCTTGTGTTATCAGATATTGGATTCCCGAAACAAAATCCTTGTCAGTAATGGTTCCTTCTGCCCACCATTTAGCGTTGTTTTTAATCCATGTTGGGATTACTTGTGATGAGCTAGTTCCCGTTTGTGATGATGTTGGGATCTTCATTATTCCTTTATTTATCAAATATTGTATTCCTTGGACAAAGTCAGAGTCGCCGATGGTTCCTTCGGACCACCATTTGGCGTTGTTTTTAATCCATGCTGGAATCATGATATCACTTGTTGTTATTCCTTGAGGGCCAATCTCAAGAACACCCTCCACTATTCCTGAATAAGTCAAATCTACAGGCATTCCTTGACCAAGAATTAGTAAGCGGAATTTGTAAAGGTCTTGACTTGGAAGTTTTATTTTTTGTATATCAATTCCTTCAGTTGCAAGAATTCCAGCCATATTTGGATCATTTCCAGTGTTAAAGGCTACTTGTTTTCCATTTTTATCCAAAATTTCGTATCCATAATGTACGTCTCTTAGTAGATTTTTGTTTTTGTCAAAGAATGAAAACTCGAATGGAATTTCTTGTCCTGCCCCAAAAGTACTATCCCATGAAATTTTGCCAATTGCTCCGCTTTCAAACTTGAGCTCAAGAGAATTTTTTGATGATTTGGCTTGTGGAACAAGCGTGAATTTCATGATATCCATGGATTGTTTTGAACCCAGCTGCTTGTTGATTCGTTCAAGCTCATTTCCTGTTACTAGAAAATGAACTACATTTTTGTCCTCAAACGAGTAAGGATCGAGTAGGAGTACCCTATTATCCACCTCTACACCGTTTACGTAACCTTTGAATTGTTTTCCTTCACCGTATGGAGCAAAGGATTTCGGTACTCGAATTTCCTCGTGAACTACTTGTACTAGCTTGACATATTCTGGATCCCAGTTAAATGGCATATCAAACGAAACAGAGCTATCAGCTGAATTGAATTTGAAATTAGATACATCATCGTAGTATGTCTTAACTACAACTGGAACTTCTTTTGCTTCTGCTGTTTTGATAACAAAGTTTTGATCCTGTGCGACACTAACAAATGTCTCAAAGTTTAATGGATCAGCAACTAGAGCTTTTGGACTTGTAGCACCCTCTATTACTACATTAATGTTGTACAAACCGCCTTTGTCAAAAATAGGTCCTTGAACGAGAGGTCTGCCGCCTCTGGCCATAAGTCCGCCTGAAATTGGGTCTGTCTCGCCATAATATGTTGTGCATTTCCAAGGTTCGGTCTCAGAGCATTTCGTTTGTGGTCGTACTTCGATGTTCAACTCCCCATCCTGATCATAAAATAGATTCCTTGCTAGTAATTGCTCATTTCGCCAAACTTCCACTCGGTATGTTACAGAGTTCAGATTTTTATCAGTTAGAGTATCGTAGAATCGTACGCCGATGTTAGCACTATCAACCTTTCCCACCGTGATATCTCTTGGATCTAGTGATGTCAGAACAGTGACCTGCATTCCCTCAAAACTAACTGGTGGAGCCATATCCATTCCAAGGCCGTGTCCAAATGCAGTACCCATTAATGGAGTCGCCGAAATAGCTAATATTGCAAAAATTTGGTGAATCGTCTTCACTACATACTTTTCTTTAATATCCTTATTTAATGCTGTGATTCATTTAGACGTTTTATTTATGAAAAACAGAAAAAGAAATTTAATTACCCTGATTTGAAAATAAACATGAAAAAATTTTTTATTATTTTATTCTTGCCGATTTTCTTTTCTCATGTCTTTGCACAAGAATCTCAGCAGCTTCCGACCGATAAGGGAACTTTGCTTGTAAACATAGCTACGGATCCAGCCAAACCAACTATTCATGAACTAACAAAACTAAAAATTGATTTCATAAATCCACAGACAAACAGCATTCAAGAACACATTGACTACAAGGTGTCAGTCACAAAGGACGGGACAGCAATTTTTGGTCCGATACCACTTACTCACACCTCAATAGGATCCGTTACCATACCAGTTGAGTTCAAAGAAAATGGAAAGCACGAAATAACAGTAAATGTTGAAGGAATTTTGTTTCAACCAATTCCCACTGAGACTGTTACATTTACTACAATGATTAAAGCAGCTGCTCAACCTCCAACTAATGGCAATGGATGTCTAATTGCAACTGCAGCGTTTGGTAGCGAGCTTGCACCACAAGTACAACTACTCAGAGAAGTAAGGGATAATCTAGTCTTTAGTACTGGCGCAGGAACAACATTCATGGCTGCGTTTAACAATATTTATTATTCATTTAGTCCAACAGTTGCAGACTGGGAAAGGCAAAGTCCTGTATTCAAAGAAGTTGTTAAGGTAACAATCACGCCAATGTTGTCGACTTTGTCAATACTAAACCATGTGAGTATTGACTCTGAGCAAGAACTACTCGGATATGGGATTGGAGTCATAATACTAAATGTTGGTATGTACTTTGTTGTTCCAGCTCTGGTGATAACAAAACTGCGAAAATTTAGAAACTAGCAGAAATCGTGTGTAAATAGGAATAAGGATTTTTATGGATCCTTCATTAATTCAACTTCAATGAAGACAATAGCCATAGGCTCCATCTTTGCAGTATTCGCTTTGATGATGGTTGTACCATCAGCTTTTGCAGATCATGCAAATGTTCCTGTGAGTATGCCTGCAGGTACACAAGTTCAAGGTTGTGAAACGACCAATGAATGTTACATACCTGCTGAGGTTACAATAGATGTCGGTAGTGAAGTAACATGGACAAATGATGACACTGCTGCACACACAGTAACAAGTGGAACTCTAGAAGATTCGGATTCAGTAGGAGCAGTATTTGACAGCAGCCTTGTCTTGGCAGGAAAAACCTTCAAACACAAGTTTGAAGAAGCAGGGGAATTTCCATACTTCTGCGTAGTACACCCATGGATGGCTGGAACAGTAATAGTCCAAGAAGCTCATGCAGATAATGGTGGAATGATGGATGGAGATGCTGCTCATGTAACAGCAATGACGATGGATGGCTCAGTGATGATCACAGTTGAGGCAGACGTACCAATGGAAGGTGAAGAGATGGCCTTGACAGTAGAGTTCACCGATGCTGACGGAAACACAATCGAACATGTCAACTTTGATATTTCTGCAACACAAGACGGAACAGAGGTTTTGGCTGAAATGGGTCAACATACACACGCTGGCTCAGCTGAATACACAACAAGCGCTCTGAGCTCCGATAGTGCTGTAGACGTTCAAATTACAATGTTAGGTATTGGACTTCCTGGCGAGGAAGCAAACTGGAGTGGTCCAATAGGTGAGACAATCTCATTAAATGTGGTACCAGAGTTTGGTCCAATTGCCATGATTGTTCTTGCAGCTGCCATAGTAAGCATTGTTGCTGTCACAGCAAGATCTAAAGTAATTCCAAAACTTTAGAATTCTTTCCTATTTTCTTTTTATCATAGCAGTTACTGCAAGTATTACACCTGCTGCACCTAGTGCCAGACCAAATACTGCAAAGTCATAAGATTTTGATAGATCGATGCTGGTTCCATCTGCAATGTTGCTCATTTTGGATTTAATTTCCGTAACGTCTTTTTGAAGTGAGGACATGGCGTTCTTTAGTGCCAAGATATCTTGGTTTGATCCTCCTGATCCGGTTGGAGGAAATGCAATAACATCTATGCTTTCCACATCCTCTATGGCAACCTCCTCACTTACTGGGACTCCATTTATGGTTCCTTTCAGATCTACTACAAGGGAGCCAGTTTTTGTTGGAATTATTTTTGAATAATAATGGCCAGCTCTAACATCTGAAAGAACATCTAGTGATTTTGTGACACTGCCTGACTTGACTGTGGCTTGAAGGTCTCTAAAGGCATTTGTTACCCCAGATTGTACATTTCCTTCACCTTCTGTTATGACAAAGGTGATGGCATTTTGCTGGTTAACCAAAGGAGGCTCATCACGCCAGCCTACTTCAATTTCATATTGCCCTACTGTAACGGTCTTATGAGCAGAGACCGAATAGAATCCTGTTATCAAAATTGCTGTGACTACCACCAATAGAAAAAGAGTCATCATGATTTTCAATATTGTTACTCAAGTTATTTACTTTGTGCAAAAACTGGTAGAACCGTCAAACTAGTAAATTGTTTAAATTAGCAAAATGACCAATTAAATACGATTGAAAAAATTTCTAATTCTTTTATCATTGATTTTTGTTTTTGGAATCCCTTTAGCCTACGCTCATCCCATAATTCTTGAATCAAGTCCTGCCCAATCAGCATCTGCTCCAGTTGGCACTACACAGATCGTAATCCATTATTCAGAAGAAGTAGAGATTGATTTTTCTGTCATCATAGTTCTTGACAGTAATGGAAATCAAATAGACAATAAAGATACTAGATATTTTGATGACGAATCTTCACTTGTTGTAACTACTCCACCGTTAGAGGATGGGATCTATACAGTAACAAGCAAAGTTCTCTCAAAGGTAGATGGCCACCTAGTCCCCGAGGCCTTTGTGTTTGGAGTTGGCAATGTAAGTGTCCCCCCACCAAAACAAAAAGATGTGACAGAATCAATCTATTTTCCAGAAGCTGGTGCCAGATTCCCAGGTCTTGTAGGACAGGTGATTGTGCTTGGTTCCGTAATTTCTTCTCTTGTAATATGGAAGACATCCCAGAGAAAAACCCTCATCAAGGAAAATCTTGCAGATCTGCAAAAATTCTATCATGCCAAATTTTCCTCCATTACTGGAATTGCGTTGTTTTTGGTATTTGCATCAAACATTTTGATGCTGGTTGTCCAGACCATCCGTCTTGAGACATCAGCTGCCAGTGTATTGCAGACATCGTTTGGCTCCATATGGATACTCAGAATGGCCATAACTGTAATTTTACTTGCAATATGGTTTTTAATGGAAAACAAGACAAGTCTTTCCTCAAAAAAGCAAGGATTGATTCTTGGACTTTCACTTGTATTAATTGGCACAACAACAATAATTGGGCATGGCACAGCAAGTGAACAGCTTTCTGCAGTGATAATTGACTACATCCACAATCTGATTGCATCAGTATGGATTGGTGGTGTGATCTTTTTTGGATTCATCTTGTTACCTGCATTTACCAAATTAGATGGTAACAAAAAGGAGCTAATTACACTTTCAATGATTCCCAAGTTTTCTTCAATAATTATCATCTCACTAGGAGTTCTTATGATAACTGGGCCTACATTATTGTGGATTTTAGAAGATGATCTTGTGGCGCTAGGCCAGTCCTACTATGGTTTTCTAATAATTGCAAAAATTGCAGTTGCATCTGCAATGGTGGCACTTGGCGGATATAATCAGTTCAAAATACAAAGACCCGCTGAAGCGGCATTGAAATCAGATAGTGTTGTTGTTCATAAAAAGCTGAAAAGATCACTAAAAACTGAAGCAGTGCTTGGGGTTATTTTACTTGGAGTTGTTGCACTACTCACAAACTCTTCTCTACCAACAACACAAACGCAGCAGGCAACTGCACAAGTATCATATGGATTACAAACGGCGGAATTTTCAGAAAATGTAAAATTTGATGTAAACATTGAACCATTTGGTAGTGGCGCAAATATAATTTCTATTTCTGCCTTTGACTCTAACGGAAATCCACTTGATGATCTAAGTGATATCAAGGTAAAGATTTCTAATCCGCAAAAAAACATAGTACCTATTGAGATCCCATTGACTAAATCAGAAAATGAACCGAAATATGAGGGTGATGTGACGTTTGGTTTCTCAGGAAAATGGAATATTGAAGTCGAGGCACAGCGAACTCAGCATGCAAACGAGGGGACAAGCCTTTCTGTCTTTGTAAAGCCACACATTTCTGAGCTAAAAACAGACATCACTGAGTTTGACTTGCCGGATAGTGCAGCACCACTTCATCCTGTGTATGATGGGGATAATACCATCTGGATAAGCGATGCCTCAAAGCCGCGCCTATGGAAGTTTTCAATTTCCGACAAACAGTTTACTTCATACATGTTTGAAGGAAAAACTACGGTTTTTCTAACACTCGACAATGAAGGCAAGGTTTGGTTTACGGATACACCTGAGAGTAAAATTGGCTATTTTGATCCAGTCACAGAGGAATTTACAGTTATTTCCCTTCCTGCAAAATCAATCCCAATTTCGCTTGAAACAGACCTTGACGGTAACATCTGGGTTGCATTAATAGATCAACACATGTTGTTAAAATATGATCAGGA
>Ga0187892_10001870_pt1 | contig 45761 bp, 41 predicted proteins | sample MA1701073metaG_FD_139345 | JGI IMG/M metagenome (GOLD analysis project Ga0187892, IMG submission 139345) | Bio-ooze microbial communities from a basaltic lava cave in the Kipuka Kanohina Cave System on the Island of Hawaii, USA - MA170107-3 metaG ...
GCAATCGGGAAACCAAACGGCCCTCTGCCGGAGCAACCGCAGACTGGACAGTCTGCGGTACATCGCGCCATCCACTGAGCAATCGGGAAACCAAACGGCCCTCTGCCGGAGCAACCGCAGACTAGACAGTCTGCGGTACATCGCGCCATCCACTGAGCAATCGGGAAACCAAACGGCCCTCTGCCGGAGCAACCGCAGACTGGACAGTCTGCGGTACATCGCGCCATCCACTGAGCGATTGGGAAACCAGACGGCCGTCTGCCGAAACAGCCGCAGACTGGACAGTCTGCGGTACATCGCGCCCGTCGTGTTCTTGCTCTTATTCGCGTTCGATCAAACCTCATCAGCACAACGCGCCAAACAACCTCCTAAAACGCGCGTCTACACAATTGACCTTTCGCAAAGCCAGGTGACGGCAATCCTGGCGCAGGAAGGGTTCATCGCCAGGAAATACCAGAACCATCGCGTCGAAGTCAGAACCTTTTCCGGCAAGATCGAAGTGTCGCCGAAGGACGAGACGCAGGTCGCGGTCGAAGTCGAAGCCGAAGCCAAGTCGCTCACCAACGTTGACCAGGCCATGAGCGAATTCGAGCGCAAGGAATTCCACAACGTCCTGAACAACACGGTCATCGAAACCGACAAGTTTCCCAAGATCAAGTTCGTCTCGGTCTCGATCAGCGATGCGCGGAAATCTGGCGAAACTCGCAGCTTCACGCTCGCGGGCGATCTGACGCTGCACGGCGTGACGAAGCAGGTCTCTTTTCCCGTCAACGTCACGATGAACGACCAGCAGCTTCGCGCCACCGGCGAAGCGAAGTTAAAACACAGCGATTTCGGAATGAAGCCGTATTCAGCCGGTCTGGGGATGATCAAGATTGGCGACGAAGTGAAGATCAGTTTTGAAATCGTCGCGAAGCCGCAATGACCGGAGGGAGCGCAAGGTATGAAAAAGCAATGGGGAGTTTCGCTCATTCTGTCGCTCTTGCTGCCTGTCGCCGCAACGGCGCAAACGAAAGCGCGAACATACACAATCGTTCCGTCGGAGAGCAGTTTCTGGGTCTTCGTGGGAAAATCGGGACTGTTCAGCGCGCTGGCGCACGACCACGAGATCGGCGTGAAATCATTCTCTGGCCGGGTCATCGTATCTGAAGCCGGGGCGAGCGGCGGCGCGCTCGAACTCGACGTCGAGGCGAAATCTCTGGCGGTGCTCGACAAAAAGGTGAGCGAAGAAGACCGCAAAAAGATTTTTGACGCGATGCACAACGAAGTGCTCGAATCGGCGAAGCACCAGAAGATCACTTTCAAATCGGTCTCGGTCGGTGATGTGAAACAGGCCGGCGATAATGCTTCCAGTTTCACACTGAACGGTGATCTGACGCTGCGCGGAGTGACGAAGCGAATCGCAGTGCCCGTGGCGTTGACGATCACGCCAGAGCAACTTCGCGCTGCCGGCAAATACACGCTCAAGCAGACCGATTACGGCATCAAGCCTTATTCGGCGGCTGGTGGTACGATAAAAGTGAAGAACGAGGTCATCGTCAATTTCTCGATAGTGGCGAAAGCTTCGTAGAAAGAAGAGGTGATTTATGGCTCAACCCGCATCCGAAATCAGACGCGAAGTAATTGAAGTTCACTCTCCGGCGACGCTCGAAAAAATCGGCGAGGTTCCGATCAATTCACCGCTCGAAGTGCGCGCAGCCGTCGGGCGCGCCCGCGAGGCCCAGCGCGTCTGGAGCGCGATTGATTTCAAGGAGCGCGCAAAAGTCCTGCTCTCTGTCCGCGACCGCCTGCTCGCGCAGAGCGAAGAACTGATCGGATTGATTTGCAAAGAGAATGGAAAGCCGCGACTCGAAGCTCTGGTCGAAATCACTTACGTTTGCGACGTGCTGACGTTTTATTCAAAACAGGCTCGCCGCTTCCTCAAACCGCAACGTGTCACGCCTCACCTGTTGCGGAACAAAAAGGTCACGGTGCATTACGAACCGCGCGGCGTCGTCGGGATGGTTACGCCGTGGAACTTCCCGCTGATCCTGACCATTGGCGAAGCGGTTCCGGCATTGGCGGCGGGCAACGTGGTCGTGATCAAGCCGTCGGAATGGACTCCGCTGATCGCAATGCGCGGGGCTGAAATACTGCGCGAAGCTTTCACCGCCGCTGGCGTCCCCGCCGACGTACTGCAAATCGTCAACGGTTATGGCGAAACAGGAGGCGCGCTGGTTGACGAAGCCGATATGATCGCCTTCACCGGCAGCGTGCGCACGGGCAAAATCATTGCTGAGCGCGCGGCGAAACGCCTGGTTCCCGTCAGCCTCGAACTCGGCGGCAAAGACCCGATGATCGTTTTGCGCGACGCCGACATCGAACGGGCGGCGAACGCGGCGGTCTGGGGCGCATTCACCAACTCTGGCCAGGTTTGCATCTCGGTTGAACGAGTTTATGTCGAAGACTCAATCGCCGACGAATTCACGCGCCGCGTGGTCGAAAAAACGCGCGCGTTGCGGCAGGGCAGCGACGTGAACGAAGTTGAAAACCGCGTGGACATTGGCGCAATGACTTTTCCGAAACAGGTCGAAACCGTTGAAGACCACATCAACGATGCGAAAGCGCGCGGCGCGCAAGTGTTGACCGGTGGCCAGCGCAACCCGAATCTACCCGGACGATATTTCGAGCCAACGGTTCTCTCGAACGTCAACCATTCGATGAAAATTATGACCGAAGAGACTTTCGGCCCCGTGCTGCCAATTATGCGCGTCAGGGACGAAGACGAAGCTCTGCGCCTGGCGAACGATTCGCGCTACGGTCTGAACGCCAGCGTCTTCACGCGCGACAAGACAAAAGGCGAACAGATCGCCGCTCAGGTCGAAGCCGGGGTCACTTGCGTCAACGACGTGATCGCGGGCTTCGGCGTCACCGACGCGCCTTCGGGCGGATTGAAAGAGAGCGGCATCGGCAAACGCCACGGCGCGGAAGGCATCCGCAGGTTTTGCCATCAGCAGGTCATCGTGACGGATCGGTTTGGAATGAAACGCGACCCGTTCTGGTATCCTTACAACGCAAAGACCGAAAGAGTTATGCTGCGGTTGCTCAACGTGGCGTTTTCCACCCGCCTGGGCGCGAAGCTGAAAGCGATCTTTGGCGGATAAAATCAACCACTCAATCAACGAATCAATGATCAATAGGAAACTGCTTCTCCCCATCTCGCTGATTGTGTGCGCGTTGCTGTTCGCCTTCGCCTGCGCAGCCGCGACGCAAGAGCGCAACTCGCGCGCAATCCTCATCGAACCGGCGCCTCCCGCCGACCACAAGATCGCTTACGGGAGCGATCCGCTGCAGTTCGGCGAGTTGCGATTGCCGAAAGGCGCAGGGCCACATCCAGTCGTGGTCTTTATCCACGGCGGATGCTGGCTGTCGCAATACAACCTGAAATACACCGGGCATCTGGGCGCGGCGCTGGCTGAAGTCGGAGTCGCAACCTGGAGCATCGAATACCGGCGCGTGGGCGACGTGAGCGGTGGCTGGCCGGGCACGTTCGAGGACGTTGCGAATGGCGTGGATTACTTGCAAATGCTGGCAAAAACCTATCCGCTCGATCTGAACCGAGTCGTCGTCGCGGGACATTCCGCCGGCGGCCACCTCGCGTTGTGGATCGCAGCGCGAAAAAATCTACCTAAAGATCATCCGCTCTATCCGAAAAAACCTGTTTCGCTTCGCGGCATTGTTTCCATCGCCGGAGTCGCCGATCTGCGAAAGACGGTCGCGGCCTGCGGTGACGCAATCGAAAAGCTGATGGGTGGCGCGCCGGGTGATCAGGCGTCGCGTTACAGCCAGGCTTCACCGATTGACCTGCTGCCGCTCGGCGTAAAACAAATCATCGTACATGGCGAAATTGACAAAACAGTACCACTCACCCTGGCAACCGAATACGCCGAAGCCGCGAAGACGAAAGGCGACGACGTGAAGCTGGTGGTGATCGAGAAGGCCGCTCATTTTGAAGTGGTTGATCCGAAATCGTCCGCGTGGGCGAGAGTGAGAGATGAGATGTTGGCATTGTTGAAGGCGAACGAGGTGTTGAAGAACAAATAAAATCTCAGATTTGAGATTGGAGATTGGAGATTGGAAATTTTCTCAGCTAGAGGAGGTCAAAATGAAATACGAACGATTTGAAGATTTACCGGTCTGGAAGGATGCGGTCGAACTCGCCGTGCAAATCTTCGCCTTGATGGAGGAAGAGGCTTTCAAGGGCAAAGGAAGCTTGAGAGACCAGATCGAACGCGCGGCGGTTTCGATTTCAAACAACATCGCCGAGGGCTTCGAACGCGGCACGACGCAAGAGTTGATCACATTCATTTACATCGCCCGCGGCTCCGCTGGCGAAGTACGCTCGATGTTTCACCTGTTCAGCCGTCTCCCAAAGTTCTCAAATCTTAAATCTCAAATCTCAAATCTGAGATCACTCGCCGAAAGCATCTCCCGCCAGTTGCGAGGCTGGGCCGATAGCCTGCAAAATTCCGACATCAAAGGCCAGCGTTACCTCAACGAACAGACTCGACTTGAAGATCAACGAAAAAAAGAACGCGAAGAATCTCTTGCCGAATGGCGGCAAATGCGCGAAGACCTGACTGCCAGGCTCGAAGCGGAGCAAAGACAACGCGAAACAGAGCGGAAACAATCCGGCGAGCAGACCTGATTTACCGCTTGGACAGACACCGGTACAAATCTCAAATCTCAAATCTCAAATCTCAAATCTCAAATTTGAGATCGCACAAGGAGAGCGCCCTATGCCCACTCAAACCAATGGAACGACGAATGGAAAACAGAACGGTCACATTCAGACGCACAATCAGCCTGCCGATGGCGGCAGACTGATTGTGCTGACCGCGCCGCTGACCGAAACGATTGACCACGCCGGTTATTTCATCCAGATGGGGATGGCTTCGATGCCGATCTGGATGGAAGGCGTGATGACCAGGAAATATCCGCATTGGCGCGAGGTCGAATACAACCAGGACGGCTCGGCGCGTTACATGCCGGCGGGCGTGCGGCTGGTTGAAGCCGCGCTGCTGCGCGAATTCGAGCCGGATGACATTGCCTGCTGTTACCCTGATGATCTGGACAAATTCGTTGGCCCGAACACGCGGGTCGTGGCCGTCTCCACGCACAACCCGCTCGGCGTGACATTCGCCGCAGGCGTTTACACTTCGATCTTCGGCTCGTCGAAGATGCCGATCAACTCGCATTACGCGCGGCTGATGTTCGCCAAAATCAAAGAAAGCCCTTACCGCCAAAATTTCAAAGTCATTGTCGGCGGCTCCGGCGGCTGGCAGATCACGCAGACCAACAGCTTTGACGAACTCAGCGTTGATTGTGTGGTCGAAGGGCGCAGCGAATCGGAAGACACGATGGGCATCTTCCACAAGGCGATCAACGGCGAAGAGTTGCCGCGCGAGATCGAGGTCGGCCATCCCAAAGAGCGCGAGGCGCTGCTCGTGCCCAACAAACGCACCACCTTCGGCGTGGTCGAGATGACGACTGGTTGTGGACGCCGCTGCAAATTCTGCGTGCCCGACCTGAACCCGCAGATTGATTTTCCGAAGGAGAAGATCATGGCCGCCGTCGCCGCCAACGTGCGCGAAGGCAACAAGCAGATCAGCCTGGCCACCGAAGACATGTTCATCTGGGGACAGGTGCACACTGAAACGCCGTTTTATTTTCCCAACCGCGAGGCGCTGCTCGATCTTTATTCGTCAATCGTCAACACGCCCGGCGTCGAACAACATGTCTTGAGCCACTCGACCGTCGCGCCGGCAGTCGTTGATCCAATCCTGATCAAAAAACTGTCAGAGTTGCTGCTGCCGAAAAGCCCGATTCACCTGCCCTACCTGAGCAATCATCCCCAGAAGAAAGCCCTGTCGCCATTGATCGGTCTGGAGACTGGCTCGGTGCCTCTGGCAAAGAAGCTGATGCCGAGCAAGGGCGTGCCATTTTCAATCGAAGATTGGCCAAGCATTGTGCTTGAAGGCTTGCGCACGCTGAACGAAAACAACTGGTTCCCGGTGATGACGCTGATCGTCGGCAGCCCTGACGAGACCGACGAAGACGTGATGGCCACGCTCGATCTGGTTTACGAAATGGAGCGGCGCGATCTGTTCGCCTTCCTGGTGCCTTCGATCTTCACGCCGCTGCACGACACACGGATGGAGAAAGAGATGGGCGTTTCGGAGACGCGCCAACTGACGCCGCTGCAATGGCAGTTGCTGATGAAATGCTGGAAGCTGAATCTGCGCCCGGGTATGTACAGTTGGTGGGGGCCGATTGCCTGGCGCACGGGCGCGCTGGCGTTGTGGGCGTGGAAATTGCGCAAAATCAACGGGCCGAACTTCACCTGGCCGCTGTTTATGTTCGCTTCAGCTTTGCCGGAAGAGTTGATGGCAAAGATGGGCAAGATTTATCTGGGCAAACCGCTCCAGACAAAGTCGCGCAAAGAACTGCTGGCGACGATCCGCCCGAACCAGTGGCAATATTTGCGGGAGGATTGCGGCGATTTGCCGGATGGATGGAAGCCGATGGGGAAATCGTTGAATGTATTGAAGGCGGAGACGCTCTCGGTTTTCGGGTAAGTCTGCCCCAGATTGAGTGGAACAAGATGGCATCTTGTTCCACCTTCAGCCGCGTTGAATCGGTGGAACAAGATGCCATCTTGTTCCACTATTCCTGCTCTTGCGCGTTGATCTCTTCTTCTTCCACCGACTCTTCCGACGATCCTTTGCCGCGATTCGGTCTCTTAATTCCGAATTTATCCAAACGATACTGCATCGTGCGAAACGACAGCCCCAACAGCTTCGCCGCGCGTGTGATGTTCCAGTTCGTCTGCTCCATCGCCTGAATCAGCAACGAGCGTTCGAGTTCTTCGAATGAAATGCCTTCGGGCGGGAGCTTGAATCCGCCGGCGCCTTCCGACTGCACGCTGGCGCGGATCTCAACCGGCAGGTCTTCGACAGTGATCTCGTCGCCTTCGGCCAGCAGCAGCGCGCGTTCGATTGCCGACTCAAGCTGGCGCACATTGCCCGGCCAGGCGTAATTCATAATCAGGTTCTTGGCGTCGGGCGAGATTTTTACCGGGCGCGACGGCGTCCCGTGTTTGACCAGGAAGTAATCCATCAACACCTGAGCGTCGTCGCGGCGCTGGCGCAACGGCGGCACGTTAATTGGAATCACGTTCAAACGATAATACAAATCCTCGCGGAAACGTCCGTCTTTGACCATCGCTTCGAGGTCGCGGTTGGTAGCGCCGAGCACGCGCACGTCAACTTTGATCGGCCTTGTTCCGCCGACGCGCGTGATCTCTCTCTCCTGCAAGACGCGCAGCAGTTTGGCCTGCATACTCACGCTGACCTCTCCAATCTCGTCCAGAAAAAGCGTGCCCCTGTCGGAGATTTCGAACAGACCTTTCTTCTCGGCATGCGCTCCGGTGAACGACCCCTTTTCGTGACCGAAGAGTTCAGATTCGAGCAGGTTCTCGTTGATCGCGGCGCAATTCACCGCTTGAAACCTTTCGCCTGAGCGTGGGCTGGCTTTGTGGATGGCGCGAGCAATGCGCTCTTTGCCGGTGCCCGATTCGCCGCGGATGAGCACTGTTGAATTCGACGGCGCGACTTTGACGATCATCTTCTTGACACGCTCCATCGCTTCGGACACGCCGATGATCTCTTCGTCTACCGCTTTCATCTGCGCCACGGCTTTGGCGATGGTTTCAAGCAGCTTCGCGCGGTCGAGCGGTTTTTCCAGATAATCGAACGCGCCGCCGCGCAGCGCCTCTTTCACTGTGTCAATCGAACCGTGCGCGGTCATCAGGATGACAGGCGTCGAACTGTCGAGTTGCGACAATTCGTTGAGCAACTGAATCCCGTCCATCCCAGCCATCTTCAGATCGGTCAGCACCAAGTCGAAGTTTTCGTGCTTGAATGATCGCAGCGCCTCCTGACCGGAACTGGCCGCTTTGACATCATAAAGCGGGCTGCCCTGTTCGTCGCGCTCGCCCGAAAGGATCATTTGCAGAATATCGCGTTGATTCTTCTCGTCATCAACGACGAGGATTCGTTTCGCAGGCATATCTTTCCTCGGATGAAAATATTTGACCACGGAGCGGACCTGCAACGCGTCAATTCAGCGTCTTCGGCTCGCGTAACAAAATAACCTTGAACGTTGTGCCTTTGCCCGGCGCGCTCTCGACCTCGATCTGGCCGCCGTGTTCTTCAACTATCTTCTTCGTCAACGGCAAGCCCAACCCAATGCCCGTGTCTTTGGTCGAATAGTAAGGCTCGAAGATTTGCTCAAGCGCTTCGGGCGTGATACCCACGCCGGTGTCGGCGAATTCGATCTCCAGACGCGAATTGTTCGGTCTGAGCGAGACGTTCAAACTGCCGCCGTCCGGCATCGCCTGAATCGCGTTGATCATCAGGTTCGAGAAGCAGGTCTTGATCTGTTCGGCGTCCGCGCGCAGTTTCGTGCTTCCATTGTAATTCTGCCCAATTCCGACTTTCACTCCCTGCTGTTCGGCTTGAGTGTTGACCAGATCGCGGACTTCTTCAATCAAAGATCGCGCGTCAATCTCCCGAAGCTTGAGCTTCGCCGGACGGCCGTAGCTCAAAAAATCGCTGACCAAACGGTTAAGCCGCGCCAGTTCGTCTTTGATCGTCGTCAGGATGTGTGTGTAGGGCGCGCGCAGCGATTCGTCTTTGGGCGCGAACGCTTCGCGCAGGTGATCAATCGAGAGGTTGATGAAATTGAGCGGATTGCGAATCTCGTGCGCGATGCCCGAAGCCAGACGGCCCACGACCGCCGAACGTTCGGCGCGTTGCAGTTGCTCTTCCAGATCGCGCTTGCTGCGCAGCCCGACCAGCATCTCGTTGAAGGTTTTCGACAGCGCGCTAATTTCTACGGGGCCTGAAACCGGAACGTTGAAATCCAGCTCGCCTTTCGTCACCTTGCGCGCGGCCTGGCTCAGATCGGTGATCGGGCGAGTGAACCGTTTGCTGAAGACCGCGATGGCCACAATCAACACTCCCCCCAGCAGCACGAAAACAATCAAGCGAGTCCGCTCCCCCGCCGCTTTGACCTGTTGCAGCCGATTCATAGAGATGATGATGTAGATATTTCGTTTTGTGCTCACGTCTTCGCCCGTGGCAGGGTCTTTGGCGCTGGTGGTGATGGAGAAGTAAAGAGTGCGACTTTGGTTGTTACCGATTTCGTCAACGCCGCCCTTCAACTCTCCCTGGCTGAATCGCGGGGCGTCTTCGGCAATTTGCTTGAACGGTTGTCTGATGTCCCTTTCGTCCGTGCTGTCGAAAACTTTTTCTTCGGCGTCCACGACCAGGATGTGGCGGATGATGCTTTCGGAATTGACGGTCAGACTGTCCTGATCCGGCTGGTTGACCAGGTCGTAAAGGTATTTACCTTCCGACAGCGAGCGGTAAACCAGATCGGTCGCCAGCGCGATGGCTCGAATGTATTCATCCACCTGCCTGGTGGTGCGGCCTTCCAATTGCTGGTTGAGCAGTGAAATCACCAGCATCGTCAGCGCAAGCATTCCGGTGATGAACGCTACCATTTGCGCCCGAAAGCTGGAAAGCGGTTTGAATGAATCGCTGCGCTTCATAATTTGCCGATCAGCCGTTTGGCCTTTTCCTGAACGTCACGTTCGGCGCGTGTGCGAACCTGTTTCTGGATAATTTCCTGATAATACCGCCGCGCGTCTTCCTTCCGTCCCGCTTCCTGGTAAGCCTGAGCCAGAGCCAGTTTCATCTCCCGATTGTCAGGCGCGATCTTCACGCCTTGCTCCAACCGCTGGATCGCCCGATTCAGATTGCCTCCGAGCAATCGGGGCAACTGGCGATCCATTTCGCCCAAAGCCAGATAAGCTCCGGCGTTCTGGTAATGATCATTCAGCCGCAGGACGGTTTCCATCTCGGCGCGAATCTTTTTGACCATCGTCAGAGCTTTAAACGCGCCCTTCTGCTCGCTGTAACCACCGTAATTGGCCGCCAGCCAGAAATGACCCTCGACGGCGTTCGGTTGCTCAGCGATGGCGCGTTGCGCGACACCCATCCCTTTCTCGAACCACGACAGCTTTTCTGTTTTGCCTGCGGCGTCGCCAACATAGTAATAAACGCGGGCGGCGCGCCACAGCCACTGATAATCCTTGCCACTGCTGGCCAGCGCGCGTTCGACAACCGCCAGCGATTGTTTGTCGCGCTCCGTGTCCTCGCCGAAGGTGAACAGGTAGTCGGCTTCTTGAAACGGATTTGCGCTGGCCGGAACCGTGGCAGCGATGGCTTTCGATTGTGCAAAAACAGAAGAAACAACAAAACAGACCACGATGATTGAATAAATACAGCTTTTCATCGAGCCAAAAACTAGCAACACCGTTCAGGTTTAGCAAGCCGGCGCTCAGAGAACCGGCTGATGACGGCGCTGCGACGCAGTTTGCTAAATCCTGGCGCATCGTGAAAAATACCGTTTTCTTTTGCGACGAGGGGAATGAGCATGAACAGGTTTTACGTCACCACACCGATCTATTACGTCAATTCGCATCCGCATCTCGGCCATCTTTACACGACGCTGGTCGCCGACACCGTGGCGCGTTACAAACGCCAGCGCGGCTTCGACACCTTCTTCCTGACCGGCACCGACGAACACGGTATCAACATCGAACGAGCAGCGGAAAAGAACGGATTGCCAGTCAAACAGCACGTTGACAACATCGTCAATGAATTCAAGAGCGCCTTTGCGCCATACGGATTGACCAACGACCACTGGGTCCGCACCACGGACGATTACCACAAACGCGCCGTGCAGGAGCTTTGGCGGCGCGCGCGAGCCAACGGATACATCTACAAAGGCAATTACGAAGGCTGGTATTGCGCCAACTGCAACGAGTTTTACAGCGAGAACGAAACGAAAGTGGGCGATGACGGAACGCCGATCTGTCCGACGCACGACCGCCCGCTGGATCGCGTGTCCGAAGAGAGTTACTTCTTCAAACTTTCGCAGTTTCAGGACCGGCTGATCGAGCATTACGAGAAGAATCCGAATTTCATTCGACCGGAAACCCGGCGGAACGAAGTGATGAGCTTCGTGCGCGGCGGGTTGAACGACCTTTCGATCAGCCGCGTCTCGGTCAAATGGGGAATTCCCGTGCCGGACGATCCCGACCACACGATGTTCGTTTGGTTCGACGCGCTGTCGAATTACATCACCGCCATCGGTTTCGGCAATGATCAGTTCGGGGGCGAAGAGCATTTCAAAAAATACTGGCCCGCCGACCTGCAACTCATCGGCAAAGACATTCTGCGCTTCCACACGGTTTACTGGCCGGCGTTTCTGATCGCCGCCGGGCTTGAACCGCCCAAAACTGTCTTCGCGCACGGGATGTGGCTGTCGGGCGGGCGCAAGATGTCGAAAACGCTCGGCAACGTGATTGATCTGGCCGTGCTGCAAAAGCATTTCTCGACCGACGCGGTGCGCTATTTCTGTCTGCGCGAGATGGTCTTTGGTCAGGACGGCGATTTCACTTACGAGACTTTGCTGGAACGGGTCAACGCCGGGTTGGCCAACGGCCTGGGTAATCTGGCCAGCCGCACGTTGACGATGATCAGTCGTTACTGCGACGGCGTGATCCCAGCGCCTGGACGATCCGACGCGGAATTGACCGCGCGAGCAGGCGAAGTGCGCGAAGCCGTCGCGCAAGCCATCGCACAATTCGACCGCGAGTTCGACCAATACAACTTCAGCCGCGCGCTCGACACGGTCTGGTCGGCCATCGAACGTGTGGATAAATTCCTGTCCGACGCGAAGCCGTGGAATTTGGCGAAAAGTTCGGATCAACGCGGTTCACTCGAACTGGTTCTGAACACGGCGACCGAAGCGTTGCGACATTTGACGGTGTTGCTCGCGCCAGTGCTGCCCAACGCCACCGAAGAAATCTGGCAGTCGTCAGGCGAAACGGGCAGAGCGAGTGAGACCGCGCCAGCCTCGCTGGAATGGGGCGAATCCACCGGCAAGCGCATCGGCGAAGTTAAACCCATTTTCCCCAAACTGGATAAAACAAAAGTCATGGACGAAATCAAACAGGAAGAAGCGGCCAGTCAGGCTGCCAGAACAGAAGAGAACAAAGAACAACAACCGGCTCAAGCGCCCGCCGAGGCGCCGCAGGCCGCCGTTACAATTCAAGCAGCGAGCGAGCCTGCCGCCGCCCACATCACGATTGACGACTTTGCGAAAGTCGAATTGCGCGTCGGTCAAATCTTGACCGCTGAGCGCATCCCGAAAGCCGACAAGCTTTTGAAATTCACGATTGATCTGGGCGAAGCCGCGCCGCGCCAGATCCTCGCGGGCATCGCGCAATATTACGAGCCGGAGAAATTGATCGGACGCAAGGTGATCGTCGTGGCCAACTTGGCGCCGAGGAAGATGCGCGGATTGGAATCGCAGGGGATGATCCTGGCGGCTTCGGTTGGGGAAGAAGGGCGGCCTGTGCTCGCTGGGTTTCTGGAAGACGCGCCGAATGGGGCGAAGTTGAAGTAGAATTCGCCGGTCAAGGAGAAACAATCATGGTTCAAGCCGATTCGATCAGCTACGTAACGACAGCCCTCCTCGGCGAGCAGGGTCAGATGATCCTGCCCGAAGAGTTCAGGGAGGCGCAGCATCTGGAACCGGGAGATCCGATTACGGTTTTGCAGTTTGGCAATCAATTGATTCTGATTCCCGAAAAAGCCCTGTTTGAAGAGATGAGCAATTCCTTTGCGGCAAAACTCGAACAGGCCGGCATCACTGAAGAATCGCTGCAAGAGAGCCTGCCCGAAACAAGGCTGGAAGTAGCAAGAGAGCATTACCCTGAGCTTTTCTCCGACCAGCCTGCAGAAGAGGCGAAATGAACCAATCCAAAAAGCTCCGCCTGTTTCTCGACTCCAATGTTTTGACCGGCGGGTTGGTGGCTCGATGGGGACTGGACAAAGCTATTCTCTCGCTCTGCGCCTCGCACGCCTGCCAAATGGTGTTGGCCGAAATAGTCCGCGAAGAGGTTGAGCGCAATCTGCTGAAGAAAGCTCTCGCTTCCAGCCTCGACCGGGAAGCTGCAGATCAACTGCTGTCGGACTATGATCGTTTGATCAGTCTGGCTAAACCAGAAGTCGTTCCACTCCCTGACAAAGCGATTGTGCTCAGTTCGCGGCGCCTGATCCGTCATGCGGCCGATGTGCCTGTGTTGATCTCTGCGATTAATGCAAAGAGAGATTGTGCAGTCGCTTTCGCAGGAGCGAGAGGGTGAGTGATTTAGCGGCTGCAAGCTGCGCGGTGAAGAGGAGCGGCCTATGGTGGCCGGATTTAGGGAAGAAGTACCGAACGGGGCGAAGCTGAAGTAGCTTCGGGCTCATTGAGGAGGTAAAAATGGCTAAAACCGCTTTACGAACCAAGCGCAAACAGCGGCCTAAAGTTGAAGTCATTGTTGTAAAAACCGAGTCGCCGAAGCCATTGCCGCGACGCAATCCACACATCCCACCGATTACCACTCACCCTGAGCGGCTCGGTGGGACGCCGACGATTGCAGGCACGCGGCTTCCGGTGGCAGCTCTGCTCGATTACCTGATGGAGGGCGCAACGATTCAGGAATTTATAGATGACTTCGGCGCGGTCTCTTTAGGAGACGTAGAAGCCGTGTTGCAAAAGATCAAGGACGCGCTGGAAGAAGGTTGGCTGGCAGAAAGAGTCGACAAGTGATGAAGAAACTCAACGTTCTCTTCGACGGTGGATTCCCGCGTCCGCGGCGCAAGCTGCTTCAGCCACACCGCATCACCACAACATTTGAAATATGCTCATTGACTCCCACGCCCATCTCGATGTTCCACATTACAACGCTGACCGTGCCGAAGTGATCAACCGCGCGCGCCAGTCCGGCGTCGAGATGATGCTGGAAATCTGCGGCAGCGACATTGCCGAAGGCTCGCTCGATGTCGGACTGAAGCTGGCCGAAGACTATCCGTTCATCTACGCCGCCATTGGGGCGCATCCGCACGAAGCCAGTTTGTATGACCAGGCTCTGGAGGAGAAGCTGCTGGCGATGAGCGATCACGAGAAGGTCGTCGGCTGGGGCGAGATCGGGCTGGATTATCATTACGACCACAGCCCGCGCGATGCGCAGCGCCGGGTCTTCCGCCGCCAGCTTGAATTGGCGCGCCAGCGCCGATTGCCCGTGATCATCCACACGCGCGAAGCCGAAGACGATACGATTCAAATCCTGCGCGAGGAATGGGCGGAGGCGGGCGGCGCCGAGATCGGCGGGATCATCCATTGCTTCACGAGTACTCAAACGCTGGCCGACGCCGCCATCGAGATGGGCTTTCACATTTCGTTTTCGGGCGTCATCACCTTTAAAAATGCGGAAGATTTGCGTGACGTGGCGCGGTCAGTTCCTACGGAAAAACTTCTGATCGAGACCGATTGTCCGTACCTCGCGCCAATTCCTTATCGCGGCCAGCGCAACGAACCGGCTTTCGTGCGCGAGACCGCCGCGAAGCTGGCGGAATTGAGGGGCGTGAGCGTTGAAGAGATTGCGCAAATCACCACCGGTAATTTCAAACGCCTTTTCAAACTGCAATGAAATTCGGCCACATTGACACGGCTTTAACGACAGGTTAAAACTCTCCCCTGATTGAAAGTAGCCAGGAAAATATTGCGGGAAAACAAGCGTTCAAGCTGTGTGCGGCGGCGATTATTTGATCAATCCTTCACGGCAGGCGATACTTTGACTCTAACTTCGATTGTGGAGATGTAGAGCGGATTTCATACCTGCGTCTGCTGATCACCGAAGACAGGCAGAAATCGTTTTTCTCTCCTGTCATCGCATCTGAGTTTGTGAATTATGGCGCAGCAAAACACATTCGACATCGTTTCGAAAATTGACCACGCCGAGGTCGTCAACGCCGTCAATCAGGCGTTGAAAGAAGTCCAGACGCGATTCGATTTCAAAGGCAGCAAGAGCGACATCGAGCTTGAGAAACAGGACGCCATCATCCTGACTTCGGATGATGAGTACAAGCTGAAGAGTCTGAACGACATCCTGCAAACGAAATTCGTCAAACGCGGCGTGCCGCTCAAGGGCCTGACTTACGGCAAAATCGAGCAGGCGCTGGGCGGAACCGTTCGCCAGCGGATCGCTTTGCAACAAGGCATTCCGCAGGAAAAGGCTAAAGAGATCGTCAAATTCATCAAAGACGCGAAACTCAAAGTGCAGTCCTCGATCCAGGGTGACATGGTGCGGGTCACAGGCCGTGACCGCGACACGTTGCAGGAGGTCATCGCGGCGTTGCGCGACCAGGATTTCGGCATTGATATGCAGTTTACGAACTACAGATCGAATTAAGATGGCAAAACTTCTCACAGCGCCTTCCCCACGCGAGATGCAAACGACCGCGCAGCAGATCTTTCGCCTGATCCGCGGTGAAATGGCGGCGGTTGAGGAAGTGTTCGAGCGCCAGGCGCGTTCCAACATCCAGATCATCGCGCACATCGGACGTTACCTGCACCAGACCGGCGGCAAGCGCGTCCGCCCGGCGCTGTTGATCCTTTCCGCAAAAATCTTCGGCGAAGAGGTTGACGCCGCGATCATTGAAATGGCGACGGTGATGGAATTTCTGCACACCGCGACGCTGGTTCACGACGATGTGATTGATGGCGCAGAGATGCGGCGTGGCCGCCGGGCTGTCTCGACCCAATGGGGCAACGAGACCGCGGTGTTGATGGGCGATTGGCTTTACATGTCCGCGTTTGAGACCGCGCTGCAACAACGCAATCTGGCTATCCTCGACACGCTGACCGAAGCGACGCGCAGGATGACTGAAGGTGAGTTGATCCAGTTGACGCTCGTCGGCAACATGCGCATCACCGAAGAGCAGCATCTGGAGATCATCAGCCGCAAAACCGGCTACCTGTTCAGCGCCAGTTGCCGCGTTGGAGCGATTATGCGCGGCGCCAGCGAGGAGCAGCGACGCGCGCTGGCCGATTACGGGTTGAACCTCGGCATTGCGTTCCAACTGGTTGACGACTTGCTCGACTTCACCTCGGACGTTATGAAGCTGGGGAAACCGGTGCTGAGCGACCTGCGCGAAGGCAAGATCACGCTGCCGCTGATCCGCTTGTTGAAAAAACACCCTCAGTTCGCGTCCGCGGTGCGAGCCGCGATGGAGGAACCGGTCGGAGAAACGCGCCTGGCAGAGCGGGTCCTGGCCTTGCTCGACGAATACGGAGAGTTGGAACATGCGCGCGAAGAGGCTTATGCTTATGCGCGACGCGCGCAGGAAACGCTGACGATCTTTCCCGACAACCAGTACCGGCGCGCTTTGAACGACATCGCGCAGTTCATTGTCGAACGCGACAGATAACTTTTATGATTGACGATCCAGCGCTTGCCGGGCTTCAACGATCACTGAGTGAATACCGCGAAGCGAAGCGCAAGATGAAAATCCGGTTGGCCGAGATTGAGGCCGAAGCGGAGATGCTCCGGTCGCAACTCTCCACTTTCGATGCCATCATCGAACAGACTGAGCTGGCTCTGCGCCGCGTGCTCTTTCCCGCTGACAGCCAGCCAGCGCCATTATCTGATCGTTCGCGATTCAGCCATCAATCGCCCAATCGCTACGATCCGGCGACGTTCCATTTGCCGGCGACCGAAGCCGAGATCGAAGCCGAAGTCGCCAAAATTCAACAGGACGAACAATCGAGCAACGTCCGTTTCAACGATTTCCGCATTCCCCAAGCCGCGACGATTGTTTTGCGCGAAGCCGACCGTCCGCTGCACGTCAGCGAAATCTATCGGCAAATGGCCGAAGGCGGTTTTGAATTTCGCGGCCAGCACCAGTTAATCACGCTCGCCGTCTCTCTGAGCCGCAGCAAACGTTTTCGCAAAGTCGCTCCCGGCACATTCGAACTCGACCCGGAATATCGCGCCGGGCAAGTGGCTTGATTCAATCTTCCTTGCATCTTTATGTCCGCGACCACCCCTCACGAAATCGAAGTAAAGCTCCGGTTCAATAGCGTTGACGCATTTGCGCGCGCTGGAATCAAGATGGAGATCGAAACCGCGCGGCACTTCGAAGACAACTCGCTGTTGGATACCGCCGATCGGAAACTGGGCGAGCGCGAAGCAATCCTGCGCGTGCGTTCCGCTGGTGGCAAAGGTTCGATCACGTACAAGGAAAGAGCGGGCGAGGATGCGCCCGCATCGCAATTCAAACAACGAGTCGAGATCGAAACCGCGATTGATGAGCCTGAAAGCGCGATGGCAATGTTTGAACGTCTGGGTTTCCACAAATGGTTTCGCTACCAAAAATATCGAACCGTCTACCGCGCGACTTTGCCTGGCGGTTTGACTTTGAGCGTGATGTTCGATGAAACGCCCATCGGCAATTTTGTAGAGCTTGAGGGCGAAGAAGAAGCGATCGCGCAGGCGGTTGAACTGCTCGGTGTGAAGTCGGCTGATTATATTTTGGAGAGCTACCTGGCGCTTCAGGCGGAACATTGCCGGCGGCGGGACAAACCGCTTGAGGACATGATCTTCGCCGAAAGATAAAGCGAGGGAGATCGGCTATGAAAGCAATGATTCTGGCCGCTGGTTTCGGCACGCGGCTGTGGCCATTGACTGTTGGGCGAACCAAACCCGCAATCCCCTTTCTTAATCGCCCGTTGATCGCATCCACAATCGAATACTTGAACCAGTTCGGCATTGAAGATTTGATCATCAATCTGCACCACGAACCCGATTCGGTGCGCGAACAGATTGGCGACGGATCGGGTTATGGCGTTCGAATCCACTACTCGGTCGAAGAGCCTGAGATTCTGGGCACATCGGGCGCGCTCGACCGCGTGCGCGAACAACTCGATCAAGAGACTTTCCTGGTCATCAACGGCAAGATCATCACCGACATTGACCTCAACGAAGCCATCGCGACTCACCGTCACCGCAACGCAATCGCCACACTTGTGCTGCTTCCAAATCCCAGACGAGAACGTTTCAGCGAAGTGAGGGTCTCTGAGGAGGGACGCATCCTGGAATTCGCAGGCTTCCCAGAACCCATCAATCCGCAATCCGCAATCCGCAATCCGCAATCATCCTTGATGTTTACTGGTATTCACATCCTCGAACCCGGAATTTTCGATTACATTCCGCGCGGCGTCTTCTCGGATTCGGTGCGCGATGTTTATCCGAAAGCGATGGCCGACGGCAGAATCGTTGCCGCGCACATCGCCGACGGCTTCTGGCGCGAGCTGAGTACAATCGAACGCTATCTGATGATCAGCCTTGAATTCCTCGAACGCGAGGGGCGCGATGTTGCAATGGACGAAGGCTGCGTGATCGAAAGCGGCGCGGAGGTCGAACGTTCGGTCTTGTGGAAACGCGCGCGCGTCGAACGCGGAGCAAAACTGACGGAATGCATCGTCGGCGACGACGTGCGAATTCCCGCTGGCGCGGAGTTCAAACGCGCCGCCATTGTCCGCGCCAGCGCCACTTCACTCAGCGAGCGTCCCGAAAAAGCCCTGCCGGCAGAGGTCATTGGCGACAATCTTGTAGTGAAATTCGCGGGATGATACCATCCACTCGCAATTTTGGTTTGCCGGTTCCGGCTCAATGAATACGACCTGCAATATTCCCGACTACTCTCTGCATAACGGTTCGCGGGTGGAAGACAACGACAAGGCATAGGGCAATCAAAATTCTCACGACCTCGTTGAATTTCCCCCTTTTTCGACAGCCGCCGAAATCCCCGATCCCCTTTCGGCGCCGATACCCCTGCGCGAATAAAACTGACTATGACACCAAAAAACTCACAATCCGGCGCGACCATTGCCGCCACCGGAGGACTCAGCGAGAAGCGCGTCGTCAACTACACGGCGCGCCATTTCGGCGTTCCGATTGAAGAGGTTCGATATCAGGCGCTCACGCCCGACGCTTCGACACGCAAATATTATCGCGTTTCTACCGTAGCGAATCCCGGCGAGACTTCGATCATCAGCCTCTATCCGTCGCCCTTCAATCCTCACGACAACTCTTTTCTCGACGTGTCGCAACTCTTTGAGCGGGCGGGATTGCCCGTGCCGAAGATCATTGACGCGGCTGGCACCGAAGGGATCATCCTGCAGGAAGACCTCGGCGACACCAGTTTGACCGAGTGGTTGAGTGAGGCTGGTGAACGCGGTGACGCGAAAGGCGCTGAGACGATGATGGGTCGCGCCATCGAATTGGTCGCGCGAATCCAGGCGACGACGACGCTGGCTCACGAAATGAACTCCGTCTCCAGCCGCCTCGCGTTCGATGAAGACAAACTCTCGTGGGAGCTGAACTATTTCTACGACCATTTCTTCGGCAGTTTGAAACAGAAGCAGTTTGCGGCGGAAGAAGCCGAAGCGATTAAACTGGACCTGCAAGCCATCGCTACGGAATTGGCCGCGCGGCCGCGGGCGCTGACCCACCGCGACTACCACGGGATGAACCTGATGGTTGACACGCGGGGCGAACTGCGAATCATTGATCATCAGGACGCCCGGATGGGGCCGGCGACTTACGATCTGACGCCACTGCTGGTCGAGCGCCGGTTGCAGCCCGCCGACGAAGCCTGGGTCGAAGAGCATCAGGATTATTTCCTGCGCGTGCGCGCTGAACTCGGATTGGCGAAGATCAAGGTTGGCGAGTTTCGCCACGAGTTCCATCTGATGACCGTGCAGCGGCAGTTGAAAGCCATCGGCACGTTCTCGTACCAGACGGCCGTGGTCGGGCGCGGCGAGTTTTATGAAAAATATATCGCGCCTTCGATTGCGACTGTATTGCGCGCGATGAGCAAACCGGGTATGAAGGAGTATCCGGCGCTGCGAAAGGCGCTGGAAAATCTATAGGAGGCAGAAGATGAATACCCCGATCATTGAACAGGAACTTCAGAGCGCGTTGCACCTGTTGCAGCCTGAGCAGAAACTTCAGGTATTGGATTTCGTCAGAAATTTGATCTCCACACATCTACGCGGAGTGGCGGGAATCTCTTTGCTTCGCTTTGCCGGAATAATCGAAGCAGATGATCTGGCAGTCATGACTCAGGCAATTGCGGAGGGATGCGAAGGCATCAATGCCGATTTTACGGACAGATCAAAAACGGCCTGCGCGCCAAAGGGCGACCTATTCCCGAAAACGACATCTGGATAGCGGCGTTGGCGTTGCAGCACGGATTAAATTTGGTTTCTCGTGACGATCATTTTACAGAAGTCGAAGGACTATCAGTGGAGGTATGGTGAAATGGCCATGAAGCAGACGTACATTTCCGAAATTTCAAAACATCTCGGCCAGGAGGTCACGATCAAAGGCTGGCTCTACAACAAACGTTCGAGCGGCAAGCTCGGCTTTCTGGAAATCCGCGACGGTTCCGGCCTGATCCAAGGTGTCGTATCGAAGAAAGACGTGAGCGACGAGACCTGGGAAAACACCGAGAAGGTCACGCAGGAGTCTTCGGTCATCATCATTGGCGCGCCCCGCGAACATCCGAAACGTCCGGGCGTTTATGAACTCGACATCAAAGACCTGCAAATCGTACAGATCGCCGAGGAATATCCGATCACTCCGAAAGAACACGGCGTCGAATTCCTGATGGATCATCGCCATCTGTGGCTGCGTTCACGACGCCAACACGCGATCCTTCGCGTGCGCCACGAGATCATCAAAGCCGTGCGCGATTTCTTCGACAACAACGGATTCATCCTGTGCGACACGCCGGTCTTCACGCCCGCGGCCTGCGAAGGCACTTCGACGCTGTTTGAAGTTACCTACTTCGACGAGAAGGCTTACTTGACGCAGTCGGGGCAGCTTTACAACGAAGCGACCGCCGCCGCGTTCGGCAAGGTTTATTGTTTCGGCCCGACCTTCCGCGCGGAAAAATCCAAGACCCGCCGGCACCTGACCGAATTCTGGATGGTCGAGCCTGAAGTCGCTTACGCCAAGCTTGATGACGTGATGGAATTGGCCGAAAATTTCATTAGCTACATCGTCGAACGTGTGCTCGAAAATCGTCGAGAAGAGTTGGGTATCCTGGAGCGCGATATTTCAAGGCTGGAAAAGATCGCGCCGCCATTTCCGCGTTTACAGTACGACGACGCGGTCAGAATGCTTCAGGAAGGGCACGCCAAAGGTGAAGTTGAAAACGGCTTCGAGTGGGGCGGCGATTTAGGTTCGCCCGACGAGACTTTTCTTTCGCAGCGATACGACAAACCGGTGATGGTGCATCGTTATCCGGCGGCGGTGAAGGCGTTTTACATGGAGCCTGATCCCGAACGACCCGAACTGGCGCTATGCGTGGACGTGCTCGCGCCGGAAGGTTACGGCGAGGTCATTGGTGGCGGAGAACGCGCTTCGTCGCTGGAATTCCTGTTAAATCGGATTCACGAGCACGGATTGCCCGAAGAGGCGTTTGATTGGTACCTGGATTTGCGTAAATATGGAAGCGTTCCGCACGGCGGGTTCGGGATGGGCATCGAACGATGCGTGGCGTGGTTGTGCGGGCTTGAACATGTGCGGGAAACGATTCCATTCCCCCGAATGCTTTATCGTTTGAAACCATAGAAACCGCGTAGCAGCGACTGAAGCTGCACTACGCGGGGGACTTTTGAGCAGTTTGTTCCCCCAGTCTGCGCAAGCTCGAAACAGTGAGGACAGCGACCCCATGACTCGACCTGAAGATGCAGCAAAGCTGGATGAGGAGCAGACCAACGGCGCCTGGGCGCCGAAACTTGCGCTCCCTCCACAAAAGCAGCCACTGATCGCCACGTGGCTGAGCGAATTCGAACAACAGATTGCGCGCGATTTTCACCGGCGCACCGGATTGGATTACAAGACGACGGTGGCGGAAATCATCGAAGCCGCCGATCCTTTTCCGGGCATGCAGGTGCTGGACGTGCCGACCGGGACGGGCGTGATTGCGCGCCAGTTCGTGGGAAAAGTCGGCGAGAAGGGCAAGATCATCGGCGCCGACACAACCCGCGAAAAGCTGGAACAGGCGCGGCTGGCGGCGCAATCGGCCAAAGCCAGTTTGCGCATCGAGTGGCGAATGATGCCAGTCGAAAAGCTCGTCTTTGAAGACGCCAGCTTCGATCTGATCACGTCGGTGATGGCTTTCCACCGGACGGACGCGCAAAAATTTTTGGCCGAAGCATATCGGGTAATGAAACCCGGCGGGCGTTTACTTATCGCCGACGAACTCGCGCCGGAAGAAGGCACGCCTTCGTTGAAGCTCAAAATCCGCCAGCACTACTATCGCTTTATCGCGCGTGACCAGAAAGAAGCGGAGGCGCATTTTTATACAGCGCAGGAGATGATGGATATGCTTGGTGAAATGGGTTTCACTCAAATCGTGCTCAAGGCTCTGCGCCAGCGCCACAAACACGACCGTGTGTTCACTTTGATCAAAGCAGTGAAATGAAGCGGAGTTGTTATGCGATACCCGGAGAAGAAAGCGACCATCATTGGCGTGTTGATGGACCTGGGCGCTGATCGTCGCGGCGTTGATATGGGCCCGTCGGCGATTCGCGTCGCCGATCTGAACGGCCGCTTGGCTGGGCTTGGCTACGAAGTCACGGATGCGGGAAATATCAGCGTACGCAACCCGGAGATGATGCAGATTGCGGATCGCAAGCTGAAATACCTGCCTGAAATCGCGGCGGCTTGCGAGACGCTGGCAGGTAAAGTCGAGGCCGCGCTCGAATCCGGCTCCATTCCGATCATCCTCGGCGGCGACCATTCGATTGCGATTGGCAGCGTTTCGGGACTCGCGTCATTTCACCACAAACGCGACCACCGAGTGGGCGTGATTTGGTTCGATGCGCACGGCGATATGAACACACCCGAAACCTCGCCTTCAGGCAACATTCACGGAATGCCTTTCGCCGCCATCCTCGGACACGGCGCCAGGGAATTAACGCACATCGGCGGCTTCGCGCCGAAAGTCAGCGCGGAAGATTGCGTGCTGATCGGCGCGCGCAGCGTTGACCCCGAAGAAGCCGTCGCCCTGAAAGCGTCCGGCGTTCGAGTCGTCACGATGCGTGAACTGGATGAGCGCGGAATGAGCGCCGTGATGGACGAAGCGATGTGGCTGGCTTCGCGCCGCACCGCAGGCTTCCACGTGACGATGGATATGGATTTCGTTGATCCCGATTATGCGCCCGGAGTGGGAACTCCGGTTCCGGGCGGGCCGACTTACCGCGAGAGCCATCTGGCGATGGAAAAAATCGCTGATTCAGGCAAGATGCTCTCGTTCGAGCTGACCGAAGTCAACCCGGTTCTGGACGTCGCCAATCGCACGGCGGAATTGGGCGTGCAACTGATTTTGTCGGCGTTTGGGAAGAAAATTATGTGATCTCAAATTTCAAAGTTGAGATTTGGGATTTGAAATTGGGGAAGACCTTGTCGAAGAAACTCACAGTGGGAGTTATTTTCGGCGGACGTTCCGGCGAACACGAAGTCTCGCTGCGCTCCGCCGAATCCATCATCAACGCGCTGGACCGCGACAAATATGAAGTCATACCGATTGCCATCACCGAGCAGGGCAAATGGCTGGCTTCGAGCGAAGCCACGAATCTGTTGCCGAACGCGGTGATCCGAAACGCCGACCAGCGCGTGGCGATCTTCGGCGATCCGACCGAACGCGGGCTGGCTCGTTTTTCAAGCGAAGGCGGCGATGGCAGACGCGACCGGATTGATGTCGTCTTCCCGGTTCTGCACGGCACCTATGGCGAAGACGGCACGATCCAGGGGTTGCTCGAAATGGCTGATGTGCCGTATGTCGGTTGCGGCGTGCTGGCTTCGGCTGCCGGAATGGACAAGGTCGTAATGAAGCGGCTGTTCCGTGAAGCCGGCCTGCCGATAGTTGAATTCACTCACTTCCTGCGAGCGCAATGGGAAGCCGACCAGCAGAAGATCGAAGAGCGAGTAGCCGAAGAGATCGGTTTTCCCTGTTTCGTCAAGCCAGCCAACCTGGGGTCGTCAGTAGGAATTTCAAAAGCCATTGACTCGAAGAGTTTAAACGGGGCCATTGCGCTCGCCGCCCGTTTCGACCGCAAGATTATCGTCGAACGCGGCGTTGACGCGCGCGAGATTGAGGTCAGCGTGCTTGGCAACGATGAAGCGATTGCGAGCCTGCCTGGCGAAATCGTTCCGCAAACAGCGGAGTTTTACGATTACAAAGCGAAATATATCGACGACAACGGCGCGCGCCTAGTCATCCCGGCTGAGTTGAGTTCGGAGTTGACCGCCGAGATTCAGCGGCTGGCGATTCGGGCTTTCCAGGCGATTGATGGCGCGGGCCTGGCGCGAGTTGATTTCTTTCTCGAACACGGAACCCGGCAATTGATCGTAAACGAGATCAACACGCTGCCCGGCTTCACGTCGATCAGTATGTACCCGAAATTGTGGGAAGCGAGCGGCATCGGCTACAGCCAACTGATTGACCGTTTGATTGAGCTTGCCTTCGAGCGTCACCGCGAGAAGTCACGGAATGTGACGAGTTACGAATGAGGTGCGGCTCCTTGTCAGGCTGTCATACAAAAAAGCAGAGGCGCGCCCGGAAGCGCGCCTCTGCTTTTAAACCATTACCGAATACAGTTTTAAACCGCTGGGGCGTTGAGCAACACCACAACGAGGGTGAAGATCACGAGCGTTTCGATAAACGCCAAGCCCAGAATCAGCGCCAACTGCACGCGGTTGTAAGCGCCCGGGTTGCGCGCCATGCCTTCGCAGGCGGCAGCCGCGACGCGCCCCTGACCGATGCCGCACAGGCCCGCGGCGATGCCCAAGCCGACAACGCAGCCGAGCAACCCAAGACCTTTACTGAGACCGCTGCCCTCGCTCGCCGCAGGGGCTTGCGCGAAGGCCGGAACCGCCGTGAAGAGCACAGCCATCAGGCTGAGTCCCAAACGAATCAAATTACGTTTCATAGATTCTCCTTTGAATCGGATGTTGATTGAGGTGGATTGACAACGCGCCGGCGGCGGAACGAATAAAACCAATATGAAACTTCCGTCTCTGGCCTCGTTGCCGTTGGTTCAAAGGATGCAGATTGTCAGAGAGTTCGTCTGCGGCTTCAGGATGAATGCGACGCCAGGTTTACATTGCATATCCTGGGGGATTGCAAGCTCCACACTGCGTTTGCCGCTCCGGTTGATGTTGAAGCCGAATTCAAACAACTCTGAATTTCCACATCCGGTGAAATAGCGTCTACCGACGCTAAACTTTAGTGAGCCGCCGCTGCCGCCGCGTGCCCATGCTCCCCGTGATGATCTTCCGAATGATGCGAAACCTCGCCGAGATAAACCATCGAGAGAACAATGAAGATGAAGGTTTGAAGCACAGAAGTCAGCAATCCAAGCGGCATTAGCAGCGCCGGCACGCCCCATTGCATCAATGACGCGATCACGCCGCTCACCTGCTCTTCTCCGTAGATGTTGCCGAACAGACGCATACTCAAGCTCAGGAGGCGCGCCAGGTTGCTGATGATCTCAATCGGGAACATCAGCAGCATAATGAAGATGTTCGGAACAGGCCCTGCGAAGTGTTTGAAATAACCGACGATGCCGTTCTCGCGGATGCTGACGTAGTTGTAGTAGATGAACGAAGTCACCGCGAGCGCGAACGTCATATTGAAGTTCGCCGTCGGCGCAACCATATCCGGCAACATCCCGGTCAGGTTCGACAGCAGGATCAAAACGCCGAAAGTAGCCACGACCGGGAAATGCTTCATCCCGCCGGGGCCAACCAGATCGGTGAGCAACCCACGCACTGCCTCGACGCCGACCTCGAAGGTCTGCTGGCGGGTCGTCGGCGATTCAGCCGAAAGTTTGCCGCGCAGGTAGGTCAAAACAACCACCGCGATCAGCCCGACGAAGAGAAACATCACGACGTGCGTGGGAATCGGCAGATACCCTTCGGCCATGTACTGCTCGAAAGTCTTGCCCTCACCGGGCCAATGCCCACCGAACATAAAACCGAAAACTTTGTAGATTGGCGGCATGATCTTCGATTGGATTTCAAAGACCGTTGGGCCAAGCCAGTGGTTCAGCTTTTCGACGATGATTGGAATATGTTCGCTGTGCCCTGCGCCCGCCGCGCCGTGTTCCGGCGCTGGTTGTCCGTGCGCCTGCAATAGATTCAGTAAGAACATAAATGCGATTTACTCTCTTGAAATGTTTTCGTCCGATTTGAAATGCCTGAAAGATAAATAAAGCTGATAAGCAGCTTCGATCATCACTCCGCCGACGAAAGCCGCAAATCCGATCCCGATTCCCAGCGGATGAAAATCGCCAGTCCACATCGCGGCGGCGATAACGATCGCGATGACGAAGTAACGCAGTACGAATTTCGATGCGGAGCCTGACGGTACGCGCGCGCTTTGCGTTGCCACCGCTGTGCTCAAGATCGCGCGAACACTGCCAACCAGCCAGCGTTTGTTGAACAAACTCAACACGCCTCCCAGCAGCGCGCCCAGAGCCATTCGCCACCCCGAAAGTAACCACCCGGCGACGATCGCGATGATAATTACGATGTACGTGTTGCGCTGAAACCGTTGTTCGATCCCACTGTCGTCGTTTGCGTCCATCTGTGAAACGCGAATCTTAACCGCCGCCATTTGATCTGTCCAGAAGCCGCGAAAAATGCGGCGCGGTTATCGCGTGATCTGCACGAAAGAGGTTGGCGCGACGGCAGGCTCATCCTTCGGCGTAACCTCGCCGTACTTGCTGAAGTAAGCGAGCTGCCGCCGATAACACCGCTGATTTTCCATATCGAACGCGACACAGGAATCTATCGGGCGCGAGTAGATGTGAATGCTGACGACGCGTTCCGATTTTTCGCTGAGGTTGTAGAGGCGGTGAATCGTTTGCAGTTTGTCGGCAGTCACCACCGGGCCTCCGGCGCAGGCCTCGACCTCACGGATGACTTCGAGGTTTGTGTGGTCGGAGCCGGCCAGACAATCAATTCCGACGACATTCTGATTTTCGGGATGATCGCAGCCGAGCCATTTGTAATCAACGACGGCCAGATTGCCACGTTGAGTGATCATCCAGCAAAGTTGCCCGTTGTGCGTGTGAACTGCAGTCTTCTGTCCCGCCTGCCAGCAAATGGTCATCACCTCGAACAGATCGTCGCGGTAGATCAGATTGCGCGTATAGAACTTGTCGTCGAAGAAGAGGTATGGGTCGAGCGATGCGTCAGTGATTTGCACGCTCGAACAAAGATCAAGCACTCCATCGCGCGTAATGATGCCTTGCTCGAATGATCGCAGTTTAGCGATAAAATCATCAATACTGGTTAAGCTTTTATTTCCCACTTTCGCCTCCCGCGCCAGCAGCTTGTCGGAGTATATCAATGCAATCTATCAATGCGTTGAACCATAGCGATTGTAGGATTGCCATCATCCCGCGTCAATCTCCTCTTCGGCGCGAGGTTGCTCTTCCAGTTGACCGCCTTCTCCAGTCCCTTTTTTCAGGTAAGTAATCGCCTGTTCGACCTGCGCCGGTTCGCCCATCAGCACCAGGATGTCTTCCGCCTCGATCCGGAAATCCGGACCGAGGTTGATCATCGTGTCGCCTTCGCGCACCGCGGCGGAGATGGTCACTCCTGTGCGGCCACGCAAATTGAGATATCCCAGCGTGCGCCCGATCGCGGGCGAATCGGCGGTGATGAACAAAATGTCGGTCGTGAGCGAGCCGAAGGCCTGGGCGATGTTGCTCAGTTCGGTCAATGGCAACGAAGTGTCGCGCAACATCTGATAGCCTTCGCTCCGGATGTCTTCGATTTCGCGCTGAATGATGTTGCGAGCTACGCCGTAAAGCGACAGGACGCGCGAAAAGATTTCGATGCTCGTTTCAAACTCTTCCGGGACCACCTGGTTCGCGCCGAGCCGGAATAACTCTGGCACTTCCGACATATAACGGGTGCGGACGATGATCTGTAGCTCCGGGTTCAGCTCGCGCGCCAATGACACGATGTGGCGCGTGGCGACAATGTCGGAGATGGCGATCACCATGATCTTCGCGCCGGCTACGCCGATGTGATGCAGCACTTCGCGGCGCACAGCATCGCCATAAAAGATCGGCACATCCTGCGCCCGGCCTTCCTTGATGTTCTGCGGATTCATCTCCAGCACGCGATATGGAATGCCTGTGCGCCGCAGCACTTTCGCCAAATTACGTCCGTTCAATCCGTAGCCGACGATGATCACCTGGCACGTCGAATCGGGTTCCGCCGTAAGCGATTCGATCTCCTCATCGCCCCGCCGCGCGCCGGGCGCAAAGGTTGACTGAATCGCATAACCGATGCGCGGCGCGGCCTTGATGAAAAACGGTGTGGCAATCATCGAAAGAATGGCAGCGGCCAGAAAGCGTTGATAATCGGCCTCTGAAAGCAATCCCTGTCCCGTCGCGGTCTTCGCCAGGATGAAAGAGAATTCGCCGATCTGCGCCAACCCGACGCCGGTCATTGTCGCCACCCGCAGTGAAAACCCGAGTGAAAGGATGACGGCGATGATGATCAGCGCCTTGCCCGCCACCAGCGCGAAAAACCACGCCAGCACGGTCGGCAGGTTCGCAACAAAAAAACTGACCGAAAGCAGCATCCCAATCGAGATGAAAAACAGACTATTGAACACGTCTCGGAAGGGAAGAATATCAGCGATGATTTGATGGCTGTATTCGGATTCGGAAAGCACCACGCCGGCGATGAACGCGCCCAGCGCCAGCGACAGGCCGAATCGCGCCGTCAGCCAAGAAGCGCCGAAGCTGACCAGCACTACGAAGATGATAAAAACCTCCGGGCTGCGTAGCTTGACGATATGGCTGAGCAGAAATGGCACGGCTTTGCGCGCAGTGAAGATGATCATTGCCACTGCGGCGACAGCCGTGCCGAGCGTGGTCGCAATATTATTCACCGACGCGCCTTCGCGCCCGCTCAAGATCGGCACCATCAGCATCATCGGCACGATGCAAAGGTCTTGAAACAGCAGAATGCCTATGCCCGCGCGGCCGTGTGGAGTGTCCACTTCCAGGCGGTCGCTATAGGTCTTGAGCACGATGGCTGTGCTTGAAAGCGCCAACAGGAAACCGAAGAGTATGGCCTGTTTGAATGTCCAGCCGAGCAGGTAGAACGCCCCCAGCGTCAGTGAGGTCGTGAGCAATACCTGCAACCCGCCTCCCCATACGACCAATCGCTTCATTTCCATCAGCCGGCCCAGCGAAAATTCCAGTCCGATCGTGAAAAGCAGCAACATCACGCCAATCTCCGCCAGAATCTCGACCGCGTGCACATCTTTGATCAGCTTCAGTCCGTACGGGCCAATCAAAATGCCGGTTAGCATAAAACCGACGATGACCGGCAAGCGCAGCCGCTGGCAGAGAAAGGCAATCACCACCGAAACAAGCAGCAGAATTATTAAATCGTTGAGCAGCGGCAGATCGTGCGGCATTGTCCGCTCTTTTCCTCCTTGAACATTGAATCAGCGCAAGCGATTAATCAGCCTCCGACGTGAACCGCCGGGCGCCGTGACGGATCGGATTCAGCTTGGCGCAGAATCTCGTGCGTCACGGGCGCAGTGTCGCCTTCGCCAAAGAAAATGAACTTCAGCACATAAGTCAATGGATTGCCTTCGGTCCAGCCGAAGTAGACGTGGGGAATCTGGTTTGTCTCATTACGCACGTGCAACAGGAACGCCGCAATCGCGTTCGGCACCGCCGGGCTTTTCGTGCGCAACACGCGGTACTGACCAATCTGCACGCCCCGAATGCGCATTGCGCCTGAGAAGTCCGAAGCGTCTCCTGGTCTCACCTCAAAGAATAAAACGGGTTCGTCAGCGGGGATGTGATTGTTCCATCGCTCCTGCTTTTCCTTCAACCGGTATTCATCCACGTCGCCGCGGTCGGGGCGGTTGGCGATGATGCGGATCGTGCCTTTCTTAGCTTCTTGAATAAAGGCGAGCGCCGTCTCGTTCAATTCCACGCCGTCCACACGCAACTCTGTCGAACGCAACGCGCGGGAAATGAACGAGACGGCAATGATCGTGCCGATGAAAAGCGATGCGATCTTGATGCCTTCGGGCCTTTCGATGATGTTAACGACTGTCGTATAGCCGAAGACTATTGCGATCAGCAAAAAGACCCACCTGATTGCTCCTTCCCGCCACGCGGCCAGAGTCACGGCGATGGCTGCAGAGGTCATCAGCACCAGCACACCAGTCGCATAAGCGCCACCCTGCGCGTTGTGGTCGGCGTCAAAGATGATCGTGACCGCAAAGGCAATGGCCGTGAAGACCAACACCAGCGGCCTAGCTGCGCGCGTCCAGTCAGGCGCCATTCCGTAACGCGGCAGGTAGCGCGGCACGATGTTGAGCAACCCCGCCATCGCCGACGCGCCCGCGAACCAGAGGATCAAAATTGTGCTCAAGTCATAAGCCGTGCCGAAATAATCGCCCAGGTATTGGTGCGCGATGTAAGACAACGCGCGCCCATCCGCCTCGCCGCCTTTCTGTGTCGGAGTCGCAGGACGGAATTCCTCCGCCGGAATAAGCATGGTCGTCACCAGGCTGCTGGCGATGAGCATAAAGCTCATAATCAACGCGGCGCTCATCAGCAGCTTCCGCGTGTTGCGGATACGCCCCGCCGGATTTTTGGGATCGTCACCTGGCTCGCCCTTTACCAGCGGCATCACCGCCACGCCAGTCTCAAAACCCGACAGTCCCAATGCGAGTTTGGGAAAGAGAATTAGCGACACGCCGATCATCAACAACGGATTGCCGTGTACGTTCGGCATAGCGAAGATCGCGTCCTTCCAAGCCGGAATCACTTCCGGATGAGTGATGACTTTGAACGCCCCTACACTGACGACAATCAGATTGAGCAAGAGGTAGCTGACAACCAGAAAGACAGCCAGACCGATAGCTTCTTTGAACCCTTTGAGGAAAATCGCGCCGAGGATCGAGATCAAAACCAACGTCACACCCACGCGATGGCCGTGCAGGAAGTGGGGCGTAAATGGATTTTCGATTATGTGCGCGGTAGCGTCCGCCGCCGACAGTGTGATGGTGATGACGAAATCGGTGGCGACGAATCCGAGCAGCGCCAGCACAAACAATTTACCGCGCCAGCGCGGCAGTAAATCTTCGAGCATGGAGATCGAGCCTTCGCCGTGGGGGCTTTCCCGCGCGACGCGGTTGTAGATCGGGAGCGCGCCGAAGAGCGTGAGCAAAACCAGGATCAGCGTCGCAATGGGCGATAACGCGCCGGCGGCGACAAAGGCGATGCTGGGTTGATAACCGAGCGTTGAAAAATAATCCACGCCGGTCAGACACATCACTCGGCGCCACGAGTGCGCCTGATGTTGGCCTTCATGTTCGTGCGGGCCTTCAACCTCTTCAACTTGGCCTTCAAAGAACCAGCGTTTGAAAGGACTGATCGAATGTTTTGATGAGACTGTAGCTTCAGCCATGTGTTTTTGTTTGGTTATCCAGAGCGATCTCCATCGTCTTTCTCGAAAATTACCCACCGACGTGAACTGCCGGGCGGCGCGACGGATCCGATTCGGCCTGGCGCAAAATCTCGTGCGTCACAGGCGCTGTGTCGCCTTCGCCGAAGAAGATAAACTTCAGCACGTAAATCAGCGGATTGCCCTCAGTCCAGCCGAAGTAAATGTGCGGAATCTGGTTTGTTTCATTACGCACGTGCATCAGGAACGCCGCGATCGCGTTCGGCACCGCCGGGCTTTTCGTGCGCAGCACGCGATACTGACCAATCTGCACGCCCCGTACACGCAATACGCCCGAAAAATCCGAAGCGTCGCCAGGGCGGACCTCAAAGAACAACACTGGATCATCAGCCGGAATATGATTGTTCCACCGCTCCTGCTTCTCTTTTAGACGGTATTCGTCAATGTCGCCCCGGTCAGGGCGGTTGGCGATGATCCGGATCGTGCCTCTTTTGGCCTCTGCGATGAACTCGCGCGCCGTGTCGTTCAACTCGACTCCGTCAACCCGCAACTCAGTCGAGCGCAGCGCGCGCGACACGAACGATGTGACGATGATTGCGCCGATGAAGAAGGACGCAATTTTAATTCCTTCAGGCTGTTTGATGATGTTGACGGCGGTGGTGTAACCGAAAACGATGGTGATGGCTAAATAAAACCATTTCTGCCACCCTTTCCCCCATTCGGAGATCGTCACGGCAATGGCTGCGGAAAACATCAGCGCCAGCACGCCGGTCGCGTAAGCGCCGCTCTGGGCGGTAACGTCAGCATCGAAGAGAATGGTCACGACAAGACAAATGGCCGTCAACACCAAGGTCAGTGGGCGAACCGCGCGCGCCCATTCCGGCGCCATGCCGTATCGTGGCAGGTAACGCGGAATGATGTTGAGCAAGCCAGCCATCGCCGATGACCCGGCGAACCAGAGAATGGAAATTGTGCTCAGGTCATAAATTGTGCCAAAAATGTCGCCCAGAAATTCGTGCGCCAGATATGCCAGGGCGCGGTCATTGGCCTTGCCTCCTTCATAAAACTCTTCGGCGGGAATCAACGTCGTGGTGACAAAGCTGCTGGAAATCAGCATCACACTCATAATCGCCGCCGCCGCCAGCAACAGCGTCTTCCCGTTACGGATTCTTCCGGCAGGCTTTTTGGGATCGTCGCCTTCATCGCCTTTGACGAGCGGCATCACCACCACCCCGGTTTCAAACCCCGACAGACCGAGCGCAAGTCTGGGGAAAAGCACCAGCGCCGCGCCGATCATCGCCAACGGGGTTCCGTGCTGAACAAAGAGGGCATTTTTCCATGCCGACAGTTTTTCAGGGTGGATGGAAATCTGGTACAGGCCGACAGCGACGATCACCAGATTGAGCAGAATGTAAACGCCTACCAGCAACACCGCAATGCCAATAGCTTCCTTGAATCCTTTGAGGAATACGGCGCCGAGCGCGACGATCAAAATCAGAGTGACGATTACGCGATGATGGAGGAAATGCGGCGCGAACGGGTTTTCGACGATGTGAGCGGTGGCGTCGGCCGCCGACAACGTGATTGTGATAATGAAGCTCGTAGCGGCAAAGCCCAGCAGGGCCAGCACGAACATCTTGCCCCGCCAGCGCGGTAACAAATCTTCCAGCATCGAGATCGAGCCGTCGCCGTGCGGGCTGGCTTCGGCCACCCGGCGGTACATCGGCAACGCGCCGAAGAGCGTAAGCAGCACAAGAATCAGCGTGGCGACGGGCGACAGCGCACCGGCGGCGAGAAAGGCTATGCCAGGCTGATAGCCAAGCGTAGAGAAATAATCCACGCCGGTCAGACACATTACCTTCCACCACGGGTGCGTGTGGTATTGACCTTCGCGCCCGTGCGGGCCGGCCACTTCTTGAACTTGACCTTCAAAAAACCAGCGCTTGAAGGGACTGAGGGGTTTCTTGGGTAAGACAGTTGCTTCAGCCATTTATTATTGTCCTGAGCCGCGCTGGCGGGTTTGCCGCTGCGCAGAAAATTGATCCGAAATCCGCTTTGAATCCGTGGGAAGAAGTCATAGCCGGAGTAACACACTCGTATCCTAGCACCAACCCCGCAGAGGCTGAAGACTCACCAGAATTTGTGAGCGCATCGAAAATCGAAAAGCCGCTGCTCGTCCCGGCGAACAATTTTGTCGAATTAATCCCTTGAAACTGCGCGCAATCTCGAGTAATGTGCGCGGTTCTATGAGAACAAAAAATCTCGATACACGAACCAGAAGGAGAAGAGGATATGAAAATTTCGGACCAGACACTGAAGATGATTAATCAATTGCCCCAGGCTACCCGCACGAAAGTTGACCAGGTTATCCGCACCCACGTCGCCGCCTGCAGAAAAACCGGCAGCCCGATTGAAAACCTCGACCGCCTGTTCATTGAGGCCGTCGAAATCGTCAAGCTCGAAGAGCGATGCCCTGAAACACGATTCGAATTCTCCTCCGAGTGGGAACCCCTCCGCCGTTACGATCAGTACCTAAGCCCTCGCGATCTGTAATTCCTGATTCGAAGTCCCCGGCCAGTAAACCACCAGGATTTGGAGCCGAGTAATCGGCCCCGGTCGGTCATTTTGTACGCTTCCGGACGGACGCCGATTCACATAAACTTTGCGATCCAATCAACGTTTCAAACGTCTTCATTCATCATTCGAGGTCTGCAATGGAACTCAATCGTTTCGCAAAGTTCGCCTGGAGCACGCTGGCTTACGTCCTTGTGGTCATCGTCTGGGGCGCTTATGTGCGCGCCAGCGGCGCTGGCGCGGGATGTGGCTCTCACTGGCCGCTGTGCAACGGCGAAATCATTCCGCGCACGCCGACGATAAAAACCCTGATCGAATACTCGCACCGTTTGTCGAGCGGGCTAGCTTTGGTCCTGGTCGTCGTGATGCTTATCTGGGCGTTCCGGGCTTATGGCCGCAAACATCCGGCGAGGATTGGCGCGGCGCTTTCTATGTTTTTCATGCTCACGGAAGCGGCGATTGGCGCGGGTCTGGTGCTTTTTGAATACGTCGCCGAAAACAAATCAATCGCGCGGGCGTTGTGGATGTCAGGCCATCTGATCAACACATTCCTGCTGGTGGCGGCGATGTCGCTGACGGCTTGGGCGGCGACAACCGGCGAGCGTTTCAAAGTCCGCGGCCAGGGTACCATCAACTGGTTGTTCGCCGCGGCGATCATCGGGACTTTGATTTTGGGCGTGAGCGGAGCGGTGACTGCGCTGGGCGGTACGCTCTTCCCGGTCACGTCGTTGGCCGAAGGGTTGAAGCAGGATTTGTCACCGACGGCGCATGTGCTGATTCGGCTGCGCTTTTTCCACCCGTTTATCGCCGTAGTGGTCGGCGCGTTTTTGATTCTGACCGGTTGGCTAGCGCGAGCGTGGCGTTCTGGCGAATGGACAAAGCCATTGGCGAACGCCCTCATCGCGCTTGTGATTATTCAACTCGGCGCAGGGTTGATCAATCTGTTGCTGCACGCTCCGATCTGGTTACAACTCGTCCATCTGCTGATGTCGGATTTGATCTGGATCGCGCTCGCGCTGCTGGCGTTCACGGCCTTGGCGCAACCTGCGCGCGAAACATCCATCAGGGCGGTTCAACCAGTCGCCGCGAGTTAGCGACGGATCACTTTTTCTTCGCCAACTCGGCTTCAGCCGCGATGAACCCGAACGCCGGCCAGTATTTCCCCGCGACGATTTTGCGGAAAGACTCTTCGGCCTTCGCACGGTTGCCGCTGTAAAGATGCCAATTACCGATGCCATAACCGACGGTAGCAATCTCCAGATCAGTCGCCTTCTCCACGTTGACCAACTCTTCTTCCTTCTTCAAACCTTTGTAAAAGAGCAGCCGGTCGTAATACGACTTGTTCTCTTTGACCTGCATCTGCGGCGAGACCTTCTCTAAAACCTTCGCGGCGTCGGCATCTTTCCTCATCCGGCGGTAAGTCATATAAAGCCAGTCCGAAATGGCAATCAGCGAATCATCGCGGCCTTCTTTGCTCGCGTCCGCTGCGACGCGATTCTTTTCCGCGACGGCGTAACATTGTTCGTAGGCGGCGGCGGCTTTCGCATATTCGCCTTTCAGGTAATGCGCGAGGCCGAGGTGATACCAGATGTCGAAATCGTCAGCCTTCAGTTCCGAAGCGCGTTTCAGGTCGGCTACGGCTTTATTGAACTGGCGGGTCGAGATGTAGCGATGGCCGCGATGGCGATAAAGCATCGCATTATTCGGGGCGACTTTGACGCCGGTGGTGTATGTCTCAATCGCATCTTTATAGAGCCAGACGCCAGCTTGCGCGCGCCCCAACGCAATGATCAATTCGACACTTTTCGGATCAGCCGCGAGTTTTTCCCGCGCCTTCGCAATTTCCCCCTTATCATCGCCCTGCGCGTAATGCTTGACGCCGAGCGGCGAAACGATTTCAGGTTTGGCTTCCGGTTTGTTTGGTTGAGAAGTTTGAGCGTTGATCGAAGTCGCAAAGAACACGACTGCGACAGCAAGTACCAAAGCGTGACGGTTGAATCTGCTATGTGCGATCATAACGCCTCCTGTGAAGTTTCCGGTTTTATGGTGAATTTCGTGGCGCCGCATTCTATTCGCCATTTTGCGCAAGCCGCAAGCAATGCTTGTCAATCTGGCGTCCAGGTTTTAGCATACGCCCCACTTTACCGAACCCAGTTGAGGAGCGCTAAAAGCTTTGAGTTCCGAAATCCGACTGATCCCGATTCGCGGCATTCCCGAAGTCAGACCCGGCGACGATCTAGGCCTGATGATCGCGCGCGCCGCCGATGCGATGGACTTTGAATTTGCCGATGGCGACATCGTCATCGTTGCGCAAAAGATCGTCTCGAAAGCCGAAGGCCGTCTGGTCAACCTCGAATCCGTCACTCCATCCGAATTCGCCGTCGAAATCGCCAACCGGCAACAGCGCGATCCGCGATTGATCGAAGTCATACTCAGCGAATCGGCCAACATCGTGCGGATGGATGACCACGTGCTGATCACCGAAACCAAGCACGGATTCGTCTGCGCCAATGCAGGAGTTGATCGTTCAAACGTGGTGGGCGCGGATTGGGTCTCGCTTCTGCCCGTCGCGCCGGATGATTCCGCGCTGCTGCTGAAAACCAGATTCGCAGAGCTGCTCAACGTCAACCTCGCAGTGATCATCACCGACACGTTCGGACGGGCGTGGCGCGAAGGTCTGACGAACGTCGCAATCGGCTTGGCGGGCATCAAGCCTTTGAAAGACCTGCGCGGTAAAACGGACGATCACGGGAAGGAACTGTCGGCCACGGTGCTGGCGGTCGCCGATGAGATCGCAGCGTCGAGCGGCTTGCTGATGCGCAAGACGGCACGCATCCCCGTCGTTGTCGCGCGCGGCTATTACTTCGATCATGGCGAAGGCAGCGCGCAGGAATTGGTGAGGCCGAAAGAACGGGATTTGTTTCGGTAGTTCGGGTCAGGAATTTTTCTATAGCGCTTCACCGCAGATTCTCAATCGGCACAGGTTCAACCTGATCAGCCAGGTCAAATCCGAATACGCGGGAGTAGAAATATAACTCCCCATCGAGCGCGCGCTTGATATTCGCCGCTTGTCTGAATCCGTGTTGCTCGCCTTCGAAGGTGAGGTAAGCAACTGGCAGCCCTTTGGCGCGCAGGGCATTGACCATCATCTCGGCCTGGTTGGGCGGCACGATCCGATCCTCCAATCCCTGAAAAAAGATCACCGGCGCGGAGAGCAGATTCGTGTGATAAATCGGCGAACGTTCGCGGTAAAGGTCTGCGCGCTCGGGATAAGGCGCTACCAGTTTATGCGTGTAGCGCGACTCGAATTTGTGCGTGTCTACTTCCAAAGCTTCAAGATCGCTTACTCCGTAATGACTCGCGCCGGCTTTGAAGACGTCGCCGAAAGCGAGCGCGCAGAGCGTCGTGTAACCGCCAGCGCTGCCGCCGGTGATCGCCAGACGGTCGCCGTCCACCAGCCCTTGCTCAGCCAGATACTTCGCTCCGTTCACACAATCGTCAACGTCAACGATCCCCCAGCGCCCGCTCAGCCGTTCGCGGTAGGCGCGTCCATAACCAGTGCTGCCTCCGTAATTCACGTCGAGCACTGCGATGCCGCGGCTCGTCCAGTATTGAACGCTCAACCGCAACGCAGGGCTGGTGGCGGCGGTCGGCCCGCCGTGACTCATCACCAGCAGTGGTGGACGCTCACCTTCGGGAGCGGCGAAGTCACGATTGCGCGGGGGATAGAAAAACGCGTGAGAGGCTCCGCCGTTTTCGGCGGGGAACTCGACGGCCTGTGGAGCCGAGATGTAATCCGCATCAATTATCAGTTCGCTCGAACAGCGCAGAGTTTCAAACTGACGTGTGTTCGGATCGAAGCTGACAAGGCTTGTTACTTCCGCCGGCGAAGCGGCGATGAAAACCACCTGGCCGGGTTTTGCGCGAAGGCCTTCGATCCTTGAGTACGGCGTTTCAATTGATTCGAGTTCGCCAGTAGCCGTATCAAGAATGGCCAGTTGTGAAAATCCGCGTTTGATGTAAGCGCAAACAATTCGATCTTCCGATTCGAAAGCGTAGGTTGACATTCCGAAAACCCACTGAGGCAAACCGAATTCAGCTTCCATCGGGCAAATCGCCTCAATGCGGCCATCACGCCAGCGATAAAGATTCCACCAGCCGGTTTGATCAGAAACGAAATGCAGCTCGCCCGCCGGCGACCATTCTGGCTGAAAGATTGATTCGTCAACACCACCCGCAATCCGAAACGCGTTTGCGAGCGAGCCATCTTCCCGCGCATCCGCCACCCAAAGTTCCGTGCCATCCCACGGCATGTTCGGATGATTCCAGGTCAGCCACGCCAGGCGCGAACCATCAGGACTCAGACGCGGCGATGAGTAGAAGTCATTGCCGCTGACGATCAGGCGCTGCTCGCCTGCGCCGTCGAGCGGCAGGCTGACAATCGTGTTTGCAGCTTCGCTGCTGGCGACGGTGTGATCTTCGCGCATGCAGATCATTCGATTCCGAAAGCGGTCAATCAGGCCGTCGGCGTAACGCAGATCGGCTTCTGGCGTGATTGCCTGAGGCTCTGCGCCGACGTCTTTGCGATACAAGCGTTGGTCAGTGAAATTCGAGAACCAGATCACGCCATCGCTCATCACAAAACTTCCACCGCCGTATTCGTGAACGCGCGTGCGGGCGTTGAATGGACTGGGCGTGAGGTCAACGATTTGTCCGTCCGGCGCGCGTTTGACGACGACGTAGCGGCCTTTTTCCCCAGGCCGGGTTTCAACCCAGCAGATGTCGTCTCCGTCAATCGCAATCTGCCCCAGACCAATCGTAGCGGAGACGATCAAATCAGAAGTGATTGGCGATTTCCAGGAACCATACGGCGCAATCTTCTTTTCGTTCATTTCGCTTCTCCTCAGCGGACCGAAATCGGCGGACGGCGATCAGCCCACGGCCGTGCCGTTTCGAGTTGCGCAGCGAGTCGGAAGAGCGTCGCCTCATCGCCGAAACGTCCAACAAAATGCGATCCGATAGGCAAGCCCTCCGCATTCCAGTAAAGCGGCACAGACATCGCAGGCTGCCCTGTCGCATTGCAGATCGGAGTGAAGGGCGTGAACAATCCGGCGCGGCGCATCCCAGCCATTGGATCGTCGTGCGTCGACTCAAAGCTCCCCAGCGGCAATGGCGGTTCAGCCACAGTTGGCGTGAGAAGTACGTCGTATTTCTGCATAAACTGCGCGATACGACGTGAGAAGACTTGCAGCGTTTGCACTGCGAGCAAATAATCCGGCGCGCTGCGTCGCCGCCCCATTTCGATCAGCGCCCACGTGCCTGGCTCGAAATCTTCCCGCGACGGTTTCCTGCCCACAGCGAACGACAGACTGTCAACCGTCCATGCGTTGCCCGCCGACCAGATTGTCATAAACGCATTGACCAGCATTTCACCATTGAGTTGTGGCGCGGCTTCTTCGGCTTCGTGACCAAGCTCCTCACAAAGCTTCGCGGCATCCATCACAGCAGCGACGCAATCGGCGTGAACTGGAGCGCCTGCCGGCGCAGTCGTTGTGAAGGCGATGCGAAGCTTGCCAGGATCGGCTCCTACTTCTTTCGCGAACGGACGCGCCGGGGGCGGAGCGCAGTAAGGGTCGCCAAGCTCAGGCCCTGCGGTCGCATCAAGCAAAGCCGCGCTGTCACGCACCGAACGAGTGACCGCGTGCTCCGCAACCAGACCGCTGAACAGATCGCCGAAATGCGGGCCAAGTGGATTGCGCGCCCGTGTCGGCTTCAATCCGAAGACTCCACAGCACGAAGCTGGAATGCGGATCGAACCGCCGCCATCATTGGCGTGCGCCATCGGAACCATCCCAGAAGCGACTGCAGCGGCTGAACCACCGCTCGATCCACCTGTCGCACGAGTCGAATCCCAGGGGTTGCGCGTCCGCCCAGTGAGTTCGGGCTCTGTCGTCGGCAAAATTCCAAACTCGGGCGTATTGGTTTTTCCGATGACGATCAGTCCCGCGCGTTTGTAGCGTCGAACCAATTCGCTATCGCCATTCGGCTTGAAATCGCGCAGATATTTCGACCCCGCTGTCATCCGCACGCCTTCGTAGGCGGCCTGCAAATCTTTGAGCAGGAACGGCACACCAGTGAATGGCCCTTCCGGCAGATCTTTTGCAGCCGCCTCGCGGGCTATGTCATACATTTCGGTGATGACAGCGTTAAGTTGAGGATTCACCATCTCAACGCATTCGATTGCGGCTTCTACAAGTTCGATTGGTCTGACGTCTCTCTTGCGAACGAGTTCAGCCTGAGCAATGGCGTCAAGCCACGCCAAGTCTCGCAGATTTCCCATGCTCCACGCTCCTTGTAGATCATTTTGGTCGTTGAATGTGTTCCATCTTCAGTCATTGATGGTGTTCAAAACGGAATCACTCGTCATATCTTTCAACAGAATTTCTTTCGCGGATTATGCAGGCGAAAGCAAATCCAAACAATATGTTGGTGATTGACGAGCTATTCCTTAAACCTATCTTGCAATCAATTCACCCCCTGTGCTAGCCTGCGATCACTCGATAAAAGCAGGTACATTTTCTTTAAAAGCCACTGCATTCACCACTGTTTTGTGACTGCCAGCGAAGTTAATCACTGCGGTTTCTATTGGTGGGGAAGTCTTTTGCAAACTCCACTTCAGAGGCGTTTTTTTATCCTGCTCAGGGTCACGGTGGATCGATGCAGAAGAGGATTGATTGTGAGCGAAATGCCCCAAAGGCTGAAGAAGGTCGTTATGAGCGAAGTCAATGTTTGGGATGCGGTTCTTTCGGCGATCGAAAAAAAAACCAACCATGAAAGCTTGGCAACTTGGTTCACAGGCAATCCGCTGAAAAATGAACCCCCACCTTTAAACTTCATTGGAATAGATAACGCCACGATCCGCCTCAGCACTACGAACCCGCTCGTCAAAGATTGGGTTCTGACCGCATATCGTGATCACGTGAATGAGTCGCTGGAGGAGGTCGGCCTCTCTGGTTATTCAATCAGCATTGAATTGATAAATGACTCAATCCGAACCGATGAAATCAACAGCGCGGGCTCCAAAATCATGCTGCGAAGAGAAGCCCATATAAAATCGGAGATGTCTTCGCCTTCCGTTCAACCGCCGCTGGTTGTTCAATCAACAATGACGGTGGCTCATATGGCGGATGTCGAGGCGTTCGACCTGCCGCTCAATCAGAAATACACGTTTGAAACTTTTGTCGTTGGCTCCTGCAATCAATTTGCTCACGCCGCTTCACTCGCGGTCGCTGATTCTCCTTCAAAAACATATAACCCTCTTTACATATATGGCGGTGTCGGGCTGGGAAAAACTCACCTGATGGGCGCCATAGGACATCGCGTCAAAGAGCAGAACCGCCATCTCAGGTTGATGTACATTTCCGCTGAGAAGTTCATGAACGAATTGATCAATGCCATCAGATACGATCAAACGATGGCGTTTCGCGAGAAATATCGCTCAATTGATGTTCTGTTGATTGACGACATTCAATTCATTGCCGGTAAGGAGAGAACTCAGGAGGAGTTCTTCCACACATTCAACGCGCTTTACGAAGGGCAGAAACAGATAGTGATTTCATCAGACTGTCCGCCTAGAGAAATTCCCACGCTGGAAGAACGGCTGCATTCCCGATTCGAATGGGGGCTAATTGCCGACATCCAACCGCCGGACTTGGAAACCAAAGTCGCAATTCTTCGCAAAAAAGCCGAGACAGAGAAAATAGACCTCCCAGATAATGTGGCGCTTTTTATAGCGAGCAGAATAAAGTCCAACATCCGCGAGTTAGAAGGCTCTCTGGTCAGACTGACAGCGCTATCTTCACTGAAGGGAGAGCCATTCAACCTGACATTGGCTCAGGAGGCACTGAAAAACATTGTTGAAGAAGAGGAAAGGGCGGTAACGATTGAGACCATCCAAAAAGTCGTGGCCGACTTCTACAATCTCAAGGTGGCCGATCTGAAGTCAAAGTCAAATTCCAGAAATATCGCTGTTCCACGTCAGATTGCGATGTATTTATGCAAAACATTGACTAAGGCTAGTTTACCGGAGATCGGCCGGGAATTTGGAGGCAAGCACCACACAACTGTATTGCACAGCATCAATAAAATCAGCGAGTTATATGATCAGAAGGGACATTTCCACAGGATTATCAACAGCTTAATTGATAGCTGCAAATAAACTTATCGCATTTTTCCACATTCGATAATTTGCGTGGCTGTGGATTTTTGTCGAAAACCAGGCAAATGGATAATTTTTCAACAGTTTTTCTGATTACGCACATATTATTCACATAGATTTCCACAAGCGATTATCCTGATTAATTATTGAATTTACAGCTTTTATAGACTAATCTCTTTTTTCCACAACCTCTATTACTACTACTATATTAATATTCTTATTATATCTCTTAGTATAGCTAGTAAAAGGGGTTGTCGCTTTGCTTATGTTGGCTACCGATCAAGGGGATTAACCAAAATGCACCTAATTGTTGGCAAAACCACTTTACTCAAAGAATTAAACGTACTTCAGGGGGTCGTGGAAAAGAAAAGCACTATTCCCATCCTTTCCAACCTGTTGATGGAAGCCATCAATGGAGAACTATTGATCAAGGGCACAGACCTCGACGTATCCATATCCACACGTTGTGATGCCGAGATCAAGCAGGAAGGGTCAATTTGTGTTCAGGCGAAAAAGCTTTTTGAGATTGTCAGATCACTACCTGACGCTGAAATCGAAATTAAGCGTGGCGAAAACGATCAGGTAAACCTTGTTTGCGAAAGAGCGCGTTTCAAGCTGCTTGGTTTGTCAAAGGATAATTTCCCAGAAATTAAGGAATTCGACGGTCCCTTTGCGCCTATACCTTCTGATCTTGTCAGGACGTTCATCGCCCGGACGATATTCGCCATCACGAATGAGGAATCAAGATATGCATTGAACGGGGCGAAGATGGAGTTTTCAGCTAAAGGTATCAGAATGGTGGCTACTGACGGTCATCGCCTCTCTTTCATTGAAAAGCAATCGGATATGGGAGACCTGAGTCTGGATGTCTTGGTTCCCAAAAAGACTCTTACTGAGTTATCCAGGCTATGTGTGGAATCAGGTGGACCTGTTGAGGTTGGGCCTGGGGATAATCATCTATATTTCAGAGTTGAGAAAAGGCTGCTAACCTCCCGCACACTCAGTGGGCAGTTCCCGAACTATGAGCTCGTCCTACCCAAAGAGAATAATAATAAGGTCGTTGTCGAAAGTCTGCGCGTTGCATCAGCCGTTAGACGCGTTGCGCTTATGGCTGATGAACGATCACACGCGATCAGATTTGATATAAACGATGGGCAGATTAACATCACTTCTCAATCTTCAGAGATAGGTGAAGCTGGTGAGACTTTGCCTATAGAATATTCCGGCCCCGCAATCACAGCAGGATTCAATGCTCAATATTTGCTTGATTTCTTTAGCGTGATCCAGGAGGGGGAAGTAGCGTTGGAATTCAAGGACGGGAATTCGCAAGCTCAACTGAGGTCTAAAGGCGATGAAGAGTACGATTTTCGTTATGTTATCATGCCAATGCGATTGTAGGTTTTTTAACAACCTTTCTTAACTGTAATTAATCGGTAGGTTTACGGAACCTTTATGAGTTCAAGTCGTTATTACGGGCACGGGTGAACCTCCTGATAGTGGCGGTCATAGTGAGTCTGGGGTGGGTTCTTAACTATGACCGCCAAATTTTTTCCTTACGTAAATTTTTCGGTGGTCAAGCAGCAGTTCTTTCTGGAAACCAAAGCTGATCCCACTGCCCGTTAAGTTCGACGACTTTGAGAATTCCTAGCGCCTTGCTGCTTGTTGGACTCCACCAGAAAAGTCAGCGTCATATGGTGATGCCAACCACGCCAGGTGCGAGTCTCTTAATGATCCATCCCCAGTTCGCTTTTGCCTTTTCTTCGCTGGCCGTCTCGACCGGCCAGCGCAAGCCTGCATGGCGCACCAAATCGGTCTTGGCCACACTCGCCGGAGCATTGCTCAGATAATCTTTGATCTCCGTCGGATCACTCACGCTGCGACGAAAGATCACCCAGACTTCGTGCCCAGGTCGGCGGCCACATTTACTCACGGCGCGGACAAAGGCCAAGTCCTTGGGGCTCCGCATTTCTTACGCTTGGCGGCGTAGGCCGGGCTAAACCACACCTCAGGCATATAAAGCCGGCAATCCAAAAACGTGTAGCCGCGACTCGAGACATCAGCCAGGAAGACTCCCGGCTGAGAGTTGGCGATCTTGCCCAAAGCGCCGCAGTATTTGCGTTGCACGCCGACCGAATATTCACCTTTCTTCGGGAAACCGCTGCCGTCAACGCCGATTTCCACGGGACGAAATTCTGCAACATTTCCAAGTGAGGTTTCATAGGTTTTGCTCGGGAAATCGCAAAATCTGCCGATAAAATGTTGATCGATTTATTCACCAAAATCTGGCTTTGACCAATCTGTTTTCAGGAACGGTTTGTTAACGCTTCCGGTGTCGATGCGTTTCTAGCCTGTAAATACAGCCCTTCCGTGCGATGTAGTGCTGTTGGCTCCTTAACGTCCGAAAAATTAGAGTTCCCATGAACCGTCAATTTCAGAGAAAATCGATCAACATTTTGAAGAGACCTCAGATCTGAGGCGCTCTGCGGCCAGCCATTTATCGGGCTGATTGCAGCCGCCCGTATTGGGAGGGGCAAAAATGTTGATTAATTTCCCTCCTTGGAAATCGGCGTTCAACTCCGGTTGTCTGTTTCTTGCGTCGTACTATTCTTTAGCCTTCTTTTTTCCAGCCACCGTTCGCTTGAAGCGGTAGCTTTCCGTTCCGGTCTCGATGATGTGGGCGCGGTCGGTGATCCAATCCAGTAGCGCCTTGCACAGCCGCGCGCTCGGGAAGACTTGCGTCCACTCCGAGAACGGCAGGTTCGTAGTGATTATCAGCGTCGCTCGTTCCGCTCGTTCGCTGATCACCTGAAAGAGTAGTTCGGCTCCGACTTGCGCGAACGGCACATAGCCCACCTCGTCCAGCACGATCAGGTCGTAACGTGTCCACCTCTGCAACGCGCGGCTCAGCAGGTTGTACTGTTGCGCCTCTATTCGAAGTCTTCGCTCTGTAATGGCAGCAACCGAGGCGGTTCAAGCGCGAGCATCTCTCCGGCCGTCTGCTCGCGCTCTCCGATCACGCGCAAGAGGTCGTTGCGGCAACCTTCCAGCACCGATTCATTCAACGCCGCGAGCGACGAAGCTTGTGGCACAGGCACGAGATGATTGCGGCGAAAGTACCCAGCCTCGCCTTCAACGCCGCCCTTCTCGTGCCCTTTGCCCGGCGTGCAGAAGGAGGCGTCGAACTGCCAATGCGAGCGAAGGCGATGAACCGATCACTCTCTTCGCGCCGCCTCCCGCGCAGGATTTTCTTGACGGCGCTCGTCAGGTTGTCGTACCGCAACTGATGAAAGACGCCGCCGAAATAATGAACTGGTTGCAAGTTTTGAAAATTGGGCAAAGTCTGTAATGATAGGCGTCTGAGCGCCGCAGTAAGAGATCATCACAGGACACAAATCAAACTTGAATCAAACATCAGAACAGCCGGAA
>Ga0187892_10001871_pt1 | contig 45758 bp, 39 predicted proteins | sample MA1701073metaG_FD_139345 | JGI IMG/M metagenome (GOLD analysis project Ga0187892, IMG submission 139345) | Bio-ooze microbial communities from a basaltic lava cave in the Kipuka Kanohina Cave System on the Island of Hawaii, USA - MA170107-3 metaG ...
ACTGCTGGCGAAACTCTTTCACCGTCAAAATGCTTTTGGGTTTGGAAACTCTTGGTTTTGTCATGCCTGGCAGGATATCGCCTTTTCTTCGCCGGAGCAAGCGTGATATTCACTTAACACAGATTCAGGCGCCTTTCGTCAGCCAATCTTGTGAGCCAATCGGGGACGGAAGAACTAAATTACCTAATATCGTATTTCTTAACAAAATATCGAAATGACCGGAAGGACATCTTGAGAAGCTCGGCGGCTCTGGTTTGAACCCCACCAGTCTTTCGTAAGGCCTCAACGATATAGGATTTCTCAATTTCTTCTATGTGTTTTTCAAGGTTGATTCCTGATTCAGGGATCTTGTCAGAGCCATTGGTTTCAGAAGGATTCATTCGGCTGATCTTCGGCGGGAGGCGCTCGGCCTTGATTTCTTCGGTGGTCTCGAATGCGACGGCACGTTCAATGGTGTTTTCCAGCTCTCGGACATTCCCGGGCCAGTCATGTTGCTCCAGGCAACGCATGGATTCCTCACTGATGCGCAGGATGGAACGCTGCATCTGCTCATTGAACTTCTTCAGGAAGTGTTCAGCCAGCAACGGGATGTCTTCCTTGCGGTCACGCAGTGGCGCAATCTCCAGAGGAATGACGCTGACGCGATAGTAGAGATCCTCTCGGAACTTGTTTTCGGCAACTAGCTTCAACAGATTCTTGTTGGTGGCTGCGATCACGCGTGCGTCGACCGAGATTTCCTCGGTACCCCCCACTCGGCGGAACTTCTTCTCCTGCAGCACCCGTAGAAACTTCACTTGCATCGCCAGACTCATTTCGCCGATCTCATCCAGGAAGATGGTGCCTTTGTCTGAAACCTCAAATAAACCCTTCTTGTTCATCGTTGCGCCTGTGAAAGCCCCCTTCATGTAGCCAAATAGTTCGCTCTCTAGCAGAGTCTCTGGAAAGGCCCCGCAATTGATGGAAACAAACGGCATTTCCGAACGGTTGCTTTGCAGATGAATGGCTCGGGCAGCCAGTTCCTTGCCGGTGCCGCTCTCACCTGTAATTAGAATGGTGCTTTGAGTCGAGCCAACGGTTTCGATGGCATGGAACAGTTCCTTCATCTTCCCGCTGGTGCCGATTATGTTATTCAGACCATTCTCGTGGCTGAAGTGTCTCTTCAGCAACCTGTGTTCCTGCCGCAGTCTGTAGAATTCAAGCGACTTTGAGACGGCAATCTTCATTTCATCGATGAAGTTCTCATTGTCTTTCAGGATGTAGTCGGCAGCTCCAATCTTGAGAGCTTGAATGGCGTTCTCCGTCGTCGCATAGGCAGTCATCATAACAACGAGAGTTTCGGCGCTCGCCGATTTTACGTCGCGCAGCAGATCAATACCGCTTCCGTCCTTCATCTTGATGTCAGAGATGACAAGGTCAAACACGTTGGACTTCAGCTGTAACAAGGCGTCTTGGTAACCGACAGCCAATGCAACGTTATAACCCTCTTTCTTAAACACCACCTGCAACACCTCTCGCAGTGAGCGTTCGTCATCAACAATGAGAAGTTTCGACATTTCTGACCTCAATGAGACACCTGCCGGGGCAACGTTATCTGAAATGTGGTTCCTTCGCCCTTCGTCGACGTCACTTCGATCGCTCCGTGATGGGCGGCAACAATCTGAGAAACCACTGTCAAACCCAGTCCCACACCGTCACTGAATGAAGATTGGAAGGGATGAAAGATCTTTTCCTGCTCTTCTTCCGTCAAGCCGGTGCCGGTATCGCGAAAACTGATCCTCACCGATCCTTCCGGCACATCTTCCAGCTCTATCAAAAGTCTGCCGCCGTCAGGCATTGCTTTGACAGCGTTTCCACAAAGATTCCAGTAAACCTGCTTGAGCAGGTCCGGGTCGCCCTGGCAATACCATGAATGCTTCGAATCCACGTTGCACTCGATCTGATGGCGCTTCGAAATCTCGGGACTGTTCTTGATCAAGTTAATAGTGTCGCAGGTCAGTTCCCTCAGATCGACAACCCGGGGGGAATAGTTCAGCGGTTTGGCGTAGGCAAGAAAATCGGTGATGATTCGGTACAGTCTCTTGATCTCAACTGAAATGTTTTCGGCAAGTTGCTGATGCTCTGCATCGAGCGGTAGCTCAGCCCGCAGAACGTGAAAGGACCCGGATATCGCTGTCAACGGATTGCGGATCTCGTGTGCGATGGTCGCAGCCATACTGCCCATTACTGCCATGCGATCTGTTCGGGCAACTTGCTCCTCAAGTGCTTTGATTTCTGTCAGATCCTGAAACGTGTAGACGTACCCGACATGCCGTTGATCGTCCAAGAGGAATTGTGAAACCGAGAAACCAAGATGGCTGTCAGTGCCGCGACCATTCTTGATAGTCTTTTCGAAGCGGAAGGGAAGGGACTGCTCTGAAGAGCTCCTACCCGCCCAGTTGGCTTGGCCGAAGACCTCACTAGCATGAGTCCCCACGACGCGGTCGTGTCGGTAGCCAGTGATTTCGCTGGCAGACCTATTAAAGAGGGTAATGACTCCCTCAAGGTTCGTTGCAAACAAGCCGCCTCGCATACTGTTGATGATGTTTTCGTTAAAAGCCTGAAGCGTTGCCAGCTCGCCTCTCTTGTCTTCAAGCTCAGAACCAGTGCGCTTTAGGCTTTCGGACAGGTAGCTGCTCAGATAAGCGACTGCATAGAAAGCAAAAATATTCGTCCCCACGAGGTACTTAACCGTTCTGGGTTCGATCAGCGTGTAGACGGTCGATGGAAGAACCCCATGCTGAGTGAGGACATACTGTCCCGCAAACGTCACGGAACACAGACTGGCCGTTATCAGTGCGCCTTTGCGGTAGAGCAGAATACTCGCCATGATGATGGTCAGCGAGTAGAGAAACGGGAAGTAGCTGTCGATTCCACCGGTGAAATACACGATGGCAGACGTGAAGCAAAGGTCGCAGAGAATTTGAAAGTAAGCCTGCCCGACATAGTTGACGTTGAGCCGCAGCAGTGCAAAGTGGAATGCGGCGACAGCGAAGATGCACAGAGTCGTTCGGAATAAGCCCGCGGCCGAATCGGTGTTAACCGAGGCCGATTCCACGCCCAAGATGACTCCTAGAAGAGTCGTCGCCACGACAATTCGGAGCTTGATGAGCCATGAAAGCCAGTCGTGAATGTTCTGGGGCATGGGAGCAATACAAAAGGGTCAAAGGGCGCAGGCGAGAGGGTCAAGGAAAACCCTTAACCCTTGACCCAGGACCTTTGACCCTGGTTTTTACATCGAGAGCTTCGAGATCAGCGAGAACAACGGCAAGTACATCGAAATGACGATGCCACCGACAATGACACCCAGCACAAGAATCATGATCGGCTCAATCGCCGTCAGCAAATCGGCGACAGCAGCATCCACTTCGTCCTCAAAAAACTCCGCTACCTTGGTCAACATGTTGTCCAGAGCGCCTGTTTGCTCGCCCACTGCCACCATTTGCGTTACCATCGTCGGAAATACTCCCGACTCGCGCAGGGGTTCGACGATAGTCTTCCCTTGTTCGATGGAGGTTCGGGTTTCCATGATAGCTTTCTCAATAACCGCATTGCCCGCTGTTCGCGCAGTGATGGCTAAACCTTCGAGAATCGGCACACCGCTGGTGATCAATGTCGACAGTGTCCGGGAAAACCGCGCGACCGCAATCTTTCTCAACACATTGCCTAGAACGGGGACCTTCAATAGCAAACGGTCCACCGTCATGCGTCCTGCCGGGGTTTGATAGTAGCGGCGAAATCCATAACCGAGTGCCACAACGGCAGGGACCATGAATATGATGTACCTCCCGACAAAATTGCTGGAGGCAATGACAATCCTCGTCGGCAGCGGTAGCCCAGCGTCAAGGCTCGCAAAGAGGTTGACAAAAATGGGCACTACCTTCCAAAGGATCAAGATGATGACGCCAACGGCAATTGTCAAAACAGCGACTGGATAGACCATAGCAGATTGCACGGCTCTCTTTAGTTTAACGGCCTTTTCGATGTAGGACGAAAGCCGCTGAAGGATCGTGTCGAGAATACCTCCGGCCTCGCCGGCCGCGATCATGTTGGTGTAAAGCGAGTCAAAGACCTTCGGATGTTGGCTCATGGCGTAAGCAAGTGTTGAGCCGCCTTCCACCTCAGTTCGCACCGCCTGCAGGACTCCTGCGAACACCTTGTTCTCCTGCTGCTGCGCCAAGGCCTCCAGGCACTGCACCAATGGAAGACCCGCGTCGATCATGACTGAGAACTGTCGTGTAAAAATCGCCAGTTCTTTGGTTTTTACTTTGCCACCCAGTTTGGGAAGTGAAAGTTCTTTGCCTTTCTCCTTCACCATCAGCGGGCTGATTTGTTCCCGACGTAGTGCCGCCAGCAACGCTTGCTTGGTATCCGCTTCTCGTTCGCCGCGAACTTCGACTCCAGCTCTAGACTTTCCTCGGTATGCATAAACCGGCATGAAAACTCTCCTCCGCAAGTGGTGCTACCCGACGTTTGGGGTACGCGCGCCTCAAGAAATACCTTGCGCGACACCCTACTCGGGAAAATTCGCTCCTAAGAACCGGCGCTATCTGCGACCGGCGATCGGTGTCGGCGTCGGTCGGCTCGGAGCCGCCGGTCCGCGGTTGATCATGTCCTGGAGCTCGTCTGGATTACTCGATCGAATCAGCGCAGTCTGCAGCGTGATCTGCTTGCTGTGGTAGAGAGCTGCAAGCGACTGGTTGAACGTCTGCATGCCGAACTTCTCTTGGCCCGTTTGCATGGCAGAGTAAATCTGATGAATCTTGTCTTCCCGAATCAGGTTGCGGATCGCGGCATTGGGCACCAGAATTTCCATGGCCATCGCACGTCCGGAGCCGGAAGCTTTCGGCAGCAGCGCCTGGCAGAGAATTCCCTCCAGAACCAAGGAAAGCTGGGCTCGAATCTGCGACTGCTGGTGCGACGGGAACACATCGATGACACGGTTAATCGTCGAGGCCGCAGAATTCGTGTGCAGAGTGCCAAATGTCAAATGGCCCGTTTCGGCGATTCTCAGAGCTGACTCGATGGTTTCCAAATCGCGCATTTCGCCGATCAGAACAACATCGGGATCCTGGCGCAGAGCAGCCCTCAAAGCGTTGGCAAACCCGTGTGTGTCGGCATGCACTTCACGCTGGTTCACTAGGCAGCCTTTGTGCCCGTGCAAGTATTCGATAGGGTCTTCGATCGTAATAATATGGTCGTGCCTGTCGGTGTTGATCTTGTCCAACATAGCCGCCAGGGTCGTTGATTTTCCGCTGCCGGTGGGTCCAGTGACCAGAATCAAGCCACGCGGCTTGTCGCACATCGTCTTGAGCACCGGTGGCAAGTTGAGGGTGTCGAAGGACCGCACCTCATATGGAATGGAGCGAAAAACCGCGCCAACAGCGCCGCGCTGGTTGAAGATGTTGCCGCGAAATCGAGACAGCCCTTTGATTCCAAACGAAAAGTCGATTTCGAGCTGTTCCTCAAATCGATGCTTTTGAGTATCGGTAAGAACGCTGTAGGCAAGCTGCTTCGTATCGGGAGCAGTCAAAGGTTGAAATTCCGTCAGCTGGCGCAAATGTCCATCTACGCGCACCTGCGGCGGGGAGTTGGTAGTCAGATGCAAGTCAGACCCACCCATCTCGGTCATTTTCTTTAGTAAGTCGCTTAGAGACAGCGCAGACATCGTGTTCCTCTCCTTATCAGCACATCCCGGATTCGGTCAGCCTCTGTTAAGCCGGATGCTGACCGTCATGGCTACTTCACCGTTTCGCGCAGGACTTCTTCCATTGTTGTCACCCCGTCGCGCAGTTTCTGCAGCCCACTAGCACGCAGAGTGATCATTCCGTTCTCGATAGCTTTCTTTTTGAGCTCCAGCGATGAAGCACCAATCAAAATTAGTTCGCGCAAGTCGTCGTTGATCTCCATCACTTCATAGAGACCAACGCGTCCCTTGTAGCCAGTGCCATTGCAAGTGCCACAGCCTTTGCCACGGTACATCACAACTTTTTTAGCTTCGGCAGGAGCGAATCCAGCATCGACCAGTGCCTGCGCCGGCGTGCTGTGCTCTTCCTTGCAGTCTTTGCAAACGCGGCGGATCAATCGCTGCGCGCAAATGAGGTGAACCGATGTCGCCACCAGGAACGGCTCAATCCCCATGTTCATCAAACGACTGATTGTGGAGGGAGCGTCGTTCGTATGAAGCGTACTCAACACAAGATGTCCTGTCAGAGCTGCTTTGATGGCAATCTCAGCCGTCTCGAAGTCGCGGATCTCGCCGACGAGTATGATATTCGGATCCTGACGCAGGAAAGAGCGGAGGGCCGCAGCGAAATTCAAACCAATCTGTTCCTTCATCTGCACCTGATTGATGCCAGGTAGGTTGAATTCGACTGGATCTTCCGCCGTCATGATGTTGGTGTCGATCCTGTTGAGCTGCGCGATCGAAGAGTAGAGGGTATTCGTCTTGCCACTTCCAGTCGGCCCCGTGACCAGCACCATGCCGTAAGGTTTGAGGATCGCAGATTCGAACTTCTTCAAAGAGTCGACCTCAAATCCCAGCCGGGTCATATCCAGCATCAGGTTGTCTTTGTCCAACAAGCGCATGACAACCTTTTCGCCGTACAGCGTTGGCAGGATGGAGACGCGAAAATCAAGATCCTTGATCTTCCCTTCGTTTTTCATCTTGATCTTGATGCGGCCGTCCTGCGGAAGACGCTTTTCTGAAATGTCCAGCTTCGCCATGATCTTGATCCGCGAGATGATGGCATCGCGCAGCTTCAGTGGCGGGTTCATGATGCTGCATAACACACCATCAATACGAAAACGGACGCGAAATTCTTTTTCGTACGGCTCAATGTGGATGTCGCTCGCACCCCGTTTCAGCGAATTCGAGAGGATCAAGTTCACCAGTTTAATAATGGGTGCTTCTTCGGCAGCCTGCTCCAGACCCTCTAGATCAATGGCCTCTTCTTCCGCCGCCAACTCAAGCGAAGTGTCGTCTCCCGCTTCCATCAGCTTGTTGTCAACGACCGCGATGTCCTCCATCACTTTCTTTAGTTCGATCGCGTGCGTTGTGCCGTAGTACTTGTCGATAGCTTCCCGAATGGCAGTTTCCGAGGCGACCACCGGCTCGATGTTGAAGCCGGTCATGAACTTGATGTCGTCCATCGCAAATACATTCGTGGGATCGATCATTGCAATCGTGAGGGTAGAGCCCACACGACTGAGGGGCAGGATCTGATACTTCTGTGCCGTTTCCACTGGAATCAGTTTTACGACCGATGGATCAACGTCAAAAAATGACAGGTTGATCGAGGGAACGCCATACTGGCGCGAAAGAATGGCAGTGATCTCGTCGTCGGTAACAAAACCGAGCTTGATGAGACAATTTCCCAACCTCCCGCCGTTGACTCGCTGATGCTCCAGCGCTTCCTTCAACTGTTGCTGGCTGATGAGACTCTCTTTGACGAGCAGATCGCCGATTTTCGAGGACATGATTGACTCTCCAGAAAAATTCTCGGCACAACAAGAAACTTACATTATCGAAAAGTGACAAAAATTGTTATAGCTGATCGTAAGGGGGTAGCTGTAGCTTGTCAATCACTTGCGGCAAGTTCATCCCTAATAGGCCAACGCCGATCCCAAAGAATCTCGTGCTCCAAGTCTGCAAACCTTGCTAAGTAATCAAGGAATCGACCAGCCCTCAATTAAACATTAGATTGCGACAGGGGGCGCACTCCGATGTTGAAGACGTCAAAAGTTGCTTTATGGCGTTCGTCGATTGCAGGAGTCAATAAAGTTGCGCTCCCTTACGACTACGGGAATCCGGCCGCCCAACTCGAGAATAGCGGTTGGCCACGCCCGGTGGGATGGGAATACTGCGTGCTACTTTGGCGAATGAAACAGGCCCATCCAAAAAAAAGGCCCCGCAGCCAAACCCACTGAAAAACTCATGGGTAGTGCCTGACGGGGCCCTGATCTGCGTCAACCTATTCAATCCAGCTTACAAATCTTCTGTTCACTTCCAATGCATTTCGATCTCGTAGTCGTCCGCGCCACCCTTGTCGTCATCAATTCTGATGACCGCTGTGTAGTTGTTGGAGCGGCTAGGTGGCTCTAAGAGCGAGACCTTCCCACGACCATCCCGCTTCTTCACATCCACTCTCACATCAGCTCTTGGGAGCGGGCTCGAAAAACTGGCCTGCTCGTTGTAGGTGGGCGCGCCTCCCCGTTCGATGGATCGAACACGGTTGCCCTGAATTCTCAGTTCCACGTAGTCGTCAACCCTGCCTCTCCACCTCAAGCTGCCCGGGCCGCTGTAGTATCCATCATTGCCGTTTCGTGAACGGCCATACCGATCGGAGTCCCGGTTGCCGTTGTATCCGTCGTTCCTGCCATAGCGCTCGTCATCTCGAGAGTAATTCCTTCCCTTGGACCCTCGATTGTATCCGTCCTCATACCCGCGCCGAAAATCGGCAGCCCATCGCCTGTCTGAATCGTGCCGCCGGTTGGCTCGCGCGTCCTCCCTACCCTGTTGGTATCCGCGATTGTAGGAATCCTGGTCCCGATGGTCCCAGGCCAGCAGCGTCTGAATTCCTAGAGCGCTATTCGGTAAGTTCAATGTTCCGACGGCTCCAAGCAACACCGAAGCTACACAGCCTCGAATCATCATTCTCTTGAAGTTTCTCATGGTCAGAGTCTCCTTTGTCAGCGCTCGTCAGCCAATAGGCGCTTTTCGAAACAGTTCGGAGGGTTAGAAAGACACTCATCGTGGTTGGTTGCCCACATCACAATGATTCCCGTTTCCAGACCTGTGCAATTGATGCACCGAAAGGAGCAAGATTCTTCACGGTCATGGCTTCTTGGTGGATTGGCTGAGGTTAGCTCCGATGACCATTCCAGCTCAGAATTGCAACTCATTCGGTTGGTCGCTGGAGGTATTCCGAAATTTCCAGCGCGATGCAAAGACTTCACGGTTTCACAGGGTTGGCCAGACAGTTCATTTTTGTGATGATGACCGGAACTAACTGGGCGGCAGACTGAGCCCGTCTTGACTTTGACGCAAAAAGACAATAGTTTGCAGGCGCGATCCAAACTTGAGCTTGCTGTCATACCCATGTGTCTCCAATCACGCTAGCTGAGGATCAGCAGTCGAGTGATTCAGGAGCTAACATGAAGAGGCGAATCTTTACCTTGGGCTTCACTGTTCTCGTACTTCTGCCTCTGCAAGCTGTCGGGCTAGTGGCACAGAACACTTCCTCGGTTTACCAAACGGCGAAGCGTCCGCGGGCACTGGCTTTGATTGGCGATCGCTATCATAGTTCGGCCTATATTCGCGACGGATTGGCACCGGCTTTTCTTCGTGAGAATATCCCGGTCACCTTCATCGAAAACGTCGATGCTCTCGGAACCGATTCGCTCAAGGATTTTCAACTGCTCGTCATTCTTCGCGATGGAATGAATTGGCCCAACGGCTACGAGAAGGAGCCTGTGAAATGGATGACCGAGGCTCAGCAGCAGGCAGTTTGGGATTTCGTCCACAACGGTGGTGGATTTCTCCCTCTACATAATGCTCAAGGCATTTACCCTCCCGGAGGGCTCTACTACAAGCTGTTTGGCGGCGACTATGGAGGACATCCTGAGCCCGCAGTTTTCACAATTCGCGTGGAAGACAAAAATCATCCCGTTACGGCAGGTGTTGAAGACTATGAGATCTACGACGAGCAGCACATGGTGAAGTACTACCTCGACCGCGAGCATCAACTCCTCCGCAGCATTGCGCGGGACAATAAAGCGGCAGCAGCGGGCTGGTGGCGCGAAATGGGAAAGGGCCGTCTGGTTTATCTCTCCATGGGCCATACGCCCGAGGGTCTGCAACATCCAATGACCCAACGTCTCATCCGCAACGCGATGCGCTGGTGTTTGCGGGCCAACTGATTGCCTTCTAATTCCCTTCCTCAAAGGAGATGCAGCCTTGAAGAAAGTACACAATCCAAAAAAGACTGATGTCCGACGACGATCTGTCCTGAAGGGCGCTGCTGGATTGCTGGGGTTGAGCGCAGCTCAGTTGGCCGCCCCAAGAACTGTGGCTGCTTCGCCCCAAACTGCGACTGCGGCGAAGCGTCCCTCGGCCAAGGAAATCATCAAGATCACCAAGTTGGAAACCTTCCTGGTGAAACCACGTTGGTTGTTCTTGAAGGTCCATACCAATGCCGGAATCACCGGCCTTGGCGAACCAATCACTGAGGGCCGTGCCAAGACCTGCGCAGAAGCCGTGAAGGAGATTGAGCCTTATTTGGTCGGCAAGGATCCGCGCGCGGTGGCCCATCATTGGCAGGCGATCTATCGTCATGCGTTCTACCGGGGCGGCCCGATTCTAACCAGTGCGCTCAGCGGCATTGACCAGGCTCTGTGGGATATCAAAGGCAAAGCACTCGATGTGCCCATCTATGAGCTGCTGGGAGGGCCCACACGCCAGCGGATTCGCGTCTATTCTCATGCCCGGACACCTGAAGCCATCAAGCAGGCTCGGGCGCAAGGATTCACAGCCTTCAAGACCGGTCCAGCCCGGCTCAAAGGACGGTTTTCTAGGATCGTCGATAACAAGGCCTACATCGACAACGTCGCTCAGAGATTTGCCGAACTGCGCGAGGCCGCAGGACCCGAAGGAGATATCGGCATTGATTTCCACGGCTCAGTTTCTCCTCAAACCGCCAAGCTTATGATCAAAGTGCTTGAACCCTATCAGCCATTTTTTGTCGAAGAACCGGTGAACTGTCAGAACGTGGAAGCGATGGCCGATATCGCACGCGGCACACACCTGCCGATCGCCACCGGAGAACGAATTTTCACAAAGTGGGGTTTCCGGGAAATTCTGGAGAAAGGGGCAGCCGCGATTCTTCAGCCTGACCTGTGCCACGCCGGAGGAATTACCGAGGTCCGACTCATCGCAGGCATGGCCGAAGCCTATTACGCTGCACTGGCGCCGCACAATCCGCTCGGCCCAATTTCGCTGGCGGCAGGCCTCCAGATTGCTGCTTCCATTCCCAACTTCCTCTGTCAGGAGCAGGTAAGCATGGGAGACGGATACATTAAGAATCCGTTCAAAGTGAAGGAAGGATATGTGGATCTTCCCACCGGGCCTGGGTTGGGGATTGAACTGGACGAGAATGCCATGGCCGACAAAATCGGACATGACTGGCGCAATCAGGAGTCGTACGACGCTGACGATGGGTCAGTGGTCGATTGGTAGCGTTTCATGGAGTTCAAGGGCAGACCTCGGGGCCGCCCTTTAGTAGCTTGAGACATGCATGAGAGCAGAGTCAACGATTACGCACGAGATCTCCCAACTTGATTCCGGTTCCGGAGATGATCGTTCCGGTCGAAGAATCATTGTCAGCTTCATCCACGCGAACCCGTCCGACCTCGGAAACGATTTCCCGCAGAGGTTTCCCTGTTGCGGGGTCTTTGATGGTTCGGTCCACACGCAGCACATTCAACGTCGTGCCGGCTTCCAACCCGTGCGATCGACCTACGTTCAACACCACACTGTTCCCACTGACGTCGGCAACCAGACCGCGAATATCCTGTGAGCTGACCGGTACCCTGTGGGCAAACAAATTGAGTTGCTTCGACAAATCGTTCACCGCCGCATACGTAGCTTCTCCAAGAATTGTTTCTCGGAACTGGCTGCTATTCATGTTCACGCTGCCGGCTCCAAAACCTCCACGACCGATGACTAGGCCCCCAAGCAGCAGTCCGCTTCGGGAGGACTGGCCTCGGCCTGTCGAGGACGCCAGCACTTCCCCGGTGTTGATGTCGACGATGCGCGCCGTGATGGCCACAGAGGCCTTCCCCTCACGCGTCCCCACCCGCCCAGCACCCAAACCTCCCCTGCCACCGCCGATTCCACCTGCATTGAAGTCTTTTTTCTCGGTCCCAAACTGAGTGACACTGCCAAGAATGATCGCGTTGACCCCCAGCATCCTTCCTATGCGCGCCGCAGATGACGGGTCGGCCCGCTCCCTAGTGGAGAAGTTCTGTTCCGCGAGAACCGTGTCCAGCTTTCTACGCTCGAAGACGCTAAAGTTGCCCTCGCTGACAAGCCGATCGACTAGCAAATCCGAAATGCCTTTTCCAATGTCCCAGTTTCCATCCCACCACCGCTGGACAGTTCCAAACTCAAAGTCCATCACACTGACTCGCTTCCTAGGGGGCTCCGCCAGGCAGGCAAGAGTTGCCAGCAGAATAGAGAGGCCACTCATCAGACATGTTCTGAGCACACAAATTGTGATCTTTGTCATCGAGATTCCTCCTCATCGCTTCGCTGGGTGCTCGGACGCGGATCGGTGCCTTTGTCTTAAAACTCAGCCGATCCAAATCCGACACTTGCGAAGGCTTCGTTCGGTCAGTCAAGATTAGATGGTGTTGTGAATGCCGCCAAACGGGATCTGAGAATGGTTTGATCCTTGTAATCAGATTGCCTGAGGTGGGGGTTCGGTTGCTTGCTTGAACGGTGAAATATCGCGGGGCTGCTTGGGTTCCAGAGGGAAGATCCAGCCCTGGTTTTTCCTCAGAGGTCAGTCGCCGGCATTACGGATTTCTCACCTGCGCGGCCTTTTGCATCTTGATCTGCTCGTAAAAGGGTGCGAGTCGCTCTCGATTGTCCTTGGCATCACGAGCCAACGCCTCAAAGCGGTAGGCTTTGTTTCTGAACTCGATCAATAGCTTTTCATCCAGCGAGAAACTGATGATTTGCGTTATTTTGCGCGCGAAACCGTCCCGTGAATTTCCTGGGGACCAAAACGAGATCCTTTCGCCATCGATCTTCAGTCTGCCAGTACAGGAGCCGAGCAAGTGGTGATGAATGACCGACTGAGCGATTTGGACTGGCGGGAGCCCGGACTCAACCGGCTGGGAACCTTCAAGAGGAGGTGGAATTTCGACCGGCGGTTCAGGAGGCACCGCGGGTTGAAATTCTGATGCGGTTACAGCCTTGGCCTTTTCGAGTTGTAGTTCAAGCATTACCGCCTGAGTACGTTTGATCGGAATGTTTCGACTGTGGCTCTGATATCCTTTTTTTTCGATCCGCAGAATATGATTCCCTGGACGAATGTCTTGTCGAAAGGGAGTTTCACCGACTCGTTTGTCATCGATGAAGACGATGGCCTTTTCTGGCGTCGAGTTAATTTCGATTCGACTGGCGGGGATTGAGGAAAACCGCCATAAGGATGCAACCCCTATGGGCATGATCAGGACCAAAGCTATCAGCCAGACCTTTCGAGACCGGTCTCGGTGGCGCGGGATGGCCGAGGCCACGCATTCTTGAACGATCTTCTGTCTGAGGGACTCCGGGATGGCTTCAGGAAGGTTCTGCGGGCCAGTATTTATGGGCGAGGTTACAGCCGCAATCGGTTTGTCGAGTTCAGCCATGCCTATCTCGAACTCAGGCCGTGCAAATCCTGGCATCGAGCTTGAGTGAACTATTTCTGGTTGCGTGAAACCAATATCGAGCGCACCGGACTCCTTCGCGGCTGAAGCGGAACTGACGATCTCTACCTCACTTGCCGTGGGTTCCGCACTCCCAATGGTCTCTACAATCATCTGCTGACTGAGCTTCACGTAGTCACGCAACGTGTGGTTTTCAGGCTCAAGTTCCGCAAGGAATCGGAACATCCCCAAACACTGCTCATAGTGTTCTTTGTCGAACAGATCCATGGCTTCCTTCTTCAGATTCTCGACATAGATCTCAAGCTGTTCGATGGAACGCTGGTCTTCCCACTGCCTCTGCGCCTCTTTCATGAGCCAGGTTGCTTCCGTGTTGCCAGGGTCAGCTCGGAGCGCTTCGTCCGTGAGACTCATGCACGTCTCGTAGTCTTTAGCTTGAAAGCAGACTTTGGCTTGTAGGACCAGCTCCTCAACGTTCGACATAGGAAGTCCCTTGCGCCTTCACAATCAGATCACCCGGCAATGCCGAGTCCTGTGCCCTTTCGCGCACTGCCAGATCAAACCTATAAATCGACAACTCGGAGATTGAAACATACACAAGATTTGGGGCTTGGTAACTCTATGACAGGAGGGAATTTTAGTAGGGAGCTAGGATAAGACGGAGATATCAATACTCAATCCAATGCATATCGTGCATGAGAATCTGCACCCAGGAAGGACTCCAAGGCCCCGGCCGCCCCTTGTCCTTGTTTCCACTAAGCGCATGGCTGGCAGACATGATCGATAGAAGCAGGGCGATTAGAGCAAAGACACGAAACTTTCGGGAATGAAAACTTCGATCAACCACTGGAGCGAGGCTTATCAGCCAGAAGGGAATGAGCCAGAACAACCAACGCACACCCTGACAAACGCCGCCATAGTTGTTCGTTTTGAAGGTGTAGAAAATCAACAATCCGAGACTCAAGAAGAGTCCCAATCTCTGGATTGCCTCCATTGCTGGCTTCCGTTGGAACATGCCAAAGAAAGCAATCAGGAACACCGGCGTAAGACTAAAGACTCCGTGATGCCCCAACAGCAGGTTAAACAAATAGAACCATTTCGGTTCGTTAGCGCCGTCAATACCAGGAGGGTTAAGCCAGTGGCTGCCTTCGTATTGGTAGTAGGCGGTGTTGAAATACAGATAGTAAGGTAGGAAGCCACCCGTGGAAATGTAAGTCGTGTAGAAATACGCAATCGCGATCAGGACTGAGGGCGGCAAGAAATACTTTAGTGTCTCGCGTGGGTGAGACCGGAATAAGAAGCCAAACAGGAAAACAGCAAAGAAAAGCGCCACCATCTCGTTCGCAACGGTCCACGCCGCAAAACATCCGCAGGATGCAAAGTAATACCAGGCGGTCTGCCCGTCATAGCGAATACGGATGGTGCAGTAAAGCGCGAAGAAGGCAGCCCAGGCAGCTTGTGTGTGGTTGTTCAACGAGACACTATAGGAAGTCAAATATGTACCAAACCCAGCCATTAAGACGCAGAAGAGACGAGGAGCCAGCCTGACGTGCATCCTCTCCAGCAAGTTGGCGTAGAGAATGACCATCACGCAAAATGGGACGACATTAACCAAAAGCAGGATAAGCCGATTAACGATATGCGCCTGGTGGGGGATGGACCATCCCGTGGTCGCTCTGATCAGCCAAGCGAAGCCCGCCAGGGTGGTCGGCATGAGCGGAGGCTTGCTGGAGTAGAAGTGCCCGTCTCGCCGCACTTTGTCGATCGTAGAATAAGGCGCCTCGTCGATGATGTACCCTTTCCCATTAGTCAGGCTCCAGACCGTGTCCCAACGTGAACCATCGTTGGCACCTGAGACGACCTGCAACCTCAGCATCACGCCAAGGACGAGTCCCGATGCGACAAAGGCGATCAGCGTCGTGATCCACCTTAGTTCGTTAATCTGAGTCTCTCTCATTTTCCCTGTCGAACCCGATTCTCTCGGCGATGCCATAACTGCGACCGGGGCTGTCGCTACTTAGTCTGGAAACGATCAACTCCGCCACAATACCTGCGGACATCATCTGGGCACCCAACAGGAGCGAAGCCGCTGAATAGATGAGTACTGGACGAGTACCGATTGGGCGATGACCGGTCACCCAAAGCCACGCAAGATAGACCAACCCTGAAAAGCCAACCGCAAAAGCGACAAGACCCGTGGTACCCAGAAAATGGAGCGGGCGTTCGCCGAACAGAGTCAAAACCCTCACGGTAAGAAGGTCGAGGAAACCCTTCACGAAACGCTCAACGCCATAGTTTGACTGGCCATGGATTCGAGGACGGTGTTGCACCTCCATTTCCGTTACTCTGAACCCTCGAGCGTGAGCCAGCAGCGTAATAAACCGGTGCAACTCTCCATAGATCCTGATCTCGCGCGTGACCTCAACTCGATACCCTTTCAGTCCGCAATTGTGGTCATGGAGTTGGAGTCCGCTCGCAAGTCGAATCATCCAATTAAAAATCCTGCTCGGAATCACTTTGTGCCAGGGATCATATCGCTGTCGCTTCCATCCGTTTACAAGGTCGAACCCGGCTTCAAGTCGATCGATCAAGCCAGGTATCTCGGACGGATTGTCTTGCAGATCCGCATCGAGCGTGACCACCATGTCGCCGCGCACGCATGCAAATCCTGCGCTCAGCGCCGCTGCTTTCCCGAAATTCCGGCGAAATCGGATGCCCTGGACTCGGGGATCCCGGCTGGCGAGTTGCGTGATTTCGTTCCAACTCCGGTCCTTAGAACCATCGTCAACTATGATCATTTCCGCATCAAGGCCACTACGCCGAAGCACCTCGTCAATTTCCCGATGCAAAGGGGCCAAGTTCTGCTCCTCATTCAGCACAGGAACTACGATGCTGATCATTTTGAAGTCCTTCGTTTTCCGAACAGATAAAGGCAGCCGCCGACAAACAGCTCTACAGACACATGGGTGATCCGGGCCAGAATTGCAATGAGCACTGCGTTGCTTGTTCCTATGCTTGGTCCCAAGCTCTGCATCATTACCCACTCTCTGACACCGAGGCCAGCGGGAACGATCACCACAGCGAAGCCACCCGCCATGGCTAACGCGATGCTGCCACAGGCGAGTAAAAATCCAGCGAAGCTAAACATCGAAATTCCCAGGCTTCCGGCAATTGCCAGGAGGCTCATTCCGGCAGCTATCCAACCGGGAATGCAGTAGTGAAATGCCTGGAACCAAGTCCTATAAGTAATAGTCGCGATGGGAAAACCTTCCTTCTGGAAAGAATGGGCCACCCAGGTTGTCAGGCGGCCAAAGACAGGCGGTAGTACCGCAAGAAGCAGCCCAATTGTCAGTCCGGATGCAAGCACAAGCATCACCGGTCTGGCGTTACCCACTCCCAGCAGCGTAGCCAGTGCCAGCACAGATCCGGCGGCCATCATAGCGAGGGTTTCATAAAATGTCGAAGCGATGATCACGGGCGTCGGCGTGGTCTGGTTGTCAAGGAGGGCACAGCGGATTAGAATGACCCACGCTTTGCCAGGAATGTACTTTCCGAGCTGGCTCGCGAAGTACGCACGCTGCGCTTCCAGTCTGCTGGAGCCTCCGCCCATGCTTGACGCTACCCGGCGCCAGTAAGTTGCAAACAAGAACATCGCTACCATGTACAGCAATGCCCCCACAAACAGGAGCGTAAGATCAAGATTGAGTTCATGGCCCTGAAGTTTTCTCAATTCCAAAGCGATTTGAAGGCTCGCAGCATAGAGCAAGATGGCTGAACAAACCCAGCGCGCCAACGCAATCAAACCTTTCCTCAGTCTTTGGCGCGACGGAATCAATGCGGGCGGCGATGTGACCAATTCAGATCGGGTGCCGAAGTCAGATAACGGGTTGGTCGAAAAGAGGGCAGAAAGATCAGCTTCGAACTAAGCTGAATGTCTACGAGGGTCCCGGTCAGCCACTGAGGAAAATCAGGGAATGGATCTCCGGATCAATCTGGTAGCAATTCATCCGAGTGCCGCCGCAACTCACAGGCGTGTGGCGGCACCGATAGAGTGGTAGGAAATCGGCGTGGCTGCCTCCGGAGGCAAATGAAGTCAAACTACTTCTTCTTGTTGACGGCCCCCTTGAGTTCCGCGCCGGGGGCGAATTTGGCAACTTTCTTGGCGGCGATTTTAATGGGTTGCCCGGTCTGAGGATTGCGACCCGTGCGGGCTTTTCGGCTTGCGACGGAGAACGTCCCGAATCCTACTAGGGTGACACGTCCCCCCTTCTTCAGATCTCCCTCAATGCCAGATATTAGAGAATTGATCGCCGCCTCCGCTTGAGATTTGTTGATACCGGCATCCTTGGCGACTCGCTCGATCAGGTCTGCTTTGTTCATGATTCTCTCCTCGGTGAGTTGAATTTGCTGGCCAGCGCGTTATTTGATGTGGAGGGGTTATACAATGGCTCAAGTGGGTCGTCAAGGCGTTTTCTGTGTCGAGTTTCATGCGGTCGTTGCCCTGCCGTGGCTTGCCAGTAGCGGCTATTCAGCGAGTGTGAGGAAGAAACAATGACAGACAAGATTGTGATTTTCGTAACCGTGGGGAATTCCAGCGATGCCGCCCTGCTCGCGAAAAGCTTGGTTGAAAAACGCCTGGCAGCTTGCGTTAACCTGGTTCCCGGTATTTCGTCGTGGTATTGGTGGGAGGGAAAAGTGAACGAGGACCAGGAGGTGCTATTGATGATGAAAACATCACGCGACAAGTTTGCCGCGCTTGAGAAGGAAGTTCTGCGGCTGCATTCCTACGCTGTGCCTGAAATTATTGCAGTCCAGATCGTCGAGGGTTCGAAGAATTACTTGAACTGGATTGAGGAATCATTGAAAGAAGACCAGTAATCGGTGAGTTCAAGGGCGTGAGGGACTGATTCGCTTTCGCTCATTACCGATCTCTTCCATCATCCATCTCCCTAAAGTAGTCCTTCCGTTTGAGCACCTCTCGAGGCTTGCTGCCATCAGCCGGGCCGACGATGCCATCGCGTTCCATCATGTCGATGAGCCGCGCAGCGCGCCCATAGCCAAGGCGCAGCCGGCGCTGCAGCGTAGAAGTCGACGCCTTGCCGATCTCCACAACAATGCGCACTGCCTCGTCGTACATCTCATCTGCCTCGCCTTCCAGTTCCATCAGCTCGCCCTTCTCTGCTCCGTCTTCAACAATTGTTTCGTTATAAATCGGGCGGGCTTGAGACTTCAAATGGTTGACAATTTCGGCAGTCTCTTCCTCGCTGACGAAAGGCGCATGGACGCGGATCATCTTGGAGGTACCTGGAGGTATAAACAGCATGTCTCCCTTACCGAGCAATTGCTGGGCGCCCATTTGATCAAGAATAGTACGCGAGTCGGTTTTCTGGGCGACCCGGAATGAGATCCGCGACGGCAGATTCGCCTTGATCGTTCCTGTCAGCACGTCCACGGATGGCCGTTGCGTAGCCAGGATCAGATGAATGCCCACGGCCCGTGCCATTTGTGCCAGGCGCATGATGGAGTTCTCCACGTCCTTCGACGCAACCATCATCAAATCAGCCAGCTCGTCGATCACAATCACGATGAAGGGGAGCGGTTTTCGTTCTTCGCCGTCAACTTCCGGGAATAGGTCCAGCGTCTTTGGCTTCTTTATAAGAGCGTTGTACTGCTCAATGTTGCGCACGCCCACAGTTGCAAGCAGTCTGTAGCGGCTCTCCATTTCATTGACGGCCCATTTCAAAGCGTTGGAAGCCCGCTTCGGTTCTGTGACAACCGGAGTCAGCAAATGGGGAATGTCTTCGTACAATCCCAACTCCAGCCGCTTGGGGTCCACCATGATGAACTTCACATCCTCTGGCGAGGCCTTGTAGAGGATGGAAATAATCATTGCGTTGACCGCCACACTCTTCCCTGCACCGGTCTGTCCGGCAATCAAAAGGTGCGGCATCTTGGCAAGATCCGCGATCGCAATCTTGCCGACGATGTCTTTGCCCAGTGCCATCGTGAGTTTGGAATGGGAGCTTTGGAATTCGACCGACTCGATGATCTCTCGCAGAAAGATCGTCTCGCGTCGAACGTTGGGAACCTCGATTCCGACGGTTGACTTACCGGGCAAACGATCAATGCGCACCGACTCGGCTTTCAAAGCCAGACACAAATCGTCGACGAGATTCGTAATCCGGCTGTACTTCACGCCCGCCTCAGGTTTGAATTCGTAGGTTGTAACGACCGGGCCGGGGTGAATATGATGCACCTGCCCGTGAACGTCGAATTCCTTGCATTTTTCCATCAGCTGCTGGGCTCGTTGCATCAGCTCCTTTTCGTCAACCGCCTCCTGACTACCGGGTGGACGAAGCATACTTGCCGCGGGAAAGATGAAGTCGTGCGTGCCAGTGGCAATCACGCGCGCTTTCTCAACCTGAATTCGTTTCTCCGTGATCTGAGGGCCTTGCTCGGAGAAGTCCATGTCGCGCGGGGAAGGCTCTTTGGGCACACGTTTCGCAGAGGCCGTTCCTTTCTCCTTCAACTCAGCAACATTTTGCGTGATCAGTGTCGGGGGTGGAGACTCTCCGCCAACACCCTGCTTTAACTTCTTATCGAGGGCAACTCGCTCCCTTTCCTTTGCCCGCACCTTTTGCCACGCCTGCCATCGCTCCTTCCAGGACTCCAAAAACGCCAGGCGGGTTCGGAAAAATACAATTGATTTGGCGAATGAAAAGGTCGTCGCCACGAAGAGCGAAACGAAGAAGAAGGACAAGCTGAGAATGAGGGACCCGGCAAGGTTGAACCGGGCTCGCAACCAGTCCGCCAGAAGATCACCCGCCAGGCCTCCTGCTTTCATAGTCCAACCAAAGCCCAGAAAGTTCGGGAACAGCAAGCCACATAGCGCACAAGTCGATCCGAACAGGGCCAACAAACCAGCAGCCTTGAATCCGGGATTCTCGATAACGCGCGAACGCAGCCACCTCCAGCCAAAGATGGCGCACACAATCGGTAACATGAATGCCGGATAGCCAAACGCCTGAAGCAGAAGGTCAGCGAGTGTCGAGCCAAATTCGCCCACGAGGTTTTCTACAGACCCGTCTTGCAAGCGGTTACGCGACGTGTTGAATGAAGGATCAGTGGGATGGTACGAGAGTAAGCTCAACAGCAAGAGCGCCGTTAACGTGAACAGCACCAGCCCAACCGCCTCGTTCGCACGAGGGTGTTTTGTAGGGACTAAGAAGTTCATGGCCGGAATCCTGCAAATTGGATGAGAATCAGAATCACAACTCCCAGAGCGACGCGGTAAACGATGAAGATCTGAAGCGTATTTCGCTGCAGATATCGCAATAGAAACTTGATCGTCAGATACCCAATCATCAACGACGACAAGAACCCGAACAGCATTGGCAATTTGTCAGCATCGGCGATTCCCGTGGCTCGAAGATCCAGCAGCTTCTTGAGCAAAGCCCCAGCAGTGATTGGCGCAGACAACAGAAATGAAAATCGCGCCGCAGCCTCCCGCGTCAACCCTCGGAACAAGCCCGTGGCAATGGTGATGCCTGATCGGGATGTTCCGGGAATCAAGGCCAGGGCTTGTGCACCGCCAATGCTTAGAGCGTCTGGAAGGGAAACCTTCCCCAGATCTTTCTGGCGGCTCGCAATCCGCTCGGCAAGCCAAAGAACCAGCGCGACCGCGATCAGGGCCATAGATAGGATGAAGGGACTGCGCAACGTCGTCTCGATCGTCTTCTGAGCCAAAAATCCCACGATCGCAGCCGGTACCGTGCCACAAATGATGAGCACCAACATGGCAGGTTGCGCGTGCTGGGGATCGCGGTCGCGACGAAGGGCCCCGGGCACCATCGCGAGCCAGTCCTTCCAGAAGAACGACAGGATCGCGATCAAGGTTCCAGCATGAAGCACGACATCAAACGTCAGACCCTGATCAGACCAACCCATGAACCAGGGGACCAGGATCAAGTGGGCAGAACTGCTGATTGGCAAAAACTCCGTTACTCCTTGTACCGCACCGAGGACGAGAGCTTGAACGAGGGTCATATCGAAATACGAAACGGGAACCGCGAAGTGCGAACCTGGAAGAAATCCATTCGCACTTCGGCATTCGAAGTTCTTTCAGATTTCCAGTATTACCGGCAGCACCAGCGGTCGTTTCGAAGTTTGCTTGAAGAGATAACGCCGCAAATCGGTTCGGATCTTCTCCTTGATCATCGCCCAGTCGGTCACTTCTTCGAAGGTTGACTCCGCTAGCGTTTGCAGCACGCGCTCCTTGGAATCGCTCAACAGCGAATCGTCACCATCGATGAAAACAAATCCGCGGGTAATGATCTCCAACTGACCCTCGAGCTTGCCAGTTGCTTTGTTGATCGCCAGCACCGGAAGAACGATGCCGTCTTCCGCCAGGTGCCTGCGATCCCGTACCACAACCTCTTCTACTTCGTCCAAGCTCCCCTCGTCAATAAAGATGCGGCCTACAGTAACCTTGCCCACGATCTTCGCGTCGTCCGCCGTGAACTGGATGCGGTCGCCGGTTTCAGCGATCAGGACTTTCTTCTTGACGGCGTGGACGGTCCTTGCCAGCTCCGCGTGACGAAACAGTTGGCGGTATTCACCGTGAATCGGGACAAAGAACTTTGGACGCACCAGATTCAACATCAGCTTCAACTCTTCCGCGCAAGCGTGTCCCGAGACGTGAACAGGAGGGAGGGATCCGTCGTCGTAGTAGACATGTGCGTCGCGCTTGTAGATGTGGTTGATCATCCTGGAAATCGTCTTCTCGTTCCCAGGAATAATACGCGCGGAGATAATCACTGAGTCGTCGGGTTCGATAACGATGTTCTTATAGTTGTCCACGGCCAGACGCGGCAAAGCAGCCATGGGTTCGCCTTGGCTGCCAGTCATCAACAGGGCTACCTGTTCCTTTGGAAGCTTGAGCGCGGCCTGAGGCTTGATCAGAATTCCATCGGGAATCTTCAGAAAGCCCAGCTCACTCGCTATTTTCGTGTTCGCCAGCATCGAGCGACCCGCCAACACCACCTTGCGGTTGTACTTCTGGGCAAGATTGAGGACGAGTTGAATCCGATGGATCGATGAGGTGAAGCAACAAACCACCACCTTCCTTCGCGCGTGGTGGAAGATTTCATCCAACCGTTCGATGACAGTGGTTTCAGAGGGTGTGAATCCGGATCGCTCGCTGTTTGTGCTGTCTGAGAACAGGGCCAGAACACCTCGACTGCCATATTCCGCGATGGTTGGCAAATCCATGACCTGGCCGTCAAGCGGCGAGGAATCAATCTTGAAATCCCCGGTATGCAGAATGGTTCCGGCAGGAGTCGTGATCGCCAGCATCACGGCATCCACGATGCTGTGGGTAACATGGATGAACTCGACCCGAAAATGGCCAATTTGTTCGACTTGCCGGGGTTTGACCGTGACGAGCTTCGCTTGGGCGAGCAGGCCGTGTTCCTCCAGCTTGCCTTTCACCAATCCCAACGTGTATCGGGTTCCATAAACGGGGACATGCATCAACGCGGGTAAGACGAACGGTAGGCCTCCGATGTGGTCCTCGTGACCATGGGTGAGCAAAAATGCCTTAACTTGCGACGCGTTCTCAATCAAGAAGCTGATGTCAGGAACCATGATATCGATTCCCAACAGCTCTTCGTCCGGGAACATCAACCCAGCATCGATGACGATCATCTGGTCCTCGTAACGAAGGACCATCATGTTCATCCCGAACTCGCCCAGACCACCCAAGGGTATCGCTTCGATAGTTTCAGGAATCAAAGGTCGCCTTTATCTTTCTTTCCATACACTTGCAGGAGTCTAACACTTTTCCACATTTGAAGGAATGTTTATAGCTGCCTCCGACCTCACTGGTTCTATCCAGAGGGTCGAAGATGCTGATACAAGCTGATGAAGTCTTCCAAGGACAGTACCTCTGCCCGGCTGTCAGCCGCGTGACCTAGACGCCGCAGGATTTCTTCGAGACTGGCCCTGTCCGCTGACCCTTTCAGACAGTTCCACAGCGTCTTCCGCCGTTGCGAGAAGCTCTGTTTTATCAAGGCAAAGAAGGTCGATTCCTCCTCTAAACCCAATATTCTATGACTCTTAGGCTTAAGAAAAAGTAGCGTGGAGGACACCTTCGGCACGGGCCGGAAGGCACCCGGTCGCACGTCCATGAGCTTGACAATGGTGAAGTGATAGCTGGCAAACAAGGTGAGCACGCCAAATTCCTTGCCACCCGGGCCCGCCAAGAGCCGGTCAGCCACTTCAGCCTGCAACATGATAGTTGCCGACTCAAACAGTCCTGACTGTTTTCCCAGCCATTCGACGATTGGAGAGGAGATGTAGTACGGAAGATTTCCAACCACCTTCAAAGTTCCAGAAGGATGCGGGAGCTTGCGAACGAGTTCAGCGATGTCGAGCTGGAGGATATCCTGATTCAAGAACGTCACTGAGGGGGAGGAGTATTGGGCACTCAGTTTTTGGAAAAGCCTATTGTCTAGTTCGACCCCAATGAAGTGCCCCGGCGTTGAGGCTATGCGCCGGGTTAGCGCACCCGTTCCGCAACCAATTTCCAAGACCACGTCGGATAGCGCCAAATCGAGGCTGCTAACAATCCGACGAATGACGTTCTGATCGTGAAGAAAATTCTGCCCCAGACGTTTCTTGGCTACGACGCGTTCGTGGTTCACTGTCCTCATTTGGACTTATTGAGACAAGGATATGATCGACTCATCCAGCACACAGTGAATCGGGGTTTTTGTTGCATCAAAAAATCAATTTCGATACCTTACCTCGTTGCTTTCGGCTGGAGTGGCGGTTAAGACAGGCATGCGTGTTCTGTATGTAGCTTCGGAGGCGGTCCCTTTTTCAAAAACCGGCGGGCTCGCCGACGTCATTGGAGCACTACCAAAGTTCATTCGACAGTTGGGACATGAAGCGGTCGTCCTGATTCCCAAATACCGGGGAGTGGTGTCACGCAAGACGCTGCTGCCCAGCTTAACCGTTCCGTTGGGGAACAGCTTGAAGTTCTGCGCCATCGACGAGGCTGAATCCGTCGATGATGTTAGATTCTTTCTTGTCGACTTCCCAGATTTCTACGACCGCGAGGAATTGTACCGGCATTCCGGCCAGGACTACCCCGATAATGCCGAACGCTTCGCTTTGCTGTCCCTGGCCGCTTTGGAGTTTGCCAAGCGGGCGCCGCTACCACCACAGGTGATTCATTGCAACGATTGGCAGACCGCCTTGGTACCGGTTTACCTTAAGACGCTGTATCGCAACGATTCGTTCTTTGAAAAGACAAGAACACTGCTTACGATTCACAACCTGGCTTATCAAGGGGTTTTCCCCCGATCCACCATGCCAAGACTTGGGTTGCCACCCGAACTCTATGATACGGAACAACTGGAGTTTTACGGCAATATCAATCTGCTAAAGGCAGGCATCGTGTTTGCAGACAAGCTCTCGACCGTCAGCGAAAAGTATAGCCAGGAGATCCTCACTGCGGAGTTTGGTTGCGGTTTGGAGGGTATTCTTCAGAAGCGAGCCAAGGACCTGACCGGCATCCTCAACGGCGTGGATTACACCCAGTGGAATCCAGAACAGGATCCTTGGTTGGTTTCCAACTACTCAGCGGAAGATCTACAGGGCAAACAGCAATGCAAGGTTGATTTGCTCAATCAGTTTGGGATTCAGAACTCTCAGGATCGCCCGCTAATTGGAATTATTTCTCGCATGGCGGATCAAAAGGGTTTTGACCTGCTTCAAGCAGTAGCCGATGCAATCGTGCGCGATGGGTTTTCGATGGTAGTGCTGGGAACCGGAGAAGAGCGATACACGCAGTTCTTCCTGTCGTTGCAGGAACGGTATCCGAACTATGTCGGCGCCAAGATCAGCTATGACGAGTGGTTGGCTCACAAGATCGAGGGGGGTGCCGATCTCTTTTTCATGCCCTCGCGTTTTGAACCCTGTGGGTTGAACCAGATTTATTCACTCAAATACGGTACCGTGCCTGTGGTGAGAGCAACCGGAGGGCTGGATGACACAATCCAGGACTATTCGCAATTACCCAACGGCACCGGGTTCAAATTTGACGACTATTCCCCGGATGAGCTGCTGGCCGCTGCGCGAAGGGCTTTGGAAGTCTACCGGACGCCGGCTCGGTGGAAGGAACTGGTCAAGAACGGAATGAAGCGAGACTTTTCCTGGCATCGATCGGCTCAACGCTATGCGGAGCTGTACAGGTCGCTGGTTTGAACCAGTGCAGTAGTGGCTCATGAAGCTCGACGGAACAAGAATACTCACGAAACGGAGAGAATAACAGTGGGAGCGAATACAATGGAAGTAACGGACAACAACTTCGACACGGAAGTTCTTAAGGCGAGCGTTCCCGTTCTAGTGGATTTTTGGGCAGAATGGTGCGGCCCCTGCAAGGCGATCGCCCCGACGATCGATGCCGTCGCCAGGGACTATCAAGGCCGGGCCAAGATCACGAAGCTGAACGTGGACCAAAACATCGCCACGTCTTCTCGCTATAACATCAAGGGAATTCCAACGCTCCTTCTTTTTAAGAACGGCATGGTGAAGGAACAGATTGTCGGCTCAACCTCCAAGGAATCGATCTCTAAGATTATCGAAAAGCATCTCTAAAGAAGCAGGCAGCTTCGTTCAGATTCGTGTAGCACAGACCTTATTTCTCCAAAGGTCTGCGGCTTTGAATGTGGCAGCCTACGTCCTGCTCGAAATCAAGTCCAGAAACCTCAGAAGGCAGAGTGCTCGAAGCTGAACGCTAGGGAAACGTCATGGCAAACATCGTGGTGATCGGTGCCCAGTGGGGCGATGAAGGCAAAGGGAAGATTGTCGATCTGTTAACCGAAAGGTTCGACATCGTCGCCCGTTACCAGGGTGGGCATAACGCAGGCCACACCGTCATTGTGAAGGGAAAGAAATTCGTCCTGCATTTGATTCCTTCAGGAATCTTGCACAGCGGCAAGGTTTGCCTCATCGGTCCCGGTGTGGTGTTGGATCCCAAAGCTTTCCTGAGCGAAGTGAAGATGCTCGAGGATGAAGGCATCGCGGTTCGTGGCAACCTTTTCATCAGCAATCGTGCGCATCTCATTCTTCCTTACCATCGGGCTGTAGAAACCGCCGCGGAAGCAGCTCGTGGCGACAGGAAAATCGGCACAACCTCACGTGGCATCGGCCCGGCTTACGAGGACAAGACAGGCCGCCGCGGCGTACGGGTCGTCGATCTGTTTGATCCCGAGGCCCTAAAGGAAATCATCGTTACAGTCACTGCGGAAAAGAACTGTCTCATCCAAACCCTATACAAGGGTGAGGCATTAAGCGCCCAGGCAATCTATGAAGAATACTTGGGCTACGCAGCCCATCTGAAGGAGTTCGTTGTCGACAGCGCGGCCTATCTGAACCGCCAAATACGCGCAGGCAAGAAAGTGCTCTTCGAGGGTGCGCAGGGAACGCTGCTCGATATCGACCACGGCACCTATCCATATGTCACCTCTTCGAGCGCGTCAGCTGGCGGTGCCTGTGTGGGGACAGGCGTCGCTCCATCGTTGATCACCGGCGCCATCGGCATCGCCAAGGCCTATACAACCAGAGTCGGCTCGGGCCCGCTCCCCACCGAGCTGAATGGAAACACCGGCGAAATCATTCGCCAGCGCGGCGCCGAATACGGTGCCTCGACAGGTCGCCCTCGACGCTGTGGCTGGTTTGACGGACCCGCAACCCAGTATTCAGCTCTACTCAACAATCTGCAGGCGATCGCCCTGACAAAGTTGGATGTTTTGGATGAATTTGCCGAGATTCAGGTGTGCACCGGCTACGAATACCGGGGTTCAAAGCTCAGGGAATTCCCGGCCGAGATCAAAGTCTTGGAGCAGGTGAACCCGATTTACAAGACCGCAGGCGGCTGGCAATCCCAAACCGCGGGAGTTAGTAACTACGCTGATCCTCCCCAGCGCGCCAAAGATTACCTCAAGCTACTTTCCGACATCACCGAAACGGAGTTCTCGTTCATCTCTACTGGCCCAGACCGCGACGACACGATTGTGGTTCCCGGATCGTGGATCGCGAAGACGCTCTAAGCAATAATCGTCATTCCGGCCAGGCGTAGCGCGAGCCGGGATCCAGTCTGCCGTAACGGATACAACATGCATTTTTCGCGAAGACAGTCGGCCCGCACTCAGGGCATCGCTTGAGCGTATGCTCGGACTCGTTTCTTCAGATCCTCCACCAAAGATGCATGCTTAGAATCCGAGGCTAAGTTCTTCGTTTCGTGTAGATCCCCTACCAAATCGAAAAGTTGTTCGCCTCTCCTACCGTTGTCCCAAAGTGTGTAGCGCCAGCGAGCGGTTCGGATGCTGTAGCCGTCATAGTCGTTACCCCGGCGAATCTGGGTAAAGGCAGCATCTTTCACGTTCGCCGCCGGATCCTCAAGCACCGGTTTCAGGCTCTTTCCATCGAGATACTTTGGCGCAGGGAGACCGCAGAGATCGGTCAGTGTCGGGTAAAGGTCCACCAGTTCAGCCAAAGCCTTTGAAGGCTTGCCGTTGCCCTTTGCTCCGGGCGCCGCGACGATCAGTGGCACGTGAGCCGAATTCTCAAACAGGCTCATTTTCTGCCAGAGGCCGTGCTCGTACAGGTGATATCCATGATCGCTCAGCATCACAATCACGGTGTTTGCCGCAAGCCCCAGTCGGTCGAGTGCCGAAAGAACCCGGCCTACCTGCGCATCCATGAAGCTCGTTGAAGCCCAGTAGGCCTGAATCGCCTCACGCCGTTGGTGGTCCGTCAATGTTTCCTGTTCCTTCCTGGCGCTGGCGTAAGCTGCCTCTAGCTTGCGTGCCTTGTCGTCCGCTGAAAGGGAGGGCAGCTCGATCTTGTCGAGAGGATAGAGATCAAAATACTTCTTCGGAGCAACATAAGGTGTATGGGGACGATAGAAACCAACAGCCAGAAAGAATGGTTTGTCTCTCTTCTGCTCAAGTAAACCAATGGCAGCGGTGGCGCCAAGGCCATCGGTTTGCTCAAGGTCCGTCCCGTCCGCTGCCAGCCAGCTCAAAACGCCCCCGTAACTCGCCGGAATCAACGTGAAGATGCGGTGCTCCTCTGCTTTGTCGCGACCGGCTGGATTCACAAAGTACTCCCAGGATGCCAGATCATCGAGGCCGCTGGTGCCAATCTGTCCGGGAACACCGTAGTGATAGAGTTTCCCCACTCTGGCCACGAAATACCCCTGCTGCCGGAAGAGCTGGGGCAGGGTTACTGTGTCAGGCAGGAATTCACGGAAGTGTGGAGTTGGCCTGTAGTCAGTGGAAAACTGCCCAGCTTGTGGGTTGGTCCGAATCTGGGTGATGTTGGGTCGCCTTCCTGTCAGGAAGGAACTGCGGCTGGGGCTGCAAAGTGGAAACTGGCAGTAGGCCCTCTCGAAGCGGACTCCCCGCGCAGCGAGCTTGTCGATGTTCGGCGACTGGACGCGCGGATGGCCATAGGTCCCCAAATCGCAATTCAGGTCGTCGGCCACGAGGAGCAGCACGTTCCTCTGCGGTGACTGGCCTTCGATAGTCAGGGCCATTGCGAACAGCAGGAAAACGGAAACCACACACCACCGAGTTTGTCCTGGTCTCACCGTTCTGATCTCCAAAATCGCGGTCGTCCTTCTCCCTCGCACTCGTCCTCGAGTTCGATTCTCTGTTCCTGCCAGTCTCATTTCGGCAACGGCACTGCCACGCCACCTTTGGCCTTGCTCTCGTCTGCAGCTTCCATAAATGCAAACATTTCCAGTGTCTCGTCAGGGTTAACCGGGGCGACGCCTGTCTGGAAGAACTTCACGATTTCCACGAGCAAGGGTCGATATCCCGAGGGTTTGTTCTCTGAATGGAGAATGGCCTTTTCACCAAAAACCCCAATCCCATAGTCCTGCTTGCCCTTCCGAATACCACGAACCACGCCCAAGCGCCCGTCTTTCCACTTGCCTGTCACAATATCGGTCCCCTCGGTGTTAACCCGAGATACGCTCTCGCAACCCGGTCCCATGACGGCGAACAACATCTCAACCGCGTGAATGCCATACCACATCAAGTCGGGGTGATGCGACTCGGTAGGTGCGGGTCCATAGACATTGGCGCCGAGAATCCGTCCAGCCTCTGGGGCAGACTTCAGCCGCTTGGTTTCATCCCAGAACCGCAGGCTGGAAGAACTGAACCAGGGAACGGCAGCTTCACGCGCCAGACGTGCAATCTCTTTGGCATCCCGATAACTTGCTGCGAGGGGCTTGTCTATGAAGACCGGTTTCTTTGACGCCAGCACGGGCTTCACCTGCTCCAGATGGGGCCGGCCGTCAACGCTTTCCAACAACACCGCATCCACTTTGCTGCAGAGAGTCGGGATGTCGGGAACGATCTCTACCTTCCATTTGTCGCGCAGTTCAGCCGTGAACCCTTCAATGCGCGTGCGACTGGATTCAACATCTGGACTTCCTCCCTTGAAGGCCGCCACGATCCGCATCCCCGGAACGTGGTCAGGGCTGGAGGGATCGTTCAATACTTTCGTGAACGCAATGACATGTGACGTGTCCAAGCCGATGAGTCCGACCCGAATGGGTTGAGTCGACTGAGCAGCGGCAGACTGAAGCGTTATCAAGACACCAAGTAGCGCCAGAACCACGATTTCTTTCTTCATGAGGAGTCTCCAGAATGCCGAGGGAAAAGGTTTTCTTGTTCTTTGCAACCCCAACATTTCCATAAATTTGAGTAGACGATCCAGGCGAATACTGCTAGCCTTGCGTTCGGAATTTGCCGAAATGTAGCATGTTTTGCGGCTAGTAGTGACGAAGTTCCTTTGGAGGACGCTGGAGACTGCCCGAATTCACAACCGGCTCTTGACGCCTGCGGAGGGAATGCATGTACACCGATCATATGTTCCAGAACAAGGAGAATAAGTCCGTACCTGGAGTTTTCTCTGGGTCGTCTTTGGTCTCTGGAACAGCCAATCTTCTCTGGAGAGCCTTTCAGAGCGTGAACCGAGCGCTTCCAGAAGGAGAACTGCCCGCTCCGAAATGGGCTCCAGGCAAGATGCTCAAGAGCTATGAGCGATCCGCACCGACTCTGGGCTTTCCACGCGTCACCGATTCGCTTTGTCCGAAATGCGTGCCTGAAGTGCGAAACTCCATCATCCGGGGCGAGCGAGACATCTCCACAATGGTTCATGAGAACCCAGGTGAGATTAAAGCGCACATTCTGGAAGAGAATGGCCGCATTCTGATGCGAAAAGTGTGCGACAAGCATGGTCCCTTCGAGGATGTGCTCTCCATGAGCCCCGACTTTACACGGCGAATCGAAGGCCTCTTTTTTGGAAGAGACTTTCGATGCGCAGAAGACGCCGACATCCATCGCCATGGCAACTCCACCATCAAATATGGTCGCGGCGCGGTGCTCACGGTCGACTTGACCAACCGCTGCAACATGATGTGTAACCCCTGCTTCATGGACGCCAACCAGGTGGGCTATGTGCATCAGCCGGAGTGGGAAGACATCAAGGCCATTCTCGATCGTGCCATTTCCTTTAAGCCGAAGCGCCAGGTCATCATTCTGTTTTCCGGCGGCGAGCCCACGATTTCGCCCCACTTCCTCGAGGCGGTCGCCTATGCCCGCAAGATTGGCTTCTACCGGCTGATGGCTGCAACCAACGGGATCCGCTTTGCCCAAAGCGAAGAGTTCACGCGACAGGCATACGAAGCGGGTCTTCACGGGACCTACCTGCAGTTCGATGGCACCACCAACGAAATGAACCAGCATCGCGGCGTTGGGAATCTGTTCGACGTCAAGCTCCGCGCGATCGAGAACATGGCCAAGGTGGGGATGAAGACAACCCTCGTGACCACGATCGTCAACGGCGTGAACAATCACGGCATTGGCTCTATTGTCGATTTCGCCATTCGCAACATTGATAAGATCCAGACGATAGCCTTCCAACCTATTTCTTTCACTGGCCGCGACGAAGAAGTGGATGACGAGACGCGTTACGCGCAGCGCTATACGCTCTCGCAAATGACTGAGGACCTGAAGCGGCAGATGAACGTCGACTGGCAGCCGCTGCGCGACTGGTTCCCGTTGTCTTCCTACAGCGCCTTCACGAGCGTGATGGATATGCTGCAAGGGGCCGACGCTCCCTGGGGCTGGAGCGCTTGCAATTGTCATCCGAACTGCGGCATTTTTACTTTGCTGGTCGTGAACCGCAAAACCAGCGAATTCACGCCGCTCTTCAAATTCTTCGACTATGAGCAGTTCATCCGCGATGTGGCTGTCATCACCGATACCGCTCGCGGCAAAATGTTGACCGCTGCACAGCTGGCCCTGGCCATCATGCGTAACTACAAAGCCGACAAGGCGCCCAAAGGATTCCCCATTCAACAGGTCGTAACTCTGTTCAAGCCCAACTCTACGAGGTCCAACAGCGACCGAAATGACCGGATGAAGACGCGCACCGACCAGGATGAATGGCGAGTGTTGTGCGTTGAAGGGATGTGGTTCCAGGATCTGTGGACCTACGACTTCCGCCGCACTGAAATGTGTGTGATTCCTTATGGAACTCAAGAAGGCGAAATTTCCTTCTGTGCTTACAATACGGGCGTGGGCTGGCGGCAGATCATTGAGAACATGCACCAGACGGCAACCTTGGCTGAGTGGCACCGCACTGAAGGGCGCCATGAGATTTTCGCCAAAGGCAAGGCAGTCCAGCTCAAGACGACACAACACAACCTGACACTTCCGATCATTCAGCCAGCCTCCGCAGGGAGTGGAGGCTGTTGTAGTGGCGGGCCGGGATTGCTGGACAAGGATCGCGAGATTCTGGCCACGGTGAAAGCACTTAATACCTGAGTTTCGAGACCCTGCGCCGTCGCTATGCGCGTCCGTCCCGCTTTAGGAGTGTCACGGTCTACCTTTGTGGCCCTGGGGTTTTGAAATTTTCAGATTCTATATCCCTCACAATTGATACCTTGAACGCACGCAGGCTTTGTTAGCCTGCGTTTTTTGTTGGCCTATGCTCTCGGTCGCTGAACTGGCCAAACTCCTGGAGCTCTCGTATCAAGGCGAAGCCACACGTGTCCTGACCCGCGTTTCCAGTTGGGACGAAGCCGATGCCTCGTCTTTGATTTTCTTGGATGGGAAGAGTCCAGCGATCACCGCCTCTATGTCAGCCGGCTGCGTTATCGCCTCACCCCAGTGTGTCAGTTCCGACTGGACTGCCCTTCTTTCTCAAAACCCCAAATTGGATTTTGCCCGAGCGGCGAATCTCCTCCTCCCCCGCCCCCGCGGCACTGGAGTGCATCATACGAGCGCAACGGTTGAAGCGGGAGCAACCCTGGAACCCGAGGTTGACCTGGCCGCTGGCGTGGTGGTGTCGGCTGGCGCTCGCGTGGGCCGTGGAAGCATTCTCCACGCAGGTGTCGTCGTGAGCGGCGGATGTGTGCTCGGTGATAACTGCATTCTCCATCCTCGCGTCGTACTGTACCCCGGCGCCCAGCTCGGCAACTGCGTAACCGTTCACGCTGGCACGGTGATTGGCGGTGACGGCTTCGGGTACGTATTTGATGGACGCCAGCAAGTCAAGTTTCCGCAGGTTGGCGGAGTCGTTATCGAGGACGATGTCGAGATCGGTTGCAATACCACGATCGATCGTGGCTCGCTGGGAACGACGAGGATTAGTGCCAGCGCCAAAATCGACAACCTTGTCCAGATTGGTCACAACGTGCAGATCGGTAGGGCCGTCGTTATCGCCGCTCAGACAGGGATCTCGGGCAGCACGGTTATCGAAGACTTCGCCGTGATCGGAGGGCAGGTGGGGTTCGGCGATCACGCGCGTGTGAAGAGTGGCGCGATCATCGGTTCCAAAGCTGGAGTGCTTCCTGGAAAGATCGTCCGAGGAGGCGAGGTCTACTGGGGAGTTCCGGTGCGTCCGTTGCGGGAATACAAGAAACTGAACGCACTTATTGGGAGGCTGCCGGAGATGAAAGAGCAAATCGAGCAGCTTCAGGAAGAGGTCCGGCGCCTTCAAGAAGAAATGAAACGCCGCAGCAGAGACAGCGAGTGAGAGCGGTCCAGTGTTCTTACCTTGGCTCTGCGCGCCCGCTGAAATCTGTTTGTGATTGGTCAACCGTCATTGCTCATTTCTCATTGGCTCGAGCCTTCGGCTGGCAAATGATAGATGACCATTGACCCATGACAATCCTTGAGACACCCTCAGTGTCTCCCTCAGCCGGCATAACTAATTAGGTATGACTCTTTCCAGAGGTTGGTTCTTTCTCCCTCGTGTTCCTGAGCCCGAGGCAATGGAGAGTGGGGAGGAAGCTGAAGCCTACAGTTCGGCCGCCGCTCAAACCCACCTCGACCGTCTGGACAATACTTTCGTCGATCATGTGCTCTCTCTAGGCGTGCGTTCCGGCCAGGCTCTTGACGTCGGCACGGGACCGGGTCAGATTCCAATCAAACTGGCGCTGAAACTCCCGCAGCTTCACATCGTTGGCATCGATCTGTCTGAAGCCATGCTGGCGAAGGCCAGGAACGGCGCTGCCACAGCCGGCCTTGATAGCCAGGTTCGCTTCGAAACGGGTGATGCGCGTCGGCTCCCCTTTCCTGATCAGCAGTTCGATCTAGTCATGTGCAATTCCCTTCTGCACCACGCCTCAGACCCACTGGCCACGCTGAACGAGCTGGCCCGCGTCATGCACCGTCAGGGCGCCTTGCTGCTACGCGACCTGAAGCGCCCTTCTGCGGTAGTGTTTCCATTTCACGTCGCCTGGTATGGCAGGCATTACCGAGGTGTCATGAAGCGTTTGTTTACCGATTCGGTGACAGCCGCCTATACGAGGGCAGAACTCAAGGACCTTCTAGTGAGATCAGGAATCGCGAGAGGAAGGGTCTTTAACCGGGGGCAATCCCACATTGGGATCGAACGCCCTGCTCTTGCTCCTTCGGAGGGGGCACAGAGTGACACTTGAAACAGAAGCGGCGGTCTGTTACTACTTCTTCTGGGCCTTCGCTTTCGGTTTGAGTTTGGCCTTCCCCTCTTCAGCCAGCTGAATTTCCTCGCGGCGAATCTGTTCGCCCTGCCATTCGCCGTGAATCCTTGGATAAAACCTCTCCGGAAATTCCAGTGCCCAAATCTGTTTGCGAATGACCCAGTTGGCGGGTTCTGAAGCAAAGGCCTTTCTCCAGGACAGAATGGCTTGAGGCAGCTTGCTTTCGCGGTGAAAAACAACACCGCGTCCAAAAAGTGCCCTGGCATTCCTGGGCTGTTGGGCCAGCACGGTGTCATACTCGCGAGCCGCCTTGCGGTATTGACCAGTTTTCACTAGCAAGTCCGCCAGTCTTAGCCGCTTCTCAACACCGCGCGTTATCGATTTGAGTTGCTGACTCAGTTCCACAATTTCCTTCTTGAGATTGAGTTTTGGTTTCTCCGAAAACCTCAACGGCTTCTTGCTCCATTTTTCAGTAATCAGGTCTTCAACAATCTTGGCGTTCAAAGTCTCACGAATATCAAATCCGCCAATCTTGAGATAGCGAATGATCCCGCGTTCGTCAACATAGTAGCCGTTCGGCAAATGATCAAAACCATAGGAATCCCAGAGGCAATCAACCGAATCGACGGCAACAGGAAACGTCACACCTGCCCCTTCGGCAAACGGCCGAACAACGTCCGGCCCTTGGCCATCCATCGCCACAGCAATCAGCTCAAAGGGCTCTCCCTGATGCTTGAGGTAAAAACTCTGCCAAGCTGACAATTGCTCCCGGCATAGTTCCCATGTAGCCCAAACGAACAAAATCACCCGCTTGCCTCGATAGTCGCTGAGCCGTAACTCCCGGCCGTCGAGGGTCAGGAAAACGACATCGGGTGCAGGATCACCGATCTTGACTGTGCGCTTCTCTGGCATGATGTACGTGGCACCACTGGAGAATACCAACCGGAGCTCCAAACAACTTATAGTTTGAAGCCCCCAGTCTTGTCAAGGAACGGCGCCACTTGAGGACAGCATGGGAAGGCGAAGGGGCGAGGAATTCGTACTCCGTTCAACAGATTCACGCAAGTTGTAGTCGTCATGACACCGCTCGGCAGAGACAATGCGAGGTTCTCTCCTAAAGGGGAGCCGTTTCCGAGGGGATCAGAAAGCGGATTCGTCCTTTTCTCGAACATCAATAACCTTCAACCCAGCGGAGTCTTAGGAAACCTTCGGTTTTTTCGGAGACCATTTGCCAGAGCCCGAATCGACTCGGTCAGTCGGGCTGGATTTAGAGGCCGGGTCATGGATAGCTGAAACTGCGCAAGAAGCGCTTTGTCGCTAGTGTCGGAGGGCGCTTCGCTTACGATCGCCAGCGTCGGAACGGCGCTCTTGCCTTCTCCTCCGAGAGCCTCCAGCAATCCGGAACAGTTGTGTCCCGCCATTTCAAAATCAGCCACAAATACATCGGGCCGCTTACGTTTCAGCAGGGCGAGCGCTTCTGCCGTCGAATACGCCGCAGTCACACGGGCCCCATAGCGCATGAAAACAGCCCTTAATAGCTCTCTCTCGGCCCGTTCATCACTCATGACCAGGATGCTTAGTCCATATAGACCATCCGTTCGAACATCGTCGAACTCGTCAGTGTCGCTCCCGTCAGAGCCCAACCCAAGGGCATCGGGGGTATCTTCTGTACCCACAAGTGGGAGTTGTACGGTAAACGTTGCGCCCTTTTTTTCGCCTGCGCTCGCGGCATGCACTGAGCCGCCGTGCAGTTCAACAAGGTGTCGCACCAAGGCCAGTCCCAAACCCAACCCCCCATGCACGCGAGTGCTGGAACTGTCTGCCTGGCGGAAACGGTCAAATACAAACGGAAGGAACTCCGCTGAGACCCCTTTGCCCGTGTCCGTGACGGTGATTTGTGCAAACCGCCCCATCCGTGACAGCCGGATCTCGACTTGTCCTTTGGAAGGCGTGAACTTAACAGCATTGGAGAGCAGGTTCCAAACCACCTGCTGCAACCGATCTGGATCGCCGGAAACCAGTCCGGTCCCTGGGTCCAAACTGCGTAGGAGGCGGATCGACTTGGCTGCAGCCGCGGGGCGAACCGCATCCAACGCGGCCTCAACAACCATGGCCAGTTCCACAGGGCGAACGCCAAGGAGAAGTTTCCCGAGGATGATACTTGAAACATCGAGCAAATCTTCAATGAGCTGAGCCTGGAGACGCGCATTGCTCTCGATCGTCTCAATCGCACGAGCGGCCGTTTGAGTGTCGAGTTCTCCGCTACGCAACAACCTTGCCCAGCCCAACATTGCGGTCAGAGGAGTCTTAAGCTCGTGCGACAGCGTAGCGAGAAACTCGTCTTTCATCCGGTTGGCCGTTTCGGCTTCTGTACGGGCCGTCCGCTCGCGCGCCAAAGCTTGGCCAAGCTCCCTCTCGGTGTTGCGATGTTCGGCTACATCAGTAAAGAACGCCAGATTGGCGGGACCGTCGTCGAGTTGGATGCGAGCCACATCAACGCGAAACGGAAAGGTTGAACCATCCTGGCGAAGGCCGATTGTTTCATAGCTGGTTGGAACCAGCTCACCCAATTCACGCCTCTGAACGTGATCGGCGATCTGCTGCCGGCACTCGGGAGCAATCTGGTTTAGCAGCGTCTGGCCCAGCACGGCTGAGGGATCTGAGTAGCCAAACAGCTGAAGATAGGCTCGATTGGCATAAAGCGTCCGCCCAGCACGCGCAAGAGTAATTCCCACAGGTGCATTCTCAGACAATACCCGAAAAAGGGCGTCGGTCGTGCTGCGCCCTTTTTCATCTGGTACGCGTTGCCGTTTTGAAGCGGAATGAAAGGATTTTGGGGAGCCCATGATTGAGCGTTCTTGGGGAGCCTGCAGGTAGGTGATCTGCGCCCTACACACCTTAGCTCGGGTTCTTTGTGGTAGCCGAATCGCGTGCCTTCAAGAACTCATCCAGGTTCGACTTGTCCACGAGGGTCGCGCCTGTATCAACAAACCGGGGCAAACTCGCAAAGGGGTCCTGCGCAGCAGGCGAGCCCTGAGTGCTCGTTTGCTGATGATGGAGATCGTCGAGCACCTTCAATCCAAAGAAAGCCATCGTGAAAGGCTTCTGGGCGATGGTTGCCACAATCACCCCTTTGCGGATCCATTCAAGTGTTTCCTGGTCAGTGTCCATCGCAACGACAATCTTGTTCGTTGCGCCTTTGCGGTGCAGGACTTCGGCGACCTCCTTGCCAGACTGTGCTTCGAGGCAAATGAAGGCATCCACTTTAGGAGTCCCTTTGTCGAGGACCTCCATAGTCTTGTCGAACGCAATGCGCGGGTCGCCGTGAACATCGACCACCTCAACGATCTTGATTTGGGGATGGCTGGCAAACACCGACTTATAGCCTTCGAGCCGTTCCTTGAGGTTGGCCTGGTTGGGCATTGTGAAAACCATCACGTCCCCTTTGCCCGTCAAACGCTTCACCGCGACTTCGCCTCCCATCACTCCGGCCTGATAGTTATTCGTGCCGATAAACAGCAGTCTCCGGCTACCGGGTAAGTCAGAATCAAAGGTGATCACCGGAATTCCAGCTGCAATCGCTGCATCAATTTCGGGTTTCATGAGCACCGGATCTGCAGGTGAAACCAAAATGCCGGAAGCCTTTTGGCGGACAGCCTTTTGAAACTCCGCAACCTGGGCTTTCTCATCGTAAGAGTTGGGACCTGCGAACTCGGTCCGAACCTTCATTTGTGAGGCTGCCCGACTGAAGCCAGCTCCCGCGGCCTGCCAGTAAGGGATTTGGATGTTGGTAGAGATCAAGAAGTATCGCTCTTCCGGACTATGCGATGATTGGGAACAACCAGCGAACCAGCACGACAGCAGAGTGAATACGACACTTCGTGAAAGTCTGGAAGCCAGGGACATGGAAGCCTCCTCTCAGAAGGCTGAACAGAACTGGACAACAACGTGGAATAAGAACCGGTACTATCTGACAGAGGGATGTGGGCTGTCAAGATTCGCGCCACGCTCGGGTCAGGTTCACGCTGCCATGTCTGGTGACTACGACGGTTTTGACCGCATCCTCAGCCGCCAACTTGCCTTCTCGACAAGGTTAGCAGTCGCCAGTGGCCTCCAGACTTCGATAAATCTGTTTGCATTGTCTAGGTTTTGATCTAAACTAGCGCTACTTTTTTGGAGGGTTCCTTTCTATCAAGACCCGCGCTGTGTAAGGGTTCTGAGGAGTTTTCAGGATTGCGAATGGCCGAGATCAAGTTTGGTACTTCGGGCTGGCGGGCAATCATCGCCGCCGACTTCACCTTTGAAAATGTACTTCTGGCCACCGCTGGAATTGTTGAGTTGCTCAAGAAATCCAGTCCACACCCGCATGTGATTGTGGGATTTGATACCCGCTTTCAAGCTGACGTGTTCGCGTGGGAATGCGCGGAGTTCCTCTCCTCACAGGGAGTTCGTGTTTCCTATTGCCAGAATCCAGTCCCCACTCCCACGATTGCTTTCGAAATTATCCGGCGAAAGCTTGATGGGGGAATCAATTTCACAGCCAGCCACAATCCCGGGGAGTACTGCGGACTGAAATTTTCCGGTGCCGATGGCGCGCCGGCATTGCCCGAGATCACCCGGCGAATCGAGCAGAACATTCGGGAGCTCCAGGCATGTCCCAAGATTTGGAATGCATGGACTCCAAAACTCGACTTGATTGAGAAGATTGATCCGGCCCCCGAATATCTCAAGGCACTGGCCACCAAGATCGACTTGCCTCTCATCCAGAAGTCTGGGCTGAGAATCAGTTACGACCCCCTGTATGGAACTGCCCGAGCGTATCTCGACAAACTCCTCGCGGATGCGGGCATTGCCGTCAGTACCATCCACGACTTCCGCGACGTGTTGTTCGGGGGGCATCCTCCGGAGCCGGCTGAGGAGTACCTGGAGGATCTGCGAACGGACATGAAACGGCATCAATCCACGCTCGGCCTTTCGACTGACGGCGACGCCGACCGATTTGGCATACTGGACGCAGGTGGTGCTTTCATCACTCCCAATCAGATCATTCCTCTTCTGTTGGATTACCTGATCGAAACTCGCGGCTGGAGCGGTGGAGCCGCTCGAAGCGTGGCAACCTCACACTTTTTGGACGCGGTGGCAAGAAAGCATCAGCGCGAACTGCACGAGACTCCAGTTGGGTTCAAATACATTGGTGAACTGATCAAGGCAAACCGCATCGTCATCGGTGGCGAGGAATCGGCCGGACTCACCATCAAAGGTCATGTGCCCGAAAAAGACGGCATACTCGCTTGTTTGCTGGTCGCCGAAATGGTGGCTCAACGACAGAAGAGTTTGAAGCAACAGCTCGCTGAGATCGAAAGCACAGTTGGTGCGTTCCACACAGTCCGCCTGAATTTGCACTTGACGCCGGAACTCAAGGCAGCTGTCAAATCAAAGCTGGAGAGCCCTCCGGCAACACTCGAGGGAAAGCCGATCGTAGAACTCAACCGTACCGATGGCCTCAAGCTCATACTGCAGAATGGCTCCTGGATCCTCCTCCGCCTTTCAGGAACCGAGCCAGTCGCTCGCTGCTATGTTGAAGCCCATAGTCTGGATGAGCTGAAACAGTTGACCAACTCAGCCCGAAAATTTGTGCTTGAGAACTAAGCCATGTCACAACCCAAGCAACGTTCCTTCTTCCAGCGACTGTCTTTGTTGATGGTCGGTGTCGTGGGCGTTTTGGCATTCGCCTACGCCATCATGGGAAACAACGGTTACCTTGAGCTAAAGCGGCGTGAAGCAAGGAATCAGGAACTGAGGCTAAAGGCCGAAGCGCTACGCCAGGAAAACAAAGAGATATTAAACGAAATCAGGGCGCTGAAATCCGATCCGAAAGCCATTGAGAAAATCGCCCGCGAAGAATTGGGCATGGTTAAACCAGGCGAGGTCAAGATCACCACGAATCCCGACCGCCAGAAATCAGCCCAGGCCCAGCCCTAGCTGGGCCTGAGAGCCCAAGTGGGCTCTTGATGTCTCACGCCTTTAAGCTCATTCCTCCATCAACTAGCAGGCATTGTCCGGTGATATAGCAGTCGGGTTCCAGAAGGAACCGGACGGCCCGGGTCACATCCTCCGGCCGGCCGAATCGGCTGACCGTTCTCTCTTCAACATATCGATCATTCCCGGAATTCACCGAACTGGCTGCCATGCCAGCAATCGTCGCGCCCGGAGCGACGACGTTGATCTGAACGGAACGCCCACTCCATTGCTTTGCCAGAATCCGGCAAGCGTGAGCGATGGCAGCCTTCGGTGCTGCATAGTTCAGGCTATTCTCAAAAACTCCAACTCCCTGCATGGAAGACAACAATACAAGGCTACCATGCACCTTGCGGGCAATCATGTGTTCGCCCACTGCCTTCGCCAGGAGCACCGGTGCGATAAAGTTACTTTCATACGACCGTGCGAGATCGCCAGTCGACAGGCCCTCAGGAGGCACGCGCGCCGGATCGCCTACGAAACAAGCCATGCCGTCAATGGAACCCTTGAGCGTTGCCGTCTCGTCCAGATAACGACGCCGGGCCATTTCGTCGCATAGGTCTCCTTCAACCAAGTGGACCGTGCCACCGAACCTCGATTCGAGGCTGGATTTCACGAACTCCGCCCGGGTGCGATTCGACCGGTAACCCGCCACACAGACAGCCCCTTCGGAAAGCAGTTGCGCCACCAGGCACGCACCAAGCCCACCAGCTCCGCCGGGAACGAGGATCACCTTCCCTTCCAAGGAGCGCGAACTGAACTGGAATTGCAGGTTTTCCACTCGCTGCAGTTCGACCGGATCTGTGAATCGCGAGGTCATTTCTTGTCGTTCATCACGGAATGGTTCCCCTCTGTGGCCGGGTACAAATCTGGTAGGGTGAGGCTCCAGCCGAGCCGCGGCCGGCCGTTCCAATTCCTACCCTTAGCAACGTTGCTCTCAATGAACATCTCCGCGTCTCTGTGTCTCAGCGGCGTCCTTGAGTGGATTTCGAGACTACTGTCCCATCAGCCGAATGAACAAAATGAAATCCGTAGACTGTGGTACCGCCCCCGATTGACGAAGCAGAGTAGTAATCTGCCCTCGATGGTAACTGGAGTGGTTCACCACATGAACCAGCATGTCGCTCAGAAGGTTCGAGTAGGCTTTGCCTTCCGTTGTCTTATAGCCACGACTTCCATCAATGTCCGCTTGAGTCAGCCTGATGATGAATTCCTGCAGATCGTGGTCAATCTTGCGCAGGCGCTGAGTGGCAATTTCAACGGTTTCGAACTCTGACTCGGACAGGAGCCCAGCGGGCGAATACCCTTTCCAGCGCTCCAGCCAAATCCACTCGGCCGCGGCAATATGCGCGATGATACCTCGAATGGAGCCGTGGCTGGCTCCCTTGTCGCTTGCGAAGGCGTGTTGGCTGATCGGCCGCAAGGACTCCAAAACACGCTCATTGGCCCAGCTGTTGTAGTCGTAAAGTCTTTTGATTTCTATGAGATTCACAAGATTCCTCGTGGAGCTGGGAAGGAAATTTGGGATTGCGACTCCTGCCGAGCTGCCAACCGCAGGCCTCTTATCCGTTGGGTGATTGGCAGGGCATCACTACAACGGATAAGCTCAATTCTTTCACAGCTCCACACCGACCCAGCAAAAAAGTTTGGATGCTCTTTCAAATCGAAGGAGGTTGATTCAGTGCCTCCGATGCCTAGCCAAGCTCCAACAAGCCAGAATCATGCGAATGCGCCATGAATTCTCTGTTTTCGTTGTGAAGAATTGCCCAGACATGCCGAAAAGTCAGACTGCGAAAGTAACCAGAATCCCCCGACGGCATTTTGGGTGGTTCCAGACACGGGTTCAGGGAGAAGGATCATGGATGATCTGATGAGAGTTGCATCACTTGTAGCGGTTACCGTTCTATCGATTCAAATGGGGCTGTTTTTTAATTGGGCGCTACTCTCGCTGATGCTCAAAGCTATGAACCGCGTCAGGCCGACTGCTTCCGGTTCGACCAAGTCCTCACCGACACCTGCAAACTGGGCCTAACTTCACGGGCAGTCCAAAAGCCCGGCGACGGTCGTTCCTCACACTAGCAGATGCCTGCGGTTGCCGCGCAGGTTCTTCCTCGTCACCCTGGACAAACTCCCATGGGATCATTAGAATACTCAAGCTGTTGCTACTTTGAGGCAATCCATGAGTGCTCTCAACACCCGCAGGTATGAAAGGGTCGAGTTGATCAACGACGTTTACTTCGAACAGGGTCAAGAGGAGATCGCAGCCCAGTGGACAGATATTTGCTCGACGGGCGTTTTTGTCCAAACTCAGAATCCACTACCAACCGGGCAGCAGGTTAAGCTGCGGTTGCGCCTAACTTCCGATGGCAAACTCTATCGTGCGGTTGGGATCGTGAGGCACAGCTTGAAGTGGGTTGGAATGGGCGTCGAGTTTACTCACCTTCACCCGTCAGCCAAGAGCTCAATTGAGCACCTTGCAGCCATGACTCTTTAGGGGCCCGCTCCGCCGATCGTCGCGAAAATGGTCCGGGCAATTCTTGTCGCTTCTGTTGAACCACCGGCTCTTCGAATCGTTACCATCAACCCCTGACAATCCATTCAATGTTACGATTCGTCCTGCGCTGAGCCTGCGCCGTCTGGGAGTCCTGCTTGCACATCTCCAAAATTGAAACCATTCGCTTCAACCGCGGGATCACAGTTCACGCCGGTGCTGTAAATTGGCTTTGGGTTCGCGTTCACACAGACGACGGACTCATCGGCCTTGGCGAAACTTATCCTGCTGCGGAATCTGCCGAAGCAGTGATTGCGCACTCGTTGTCAAAAGTTTTGTTGGGTCGAGATCCGCGCGAGATCGACCGGTTGTGGGCCGACATGCTACTGACCATTGGATACCACGGTTGGGCCGGAGCCGAGATGCGCGCCATCAGCGCGATTGATATTGCCCTGTGGGATCTCCTGGGAAAGATAACGGGACAACCTATCTATCAATTGCTCGGAGGCAAGTCACGCGAACAGATTCGGATTTATAACACCTGCTACGATCACGTTTACGATTTCAATCAGGAAGCCGGGAAACTGGCTCAGAACCTGGCTGCCATGGGCATTCGGGCAATGAAGATCTGGCCGTTCGATGCCACCGCACTGCGAAACCAAGGGCAGTTCATTACCCCGGCGGAGCTGCAAAAGTGTCTCAAGCCTGTTGAACAAATCCGCGAGGCAGTTGGCGATGCGATGGAGATCGCCATGGAGTTTCATGGCTACTGGAACTTACCCTCGGCCGTCCGCATTGCTCAAGCGCTTGAGTCATACGGCATCCTGTGGCTGGAAGAGATGCTGCCGCAAGACAACATGCAAGCCTACAGGCTTCTGGCCAACGAAACACGGATTCCGCTCTGCCTCAGTGAACGCTTGATGACACGCTATCAATTCCGTGAAGTTGTCGAGCAAGGCATTGCCCGCTTCGTGATGCCCGACATCTGCTGGTGCGGCGGGATCTCGGAAGCCAAGAAAATTGCAACGCTGGCCGAGACACATTATCTGCCCATCGCACCCCACAATTGCGGGGGCCCCATTCTGCACTTCGCATCCATGCATCTCGCCATGAATGTGACCAATCTGTTCATTCTCGAAAGCGTGCGGCGCCACTACCTGAAGGAGTACGAAGGCATTGTCACGAACACCGGCCCTTCGAGCGAAGGCTGGCTAAAGGCGCCGTCAGAGCCCGGGCTGGGCGTAGACCTCCATCCTTCCGTTTTTTCCCGCTCGGATGTGGTGATCAAAAACATTACTGAATCGTTGTAAGGGCAGACCCATGTGTCTGCCCCAGTGGAGAGTCTCGCCGATTCGGCGGACGCCGTCCAAAACTGAAGACCCAAAGCGACGAGGGCGCACACCCGGGGTGCGGGTGTATTCTCATGACCCAGAACATGATCTCAGACGTTGTGATCGTTGGCGGCGGGATCATTGGACTCTCGCTCGCTCGAGAGTTGGCGCTGAAAAAGCTAAACGTCACCGTTCTAGAGCGAGGCCAAATAGGTCAGGAAGCCTCGTTGGCAGGGGCCGGGATTCTGGCGCCACGAGCCGAAATGGAAGGGGCTGGACCCTTGGCACAGTTACTTCTCGCCAGCCGCAAGATCTATCCAGAATTCGTCAAACAGGTTTCAAGTCGTTCGGGTCTGAGCGTCGATTTCAGCATCTCAGGCTTGTTGTCGGTGGCTCTGAATCATGAACAGCAAGCTGAGCTAGATCGAAAGAAGCAGCAACAGACTGAACTCGGTCTGGTAGTGCAGTCGCTTTCTAGAGAAGAGACCCTACGAATCGAGGGTAGTCTAAATCCGGAGATCCTCTCCGCTTTGTATTTCCCTGAAGAAGGCTATGTGGACAATCGGGAACTTGTCGACGCAGTACGCCTGGCTTGTTCGCAGCTTGCGGTGCGGCTGGTGCCGGAATGCGCGGTGCTAGAGGTGAAGACCGAACAAAGCAAGGTATGCGGTTTGAAAACAAACTCGGGATTCATGGCGTCGGAGCGAGTGGTGATTGCGGCCGGAAGTTGGTCGGGACAGATCCCGACCGGACTGCCCTATGCCTTGCCGGTCAAACCAGCCCGTGGCCAGATGGTGGCGGTGAAGATGGCTGAGCCTCGCTTGCGGCACGTCGTCTACGGCTCGCAGGGCTATCTCGTGCCGCGCAAAGACGGTCGTGTTCTTCTCGGCAGTACCGTCGAATGGGTTGGCTACGACAAACGAGTCACCCTGGAAGCCCTTCAACAGATTACTGCCTCGGCAGTATCACTCGCACCGGCTTTGCGTTCTTCGACGTTCATTGAATGCTGGGCTGGATTGCGGCCCTTCTGTGAGGGTGGCCTACCTGTGCTGGGTCCAACCGAAATCGACGGCCTTTACTTCGCCACTGGCCACTTCCGCAACGGCCTGCTGCTCGCACCCATTACAGCGAAACTAATGTCCGATGTCATCGTCGCAGGCAACATTCCTAAAATCCTCGAGCCGTTCCTCCCAATTCGGTTCCAGTAGTCCAAGACCGTTTCTGAGTACCTTTTCTCACTTAGAGGTACATTACAGGACGAAAAAAAAGGGCAGGGCCTAGCAGGTTGCGGAAAAACTCACATTTTCTAAGAAAAGCGTTCTGGTCAGTGTTTGTTTGAGTCGCTCAATGAACTTTCTGGATGGACTCATTTCGATTGGACCCTCTCGGGGTGGGCTTG